>Ga0172367_10008876_pt1 | contig 11152 bp, 10 predicted proteins | sample Lak10m_FD_114542 | JGI IMG/M metagenome (GOLD analysis project Ga0172367, IMG submission 114542) | Freshwater microbial communities from Kabuno Bay, South-Kivu, Congo - kab_022012_10m | ecosystem: Environmental > Aquatic > Freshwater > Lake | place: Democratic Republic of the Congo: South-Kivu...
AAATCAAAAACTTTGCCTTCGAACGCTTCCCCAACTATACCAAGGAAATTACCGCTGAACAACAAATCGAATTCGATAAGCTTATCGAAAAACTGGCAGATCACGACGATGTTATCAACGTCTTCCACAATATGCGGTAAAGTCTAAACATTCCCAGCCCATACGAAATCATCGAAAGCCGGATTTATCCGGTTAATGCCCACAGATTCGGTTTGCCGGAAACCAGCCTGTGCTGTATCTCTTTTTCATCCATCCAGGCGATCAGGTTTAAGGTATTTAGATTACCCATCAGTTCGGAACCCGAAAGCGGACATCCCCCCAATCCGCCCAGCACAGTATCGAAACGCCGGCAGCCTGCTGCGTAGGCAGCCTCCACCTTCTGCTTCCAGTTTTTGCCGGCAGTATGTAAATGCAATCCAAATTCAATACCTGGAAATTCCGGAATCAACAGGGAAAAAACCTGAGAAATCTTTTCCGCATCAATTTCAATACTGACATTCGACAGGGGGATGGTGCGGACGCCCATATTGTACATCGTTTCGGCCCATTCGCAGAGCAGATCCGGCGACCATTTATCGCCGAAATCATTGCCAAATGCCATGGAGAAATAAATCACACTCTCTTTCCCCGTTTTGGCGCAGGTATTCTGAATAAAATCAATGGTACTGAGCGACTGATCGTGTGTTGCATTGAGGTTAAGCTGCTGAAAGTGTTGCGAAACACTGAACGGATACGACAAATAGGTCACCTTATCGTAAGATTCAAGAATTTCAGCCCCTTTCTTATTCACAACCAGCATCATGATCCGGGTGGAGGTCTTGCTGACATCCAGTTTTTCGAGCACCGACAGCGAGTCTGCCATTTGCGGGATCAGCCGGGGCGAAACTATACTGCCTGCCTCCAGAATATCAAAACCGCTGTCGAGCAGGTTTTGGATATAGGATATTTTCTTTTCTGTCGGGATGATGAGTTCGAGACCCTGCATGGCCTCCCGCGGGCTTTCGATGATTTTCATCAGCTCCGGCCGGAAAGCGACTTCGGAATGCGGCCGTTTTTGATGGATTCGGAACGCAGCCGGCGGCCGGTTATCCGCTCAACCATCTGACCGATTTCAAGTACCTTATCAATGTCAAGTCCGGTATCGATGCCCATTTCATCCATCATCACCACCATATCCTCTGTAGAGACAAGACCTACAAGATTCGGATCCTTGTAATAATAGCTGCCGGTGCCGGCTACCGGAACCCCGCTCACGAAATTAGCCGGTTGTCCGCCGATTCCGCCCATGGTGGATTCGTAATTGGTCATACCGGCCTGCAATGCAGCCAGTACATTGGCCAGTCCCCAGCCCCGGGTCTGGTGAAAATGCACGATGTGTTTCTCGGGTCTGGGCACCGCATCCAGCAACATCGAATAGTAGCGATACACCCGGTCGGGAGAAGCAGAACCATCATGATCGGCATGTTCCACATCATTCACGCCGATATCAAGCCAGCGTTTGGTGAATTCAATGGCTTTCGACATCTCGGTCGGACCTTCTATCGGACAACCCCAGATCGTTGACACTGTACCATTTACCTTAATTCCCACTTCCTGAGCCAGGGGTACATATTTTTCGGCCATCTTGAAATAATCGGCTAAACTCAGCCCTGAATTTTTAAAATGGTGCGACTCGCTGGTCGAAACCATCAGCAAAATCCTGTCAGGGCCATAACCATCTTTCTTCGCCTGGATGGCGCGCTCAATAGCCTTCTCGCGGATTGTAATAGCTGTGAGGCTTACTCCGCCGAGCAAATGAGCAATTTTTTTACTTCCTCTTACCCCTTTCAGCAGCTCATCCGCATCTTTAAACTGCGGCATCCCGGAAGGATTGCCGAGATTGGTGACCTCAATATGCTTAAACCCGGCCAGAATCAGTTGTTCGGCAACCCAAAGCTTGGCTTCGGTAGGGATGAAGGTTTCTTCATGCTGAAAACCATCACGAACCGTAATATCGCCGATGGTTACTTTTTTAGGATAATTGAACATAGTCACTGTTTTTAATCAGGTAAGTTGTAATACAAATGTAATAAATTAAATACGAAAACGGAGGTCCGGTGCGAAATTATTGCTTCCGTACTTTCCAGATTTCCTTGTATTTGAGTTTCCCGGACGGATTGATTTCAACATAAACCCATTCGGCATTTTTCCCTCTTCCATTCTCAATTGTGAATGTCATAAAGAAGGATTCACCCGATTCCTTTTCACTGAAAAAATTCAGAGTTTCACCGTTTACTTCATCGGTATACCAGCCAACAGTAAGGCCATTGACACCGACACCGGTCTGAGCCCAGGAGTTGGGCAGGGTATCGAGATTTTCGGAAATGCTATTATACGGATTAATGTCATTGTCGTACAGTCCGATTGATCCAAAATCGCTGATACTGATGGTATTACTGAGTTCACCTTCGTTGTAAAACTCCTGCCGGTATTCCTGTATTTCGTACACCCCGCTGAGCTTTCGGCGAAATTTCTGCTCCTTCATACACGAAAGGGTTGTCAGGGCAATCAGGGTAAGTATGATCAGTTTTTTCATGGCTTCAGAAATTAATAGATAATGTAACTCAGGTTGATAAAAGCATAATAGTAGATTCCCTTCAGCTTCACCACATTTTCGGTATCGTAAAGGGTCAGATTATTCTGGGCAGCCAGTTCCATGTATTCGCCGTAGGCAACCGGAAGATAATCGGTATAAATACCATTCAGGTCAACATCGCGGTACCAGTTGGGGTCGTTGTAATCGCTGCCACTTACACCATAGAATGCTCCACCTGCCCGGACCGACAATTTTTTGGTTATCGGAACACGGAATGAGGCATCTGCTCCGGCAAACAGACCAAAAGTCTTATACACTCCGTTCAGTGTGCGTTCTTTCCCATAACTCTGGAAGCCATCCGGGTATTCGCTCACCGATTCAAGTTCCGCCTGGCTGAATCCCAGTCGCAGATGGAGTTCCAGATAGTTACTTCTGAAAAACACACCCCCATTAAGCGGTGTATAATATTTATGCCTGAAAATCCGCTTCGAACCGTCATCAAGATCTGCAGCAGCACGGGAATACAATGTCAGATACGACAAAGAGAAACCAAGATTCACATCGCGATCAATTTTGTAAATCAATCCATATTGATACCCAACTCCAAACCCAAGACCCGGCAGTTCTTTTTCAACACTGCTGCCGATATATTCATTGTAACTTTTGGCAAAATCTTTAAATGAACCAATATTCGTACTCCCGATAAGGGCTCCGCCAAAAGCTTCCAGATTGCTTTCCTGTGCCTGTAATCCAATGGCAAAGAGGCTTAATATAAAAAGAGAAACTATTTTTTTCATGTTAAAACCTTTCTTCTTTTGAGATCAGGTCATACATCAGACCCACACTCAGGTTACTCATATTATATTTGTACTGGATTCCACTTTCCCCGGCGGGATCGATACCAAAAATATCGTGGAAATAATGGGCAGAAATCCGGACCCGTTTGAACAACTGTTTCTGGATAAAGACGGATGTTCCCACTACAGTGTAAGGACTCAGAAGTTTGCCGCCTTTTTCATAATAGTATTGAAATTTTGAATCGTCAATATCATCAATTTTCCGCTTAACGAGGATTTTTGCAGATCCGATGTCGAAGGAGCCCCCGAATAGCCATCCCTTGCGGGTATATTCCACACCAACAAGTCCCAGCGTATTCATCCGCACCTTAAATTCCATTTCTTCTTCAGCCTGGGTTGACGGATTAATCCCACCTCCTTTGAAAACCATATGACGGTTCTGGTAATGCGCAAAATACCCCCATCGCTCGCCTATAAAATGCAGCTCGAAATTTAATCCGTGGAACCATGGGTTAATTTCCATTGGATCAGACCAGTAGGGACGTGTGATTTTATTCAGCGTATGCGCATGTACCTGGAGGTTCTGATGCTCATTGGTGAAATACCCGCCTGCATAGCCAATCCCGAACCGGATGGAGTTTTCCTGTGCTGAAAGTGAACTCAGCATCATCAGGAGAAAAATGGCAATAACGTATCGTTTTTGCATAAATATCAAATAGCTAAATGTTAATATATGTTATACTTATGATGTGCTTGTAAACACATTTCGGGCTCGTATTGTTTAATGGAGTATCTTTGCCGGCTTATTAAAAACGAAAATTTATTCAATGCTTCAAATTAGAAATATCGCCATTATCGCCCACGTCGACCATGGTAAGACTACTCTGGTAGACCGAATTTTACACCAGGTAAAACTTTTCAGAGAAAATGAAGTTGTTGAGGACTTTATCCTTGACAGCAATGATCTGGAACGGGAGCGTGGCATAACGATCCTGGCTAAAAACGTGAGTGTCAGGTATAAAGGATGTAAAATTAATATTATAGACACACCGGGTCACAGTGATTTTGGAGGTGAGGTAGAGCGCGTGTTAAATATGGCCGACGGATGTTTGATTCTGGTGGATGCTTTCGAAGGTCCCATGCCACAGACGCGTTTTGTGTTGCAAAAAGCACTGGAACTCGGACTGAAACCGATTGTCGTTATCAATAAAGTAGATAAGCCCAATTGTCATCCGGATCATGTTCAGGAGGCTATGTTTGAGCTGATGTTCAATCTGGAAGCAACAGAAGAACAGCTCAACTTCCCCACCGTTTTTGGTTCCTCAAAGCAGGGATGGATGGGGCCGGATTGGAACCAGCCAACCAATGATGTAACTCATTTACTGGATGTTATTATTGATACAATCCCATCGCCGAAAGTTCCGGAGGGTAATTTACAATTGCAGATTACATCAATTGATTATTCTTCCTATGTCGGACGAATTGCAGTAGGCCGTATTACCAGAGGTTCGCTCAGAGCCGGGATGCAGGTTTCTTTGATGAAACGTGACGGAGAAATCCGTAAATCTACGATCAAGGAACTTTACCTTTTCGAAGGACTGGGAAAAGAAAAAATTAAAGTTGAAATAACTGCTGGAGAAATCTGTGCGATTGTCGGGCTTGATGATTTTGATATCGGCGATACCGTTGCCGATATTGAAAATCCGGAAGCCCTTATTCCGATTAAGGTTGATGAACCTACCATGAGCATGTTATTTACGATTAACAATTCGCCATTTTACGGACGTGAAGGGAAATTTGTAACATCCCGCCATTTACGTGAGCGATTGTTTCATGAGATTGAAAAAAATCTGGCATTGCGTGTTGTTGAAACTGCCTCACCGGATACCTATATGGTTCACGGACGCGGGATTCTCCACTTATCCATTCTGGTGGAAACCATGCGACGCGAGAATTTTGAGTTTCAGTTGGGACAACCCCAGGTAATTCTCAAGGAAGTTGACGGAGTTACGATGGAACCGATTGAAGCCATGACGATTCATGTTCCGGAAGCCTTTTCGGGCAGGGTTATCGAGATAGTGACGTCACGCAAAGGTGAAATTCTGAATATTGAAACCAAAGGCGATCGCATTGTGCTTGAATTCAGAATTCCGGCCAGATCTCTGATCGGTTTGCGAAACATCATTCTTACCGGAACCGAAGGAGAAGCCATCATGGCGCATCGGTATGCCGGATATGAACCGTGGAAAGGGGATGTCAATATCCGGCGCAATGGTGCCCTGATTGCCATGGAAACCGGTACCGCTATTGCATATTCCATTGATAAGTTGCAGGACAGAGGATCATTCTTTATTGAAAACGGAGAGGAAATCTATGCCGGTCAGGTGATTGGTGAAAATACCCGTGCCGATGATCTGGTGGTGAATGTTACCAAGACCAAAAAGCTGACCAATATGCGGGCTTCCGGCTCAGATGATAAAATGATGATCAGTCCGCCTATCCGGTTCTCGCTGGAAGAAGCCATGGAGTATATCCGGGCCAATGAATATGTGGAAGTTACTCCCAAATCGATTCGTATCCGCAAGATCATTCTGAATGAAATAGAGCGGAAACGCCAGTCGAAATAGCATGTAAAGGGGAGGTTTCCGGCCGGTTGAATACATTAAAACCAATACAGCAGTGCCTTTTACCTCACTGACATTCCTCTTTCTCTTTCTGCCACTGACCCTGGCTGTTTATTACCTCGTTCCTGTAAGAGCAAAACCGGGCGTTATTGCCTTTGCCTCGCTGTTCTTTCTGGCCTGGGCGAAGTTAAGTTATGTGCCGGTTATGATCATTTCGGTGCTCATCAACCGCGAACTGGGTGTCCTGATTGCCCGGAACCGTAAATCCCGGAACATCATTGCCCTGGCCGTGGTTTTCAATTTATTGGTTTTGGTTCTCTTCAAGTACTCAGGGTTTTTATGCAGTAACCTCAACAGTCTCCTGCATTTTGCCGGTATTCCCGAACTACCCGTCCCTTCATTCCTGCTTCCACTGGGCATCTCTTTTTTTACATTCCGGATTATTTCCTATCACATTGATCTCCGGAGAAATAAAATAAGAGAACCCGCTTCGTTACTTGGGATGTTCAATTATATGACCTTCTTTCCCCAGCTGGGTGCAGGTCCTATCGTGCGCTATACTTCATTTACCTCAACCCGGTGGCAATCGCGGCAAAAGCAAATTCTGTTTTACAACGGAATCCGGAGATTCCTGTATGGACTCGCCAAAAAAGTGATGATTGCCAATACGATAGGAATCACTGCCGATGCTGTTTTTTCCTTACCTCCGGAAGAACTTACGCTGGCTGTTTCCTGGTTAGGCACATTATCCTATGCCATGCAGGTTTATTTTGATTTTTCGGCTTACACGGATATGGCTGTTGGAATTTCGATGTGTTTAGGATTTACAGCTCCTGAGAATTTTAATTTCCCCTACCGTGCCCGCTCCGTTAAAGATTTCTGGACCCGCTGGCACATGAGCCTCACCGATTGGTTCCGTGATTATCTTTTTCTGCCCCTGGCCTTTGCATTCAGCCGTAAAATGCCGGCATACAGGACAATAGGTTTACGCACCGACCTGTTGATCTACCTCCTGAGCATTTTTATCACCTGGATCCTGGTCGGGTTCTGGCATGGAGCCGACTGGACTTTTATTGCCTGGGGACTCTGGTTCGGCCTTTTTCTGATTATCGAACAGGCAGGATTCCGGAAAATTCTGCACCGAAGCCCGCGATTCATTCAGCACAGTTACACCCTGCTTATCATTCTGATTGCCTGGATATTTTTCAGATCCGGTACCTTCACACAGGGAACTTCCATGATCAGGGGATTGCTTGGGCTGAATGGCATGGAACCCGGAAGTTTTGAGTGGTACAAACATCTAAACCCGACGTATATTATAGCAATGGTCATTGCCATAACGGGTGCAGCAGGATTATTAAAAAGCCTGAGAATACGGCTGTTTAAGCGGTTTCTGCGTTTTCGTTCCGCCACTCCGGCATTGGTATTCCGGCTCAGTGATGCCATTCTCCTGATTGGGTTAATGTTGGTTTCGGTAGCTGAAATTCTGAGGATCGGTTACAGTCCGTTTATTTATTTTAAATTTTGAGATGAAAAAGAAAACCCTCCGGATCGGTTTTATATTCCTGATTGCTACAAGTGCATTCTTTTTCGGATTGATGGGTTTCCGGGATGCCGGAAGCAGTTTCAGTATGTTCGAAAACAGGCGACTGGCTAAACTTCCGGCACTAAGCCTGATTCAAAAAGATTCCTTTCCGGAAGCATTCGAACACTGGCAGGCCGATCATTTTGCTTTCCGCAATGTATTTCTGAATGGCATGATGGGATTTACCATACAGGTGATGAAACAATCCCCCATTCCGGAGTATGTGGTGATCGGGAAAGATAACTGGCTATACAATACCGGCCACGAAATCGATGTTTACCGGGGAACAAACCGTTTTAGCCAGGCAGAGCTGGATCAGATCCGGAAAGAAATTCTCATTCGGAAAGCGTTTATTGAAAGTCAGAGTGCCCATATTTTGTTTGCCGTGTCTCCCCTCAAATATTCCGTTTATCCCGAATATGTTCCGGTTAGTGTTAACCGGGTCAATGATAGCAGCCGGACCGACCAGTTTATCGAATGCCTTACTGTTGCCGGAGTTCCGGTTGTGGATTTGCGGAAAGCATTACAGAAAGCGAAGAAAGACGGAAATCCCCTTTTCTATAAAAGCGATAATCACTGGAATCATAATGGGGCATTTGTGGCTTATCAGGCGCTGATGAAGGCGATGAAGAATATGGAACCCGGTGTAGGAGAACCTCTTCAGAAATCAGATTATACAATAAAAACAAAACCCGGAATGATCGGTAATCTGGGAAAGATGTTGTATTTGAAGGAGGAAGACAGTGATTTGAAGTACACCTATACCCGAAAAACGCCTCATCAGACCCGCATCGATACAAACGAAATCTACACCGCTCCAAAAGGCTTTAATTATGCAAAATCCTATGAGGAACGCTTTACTAACGGGAATAAAAAATCGCCTAAGATTCTTATTATCCGGGATTCTTTTGGCGAATATCCTTCTTCCTTTTTAAAAGAACATTTCAGCGAAACCGTGTGTATCTTTGATGCATGGGAGTACAAACTCAATCCCGATATTATCAAACAGGAAAAGCCGGATATCGTGTTGTTTATGGTATTGGAGTCGTTTACGCATAAACTTATTCCGGCTCCATAATATTACTACTTTCCTTTATCATCCGCTCCACCCGCTCAATATCAAGGTAAAAATCGGCTTTGTTTAAAATGGCATGGGATAATTTGCCGAAGCCGGTTTTGTAGTATTCCAGCGCTTCCGTCAGGTTTCTTCGTTTTTCTTCAACTGTCCCCAGCATATAATATCCATAGGGTAATTCAGGCCGGGCTGTAATCGTCATTTTACCGAGTTCTTCCAGTTGATCAAAGTATTCGAGTTCCTCTGCCAGACTGGAAATGTACAACAAATCATCCTCGCGGTATGGCAGTCTGATGTCATATATCGATTGGATCTGATCATATTTCTGTTTCAGGTAATCCGTCAGACTGGCACCGGATTTGATATACGCTTCACTAACCTCATCTATCGGTGCATAAACAGAAAAGACAAACCGCAATGCATCAGGCAGGGCACGGGCTACCAGCGATAGATGACTTTCTGCATCGTAATTCCGGAACGAATAATGAAAATTGGAATTTCGGATAGTCCTGAATTGAAGCGAATCCAGCTGAACAATACTCTTTTTGTGCCCGGAAAGGTCATTTTCGGCGGTACAGAGATAATAAAATACAGGTTTATCAAGGCTTCTGATCGTGTTGAAAAGTGTATCATTGACTGCTTCCGGTATGTAGGGACTCAGCGCGATGAAAGCATTGAAAAGACGCGGGGTTTCAATAAGCAGATAATTGATGTAATTTGCCGTAAAGGAATGCCCGGCCACAAGGCGGAATTTCCCGGTATGGTATTTTTTTTCAAGCCATGGCAGCAGTTCCCGGTCAATAAATTCGCGGAACAGGATTCCTTTTCTCTCGGGCAATCCACTTTGGCTGCCATAGTCACAGTCGATCCATCGTGCAAATGTTTCTTTTTCAGCCACATAGTTCTGGTCAATTCCAACCACCACAACTTCCGGCATGCGATCGGCAAAAGCAGACGACAGCATTTCGGTATTTCCGGTAAGGGCATAAAACATGTACTCCCCGTCGAGTGTCAGGATTAACGGCCATTTTCTATCGTTCTTTTCTGTAAAACCTTTTGGCAGGTGAATGCGGATAACCCGGTCTTCATTCAATAAGTGTGAATGAAATGTTTTTGTGATGGTGGACTGTCCGGAGATCACCAAAACCTGTATAAGTAAAAAAAACAGAAATAATGTTTTCAAAAAATACCTGCCGTTCATCTTCGTTTTAAATTAGGAGAAACGATTTCTCTGCTTCTCTATTCTTCAACAGGAATATCGCTCACGCCGTTCATAAGAATGTCTTTCAGACCGGCAGTATGAAGGATTTCTGAAAAACCATTCTGGGTATAACCTAAATCAACTTTAGTTCGACGGAATATCAGTTGTCCGGGGGTATCTTTTTCCAGAACCAGAACAAAAAACTGGTTACCGCTTTTTATCAGCGCCTGACCCGGTAAAGAAGGAGATTCTCGTTCATCGAGTATGATGAAGGCTTTGTAAACCATCCCCAGAACAAATTCCCCGCTTTGATTGCCTGTAAGGCTGGCCACACAATCGATGGTTCGGGTAGTGGGATCCAGGGTTTTTCCGATGGTTGTAAGTACTGCCGGAATTAATTTTTGCCCGTCTGACAGCGGAATAAGCACCTTCTGTCCCGGCTTAAGTTTACCCACATCCTGACCAAAAATCTTCAGAACCAGCTGATACTTATCTGAATTGATTTGTTCAAGCAGCATGGTTCCCGGATTCACAAATTGTCCGGTAATCGCATCGATACGCGTAATAAACCCGTCGATGGAGGCAATAAGTGGAATTTCATCTGCAATTTTACCCTCTGCAACTTTTCCGGGATCAATATTGAGCAGTTTTACCCGGGCTTTCAACCCCTCCCATTGTGCAAGAAGGCTTTTATAGTCCCCTTCCAGATTCAGAAATTCCTTGCGGGAAGTCACATTTTCACCAAGAAGTACTTTTTGTCGTTCATAATTCTCCTTTACAGCCATATACCGGGAAGTGGTTTCAGCATAATCCTGTTGCAGTGCTATGCCTTCCATGCTTTTGATCAAAAGCAATACGGTTCCCTTTTTTACAAAATCACCCGGTTTGTGCCGGATACTACTCACCGTTCCGGCAACAGGCGCACTGATTCCGGCCATCCCGTCGGGTGGCAGACTGATTACAGCGGTAGTTGTTAACCGGTCCTCAAATTTCCGGATTTCGGGCATTCCCGTTTTCATTCCTGCCAGTGTATACTGCTCACGGGTAATCACAACAGTATTGGCATCTGTTGCCTTCTCCTCCTCCACTGCAGGTCCCCCTGAACAGGAAATGAGGAGAAGCAAAATCAGAAATTCAATGCATAACAGGCTAATTCGTTTCATGTTTCAGATTAATACGTTAAATAATTCAGTTCCAGTACCAGATCATTAAATTGCAGGGTATTATCGAGCAACAGGTTTTCGATTTCAGCAGCAGTTTCCACACTTTTAATCCATTCCAGAAACGAGGATTCA
>Ga0172367_10008877_pt1 | contig 11150 bp, 6 predicted proteins | sample Lak10m_FD_114542 | JGI IMG/M metagenome (GOLD analysis project Ga0172367, IMG submission 114542) | Freshwater microbial communities from Kabuno Bay, South-Kivu, Congo - kab_022012_10m | ecosystem: Environmental > Aquatic > Freshwater > Lake | place: Democratic Republic of the Congo: South-Kivu...
CCCTCAAAGGCAAACAAGGCCGGTTCCGGCAAAACCTATTGGGCAAACGCGTCGACTACTCCGGCCGTTCGGTCATCGCCGTCGGTCCCGACTTAAAGATGTACGAATGCGGATTGCCACGCGAAATGGCAATTCAATTGTTACGTCCTTTCATCGCCGGCCATCTGATCGAGCGCGGCATCGCCAACTCGCACAAGCAAGCCGACAAGAAAATCGATAACTACGACGAACGCGTCTTCGACATTCTCGAAGAAATCATCTCCAAGCACCCGGTGCTTCTAAACCGCGCCCCGACGCTGCATAGACTCGGCATCCAAGCCTTCCAGCCGAAACTGGTCGAAGGCCGCGCAATCCGCTTACATCCGCTCGTCTGCTCCGGCTTCAACGCCGACTTCGACGGCGACCAAATGGCCGTTCACGTCCCGCTGTCGAAAGCCGCCCAGGAAGAAGCGCTCAACCTGATGCTGGCCAGCAATAACATCCTCGGGCCCAAAGACGGACTCCCGATCGCCACGCCCTCGCAAGACATGGTCATCGGCAACTTCTATCTGACGATGGAACAAACACGCGACGACTTCCTGCGCAAAGCCGGCAATTCGCGCCGCGTGGGCGATGAAACGCAGGCGACCCGTTATGAACTCTACGCCGAATGCGAAGGCAAGGTGTTCCGCAGCATCGACGAAGTCAATCTGGCTTTCTCGACCAAGCAAATCCACCTCCACAACCGCATCGCCATGCCCGGTTCCTCCTTACGCAAGGACGGCTTCACCCCGGCCATGAACGATGGCTATGTCTTGACCACGGTCGGCAAGGTGTTCTTCAACCAGATTTTCCCATCCGATTTCCCCTATCTCAATAACAAGAACCTCGCCAATCTCAAAGGCGATTTGGCCGAATACTTCGTACCGAAAGGCACCAACATCCGCGAAGTGCTCGCCGCCCGTAAACCATTGACGCCCTACGGCAGCAAAGATCTCGCCGAAATCATCAAGGAAGTGTTCCACCGCTACGGGACGACCAAGACCTCGGCCATCCTCGACATGATGAAGGACCAGGGGTTCCGCTATGCCACCCAGTCCGGTCTAACCGTCGCTTTAAGCGACATCAACGTCTTGGAAGACAAAAAGGAAATGATCAAATCGGGCGATGATCGCGTCGCCGAAATCCAGCAGCATTACGAAGAAGGCTTCCTGACCGACGAAGAACGCTACCAGCAAGTGATTACCGTGTGGCGCGACGACGTCAAGAAGCAAATCGAAAACGCCGTCGTCTCCAAGATGCAAAAAGCCAACGACAACCCGCTCAACATCATCTTCAACTCCGGCGCCCGCGGCAAAGCCAGTAACTTCCAGCAACTGATCGGTTATCGCGGTCTGATGTCGAAGCCGGGCGGACGGTTCATCGAACTGCCGATCCGTTCCTCGTTCCGCGAAGGACTCTCGATTGCCGAATTCTTCATCGCCACCCACGGTGCCCGCAAAGTCGGCGCCGACACCGCCTTAAAGACGGCCGACTCCGGCTATCTGACCCGCAAACTCGTCGACGTGGCCCAAGACGTCATCATCCGCGACGTCGACTGCCATACCGACCGCGGTTCCAATGTGTTCACCATCATGGACTCCTCGCGCCAGGCCGTCATCACCCCGTTATACAACCGTTTAGTCGGTCGTTACACCCTTAAGGAAGTCGTCCATCCCGGTACCGGCGAAATCATCGTCCCAGCCGACCATCTGATGGATGAGCAAGACGCCAGGAAAATCGTCGACAGCGGCATTACCGACGTCATGATCCGCTCGGTGTTCGGCTGCGAAACCAAAGGCGGCATCTGCCAGAAATGCTACGGCCGCAACCTAGCCACCGGCAAACTGGTCGAAATCGGCGAAGCCGTCGGCATCATCGCCGCCCAGTCCATCGGCGAACCCGGCACCCAGCTGACGATGAGAACATTCCACGAAGGCGGCGTCGCCGGCCGCAACATCACCGACGGTCTCCCGCGCGTCCAGGAAATTTTCGAAGCGCGGCTCCCGAAAGGCGAAGCCCTCATCTCCAGCATCCACGGCGAAGTCGTCTCCATCGACGAAAAAGACGGACGTTTCACCGTCCATGTGGCCTCCGAAACCGATTCGCGCGAAGTCGTCACCAACTTCGGCGCCCGGCTCCGGGTCCAGGTCGGCGACATCGTCCACCCGGGCCAGAAGATTTCCGAAGGCGCCATCTATCCGAAAGATTTACTTAAGTACGCCGACGTCAACGCCGTCCAGAAATACATCATCAAGGAAGTCCAAAAGGTGTATCAAGGAAACGGCGCCAACATCGCCGACAAACATATCGAAGTCATCGTCCGCCAGATGCTAAGAAAACTCTTGGTCATCGACGCCGGCGACACCGACCTGATTCCCGGAACCCGCGTCGACATCAGCGTGTTCACCGAGAAAAACGACGCCGTGCTGTTGGAAGGCAAAACGCCATCCGTCGCCATCCCGCGCCTGCTCGGCATCGCTAAATCGGCGCTCGAAACCGAATCGTTCCTCTCGGCCGCTTCCTTTCAGGAAACGACCCGCGTGCTGACCGACGCCGCCATCAAAGGCAAAACCGACATCCTCCACGGCTTGAAGGAAAACGTGATTACCGGCCGCATCATCCCCGCCGGACGCGGACTGAAGAGCGAATCCGAACAGGAAGAACTATTGGCCGACTTCTCGGTCGAAAAATTCATGCGCGGCATCCGCAACAACTACCGCGGCCGCCACGAGGAATGGCTTGACGATTTCGAAGAAAACCTGTTGACTGACGAATAAGCTAAAAGCGTGGATAACCACGCTTTTTTCATATGCCGATAAAGATGATGATGTATTATTGATATATGGTAAACGCAAAGGCGGAAAAACGCACGATTGTCGGAGTCAAAAGCGCTTTTAAGCAATGGGCTTACGTTTTGACATTGGCATTGCTGATGGCCAGCGCGGGCAATCTCGCCTTGCCGCATTTGCTATTGGCGTTAGGGTTGGCGACGCTCGCGTTCACGATCATCGGCGGCCGCCAGCAGCCGTTTTTCATCGGCGCCTCGCTTGTTTTCCTACCCGCCTTACTCATTTATGCCCACTCCTACCAGACGCTGGAACTGGGCAGCCCCGCTTGGCAGTTCCGCCTCGGCGGCCTGTTGGTGTCGGTGTGGATTTCCGGCTTGGTCTACATCGTGTTGGCCTCGATCGTCCGCTTCGTCGGCATCAAGCGGATCCGCCGCTTCTTTTCGCCCTCCCTCGGCGCCATCCTCATTGGCGTGCTGTTATTGATGCTGTTGCCGCGCATCTACGTCTATTCGGTTTGGGAACCGCTATTGGCCAATCCCGCCGCGGGGTATAAATATTACCTCATCGCCGTCGTGACCATCTTCGCCTACGTTTTGACCACGATGCTGTCCAAACACGACAAAGCCAGCGTGCCGATCGCCTTATTGATCGGCTTGGCCGCCGGTTTGGCAAGCACGCTGATCAGCGACGCCGTGGAAGTGCTGTGGTTGTCAAAAGACATTGCGAATACGTTATTCTTGTCGATATTCACCAGCGATTTATTCTCCGGCGGCGCCATAGTGATTTATCAGGATATCCCGGGCCAGTTCGCGTTTTGGAATTATCTCCATTTCGATTGGGAGAGCATTTTATTGGTCGTCCCCTTCGCGTTTGTGTCCATCGGCGAACACATCGAATCGATGACCGCCTATGCCCAAAAAACCAATGAAGCAAGCCATCCGCTCCACGCCGACAAGACGATTTTGTCCGAAGGCATCGCCGTGTTGGTCGGCGGCATGGTGTCCGGCTGCCCGCAGACGGTCAATGAAACCGTGAGCAAAACGGCATCCGAAGACAAGCCGGCGACGCCGCTGGTGTTTATCCTATTGGCGCTATTGACGATCGCCCTTGCCTCGTTCACGCCGATAACCACCATTTTGACTAGCCTTCCCGACCCGCTCATCGGCGGTTTGTTGTTGGCGCTAGTCGCCCATCAGGCGTTGATTTCGCTATCGCGCTACATCGGCTATCTCAAAAAAGAAGTCCATCCGTCCTCGATTGCCATCGGCGTGGCGGTTTTGATCGTCGGGGTGATTTTGGCCAGTTTCGAACTCGTGAGTTATTTCACCGGTCAAACCGCTTATCGCTTGCTGATTGGCACGGTGCCGATTCCGTTTTCGCTCATATTGATTCTCGGTTCCTTCGCCGTCAATAGCATTTTGCCGCGTTTTCAGGAGACATCCGATGGCTAGCGGAATTATTAAACGCGGACTAGTGGCAGTCATCGTACCGATGTTCCTTTCGGGGTGCATCTCATCGATTTCCGTCATCAGCGCCTCCTCGTATTCTTACGCGGCCTATTTTACCCCGACGACCTACCGCAACAGCTACAAAGTGCTGCGGCAAGGCCAAGGCTATTTCAGCCAAACGCCGACTGTGGGCGAAGTACCGATACTGATCATTCCGATTTCTTTCTCCGATTACCCATGCGAATCGCTTCCGGACGGTTGCCTTGGCGTCAAACGCGACATCGAAATCGCCTTTTTCGGCCGCCCAGAGCAGACGACGTGGCAATCGGTAGCCTCGTTTTACGAGACGTCAAGTTACGGCCAGTTGCAGTTCCATGGCGAGGTGACCGAGTGGTACACCCCGACGGTTACCGCCAAAAACCTCATCGACGGCGCTGATAACTCGTCGATCATCATGAACGTCGTCCGCCCGGCCATCGACTGGGTGCGCGAAACCTCGATTGACGATTTGACACGCTATGACACCGACAGCGACGGCTTCCTGGATACCGTCTACTTCATTTATTCGCTTCCCGCTAACGTCGATGAACCGATTTACGAAGATCCGAATCGGCTCTTTTGGGCCTACACTTCCTATGATTCGGGCACGACGAGAAACCTCGCCTTGCCAGGCGCCTTCCATTTCGGCTGGTCGAGTTACGATTTCATGTATAAAGACGGCTATTACGACCGCGACGAACTCGGCCGGATCCTGCGCGATGAAAACGACAAGCCGGTCTTCCAACCATATATGGATGAAGACGACACTTTTGCCGTCGATGCCCATACATTCATTCACGAAATCGGCCACTTCATGGGCTTGCCTGATTATTACACTTACGATTCGGAACTAGGCGACTGGGGGTCGACGGGCGCCGCCGACATGATGGATTATAACGTCGGCGACCATAACGGTTTTTCGAAAGCGCTCCTCGGTTGGATCAAACCGACCGTGGTCACCGACACTTCGACGCTATTCATCCGTCCGCTCGTGGAGTCGGGTGATGTCATCATCGTCCCGATCCATTACGACCGCACTTTGCTTGACGAATATCTATTGATCGAGTATTACCGCCCCGAATCGCTTAACGAACGCGATTCGCTTTATCAATTCGCCGGACGCTACCCGAAGACGTTTTCGACCCCGGGCATCAAAATCTACCATGTCGACGCCCGCGTCGGACGCTATGCCTACCGCGAAGGCCGATGGCAATTCGACAATTATGTTGAATCGTACGGTTTCCGCACGGACACCATCTATTTCGGCCTGGCCCACAGCAACACCGCCAGCCGCAGCGGTGTGAATCAAAATAAACTGATTCATCTGTTGGAAGCTGACGGCCGCAACAGTTTCCGTCATGGCAGCTTTGCCACCAACGCCTCCTTGTTCCAACCTGGGCAAACGTTCGGGTCAAACGTGTTTCCCGAGTATCGCTTTAACCGCGGTGAGGAGTTTCCTTTCACGATGAACGTCTTTTCGACCGACGCGGACATGGCCTGCGTCATCTTTAACCGAAATGAATACTAAAAAACTGTCGCGACGAATCGGAATCATGATTCCCGTCTTGACGCTATTAAGCGGGTGCAGTTTTTTCGACGTGAAGTTCACGCCGTTTATACCAAGCGGGGTTGTTTTGGAGCAACCGGCGGTTACCGCCGACCATTATTACCGGCCAGCCGATTATGCCGAAGATTATCTTGACGTCGTCAAAAGCCATCCCAATCCGAGCCAACGGCTCGTGCCGCTTGACTCGATCGGCACGCAAAAAGTGCTCGTCATCCCGGTTGAATTTCCCGATTATCGGGCCGAACGGCTCGATGGCGATGCCGCGGTGAGCCGCACGATCATCCAAAACGCCTTCTTCGGAGCGAGCCAGACGACGCAATGGGAATCGGTCGCCGGATTTTATTATGCATCCAGCTACGGTCAGTTAACTCTAGACGGCTTCGTCAGCGATTGGTATCTATCGCCGGAAACGGTCGCCGATTTGATCAACACCGGGAGCAAGACGGTGGCCACCGAACGGATCCTCAAGGCAGCCGTCAATTGGTACAAAGACACCTACGACGACATTCTTTCCTATGATCAGGACCATGACGGGGCCCTCGACGCCGTCTTTTTGGTCTATTCGGCCCCGTATGTCGATAAAGACTCGCTGTTTTGGGCATTCACTTCGTTTGACACCGGCGTCAATTACGAAACGGCGACCGCCAGTCCTTTGGCCAACGCCTATGTCTGGGCCAGTTACCATTTTTTGAACGTCTATCACCAAAACGGCGATTCCCATACATTCATCCACGAATTCGGGCATTTGCTCGGCTTGACCGATTATTACAACACCTCGTCGCTTCCGGCCATCTTGCCGCAGGCTAACGTCGGCGACTCGACGTACAAACGATATCAGTACACCCATGGGCCGACAGGCAAAGTCGACATGATGGACTATTCCATCGGCGACCATACGGCGCTTAGCAAGATGCTGTTAAACTGGACGAAACCCTACGTCGTCACCACTGCCGGTGAAATCACCATCCATCCGTTCAACTCCAGCGGCGAGGTCATCATCATCGCCCCCGATTGGAACGGACGGGCCTTCGACGAGTATATCGCCATCGAAATGTATGCCCCGAGCGGACTGAACTACGTCGATTCGGAACAAGCTTATGGCCATAGCCAAGCCCGATTGATGGGCAATTACGGCATCAAGGTGTACCACGTCGACGCTCGAGCCAGTTATCACCGCACCAGCGGAGACGGCTTCCTAGGTTATGAAAACGACGTCGAAGTCGCCGATTTGCCGCCTGAAGTGCTGGCGGGGCCGGCATATTACCGCAAGGTGGCTCACACCAACACCTACGGAACCACCATCAACGAGAATCTCATCTACCGGTTGCTTGAAAAAGGCGACGAAGGCAATTTCTTATTAGGAAAAATGGCCGATAACGACACGATGTACTATCAAGGAGAATCGTTCGGAGTGACCGATTATGCCGATTTCGAGTTCGATTCCGGCGCCACCCTTCCGTTACGATTCACGGTCAGCGCGCTCTCGCGTTATGATGCGACGTTGACGTTTTTTGCCTGACGAGCCGTTTTTCTGTTGCATTTATCCGACGCGGTAACTATACTATCAAAGGACAAAAAAGCTTTTTGACTGACCGGCGACGGTCATTTAAAAACCGAGGTGTATGACACACCGGGAATTGTGTACCAAACAAAAGAGAAAAAGGAGCCTCTATGCCAACGATCAACCAACTAGTTCGTCAAGGACGGACAAAAACCGAGTTCAAGTCCAAAGCCCCCGCTTTAGGCAAACGCTGGAACTCGCTCAAGAAGAAGCAGACGAACCAAGACTCGGCGCAAAAGCGCGGCGTCTGCACTCGCGTCGGCACCATGACGCCGAAGAAACCGAACTCCGCCCTCCGCAAATACGCCCGTGTCCGTTTATCAAACGGATATGAAGTCACCGCCTATATCGGCGGGGAAGGCCACAACCTGCAAGAACACAGCACCGTCGTCATCCGCGGCGGCCGCGTCAAGGACTTGCCAGGCGTCCGTTACCACATCATCAGAGGAACGCTGGACTGCGCCGGGATCGAAAAACGGCGGCAGGCCCGCAGCCAATACGGCACCAAAAAGCCCAAGGCCAGCGAATAACATAGGAGAGCACGAACATGCCACGCAAAGGATCTGTCAGCAAACGCGACGTTTTAGCTGATCCAATCTACAATTCCAAATTAGTAACCCGCCTCATCAACAAAATAATGACCGACGGCAAACGCGGAACCGCGCAAACGATTCTGTACACCGCCTTCAAGAAGATCGAGGAGAAATCCGGCACCCCGGCCATGGACGTTTTCGCCACGGCCATCAACAACATCATGCCGGAAGTCGAACTCAAGGCCCGCCGCGTCGGCGCCAGCAACTACCAAGTCCCGATCGAAGTCAGCGCCGAAAGAAAGATTACCCTCGGCTTACGCTGGCTCGTCACGTATGCCCGCCTTCGTAACGAAAAGACGATGGAAGACAAATTAGCCAACGAAATCATCGATGCCGCCAACAAGACCGGCGCCTCGGTCAAGAAAAGGGAAGACACGCATAAGATGGCTGAAGCTAACAAAGCTTACGCCCACTATCGCTGGTAAGACGCTTTATTTATGCCTCGCGAATATGATTTAGCACATACCCGCAACATCGGGATCATGGCCCACATCGACGCCGGTAAGACGACGACTACCGAACGTATTTTGTACTTCACCGGACGCATCCACAAAATGGGTGAAGTCCACGAAGGCGCGGCGACGATGGACTGGATGATCCAGGAACAGGAACGCGGCATCACGATCACGAGCGCCGCCACGACCGCTTTCTGGAACGGCAACCGCATCAACATCATCGACACGCCCGGGCACGTTGACTTCACGGTCGAAGTGGAACGGTCGCTGCGCGTCCTCGATGGGGCGGTCACCGTCCTCGATGGCAAAAACGGCGTTGAGCCGCAGACGGAAACCGTGTGGCGCCAAGGCACCAAATACGGTGTTCCGCGCATCGTTTTCGTCAATAAACTAGATGCCATCGGCGCCGATTTCGACATGTGCGTGGAAACGCTGCACACCCGGTTGGCCGCCAATGCCGCGCCGATCCAATACCCCGTCGGCACCGAAAGCCAGTTCAACGGCATCATCGACGTGATCGAAAAAGTCCAATACACCTATTCCGCCAACCGCGACGAACGTCCAAAACCAGGCAAAATCGAACCGGCTTATGTCGCCAAAATCGACGCCTTGCACCAAAACCTCGTCGAAACCATCGCCCAATTCGACGACGAATTCATGATGAAGGTGCTTGATGGGCAAGCCCCGACGACCGCCGAAATCAAAGCCGTCATCCGCAAAGCCGTTCTAACGGGCGAATTCTTCCCGGTCCTATGCGGCTCCGCCTATAAGAACAAGGGCGTCCAATTATTACTCGACGCCGTAATCGACTATCTGCCGAGTCCGAACGAAATTCCCCATGCCAAAGCCACGATGCCCAATGGTTCCATCGGCGAAGTCATCCCCTCTGATGCCGCACCCGTGGCCGCGCTTGCCTTTAAAATCGCCACCGATCCTTTCATCGGCCGTTTGGCTTACGTCCGCATCTACACCGGCACGCTCAAATCAGGTTCTTACATCATCAATACCACCAAAGGCATCAAGGAACGAATCGGCCGCTTGGTCCTGATGCACGCCAACCACCGCCAGGAAGTCGACGAGCTGTACGCGGGCGACATCGGCGCCGTCGTCGGACTGAAGAACACGACCACCGGCGATACGCTGACCGACGAAAAAGCCCCGCTATTATTGGAAAAGATGGAATTCCCGGCCCCCGTCATCGAACAGGCCGTCGAACCCAAAACGAAGGCCGACCAGGAAAAGATGTCGATTGCCTTAATGAAGCTGGCCGAAGAAGATCCGACGTTCAAGATGCACACCAATCCGGAGACCGGTCAAACGATCATCGCCGGGGTCGGCGAGTTGCACCTCGACATCATCGTCGACCGCATGAAACGCGAATTCAACGTCCAAGTCAACGTCGGCGCCCCGCAAGTCGGCTACCGCGAAACGATTCGCGCCTCGGCCGAATGCGAAGGCAAATACATCCGTCAAAGCGGCGGCCGCGGCCAATACGGCCACGTCTGGCTCCGGTTCGAGCCGAACCACGGCAAAGGATTCGAATTCGTCGACGCCATTGTCGGCGGCGTCGTCCCGCGCGAATACATCAAGCCTTCGATGGAAGGCCTTAAAGAAGCCCTCGAACGCGGCATCCTCGCCGGTTATCCGGTCGTCGATCTCAAAGCTACGCTGTTCGACGGCAGCTACCACGACGTCGACTCCTCGGAAGCCGCCTACCGCATCGCCGCCAGCTTGGCCCTTAAAGAAGCCGCCAAAAAGTGCGACCCGGTCATCCTTGAACCGATCATGAAGATCGAAGTCACCGTGCCCGAGCAATACTACGGCGACGTCATCGGCGACATCGCTAGACGCCGCGGCCAAATGACGGGCGAATCGCAACGCGGCAACGCCAAAGTTATCGACGCCGAAGTCCCGCTGGCCGAGATGTTCGGTTACGTGACTGACCTACGGTCGATTACCCAAGGCCGCGGCAACTACACGATGCAGTTCGACCATTACGGCGAGACACCCCGGTTTGTGTCCGACGAAATAATCAAGAAAGCCGGAATCAGCCCTAGGTAATAAGTCAATACCTATATTGATTTAATACAATAATTGCTATAATATGAATTGTTGAATTTACAAGGAGGAAAAATTCTAAATGGCAAAAGAAAAGTTTGATCGTAGCAAAGTACACGTTAATATCGGCACCATCGGTCACGTTGACCACGGCAAGACGACATTAACCGCGGCCATCACCAAGGTTTTGGCTGCAACCGTCGGTGGTAAGGCGAAGTCATTTGACGAAATCGACTCCTCACCGGAAGAAAAAGCGCGCGGTATCACGATTAATACCTCGCACATCGAATACACCACCAAGGCGCGGCACTACGCCCACGTCGACTGCCCCGGACACGCTGACTATGTCAAGAACATGATCACCGGCGCAGCGCAAATGGATGGTGCGATTCTGGTCGTCGCCGCCAATGACGGCGTCATGGCCCAAACAAAAGAACACATCCTGTTAGCCCGCCAAGTCGGCGTTCCTTACATCGTCGTCTTCCTGAATAAGGTTGATGCCGTCGATGATCCGGAATTAGTCGACATCGTCGAAATGGACATTCGCGAAACGCTGAACAAGTACCAATTCCCCGGCGACACGCTCCCCGTCATCCGCGGTTCCGCCCGTGATGCCCTC
>Ga0172367_10008878_pt1 | contig 11147 bp, 18 predicted proteins | sample Lak10m_FD_114542 | JGI IMG/M metagenome (GOLD analysis project Ga0172367, IMG submission 114542) | Freshwater microbial communities from Kabuno Bay, South-Kivu, Congo - kab_022012_10m | ecosystem: Environmental > Aquatic > Freshwater > Lake | place: Democratic Republic of the Congo: South-Kivu...
AGAACTTACACTTGTCGTCGAAGAAAGTTTTATCCTTCTTCTGGTTTGTCCTCTTTCATCAATAAAAATACCTTGATCTTCACATCTAATTTGAGGGACAGGTCTTATTCCCATTTCCATCGCAATTCTATCTATTGAAGCACTAGTTTCATTCTGGATAACACCGTTTTGGCAGTTATGTGTTATACCATATTTCATTATATTGTTCCCCAGAATGCTTCCTGCATTATCCAGAAGTTGTTTTTGTTTGCTAACTTCAATTGACGATTTAGCAACTTCTATCTGTCCGATACTTAGTATTGCTAAAAAAGCAGCAATTACGACAATTAAGGCAGCGACTGAAGCACCTTTTTCATTTTGAGATTTATAGTGCACTATGATTTTCCTTATATATATTCAAATAATTAAAGTAAAAGGTAAAGATGTTAAAAACAGAAAAATCATTAAGAAAAATAATTTCTACAATGTTGAATGAAGTAAAAAGAACAAAAGACGAATTTGGAAACTATATTGATGATCCTGATAACGATGTTAAAACCGGTAAACGTAGAAAAGACGATGCCGGTAAATACATAGAACCTAGGCCTAAGAAAGCGTTGCCAGGTTTACCGAAAACAAGAAGGACACTTATAAGTCCTGATGCACCTTTAAAAGATGCAACAAGAGTAGCAGGCATGATTATTAGGACAGGATCAGATGACAAAATGGGTAAAAAAATAAGAAAAGGTGATTTATTGCAAACGGAAAAAGATCTTTATGATTTTTTAAACACGCCTGATGGTCAACAATTTTTAATTTTTAGATTTGGTGCAAAAGGTGATCCATATCGAGACTCGACCGATGAAGTAATTGAGCTTTTATATAGAAAACCAAAAGATCCTATTGAAGAAATGAATAGATCAAATAAACTTTCTTTTTTAGGGCAAATGGCAAATGCATATATTGTTTATAGGCCTGATGTTTCATTACCACATATGGATGATGATGACGACGATGAATATGATGACTCAGATTGGTCTGAGAGCGAAGATGATGAAGAATAATTAAATCCACCAATCTGGTTTTTCTGTATAATTCCATTTTGCAAATCTAGCTTTGTCTTTTAAATAATAGTTTCTATAACATTCTACAGGATCATTTGAAATTTTAAATTCAGGTTTCATTGCAATCGCAAATGGAGTTAAGCCTTTTCTTTTCAATGAAGGAAAATTTAAAGACAATAGTTCTAAGACCACTTGAGATTTATGTACTTTTTTATATCTTCTAGAATATTCATAACATAAAGCTAATGACAAAGTAGAATGCCATAAATAATTGTCTAATGACTCATAAGACCAGACTGTACAAGGATGATGCAAATGAGAAACAGAATATATGTCATTTGCAAAAGGATTATTTGCTTTGCAATATTCAGTAATCTTTTTTTGTCCTTTAAAGTCAGAAATGTCTAAATTTTTTGATCTAATAAAAGCAATATGATGTGCAGTTGAAAGCATTTGTGCAGATTCAAGTATCATTTTAACAATGTGTTTGTCACAATGATATTCAGCCGCTTTTACAGGATTTTGATCTAAAACAAAGATGTTCATTTAAAAGTCACTTTAGGCAAGATTTTTATATAATTAGAGTAATATATGTGAAATTATAATAATCAAATTATATAATTTTACAAGAAATCGGCATAGAAATGAAGAATTCTAAATCTTTAGAGTATTTTAAGAAAACATGTTGTTATTTTTCATTTATTTCATGGATTTCTTTTTTCATGTTTTTGTCGTTTAAGTCAGGTGTAGATTATCAAAAAAAAGAAGATTATGAAGACATTCAAGAAGTTGTGAAAAAAACAAAAGAAATCATAAAAAACAAAGACATTGAAATAAAATCTATGGAAATAATTTGTCGACAAAACGAAATATTCTCGATTGAAAAGATTGAAAATTTAGAAGAAGATCTTTTGTCTTTATACTTTTTAATCATGATGTTAAAAGAATTAGAAAAAGAAAGAGATGAAAATTTTCATTGTTTGCCTAAGGAATTTCTTTAATTTCTATATAAAGGTCGTTTCTACCTTTTAGAACACGATGCCATTGGTCTTTTCTTATATAGTATTCAATGCCTTTTTCTAGAATGAAAGGTGTTTCATTTTCAAGTTGAAGCATCCAGTTTTCACCAGAAATTACTTTAATTTTTCTGTCATATAAATCTCTATGCCACTTAAGTTCAAAATCATCTGATGCTTCCTGTATACATCTGATGATTATGTTGTTTTCATGTGAAATGTTTTTATAAGGAATATTTGACATAAATAATACTTTTCTTCTCAATAAATAGAATTAAAATTATTAAATGGTAATACGATGTTAATTAACGAAAGCAAACTTAGAGCTATTATTAAAAGTATTCTGGTTGAAGAAACAATTGGATCAAAAGATGCATTTGCTGCAAAAGAAAAAGCAAGTAATAATAATGTGAATGAATATATTAAGGCTTTAGAAAATGCAATTAAAACTTCTTTCGGCGGAAAAAGATATGAAATAAAAGTTTGTGAAAATGATCAAGATGATGAAGAGATGCCTGAATATGCTTTGGAAACCGAAACTTTTTCACAGTTAAAGAGTTTTATTTCAAATAAATTTAGAACATATGAAAGCGTACAAGCAATGACAGACAGTATTGAGTCTATTTTTACTAGTAAAGAAAACAAAGATTATAAAGTTCACATTAAAAGAGTTTAGACTTACAATATTATCTCTAAATAATAAGAAATTAATTGACGTAATTGAGCTTCATTTAGTTCAGTAATATGACCTTCGTTTCTAGAAGACCATGGACCTTTCAAACCTCGAAGCATTGCGTCAGCTTTATCTTTACTTTTACAACATCCTATTCTTTTTCCTTTTTTTAGAACAACATAATGACCTTGTTCTCCGGAAGCATTTTTGCAATCTTGCTTTTTAATTGAATATGGCATTTTATTTCTCTCTTTCAAGAATGCATTCATTTATGTATTCTTTAATTAGGTTATATTTTTTATTAACATTTTCATTTTTTGTGTCAATAGAGTTTTCTAAGGCAGATTTTCCCGTTGTTTCGTTTTCGTCATACCAGTTTTCTTTAGGTGTCCCTAAATAAACGTGCAAATGATTATTGCAAACAGGGCCATTACTGTTTCCAATACCGGCAGTATGTTTGCAAATATGATTAACGCTAACTTTGCCTTTACCTAAATTTTTACCATTTAAAGATTTGTCTAATATGCCTTTTCTAATTAAAAAAACTACTAAATTTTCATAAGCCGCTTCCTGGCTTCTTCTTTTTGTAGTGTATTCATTTCCATTTTTTCCTTCAAAACTGCAAGGTGTATCGATATCACAATGTGACATTCTTTCTTCTTGAGGAACATTTTCTACATAATCTATAAACGAAGCAAATCTCATTTTACCATCTTCCTGGGAACTTTAAACCTAATTGCTTTTTATAACGGCCAATGTTACAAGCCCAATAATTTGCTTTCCATTTAGGTCCAGGACTATCGCAATGATGTCTGGCTAGAAATGATTTACGAGCAGCTGCACTCTTGGCAATTTTCACACCTGGTTGACCAAATTCAACCTTGACCACATTGCCTTTGTCATTTTTTGTGTAAACTCTAAACTTTTTCTTGCCACCACCAATTCGATGAGGCTTGTTAAGATCTACTTTCTTGCCTTTGTATTCTGCTTCATTGATTGAAGAAACATTATACTCATCGTCTTCAATTAGAATAGGTGAGTCTAGAGGAACAACTTCACCTTCGAAGACATCAAATCGACCAATATCGGTTTCAGTGATCATTTTTTGATCTGCTTCACCTAAGAGGAGTATACCTTTTTTTAATAACGTGCGTGCTTCTGCGTATAAATTATAATAAGAGTCAGAATGAACACGAAATATATTGTCATATAAAGGAAGTTTATTTACTACATGATAATTGAGACCTTTAGAAACAGAAGAGTAGTCAAATCCTTCTTTTAGTATAAGTCGAGGAGCATCAACCATTTGTTCAGACTCAACCAATAGGCTTAGATAATTTTTAATCATTTTGGCAAAAACCTTTTAACTTTTTTTAATTTTAAATACTATTTGAAAAGTAATTATAAAATTTAATCAATAGTTTATAAGAAAGATAATAAAATGTCACAAGAAAATGAAAAGCAAGGTTTTAGTTTTGGTCCAACAGATTGCGCTGTTGTCATTAAGGAAAATTTAGAAATCAATATCGTTATGCCTAATCTTCAAAACCTAGAAGAAGAACCTTCTGAAAATCTTGGACAGGCAATGTTTTTAACTTCATTTTTATCATATGCTCTAAATAAACAAGAATGGGTAAATGAATTTGGTGAATTGTTTTAAAAACAAGATCCTGAAGTGATGCAGCACATTTTTGGTGGTGAATTAACAGATGAAGAAATTGAAGAATTCACAAAAGAACAAGAAAAAGAAAAGAAATCTAAAATTATCACTTAATATATATAATTTAACTTGACTTGTAACGCAAATATTTCATCCAGTTATAACCAGAATAATCATGAGTAATCTTCTTAGAAAATATATAAAATCATATATAAGTGAGTCCAAGTTAACACCTGGGACAAGCAGTGATCCTGGTTCTTATAATAAATACGGTGGCGGATTTAAAGGAAAAAACAATCAAACTCCAGGAATGGCAGGAGGACACGGACATGTTGAACTTTTTAAAACAAAAATTTATTGCCCTGATGATGGTTATTGGTATCAAGCTGTGGAAGTTGACGGACCAACGTCAGATACAGCAACAGGAGAAACAGTAATATACTGCAAAATAAATGATAAATTTTCAAAATATTTTCCTGAAAGTATGCATGATACAAAGATTATTTCAATGGCAGGTTCAGAAGGAGAAATGGAAGTTCTTTTAAAGGCACAAAATCTGTGTGCAAAAATAATAAGAAACATTAATTCAAAATTAGGAAATACGATACCTGATGATAATGTCTATACTTTTAATCCGTCGACAGGGAATGAACCTAGCTCTTTCTAGAAAACTGTCCACGTAATAGAATTATTATATTATTTTTTTATCTAGTCTTGTATTGCATCACAGTATTTATTATTATCTGTCAGAGATGCTTTATTTTTATTTACGAGGTTTTATGTCAAACTATTCTGTTAACGAAAGTCTTTGGAAAAATTATTTCCCTTTTTCTGCGCCTAGAGAACCTCAGGTTAGAGCCATCAATACAACATTAGAAAATATTCTAAATGGCAAAAAATATGCAATTATTGAAGCAGGAACCGGTATTGGTAAATCCGCAATTGGTTTAACCATTGCTAGATACCTAAATGATCATTTGCAAAGCGGTGAAGAGTTTAATAATGGAACTCATTTTTTAACAACACAAAAAATCTTGCAAGACCAATATGAAAAAGATTTCTTTGATAAAGGCTTGTTGTCTCTTTATTCCTCTACAAATTATCAATGTTCTAGAAAGAAAGGTAATTCATGTGCCGACACACAATCTGAAATCAAAGCAGGTGATACCCAAAATGACAAATGTAAATTTGATTGTGTCTACAAAGAGAAGAAAAAGAATTTTATTGAAGGTTTATTAGGTGTGACAAATTTTAGCTATTTTTTAACAGAAATCAACTTTTCAAAGAAATTACCTAAAAAGAAAATCATGATCATCGATGAAGCTCATAACCTTGAAAATGAGTTAACAAAATTCATTGAAATTTCAGTTTCAACATTTTTCGCAGAAAAGATTTTAAAATTATCAATTCCTAAAGAAGAAGAATTAAATACTCAACTTCGTGTTTTTAACTGGATTGAGAACACTTATTTTCCTGCATTAAAAAGCAAAAAAGAATTTATGGAAAAGCAAGTAAATCAATTAGGTTTATCTGCAAAATTGTCTGATCACTTATCTTTGCAAAAACAAATAGACATGGTCAATGGTCACTTCGCAAAGATTAAAAAATTCTTGGAATTATATGATAAAGAAAACTGGATCTGTGAAGAAGAAGTTACTGAAAAGTTAGGTTATAAAAAGTTTAATTTTAAACCTATTGACATTTCAGATTATGCTAGAGAATATCTTCTAAGTTTTGCAGATAAAATTATTTTTATGTCTGCAACAATTGTTTCTCATGAAGGTTATATGGAAACTTTAGGTTTAAAACCAGAAGAAGTAGTTTGTATTAAAGAAGCTTCTCCTTTTGATCCTAAAAATAAACCAACCTTGTTTTCACCGATTGGAAGCATGTCTTCAAACAATATTGATGCAACTCTTCCTAATCTGGTAAAAGCGATTAAAAATATTTTAAATGAGCATAAAAATGAAAAAGGTATTATTCACACTCATTCAACTAAAGTTGCACAATATATTAAAAACAATCTTAAATCTTCAAGATTATTATTGGCACATGGAGCCGATCGTGATGAAATATTACGTCAACATTCTTCATCTGATAAACCTACAATATTATTATCACCATCAATGGCTGAAGGTGTTGATTTAAAAGATGACTTAAGTCGTTTTCAAATTATCTGTAAAATTCCTTTTCCTTATCTTGGAGATAGAGTTGTTCGTAAGAAAATGCATAAATGGAAGTGGTGGTATGACACACAAACAATTAGAACAATTATTCAGGCGGTAGGTAGATCTATTAGAAACGAAAAAGATTATGCCGTGACTTATATTCTAGATGCAGACTGGGAAAGAGTATATAATAAAAACAAAAAATTATTTCCTGATGATTTTCATCAATCTTACATTAAAACTTAAAAAAGAAAGAAAAATATGTTAGAAAATTTTCAAAAAAAAGAAGCTATTTTCATGAATATCTTCATGAAAAAATATTATCCCTTGTTAGGAAATAGAAAAAACTCATTCCTTGAAGCTTTTAAATATCTTATTTCCTTAAAGAAAGAAAGTTATTTTATTGTTGAGACAGGAATGTGTAGATTTGAAAACAATTTTGCTGGTGATGGCATGAGTACAATCCTTTGGGATGAATTTATTAATATATTTGGCGGAAAAGTATATTCAGTCGATATTCTTCAAATGACAGTTAATTTTGCAAAAAATAAAGTTTCTAATCTTTGTGAGCTTTTTTGTCTAGACAGTGTTTCCTTTTTACATCAACTTTCTTTACAAGAAAATTTACCTAAAATAGATCTTTTATATTTAGACTCTTACGATATAGACTGGAATAATCCTCATCCTAGTTCTTTTCATCACATAAAAGAATTTCTAGCAATTAAATCAAAAATAGAAGAAGGTTGCTTAATTTTTATTGACGATAATAATAAAAACACAGGAAAAGGCAAATATGTTGATGAATTCATGTCAAACATACAAAAGAAAAAAATTATTGATGAATATCAAATTGCCTGGATATGGTAATATAATATTTTATAATTGTTTCAATTTTTATATACTTTTTAAAACTTTAAAGTAAAAATGAATAAACAATTATTAAAAGATCTAATGCAGGCAAAAAAATTTATCAATCGATTTTCTGAAAGTAAAGTCAGATTAATTGATAAAACTGGCAATTTATACACTCATAAAAATAACTTTTTTTATAAATTTATGTTGTCAAACGTTTTAGATTATTCACCTTATAGAAACATCATAGTTAATAATCTTCATAATTGTGAAAGAATATTTCCTAATTCAAGCTTATATACTTTGGATAATTTGATCAATATATTTCAAAACAAGAAAGAATTAAATTTTCAAAACAACAAAAAAGCTTCGAAAGAAAATTTAAAAAAAATACTTTCAAATTTTTTACCAGATGAAACAATTTCTACTTTCGAAAGCATACTGTCTTTTGCGGGCCCTGACTCATTAGTCAATATTCAGTCGACAAATAACATCAAATTAACAATAAAAAAAGAAAACATATCTGAATTTTACACTAATTGCAATTCAGATCTTTCTTATATTTTGTTTAATGATAAAAATACAAAATCAAAAAGAGATGTCATTTTTCTGGCGTTTGATGGATTTTTAGAAAGAGACTCTGATTTGCATCATCTTCTTTTACAAAGTCAACAAAATGAAAATAAAATGATAGTTATACTTTGTAGAGGAACAAACAATTATTTTGTTTCAAATATTAAAAAAACAATTCTTTCTACAAAAATACCTGTTTTAATCTATGAATGTCCTTTTTCTAATGACGATCCATTTCTTTTTCAAGATTTATGTTCATCACTTGAAATTAAACCGGTTTGTATTGAAGAAGGTGAATTAATTCTGAAACAGATAAAAGAAAAGATGAAATTAGTTCAAAACATAACTCTTTTCGAAAATAAAATATGTTTCAATGTTGAAGAAAAAATAAGATTAAATTTGATTTCTGAATTTAATAAACTACTTGTCGACTCAAAAGATGAATATAAAAATTATATTATGCAAAGAAAAAAGAGAATTTCTTCTAAAAAAGTAGAAGTATTTGTCCCAAAAGATCAAAAGAAGCTGATAGAAGATCTAAAATTTTCTTTTATGGTTTACAATAGTATTTGCAAATTCGGCATAGTAGAAAATAATAACCAAATATTTCCTAAACAATTGAACGATATTGTTTTAAAATATTCAAAATTGTTATATGATCAATTAAAAAATATTTCATATGTTACAAAAATTGATAATAAAATTACGGAGAAAAATAATGGCCTTCAAAAAGAAAACAGAAAGCACAGAGGATATTTTGGAAAAGCAAGCGACAAATCTTTTAAATAAGCATGAATTGTCAATCAACCTAGGCAGAGGTTTTTATGATATCCTTGAAGTACTTAAGAACAAACAATTAGCTGCCATTTCAGAAACAAAAGGTAAATATCAGCTTCATGATGAGATTACAAAAGAATTAATTCAAAAGTTAACAACCGAAATCGAACAAGCAAAGTCTTGGGGATTTGATCAATTAAACAGATCAGTTAAGTAAAATGAAATATTGTAAACATTTAATTGAATGTCATTGTATTTTACCTATTTTTAAAATGCAAACAAAACCTCTTTTTCATAAATTTCCTGTTTTTTCTCTTTTAAATGATAACGAAGAAATTATTGAAAAATGGGTAAAATGTAATAACTGTGATGCAGTTCATAGAGTTTATGATTATTGCAAATCTGAAGTTGTTAAAAACAGTGATGATTATGTTGATATGGTGACAACTTTAGATGATTTAAAATTTTCAATACCTTCCGATGTCCTTGATGTTCTTCTAAAAAACAACAAAGACATATCGGATTATGAACAAGTTGCATTTATTATCAAAGAAAAACTTGATGATAAAATACTTCTGACAAAGAAAGAAGTAGGTGACAAAGTTGTTTGCAAGTATTTACTTTTTGAAAATGGAAAAAACAGTATCGCTCAACAAACTTATCAAATAGGAATTTAACATGCCAGATAAAAAAAATCTTTTAGATTTAATTGAAAGATCTAGAACGATTGTTCAAGAAATCATGAAATTTGGAGTAAACGAAGAATGCATTGCAAGAATAATTCAAGGTCTAGCAATGGAGTCAGAAGATCCGGATTTTACAAAAAAGATACTAGAAGTAACAAAAACAAAAATCAACCGTTTACAATCTGTAGAAACAGATGAAAATAGTTTAAAAACAGAAAATAAAAAACTAATTTTATAGAAAGAAGGAATAACATGGCTAAGGAAGTAAAAGAAGAACTTTTAGAAAAGACCAAGGATCAATTTAGAGAATTACAACTTACAGTTGAATTTTTACAAACTGATCTTTTAAAGAATGCTAGTGGTGTTGGTGCCGCTGGTTCAAGATCTAGAAAGTTACTTAGAGAACTTAAGAAGAAGTGTCAAGAAATGATTGCTTTTTCAAATGAAGTATCAAAAGCTTATCGTCCAGAAAAGAAAGACTAATCTGAGACAATTTTTTTAATTTTACCAACAATATTTTTTTCAAGCTGACATATTCTCATTCTGGAAATTTCAAATATATTTCCAATTTCTTCGAGGGTATGCTCTTTTTCATTTGCTTTATTGATAATGCAATTTTGATTTTCATTTAAATTTTCTTGCCAATAACGACAAGATGATTTTTTACAACATTTGTTTAATTCTTTGTGATAATAGAAGCATGTTTTTTCTGCAATATTATTTTCCATTTTTAGATTTCTCCATTTTATCAATTCATTTTTCCTATTTAGAATTGATAATCCATTTAAGTTAAATGGTAATCAGAAAAGGCCCAATTTACAAAATGACAAATAGAAAAATTGAAAATAAAAGAACTATAAGCATTGAGATTTCTGGCTCTGTTGCAAAATCACTTGGTTTAGATGATGTCGAAGAAGAACTAGAATTATTAAATGAAGAACAAAGAAAATATTTTGTTTTAGACACTAGCGTTTTGCTTTATGATAAAGACTCTATGTTTAAATTAAAAGGTAATAATTTAATAATTCCTTTTGTTGTTTTGGAAGAATTAGATAAATTTAAAGACAAGTCAGGTCTTCTAGGTGAAGCCGCTCGTCAACACAATAGATTTTTAGACAGTTTAAGAGAAAATGATGGTTTAAATGAAGGTGCATATCTAGAAGAACATGACATTTTTATAAAAGTTTGGTTAACACAAGTAGATGATGACATTGCTGACATTGTTGCACCTACATCAAATGATAATTTAATTGTTCATGCTCTCTCTATTTTGACAAAAGAATTAGGTGAAACAAATGAAGTAATTTTAATTACTAAAGACATTAATCTAAGAGTTAAATGTGATGCACTCGGACTCAAAGCGAACGATTATTATGCGGATTACGAATTTATTTCAAAAGACTTTTTGTATAATGGCCAAAAAGAAATTTCTGTAAGTGATGACTCTATTACAAAGTTATATAAATCCCAGAAGCTCTCAGATTTATCAGAATTCGAAAGTAATATAAAATTATATGATAATGAACTAGTTGTCTTAAAGGGTTATTCTGGATCTTCTGCTTTAACTTTTTATAGTAAAAAAGAGTTACATTTATTGCCTTCAAAAGAACAATTGCTTTCTGCGACATCTGTTGAAGGAAAAAACAAAGAACAGTTACATGCTTTATGGATGTTATCAAATCCTAACTTGCCTTTAGTC
>Ga0172367_10008881_pt1 | contig 11145 bp, 24 predicted proteins | sample Lak10m_FD_114542 | JGI IMG/M metagenome (GOLD analysis project Ga0172367, IMG submission 114542) | Freshwater microbial communities from Kabuno Bay, South-Kivu, Congo - kab_022012_10m | ecosystem: Environmental > Aquatic > Freshwater > Lake | place: Democratic Republic of the Congo: South-Kivu...
ACCGATTGAATGAACCAGCCTTTCTCGTTGCCGTACCGGGACCAGCACTCAAACCATCTGCGATTCGCATTGGACTCGGTGAATTGCTTGGAGCCACAGGCTGGACAACTTTTTTGGAGGGCGTCACTCATGGCCTGTCCTCCAGCTTCTCCACCTTTTTAATCAACTGATCAATCTGCGCCTGCATGCACTGCATCGACCGCTTCCATGGAGGATTGAACCCAGCGTAGTAGACGGACCCGCAACTGAAGAATCGACTTTTGTTGGTATCATCGAGCCAGCCCGACCCGCAGTGGCAAGCCGCAGGGATCATTTTGTTGGCGTCACCAATTTGATCGCTCATGGCCTGTCCTCCTTGGCTGCAATCCAGTCATTGCAGATCGTGACTGGAGTGTTTCTGTCGAGCCACTTCTTCATCTCATCCCCAGCCTCCTCCAGTAGTTTGATGCGGGCGTTGGCAGCATTCAGCTCGCGCTCCAATCCTCGCGCAAAGGGCGCGTTGACCCATTCACTTCGAGAGTTGACTCCGATTTCTTCGGCATACAGCACTCGATCGTCAGTGCGTGGTGTGTCGCTCATTTTTGGTTCCAGGCGTGCGGCATCATTGAGCGGCTCCCGTGTTTCATTTCCGCAGCATCGACCCACTGCACCCTCTCGACCACACTTGGTGCATCTCCATCTAGGTGTTTCGCTCATGGCTTGGCCTCCTCGGCTCCAGTCCACAGCAGCAGGTCAGCCATCAGTGCGTCGTTCTCTGCCTCCAGCTTCTTGATTCGTTCGGCTTCCAGTTGCAGCCGCTTCCAGCGCACCTCGGATTGGATCCGCGCGCTGTGTAGGTAGAGCCTCAGGTCTTCATTCTCTCCCTTCAGAAGCTCGAGTCTATCGGCAACCTCCTCGAGCAGTTCCGAGGCTTCCTTGCCGTTGCATCCTGACCATTCTCGAAGCTGCTCGCAGAGCGCTGCGACGGGTGTGTTCGTGTCGATTTTCATCGGGTGATATGTGGGTTTTCGGCGTGGAGGCGTTTGTGGCAGGAGCGGCAAAGAAACACCACGTCGAGCCATTTGTCCGGTGCGTAGCTATCGTGGTGAGCCTCCACAAAGCCGGGTTGATTACATTTTGAGCAGGCTGACGGCCTGACGATTGAACCTTTCCGTATTTCACGTTTTACGGCATTTTGCGCCCTTTGTCGGTTCGGATCCTTTTCCATCCATCTTTTGTTATTTCTTTTTCCTACTTCTGGATTGTTTTTATTATATTGAACTCCGTACGCGTTTTTTCTTTCTCTGTTTTTGATGTGCCACTCCCTCGATTTTTGAACATTGCACTGTTTACAGTAACACCCCAGTCCAAACTTCTTACTTTTGTCCGCTGTGAAATGTGTCGAAGCCTTTTCTTGTTTGCACTTGCCGCAAACCTTCGTGATTCCAGCATTAACTGCCGCCTCTTGTGTAATCATGTTGTGATTTCTGGTTTGCCTCCCCGAGCCATGGCCCAAACCACTAAGCCATGACCCGGGGAAGCGCCTCCTTGCGGAGGTTGCGGCGCGATCCGTCTCGGCACTCACCGAGCAGGAGGGTCGCGCCAAATGGTTCAGAACGGGACGTCGTTGTCGTTGGAGGGTTCGATGACAACCGGCTCAGGCTTGCGCTGCGCCCCTCCCTGTTGGACGTGACGCCACGAGCCGATAATGGGGCCTTTCTCGCCGCGGGCTCGGGCCTCCTTGGAGACGCTCTGCGCCACGAACCCGTCTTGCCCGTACTGATCCGGCTGCCCGTCCTTGTTTTGTATGAGGATCGCGTCCAAGAACTTGCCCGTCTTGCCTTGATACAGGTGGTCCTTGTCGATCTTTGATGCGTTGATTTTGATGCTGATCATGTGTGTTTCTGTGTGAGGACTACGATTTTGCAGTTTTCCCGAAGCCGCCTGAGTAGCGGTTCCGCGACGTCTTTGTCGAGGCCGATGGACTGCACCAGTGTTTCACCGGAGCAGTTCGTCGTCAGGAAAATGGGGCGGGCTGCCTTGGACCGAGCGTCCACGACCTCCCAGAATTGACCGGCGGTGGCGGGCGTCCACTTGCCCTTTCCGATGTCGTCGATGAACAAAACATCAGCCTCCGCGATCGACTCGAACCAGCGGGTCAGTGTGAACGCCCCAGCAGCGTCCCGGGCTCCGCGGTCGAACTCACCGGCTGACAGGGCCACGATCCGGGGTCTGGGTTTGGTCTCGTGGTAGCGTCGAAGGAGGCGGAACATCGTCCGGGTTTTCCCGGCGCCGGTATTGCCTCGGAGGATGAGTCCTCGGAATCCGAACGGATGGCCGATGATCTCGTCGAATTGCGGCACCGAAGCCTTGAGCTTTTGCAGCTCGGTCATTCCGCCTTCAGTCGTCAGACGGTACATTCGGGGACAGACCTGCTCCCAGATAGCCTCGCCTTGGGCTCTGGCTGCCTCTAGGAGCGCGTTTCTCTCCTCGTTGGCTATCCTCACCTCAAACGCGGTCACGCAAGCCTCACAGCGCCTTTGGCGCATGATGATCTTCGAGGGGTCGAATGGGCTCCGAGCGATTGCGGCCATGAACTGGGTGCTGCAATCCTCACAGACAGCCTGCTCGTGTTCGATGGTGTCCATGGCTAGAAGTCGGCGTTGTCCGGCGTTGAGGTTCCGATCAATCTCGGCTGGTAGGGTTGGATCTGCTCCGGGTTGCGGGCCTTGTCGATCTCACCGTTCCAGTTGTTCAGCAGCGTGACGATCTCCCGGCGGATGAATGGGGCCTTGGAGAGGTAGCGTTTCTCGAGGAGGTCGATGTCCTCGGGTGGCGTGTTCAGTTTGAGGACTTTTCGGAGGGCTTGTTGTTCCTTTTCGGTCCACTGAGTCGTCGATCTACGACCGAACCATGAGCCGATTTTCTCGATGAGCGCGGAAGCGCGTTCTTGTGTATGAGTAGGAATCTTCTCTTCTCTATCTTCTCTATCTTCTCTATCGGATACCCGGTCGGTTTCCCGTCGGTTAACCGGTGGGTTTTGTTTGGGTTTTGATCCCTTTGGTCTTCCGCCGCTTTTTCCGTTTTTCCACGCGGAAATCAGGGACTTGTTCACTTCTGCCCAGTCGTGGGCGATCAGGTCTTCGCCTTCAATTAGACAGAATGTCTGGAGCATCGAATCCCAGAAAATCTGGGCATCTCCATCCCATCTGCAAACCGACGCCAACACGGCCGGTTTCCATCCGGTAAACCGGTCGGTTTTTCTTGCCTGACAGTGAGCCCAAAGACGAAGCACATGGACTGGGGCTGCCTCCGTTCCCAGCAGCCTGACGAGGAGCCGGGTTTTCCAGTGATCCAGAAAGTCTGTTTCGACGATCATAGTTCAATGCAAAAGCCCCAGTCCAAACGCCACCGGGTCGCATAGGCACAACGCGGGAGCGTGGGGCGCTCCGTGAAGCCTACCGGTAACGTCTGGACTGGGGGTTCTGTTGAGGTCATGGCGCTGTTCTGGATGCGACTCCAGTGTCCTCATTGGGAGGACTTGGCAAGCCTATGGCCCGCCGCTGATATGGCAAGGGGTCAATTTACAAGCTCAAATTTCGCGTTAAATTCGGCGGCTCTGCGGACGTAGTGGCGGTTCTTTCTCTTGTAGATCACGACCTTTTCTCTGATTTCTCCAAGGCGAAACTCGGCGTCGAACAGGAGTTCAACCGTCGTGCTGTGCTGCGTCCTGTTTCGGTACGTTGTAGGCTTCATTGGGTTTCTGTTGTCCGTGTTCCGCGAATGCCAGATACGCCCGGCAGTCGATGAAATTGTCAGCGTGGTAGACCCGTGCGGACCGGTGGATCTTGAACGAGGCCAGCATCATCTCGACGAGCCACGATGGCAACGGGTGATCGAGGCGAAGCCCGTAGTGCTGCTGGATCAGGCCAGTCCATGCGAGGCCGATGTTCTCGTGGCTCAGATGAGGCTCGCCGTAGACCTTACCACGCTCGGCCATGACGGAAGAAATTTCGGTGTTCATTTCTTTCGGTAGTGCTGGGTCGGGAACACGCCGCGGCGCTCGGTTTTGACCCGGAACTTGCGAGCCTCGAGAATGCCCTCGGCTACCCCGACTCGGATCAGCCGTCCAGTGTGAGCCGGTGATAGGCCCCACTCCGATTGGAGCTGCCATGCGGTCTGCCAGCCTTCCGGCACCTGCTCCTCGACGTTGCTGATCGCTCCCTTGAGCTGTTTCAGAAGCTCGGCAGACGCCAGTGCTGTTCGTTTTGGGGCCATTGATGCAGGTAAAGGTGGGCGTCTGTGTCGGTCACCTCACCAAAAACGATGCCGTGAGACCATGCGAGACTCCCGCGCCGCTTGTGAGCGTATTCCATTGCCGGAAGGTCGGCCAATGTCCCCGGCGAGAACGCCACCGGGTTGTCGCTGCGCCTTCCGTACGCGATCCCAGCGCGGTGAGCGTGAGCCACGACGCAGTTGCCCCACGTCTCTGCCGAGTCGCGGAGGAAGTTCTCGGAGTATAGGGTGCCGTGCCCCCACGCGAATCCGCCGAGACGGTACCAGCTCGAGGGCAGGACGCTGTGCTCCTCGATGAAGACTTTGCAGTGCCGGTTGATCGGCTCGACCATTCGCTGCCAGACGGCTTCGGCGAATCCCCGGACGACAGCGTTATGGTGCCCGAGGTACCGCTTGGCTCGCTCCTCGTGGTTGCCAAGCAGGAAGACGGTGGGCCGGAGGGCGTTGAGGAATTTCCGGCCTTCGTCGATGTCTGACAGGTAGTCATCGGCTGCGTCTCCGTCGTTGCCGTTGTTGAGTGCTCCGGCCCGCAGGCTGGCAAGGTCATACGCATCCCCGAGATGAATGACGTGGTGGGGCTTGTATTGTTCGCGGAACTTGAGCACGGCGGCGAGAGCCTGAGCGTTCGCCCTGTTCCCGTGTGAGCACCCGACAGCCATGACTCGGCGCCGGGTGCGGCTGATAGTCATGGCAGCTTGTGGGCATATTGTGTGAACAAAAGCAAGCCCGCAGTCTCCCGCGGGCCTTCGCGATCAATCTTTGACGTTGATCCTCTTCTGCCTCGACCCGATCAAGCTGATCGCGGCCTTGGTTACGCCGTAATACTCTGCAATCTCGCTCAGAGGATCACCTGCGTCATATCTTTGTCGGATATGCCTGACCTGATTCGGGGTCAGCTTCTCCCGGAAGTATTCTCCGCGGGCACCGCCCCGGCCCTTCTTCATCGGCTTCAGGATCGAGACAACAACCGATCTTGTGACGTGCAAATGTCGTGCAATCTGAAGCTCGGTCTCGCCGTTGCTTTTGAGCCTGCGGACTTCCTTCTCCAGCCTGCTTCCGAGAATGCCCGTTGCGGGCTTCTGGCTGACATTCAGACCCGCCTGCCGGGCGATCTGGGCGTGGGGCCTCAAAAGGGCCTCAACGCTTTCCTTGGACAAGCCAAGGCGCTGCAATGGTGTGGGGATCACAGCGCACCTCCTGCCACGAGGTAGCCGAGGAGGAACATGGCACACGCGCCCCACAGTAGGAGACAGAGTTGGAGATGTCGGTTCATGTCAGTTGTTGGATGGTTTGTTTTTTTCTCCTGTCAGGAGGTTGGTCACGGTGAAGTTTCCACTTTGCCTAAGTGCGGTCTCGACCTGCCCGATGGATTTCATCACGGCGAGTCCAAGACATGATTCAATGTGCGTCGGGCATCCACTGTTCACCGCTGCAAGCATGGCACCGGTTCCTTGCTGCTGGATTGTGATTTCGATTTTGAGCATGGGATCACTTGGTTTTTTTGCGTTTACTGAACGAGAACGTCCTGCGCTGCTGAGTCTGCTCGTACTCCTGAGCGTACGCCGGATCGGTCAGACCACGGCGCTTGAGCCACGCTTTGAATTTTGCGTTGATGTACTCGCTCGACACCCTCGGATCAGCAGGCGGCACGTCGGCGACTTGTAGGGATGGGACTCTCATTGGATTACTTGGTGAGCTTGTTGAACTTCGCGGCGTAGCCGTCCGTTGCGCGGGTCTTGTACCCATTCGGCCCACCGTTCCAGATCCGAGCGACCTCGACAGCGGTCGGCTTGTGACCGAGGCGCTTCTCGGTAGCGTAGTGGCCGAGGTAGATCTGAGCGACCTGCGTGGCCTCCGCTCTGTTGGTCATGCGGCTCCATTGGAACTTCCGGCCCGAGATCCGATTGACGTCTTGCACGACGCTTTTGTGAATCTGGAGCGGGCCGCGGGCTGCGCCACCGTCGCCGATGGCTAGGTCGTTGCCGGACGACTCGATGGAGATGAGGATGCTGATAATAGCTGTGATAGACATGGTTGTGATACGATCTGGTGTGTTGTGATACATAATTGAAAACCGGCTATTTGGCCGGGTAGAAGGCCACGCCCCCTCGGGCGCTTGTCCCTTCGATTGCTCCGATCCGCTCGCATGAGTTGCGGAGTGCCCGAACGTAATGGCCGGAATACTTTTTAGCTTTGCCGCGGAGGACGTACGTTATGTAGGAGCCAACAGTCAGGCCCTTACCGTGGCCTCGGCTGGCGTTTCCGGTGAGATAGTCCGACAGATACTGTGAGTTGCGCATGGTGTTGTGATTTGGTGTTGTGTTGTGAAATTCCGCGTGCGGGATGCGCGGCCCCCGTTCGTTGTTTACTCGGAAATGACTTCTGCAACCGTGTTCAACCACATATACTTTATCCACGCCATTTGGACCCGATCGAATTGCTTGGTTGGAGTTTTGTCGCAGAATGACAGCCCGTTGAAGTAAAGCCCGGTGACACTGTTTTTGGCGACGTACCTTATGTCGTAGTTCTCGTTGGGATTCATGTTGTGATTCGTTGGTTTCTGTTGTGATATGCTGACCGCACTTGCTGTCAACGCGCTTACATTTAACCCAATCCCGGATCAGGTCAACACCTTTTCCAAAAATATTTTTGGCCCCGCCGCGTGGTCAGGAATGCGCGGCCCTCCGGGTCTCTGTCAGGACCGGATGTGGTCCGTGTCGGGTGCGGATCTCAGGATGATCCGAGCACCGGGTGTCAGCGAATACAGTTTGACGACCTCGAGATGCGCGACCTGTGCGTCATCAAACCAGACCTCGAGTTCAGTCATCGCGTCGAGGACCGCCTTCGCGAGGTTATCCGAGTCGGGCTTCGACGTGTGATAACACGGAGCCGGATGCTTGAGTCTGCCGTCGGCTTTGCAATGGGCTTTCGGACGCGGCATCAGGAACGCGATTGTGACGTGCAGCGGTCCACCGTGAGGCTGACCGTTCCAGACTGCCGCGATGGATTTCTTCACCGCCGCCTTCCAGCCTTTGGCAGTGCCGGGGTCGTACATGGTCACGAACTTCCCGCGAGCGCACGCACGCGCCCGCGGCTGCGCCTTCGGGATGCCCGACACAGTGACGTCGAATCCGTCAACCATACGCTGCTTCCGGTTGATCGTCTTCGTCAATGATCTCAACGCGTCCGATGATCCGAGGGTTGGCAAAAACGGATCCGTCAGACTCCGAGACCTTCGCGTCGACCTCACCTTGCACGATCACGCGGACCCCGGGCTCTAGCCTGTCAACGATGTCCTCGGCATCACGCTGGTACGAGCGCACGATGATCCGCTGATGGTATGCGCGGCCGTCCTCGAGTGACCGCTCTTTGAGTCGAACGATCGTCTCAAAGCCGCCCTTGTTGAAGCTGCCTTCGATGCGTTGCGCGCGTCGAAATATGGTGCCGACACACCAGCCTTGGAGCTTGTTCATTTTGATTTCGGAAGCAGCGGCTTTAGGTTCGCGGGCCTATAGGACGGAGACTTCCGGACCTTCCCGGTAGCGTCCCGAACGATGAACGATCCGTTGCCGATCGCGGTCGCTTTCCAGTTTGCTGGGATGCGGTCAATCTCTTCCGGCATCCAGAACTTCGTCATGTTGCTGGTGTGGATCTCTTTGACCGCGTCCTCCATCAACTCCGCGTCGAACCCTGCCGCAATCCCAGCGCCCAGCACGACGTAAAGCAGGTCGCCCACGGCGTCGAGGTACTCGGTCAGGTTGTTAGCATCGGCAAGTTCCTTGGCCTCTTCTGAGATCAGGAGCCAGCGGAGTCGCTGCGTCTCGCCGTCTGGCATCTCCGGGTGCAGCGGAGTGCGCTGCCCAAAGGCCACCATGAATTCTCGAACTTTGGCTGTCTCGATTGTCATTTGGATGCCTCCTGCACGAGCGTTGCCGCCCCTTGTTTTGACTCCACGCACTCGAACAAGAGCGCATCCATTTCGGCCTCCAGCGCCTTCCCCTTGCTTCCGGTCGTCGCCTTGATCGCGTCCTTGAGCTTGGTCTTGCTCACGGTGATCGACGGCATGAATAGGTCCACGGTTCCTCCGATCGAAATGAATCGGTCGAAGACTTTATTCGGCTGCGTGATGGTCTCGCGTGTCGCTCCGGGCTTGAGCTTCCAGCCGGGGATGGTCTCGCCCTGCTCCAATCTGCGCCGAGCCTCCGCACGGCACGCGTCGATGACGGCCTCGGCCTGTGGCGCCCGAAGCAAGAACTCCGACAGGGTCTTGTCCGTCAGCGTTGCAGCGATGGCGTACGGGGTCAGGTCGAGCGGTTGATTCCGCAGCGGCGGTGCAAGTGCTGCCTCGCGAGCCTCCGGGCACACAGCCTTGGCCTTGCAGTATTTACAGCCGTCGGCCGTCGGGATCCTTGGCTGCCCCGCGGTGATGATCCGGGCCATCAGGTCCTTGATCTCGATGACAGCCTGCGCGACGTCGCTCGGCCCGTACCAACAGAGCGTCGGCTTCCCGGCCAACGGCTGGATGATCGCGACAGTGATGTCGCTGGCTCCGAGCACCTCATGAACCAGCACGGCCAGAGCCCGCAACTGGAGGTTCTCCTCCGCAGAACTGACGCGGTTGCGGCCCGTCTTGTAGTCGATGACCAAGGCCCGGCCATGGTACAGATACACAGCGTCCGGCTTGCCGGACCATGCCTCATTGAGCCATGCGTCGGAAGCCCACATCCGGGTCTCACGCAGCGGTTCGATGAGCACTCCGCCAAATGCCTTAATGACGAGTTCGGCCTCCTGCTCCTGACACCATTCGACGAGTCTCTGCTCCTCGTCGTTGAGCGGCGGCGTGACCGCCTCGTTGCCGAGGACAGCATGGACTCGTGTCCCCAGCGTTGCGTCGGATGACGGAGCCTCCTCCGGGATGTCACGCTCCAGCAGGAATGACCCGGGGCAGGCTGCATAACGGTGGACCGATGATGCGCTTGGGAGCCCTTTGCGCTCGTCACTCATTGGCCCCTTCCTTCGCGAACATCTCGGTCTGGTTCGGGTCTGACATCGTGCCGACCGACTCGAACTTGTGACGGGTCGAAAATCCGAGGCGATGCGTGACCGTGTTGCGGTCGAGATTCAGGACGATTGAGAACGAAAGCGTGAACTTGGCTTCCGTCTCGTTTGATTGTGCGTCTTCCACGGCGACCTCGATTCCACGCTGGATGTCGTCGGACGCTTCGGTGAACAGGACCCGGAGCTGCCCCGCAGCCTCCTCTGAGATTGCTTCGAGCTTGCGATTCACTTGTCACCTCCTTCGCTGGCGACGACCTCGACCTCCGCAGCCTTGGGCTCAGGCTCAGGAGCCGGGGCCGGGGCCGGGATGGCAGTGCGGAAGATCGGACGCACCGGCTCAGATGCGACCTGCACAAGCGGTGCAGCCTCGTCCTCGTCTGAGATCCCGGAGAACCCGAACGCAATGCGGGCCGCTTGGATCAGCGCCTTGTGCCGCAGCATTCGCCGCGGGTGCGACTTCCAAGGTTCCGTTGCACGGTAGCATTCAACGTAATACTCCGTGACCACGACGGGCTTGGAGCGGTTCTTCAAATGGATCGTCGCTGTGACTGAGACAGGCTTCCCGCCCTCTTCGCGACACTCGAAGTCAATGCCGTCGAAGGATTCCTGTCGGTTCATCAGCTTCATCCAGCCATCGACCGAGACGACTGGCGAGATGCCGCCGCTCCGATTCGGGAACGCGTAGATCTCCTTAGTGAACGGGTTTAGATCGTAGCTATTCGCGACGACACAGAATGCCATCATCTCCTCGTTGGATGCCTTGGGCATCAGGGTCTGCTTCAAAGTGTCGAGGAGTCTAGGTGCCTCGACGTTGTACTTGTTCGCCATGACGGCGAGCGCTGACTTGGTATTGCTCATGATACAGTTTGGTTTTGTGATATTGGAGCCCCGTTGCGGTGCCCCAAAAAAGTGAACGCGGCCAGACTACCACGAGTCCGCCGCGCCCAAAGCGAAAAGCCAGAAGCTAGTTGTCTGGGTTAATTATACGGCTGTGGTGGATATCGTGCCGCTGGATGGCCGGAGATTGTTCCAGCTTTGGGTGTAGTCCCAGAAGGCCGTGGAACTGTAGTTTCCGCCATTTTGATGGCCCTTTGCGTAGACTCGTTTCCCCTCGGCCACGCTGATCTGCCCGCTCGTTGCCGAGATCGTTGTCCATGTCCCACCGGCTGCTGCTCCGGCGTTGACGATCTGGTACTCGATATGGCTGCCCGCGGTCGCGCAGGCCAGCGTCACAGTCTTGGGCCACGTCGTGCCCTGCGGGTAGACCTGACCAACCGGATCCGCGGTTGGTGTCGCCGTCTGGTTGTTCTGCCGGATCTGGATTGTGACCGGAGTTCCCGGGACAGCCGCTGCCGTGAGCTGCTTCCGCGTCAGACGTCCCGACGAATCACGAGCCTCAGCAAAGACCTGCCACGTTCCGACTGACGGCAGCGTGAACCGTGTTGCAAATCGGACCTCTGCTTGAGGCTCTGAAGCGTTGTTCCAAATCGGAATTTTGAGCGATCCGTTTACCGCGTAGACGCTCGAGTCGATGATGTTTCCGGACTTGTCGCTGATCTTTCCTTCGACGTTCCAGACTGTCGTCGTCTCGTAGTGGACTCCAAAGTTTGTGATTTCGGTACCATCGGCCCGAACCGAATCGAAAACGAACGTCGGCCTGTATGGGTCGGCGAAGGTAAACGATATGTTGGGGCAAACGCTTGTGTCCGATAGGACGGCGGTGTTCACCGCGTTGTAGGACTGGAGCCGGAATGTCACCTGTTTCGACTGTGCAACGGCACCGATGAATTGCTGCGGCTGGAGCGGGACAAG
>Ga0172367_10008882_pt1 | contig 11144 bp, 10 predicted proteins | sample Lak10m_FD_114542 | JGI IMG/M metagenome (GOLD analysis project Ga0172367, IMG submission 114542) | Freshwater microbial communities from Kabuno Bay, South-Kivu, Congo - kab_022012_10m | ecosystem: Environmental > Aquatic > Freshwater > Lake | place: Democratic Republic of the Congo: South-Kivu...
GATAAATATCCCAGTTTCCCAAAAAACCCCTGTTGAAATCGGTGACACCTCTAAACATGCCGTTTCCTATTGCCAATCAACTTGTTATTTAACCGTCTGAGCTGAATTTCCGGACAGTACTGTTATGAGTTATGGAATTATGTCATAACTCATTGATTATATGGCGCGCCCGACTGGATTCGAACCAGTGACCCCTGCCTTCGGAGGGCAGTACTCTATCCAGCTGAGCTACGGGCGCGTAATGGCAAAACCAAAAATCAGAACAGGTGTTATTTAAGACCTGCAAGGCTGTGCGCTGCTTTGGAAATCAGATAGCCTCTCCAAAAGGCCTTGGATGCACGGCCCGAATTATAACAAAGGCACCGCGCTTTGTCCGGGCGGGAGCCCGACAGTATAATTCCACGCTACGATAGCTTTCAGGAAGTCCTGCCATGAGCGGCCACTACGGTTCCCGCGGACTTTACCAATTGCCTCAACAGTTACGGAGTAGTCCATGGCAACCTATGCGGTAGGCGATATTCAGGGCTGTTTCGCTTCCTTCAAACATCTGCTGCAGGAAATCGGGTTCAATCCGCAAACCGACCGGCTTTGGCTGGTGGGCGACTTGATTAACCGAGGCCCCGATTCGCTGGGCGTGCTGCGTTGGGCTAAGGCGCATGAGTCGGCCATTGTCGCCGTATTGGGCAACCATGACTTGCATGCGCTGGCAATGGCCGAGGGCTTTGTCGAATTACACCGCAGCGACACCCTGCGAGATTTACTGGATGCCCCGGATGCCGATGAATTAATGCAATGGTTGCGCAACCAGCGCATGGCATATGCCGAAGGCGATTACCTGATGGTGCATGCCGGCGTATTGCCGCAGTGGGATGTTGGGCAGACGCTGGAACTGGCTGCCGAGGTTGAAACCAGGTTGCACGGTCAGGATTACCGGTATTTCCTGGCCCACATGTATGGCAACCAGCCCAATCATTGGCAGGATGACCTGCATGGCATGAGCCGTTTGCGCGTCATAGTCAACGCATTGACACGGTTGCGTATTTGCACCCAGGCGGGCGAAATGGAATTCCGCTTCAAAGGCTTATCGATGGATATCCCGGCGGGATACGTGCCGTGGTTTGATATGCCAGGTCGCAGGAGTGCGGACAACGTGCTGGTGTTTGGCCATTGGTCTGCGCTTGGCCTGATGTTGCGCAACAACCTGATCGCGCTCGATACCGGCTGTCTGTGGGGCGGTCAGCTTAGCGCGTTGCGTCTGGAAGACCATCGGCTATTCCAGGTGCCGTGCGCGGCGGAAGATTCAGCAAAGCGGAGATGATCTGCCGTACCTCTTGCGCCAACTCGCGCCGTTCGCGACCCGCCGTCGGCAACGGCGGACAAAAATGCAGCTCGATTACCGGTTGGCGCTGTTTCAACACCTCGCGCAACGATTGCATCATGGTAATGTCGGCCCAGTAGGCAATGGCCGTGTTGGGAGAGCCGTCCGGCAGCGGATAGCGAATCGCCAGCGGCCACAGTACCGCTCCGGTATCGATGGCCGACTGGAGCAGGCTGGTCTTGAACGGCAGCAGATCGGTGCCGTCGGTGGTGGTTCCTTCGGGAAAGAAGCCTAGGCAATCGCCATTGCGCAGTGCCTGGGTGGCCGCTTGTGCCACACGCACGATATCGCGGCGGCGGCTGCGTTCGATGAATAATGTCCCGCCTTTTTCCGCCAGCCAGCCGACTAAAGGCCAGGCGCGAATCTCCGCCTTGCCGATGAAGTGCATTGGATGTACCCCGTAGAGCGCCCAGATGTCGATCCAGGAAATGTGGTTGGCGATGAACATCGTACGTTGCACTGCATGATTAGGAATCGCCCCACACACTTTGACATTGATATTCAGTACCTCAAGCAAGCGAACCGACCAGCGCTGCGCCAGCCGCCCACGCGTGGCCGGCGTTATGAGGGGGAATACCAGTGCGGCAGTAAGCAGCCCCTGCGCGATAAGTAAGGCAATACGCGCCAGCCGAAAAAGCCGGATCGGCAGGGAAGTCTGGCTGGCGCTCAAGCTGGATGCCGGCTAGTGGCTCACCCGGGCGATGCCGCCACTTTCCAGGACTCTAACTCGCTCGCCAGGGTGAAATTGTTCGTCGGCCCCCTGCGTGATGGCGATCATGTCGCCGTTATCCAGGTTGATGGTGATTTCCAGGCCATCGTCGCGCGTCACTGCATCCTCTACGGCGGAACCAGCCACGCCGCCTGCCACTGCGCCAAGCACGGTGGTCAGTATCCTGCCTCTGCCGCCGCCCATCGTGTTGCCGGCAATCCCGCCCACCACTGCACCGGTACCGATGCCGACGCCGGATTTGGTGCCTTCGATCTTGACCTGGCGCACACTCTCCACTGTGCCCATTTTGACCGTCTCCGCCCTGCGGGTCTGGCTGCGGCTGTAGGTGCTTCCAGAATCGCTGTCTGCGCCGGCATTGGCGGCAAGCAAAGACGCAACGACAACAATAATTATGTGTAACGATTTCATCAAACTTCTCCTCATGCCAAAGAAATACTGGTGCCAAAAGCTTCCGCGTAGCGCGCTTCGATTTCAGCCACGGTCGGATTGTGATTCTGGCCACCCCGGCTGGCAATCTTAATGGCCCCCATCACAGAGGCCAGTCGTCCGCAGGACAGCCAATCCCAACCGTTGACGATGCCATGCAGCAACCCTGCACGGTAAGCATCGCCGCAGCCGGTCGGGTCCAGTACCTCGTCTGCTTTAACGCAAGGGATTTCAAACAGTTGACCGTTGGCGTGGATGACCGACCCGCGTGGACCCAAGGTAACGATAAGCGCCTTGACGCGCTTCGCCAGGGATTCGATGGTCTGGCCGGTATATTCCTGCATCAACTGCGCTTCGTAATCGTTGAGCGCCATGTAGTCGGCCATTTCGATGAACTGCATCAGCTCCTCGCTGTTGAACATCGGCATCCCCTGGCCGGGGTCGAACAGGAACGGGATGCCGGCTTCCTTGCATTCCCGTGCATGCTGGAACATGCCTTCGCGCCCGTCGGGAGCAATGATGCCGAGCTTTACGTTATCGGCCTCGGTGACCGAGTTCTCGTGGGAAAAATTCATCGCGCCGGGATGGAACGCGGTGATCTGGTTGTCGTCCAGGTCGGTGGTGATGAAGGCTTGGGCGGTATAGCTGTTTTCGATGCGGCGCACGTGGGCCGTCGATAGCCCATTATTTTCCAGCCAGTTGGCGTAGGTGATGAAGTCGTTGCCGACCGTGGCCATGATGAGCGGCTTGCCGCCGATCAGGTTGAGGTTGTAGGCGATGTTGCCGGCGGTACCGCCGAATTCGCGGCGCATGTCGGGAACCAGGAAAGCCACGTTGAGGATATGAATTTTTTCCGGAAGGATATGGTTCTTGAAGCGGTCGTGGAAAACCATGATGGTATCGTATGCCAGCGAGCCGCAGATCAGAGTGTGCATTGTGTTCCTTTAGCCTTAAAATCGCCATTATCGCCAGCCGCCTGGCAGCACGCAAGAAAGCATCACTTTTCATGAACAATCTAGCCGAGCTGCTCGCGCAGCATCTTGCCAAGCCGGAATGTCTCCTCTATCGCCAATTCATTGACGAGGGCTGGTGCGACTTCAACGCTGCCGATATTGCCGCCATGGCGGCGCGCTGGCAGGCTGCGTTCCGCCGGGAAGGTTGCGTGGCCGGCGACCGCGTCGCGCTGTGCATGAAAAACGGCGTGCACTGGATAGCGGCGGACATGGCGGCGCTCGGGCTGGGGTTGATCGTGGTGCCGACGTTTGTGGACGACAATGCCGAGAACATCGCCTGGTGTCTGCAGGATTCCGGCGCGCGCCTGCTGATTTCCGATCATGCCCGTTTCCTGGAGAAGTTGCAGGTTAACTTGCAGACGTTGCCAACCATAGTTGTTTTGCGTGACGATGCCACGGCCCCGGCAGTGCCGGCATCGACCTGGCTGCCGCCGGCTGATGCCGCATTCGAGGTGCGGCAAACCGATCCTGACGGCATCGCCACCGTGGTCTACACCTCGGGTACGGTGGGTAAGCCGAAAGGCGTGATGCTTAGCCACGCCAATATACTCGGCAATATACGCGGCATCCCGAATTGCTTCGATCTCACCGGCAATGATCGTTTCCTTTCCCTGCTGCCGCTGTCGCACATGTTCGAGCGCACTGCCGGGTATTACCTGCCGCTGCTGGTCGGCGCCCAGGTGGTGTATGCGCGCGGCATCAACTATCTCGCCGATGACCTGCGCGAGCAGCGTCCCACCATCGTGATGGCGGTGCCGCGTATTTTCGAGCGTTTGCTGGCGCGCATCGAGGAAGCCCTGGCAACGTCTCCAATCAAGCGCATGCTGTTCCATCTGGCAGTCGCCGCAGGCTGGCGCAGTTTCAACGGGGACGAGACCTGGCTGGACCGGTTGTTGTTGCTGCCGTTGCGGCAGCATATTGCCCGGCCGATACTGGAACGCTTCGGCGGCAGGATGCGCGTCGCTGTGATGGGCGGCGCCGCGCTGGAGCTGCGGGTGGCGCGGGCATTCATCGGGCTGGGGCTGCCCATGCTGCAAGGGTATGGGCTGACCGAAACATCGCCGGTAATCGCGGTCAACCGGCTGGAAAACAACGACCCATCGTCGGTCGGGCCGCCGTTGCAAGGAGTGGAAATACGCGTTAACGAGGCGGGCGAACTGCTGGTGCGCGGCTCGCTGGTCATGAAGGGTTACTGGAACAACCCGGAAGCCACGCAACAGGCAATAGACGAGGCCGATTGGTTCAATACCGGCGATGTGGTGGAAATAAAACACGGCCGCATTTATATCCGTGGCCGTAGCAAGAATATACTGGTGCTGTCCAATGCCGAGAAAATTGCGCCGGAAGACGTGGAGAAGGCTATCCTCGACGATCCCGCGTTCGAGCAGGTGATGCTGGTGGGCGAGGGCAAGCCCTGCCTGGTGCTGCTCGCGGTGACACAGGAAACCGACGAAAAGCTGCTGACCAGGCATGCCAACGCCAGGCTGGTGGGGCTGCCGCGTTATGCCAGGGTGAGAAGGGTCATCGCCACGCAGGATCGCTGGGAGCTGGAAAACGGGCTCTTGACCCCTACGCTAAAAGTCAAGCGCAGGGCGGTCTACGAGCGCTACCGGGAACGAATCGAGGCGGCCTACGCCGGGTTATTGAATATTTAGAGCCTATTTCAGTAGGTTTCATATCTCGCGTTGGGGCTGGACGCGGATGGATGCAAGGCGCACCCCAAGGGTACTTCCTGCGGGGCGTACCGCACAGCCAATGGTCGTTCCATTGGCAAGCGGTACAACGCAGCAGACACTGCGCCCAGCCCCAACCCGGAGGCCGCTTGACTACGGGCGCATTGCCGCGTTGCGGCCTGCTTGTGGAGAATGACTACACGGCGCAGCCCGCGCCTTGCACTGCATCCCGCAGTCAAACGGCGCGGGGTATGAAACCTACTGAAATAGGCTCTTAGCTGCCGCAATCTGTGCGTTGGCTTTTGAACTGGAGGGTCGACATGAGAACTATGCGGAAAAATGAAACGATGCCTTCGCGTTCGACCTTCTTCGGCTCCGGTGGTTGGTGCAGAAGCAGTTCCCATAACGAAGTTGCAATTTCCGGATCAAGTTAGAAATTCAGACATGGGAAGCGGGTTTTTTATTACCTTGCTGGTACTGACCATAGCCGTTCCGGTGGTCACGTTGTTCCGTTTTGCGGGCATTCCCTCCATTCTGGCCTACCTGGCCATCGGGGCTGTCGTCAGCCAGCATCAGTTAGGGCTGATTCCACCCAGCGAACATCTATACAGGCTGGCTGATTTCGGTGTGGTGTTTCTGATGTTCACCATCGGGCTGGAATTCAACCTTTCCAGGCTGATGGGGATGCGTCAATTGGTATTCGGGCTTGGATGCTCGCAGGTTGTGCTGACCATGTCGGTTACGATGCTGCTGGCCATGACATTCGGATTCAGTTGGCAGGAAGGCTTGGCGCTGGGCGGAATTGTCGCCATGTCATCCACCGCCATCGTCGCGCGGCTGCTTTCCGAGCGCATGGAAGTGCATACCCCGCATGGACGTCAGGTGATGGGTGTCCTGCTGTCCCAGGATATTGCAGTAGTGCCGCTGCTGATACTGTTGCCCTCGCTGGCTTCGCTGCATGGGGGCATGTGGCTGGAACTAGGTTTCGCACTCGGTAAATCTGCTATCGCGCTGCTGCTGATTTTCGTTGTCGGCAGGCGACTCATGGAGCCGCTTTTTTCGTTAATCACCTACAAACACTCCCGTGAACTTTTCATGCTCAACGTTCTATGGATAGTGCTTGGAATGGCAGCATTGACGGAGCTCTCCGGACTTTCTCTGGCGCTGGGGGCATTCCTGAGCGGCGTGCTCATTTCCGAGACGGTGTACCGCCATCAGGTGGAGAGCGATATCCGGCCTTTCCGTGACATTTTGCTGGGCCTGTTCTTCATTACCATAGGCATGGAACTCAATCTGCCGCTCATCGCGGGCGATGCAGGCAAAGTCCTGGCGATTGTTGCCACCCTGCTGGCGCTGAAGGCAGCCATAGTCCTCATCCTTTCGCTCGCCATGCGCAGTAATCTGGTCACTGCAATGCGTGCCGCCATGCAACTTTCATTTGCGGGGGAGTTCGGTTTCGTTTTGCTCAGCCGGGCCGGTGACCTGAAACTTCTGGCGGAGCCGGTTATACAACCTGTCATGGCAGCGATGCTTATTTCCATGATGTTGGGCCCTTTCCTTGTGCACCACAGCCGTCGGCTTGTCAAAGCGATACTCGGCAAAAGCGCCTGGATTTCAGATGGCGACCTGGAACAGATCAAGCAGCGCAGTACCGGTATTTCCGAGCATGTCATTGTTTGTGGCTACGGGCGTGCCGGGCAAGGCTTGGTGGCATTCCTGGAGCAGGAGCACATCCCTTACCTGATTCTTGAACTGGACGGGATGCTGGTGGCCTCAGCCGAGGGCAAGGGCCGGCATGTGCAATTCGGCGATGCCGGCAAGCGGGAAGTGCTGATGGCGGCGGGAATCGAGCGTGCAGTGGCGCTGGTGATTACGCACAACGACCTGAGTTCCGCCATGCGTACGCTTAACCGTGTGCAGATGTTGCGGCCGGACTTGCCGGTAGTTGTCCGCACGGCGGATGAACATGGCATTGAACGTATGAAGAAAGCAGGGGCCGCCGAGGTGGTTCCCGAAATCGAGGAATGCAGCCTGATGCTGGCGACACAAACACTGTTGCTGATCGGCACCCCCAAGGATCGCGTCGACGAGACTATCGGACGAGTACGCCGGCAACGGTATAATATGCTTTAGGGCGGCTTATTTGAGGCTTATTTGAATGGAGTCGAAAGCATGAAAAAGTGGCTGTTGGCGGTTCTGATTTTTGCAATCAACGGCGCAGCACCTGCGATGGCTGCGGATGAACTTTCCAGTGGTCAAACACTGTATCTCCCGGTCTATTCCCATATCTGGCATGGAGACCGGGTGGTTGATGGCAAGGATCCGCTGAAGAACCTGGTATCCGCGCTGGTCAGCATACGCAATACCAGCCTCAAGGTTCCCATCAAGGTTCTTTCTGCACGCTACTACAGCACCGAGGGCAAGTTGCTCAAGGAGTATTTATCCAAGCCGGCAACAATTGGCGCCATGGGCACCCTGGAGCTTTTTGTGGAACGCAAGGAAGCGCAAGGTGGTTCGGGTGCGAATTTCATTATTCAGTGGGATTCTGCGGCACCAACCAATCCACCCATAGTCGAGGCTGTTCATGTCGACATCAAAATGCATCGGACGCTAACGTTCGTTACCACGGCGCGGCCGATCAAGGCGGATAAGTAGAAAACGCGAAAAAAGCCCGGTGGCAAGATGCGCCAACGCCAGCCTGTCAGAACGGCTTCAAAACCACCAGAAAGGTCGAGCCAATGAGCACCAGCACCGGCAGCTCGTTGAACCAGCGATACCAGACGTGGCTGTGGCGGTTGCGGTCATGCTTGAAGTCATCGACCAGCTTGCCGCAGTAAAGATGATAGGCAATCAGCAGCATGACCAGTACCAGCTTGGCATGCAGCCAGCCACCCGCGAAGCCGTAGCCCAGCCACAGCCAGAGGCCGAATGCCAGCGCCAGCACGCCTATCGGCGTCATGAAACGATATAGCTTGCGTTCCATCAGCTTGAAGCGCTCGGAAGTGGCGGCGTCTTCCACCATGGCGTGATTGACAAGAATGCGCGGCAAATAAAACAAGCCAGCAAACCAACTGACGACGAAAATCAGGTGAAACGATTTAACCCATAGCCATGACGGAGACATACGATTAGTTTTCCAAGGAATCAGATTTACGCAGGTTTGCCAGGTGATCGCCCATTTCCAGGCGATAGGTGTAATAAGCCATATCCGGGAAGGGCGCACCGAGGGCGCTGCCTGCGGCCGAGATGTGGCCCCGCTCCAGCGAAGCGTAGGTGTAAATGTGGGTCAATGCGTCGCGCACCCACACGCCTTGTTCTTCACGATTCAAAGTGCGGTGATAGTGTATCTGGCTATCGAAATAGCTGTCAGGTGATTGTTCCAGCCAGCGCTGCATGGAACGCAGTTCCTGGCGCAAGGCGTTTTTCAGCTCGCGCCAGTCGGGATGGACAGTGCCGGTATAAGTGGCGGCCTGGCTTTCCCCCTTAAGGCGGGCAAACCACTTATGGTAAAAGAACAGCAGATGGTCCACCGTATTGTGTATGCTGCCGAAAAACAGCTTTTGCTCGCTGTAGCGCGCTTCGTCGCTCAGCCGATCCAGTGCGTTAAACAGGATATCGTTGGCCCAATGCTGGTAATCGGCCTGGTAAATGAAATACTGTTTGGAATCCATTGCACTGATCTCCTGGAACTCATGGCAGAATGGCGCACCGTTTGTGGAAGCTAACTCCCGACGGTATGGTACTAGATTTTGACATCTTTTCCGATAGCCAGGGAACCTCTAAGTTCTTTTTTTCTATGCGAAATCTGCTGCGACAGGTTGTTAACCCGGACGGATTGAAGTTCCCGGTGCATGGCCAATAAATACAATGAATCAAAGGGTTATTGTGCATTTTTGCTGTGCTATAATGTGACCACACAATCCCTGACGTCTGTTCCATGATGGCCCGACTGCGCGAAATCCCCTATAACTACACCTCGTTTTCCGACCGCGAAATCGTCATCCGCTTTCTCGGCGAGGATGCCTGGGATATCCTCAGCGAGTTGCGCGGCGAGCGCCGTACCGGCCGTTCCGCGCGCATGCTGTTCGAGGTGCTGGGCGACATCTGGGTGGTGTCGCGCAACCCTTATTTGCAGGACGACCTGCTGGCCAACAGCAGGCGCCTCAAGGCCCTGATCGGCGCCCTGCATCACCGTATCAACGCCATCGACGAGCGCAGCCAGAACAATCCCAAGGTGCTGAAGTTGGTGGCTGCGGCGCGCCAGGCAGTGGCACGTTTCGAGGAGGATTTCCGCACCGAGTCCGGCCTGCGCAAGCGCGCCATGACGCGGCTCGGCAGGATCACGCGTCGCGACAACATCCAGTTCGACGGGCTGTCGCGCGTTTCGCACGTGACCGACGCCACCGACTGGCGCGTCGAATACCCGTTCGTGGTGATTTCGCCCGACACCGAGGAAGAAGTCGCCGCGCTGGTGAAGGCCTGCATCGAGCTGGGACTGACCATTATCCCGCGCGGCGGCGGCACCGGCTATACCGGCGGCGCGGTGCCGCTGACCAAATTGTCGGCGGTGATCAATACCGAAAAGCTGGATACCCTGGGTGACGTACAGATGGCCGGCCTGCCGGGCGTGGCGGGCGAAGTCCCGACGGTGCGCTGTGGTGCCGGTGTCGTCACCAAGCGCGTGATGGAAGCGGCGAGCGAGGCGGGGTTCGAGTTTGCGGTCGATCCGACCTCGGCCGACGCCTCTTGCATCGGCGGCAACATCGCCATGAACGCCGGCGGCAAGAAGGCCGTGCTGTGGGGCACCGCGCTGGACAACCTGGCTTCCTGGCGCATGGTGACGCCGGACGCCACCTGGCTGGAAGTCACCCGCCTCGACCACAACCTGGGCAAGATCCACGACGTGGAAACGGCGCGCTTCCGCGTCGCGCGCTACGCCGAAGACGGCAAGACCGCGCTCGGCGCGCCTGAAATCCTGGAGATTCCCGGCCGCCAGTTCAGGAAAATCGGCCTGGGCAAGGACGTCACCGACAAGTTCCTGGCCGGCCTGCCCGGCATCCAGAAGGAAGGCTGCGACGGCCTGATCACCTCCGCCACTTTCATCCTGCACAAGATGCCGACCCACGTGCGCACCGTGTGCCTGGAATTCTTCGGCTTGGTGGCGCTGGCAGTGCCGGCCATCGTCGAGATCGTGGATTACCTCGAGCAGCATCCCAATACCCTGCTGGCGGGGCTGGAGCACCTGGACGAGCGCTACCTGAAGGCGGTGGGTTATGCCACCAAGGCCAACCGCGCGCAACGGCCAAAAATGGTGCTGGTGGCGGACATAGCCAGCGACGACGAGAACGACGTCGGCGCGGTCGCTTCGCACATGGTGCGCCTGGCCAATGCGCGCGGCGGCGAGGGCTTCGTCGCGGTAAATGCGGAGACGCGCAAGAAGTTCTGGCTGGACCGGGCGCGCACCGCCGCCATCGCCGCCCACACCAACGCCTTCAAGATCAACGAGGACGTGGTGATCCCGCTGTCGCGCCTGGCGGATTATTCCGACGGCGTGGAGCGCATCAACATCGAGCTTTCCATCGGCAACAAGCTCAGGCTGCTGGACGCGCTGGAGGCGTTCCTGCGGGGCGAATTGCCGCTGGTGGAGGACGAGGATACCAGGGTCGATCCCGACATGCTGGCCGCCAAGCGGCAGCAGGCGCTGGCCCAGTTGGACGCCGCCCGCCAGCACTGGCGCCATGTGCTGGAGAACCTGGATTCGCCACTGCACACGCTCGGCAACCTGGCGCAGGAAATCCTGGCGCGTGCGGGCATGACCGAGCTGACTTCCATCTTCCACGCGGTGCAGGAGCGCCAGTTGCGGGTGTCCTGGAAGCAGGAGGTGCGCAAGCCGCTGCACCAGATTTTGACCGGGCGCGAATACC
>Ga0172367_10008883_pt1 | contig 11143 bp, 11 predicted proteins | sample Lak10m_FD_114542 | JGI IMG/M metagenome (GOLD analysis project Ga0172367, IMG submission 114542) | Freshwater microbial communities from Kabuno Bay, South-Kivu, Congo - kab_022012_10m | ecosystem: Environmental > Aquatic > Freshwater > Lake | place: Democratic Republic of the Congo: South-Kivu...
CAAAAGTGAAAAATTTCTTTGAAATATCTTTGCAGTATCTTTTGAACCAATCACTTTGTTCTTCTATATTCGTCTTTTTTTCAAGATTAGTACCAAGAAATTGGTTTACTTTTTCATTATTTAACCATTTGACACGTAATGGAATATCTTTTTTTTGATGTTCTCTTACTCTGAGCATAATTATTTTATGAAATCTTCTTTTGTGATATTCCAGAATAACATCAACTCTTCATAAAGTTCGTATTCTGTATCACTGAATTCATAATCAGCAAATAGTACTTCTGAGATTGCTCTCATAATATCAACTTTTTCTTCGTGAGATGTAACTAAATCTAAAAAGTTAGCATTTTTTGAAAAGTTATCTCTATCTTCTGCAATCTTCTTTATGGTATCTTCAAAATCAATATCAGGACTAACTCCAGGCAAATATTCTTCAAGATAATCTACAAATTCCATAAACAAATCATCAGATTCTACTTGTTCAATATCTCCATCTACAATTAAAAATCCTATAAATATTTCAAAAAGTGAAGTAACTTTTTGTTTAACTGCTTCATCCATATTAAGTTAATTAAGAAATATAATTAGAATAGTATCTTAAAAATTAATTTAAGTCAAATCCAACAAGCAAAGTCGCATCATCTTTTCTAAAAAGCTTTAATTTCCCTACAAGATATTCATGAACTGTAATTCAAGGAGAAGAAGAAACAACATTTTTTCTATTAATTTCGTGGAATCAGATTGCAGGAAAAATTACTTTGTTTCAATATTTGAAAACTATAGGAGCATCAGGATCTCTGAATAATTCATCATGAGTAATACAAAATACAACTTCTCTTTTGATTGTTTCATAAACTCAATGATTCCTATCTTCTTCATTTTCAAAGATAAATCTTTTATCATTATCATTTAGTGTGTATCAATCAATAATTCATTTGAGTGATAAAAGATGTTCTAACTCAGATTTTATTATTTCATCTTTTGTTAATAATTCCTTTGTATCTAATTCTGCAAGGCTATTTATTTTTTCTCTTTTATCTTGTGGAAGTGCATATAATTGACTAATTAAGCTAAAAACTTTTTCTATCTCTGGAATGAAATCTACTGTGAAACCACTATCATCCTCAGATCAACTTGATCTAGCAAAGAATGTTCCACAATTAAGGAAGTAGTTGAGAAAGTTATTCTTAGAGTATGCCATATCTTTGATTTGATTGAAATACAAATTCATCTCATATTCACTGAAAAATCCATTTCTAACCTTAAGGGCAATTTTTTTATTGGTAATATAAAAACTAGAATTAAGCCGAAAAATTTGTCTATTCACAGTAATCAAAATCAATAAAGTCACTGCAAATATTCACAAAACAATTAATGAATCAAAAATTATATAAGTTATAATTCACACAATTATTAGAAGTAGTATCCATTTTATAAGCTTAATCCAGAAATAAAAAGGATGCCTATTAGTTTTATATAATATATTTTCTTTTATCATATTTTCTTGAATTATAATTTAGATGAGTTTAAATTATTTTTTTAATTAATCAATACTATATAAAAAGAAAAAAGATTCCATTTCTGGAATCTTTTCTTTTATTCTCCTTTTTGAATAATTTTGTATTTATTTTTCTGAAGGAATTTCCTCAGGTTTTGGAAAAAGAAAATTCTGAATTTTAGAGCTTGCCACTTTTAGTTTTGATAGAATCTTTGATGTACATGGTGGAAGTGGAGTACAACTGTGGAAATATAAGTATATAACTTGCAGAAGAATTGAAATCCAAACCAGATAATCTTTAATATAAAGAGTTTTAATTGCAGGAATATAAAACCATCCTACAATAAGAAATAATCCTACAAAAATCAGCCGAAATCTTCTAAGTTCTAATCTAGCAGAATTCATTGTTTTTTCTTTACTATCCAAATGTTCACGGTCCTTATTGTCATACTTATTAGACCAGTACATCTCTTGAACTATTACAGCTATACACAAAAGAATACTCCCGATTTTTTGACTTATTAGATTATGTGGATCTTGCACATACATGATACATAAACAAGAGATTGTTGCAGCAACAAGTATGTGACATATCTTGGCAAGGTAATAGCAAGTCTTTCCAGTGGCAACTTGGAACTTGTGAGAAAACTTTTCAAAGATTCTATCGATGAGAAAATCATCCAATATTTTCATTAACATAAGTCTTCTCCTTTCTTTTATATTTTTGTTTTTATGATGATAAATATGGAATCTTAATTGTCAATAAAAAAAGTGGAACTATGGTAACGTTCCACTTTTTTAGTTCAAACTATTATTAAAAACTAGTCTGTAAATCAAGCATTTTTTTATACTCTCATCATTCAATTTTTGATAAACTCTCATGATTTCATCTTTCGATAATTTTTCATTTTTTGAGAACTATAATTTCATTTGCTTCTTTTACTGTCTGTAATCTATGAGCAATAACTACTACGGTTCTACCTGTAAATAGATTATGTAGAGCTTCCGAGACAGCTTGTTCTGATATAGAATCCAGTGCAGAAGTTGGCTCATCTAGAAGTATAATATTAGGATTCTTGAGCATTATTTTTGCTATTGCCAATCTCTGTTTCTGTCATCAAGAAAGTTTAATTCATCTTTCTCAAATTTCTGTATCTAATCAGTTAGGAAGTTCATAAATAAATTCACATTTAGAATTTTTGATAGTATCATCAATTTCTTTTTGTGTTGGTTCTCTATCGAGTGCATATGCAAGATTTTCCATAATTGTGCCATCGAATACTGATGGTTCTTGTGTTAGATATCAAATATTTTTATAGTATGAAATCAAATTAATATCTGCAACATTTTGATTGTCCACTACGATTTCTCAACTCTTAGGATTTATATATCAAGCTATTAATTTCATAAGAGTTGTTTTTCAGCTTCAAGAATCTCAAACTAGTGCAGTTCTAGAATTTCATTTAATATCAAGTGAAAACTTAGAAAAAATGTTATCATCACAGTATCAATAAGTAATATCTTTGATTTTGATATTTCATTTTGAATATTCAAAAGAATTAGGGTTATTAATTCAAGGAATTTCTTCAATGCTTTCAAAAGTTTCTAGAAGTTTATCTACTCAGACAATATTAATTCCGATTCTTCTTATAATTCTTCTAGAACTCCATATATAAGTATCAATAATATCTACAAGTCCATAAATTAGTACAAAAAAACTAAGAGTATAGATTCAATTAATAACTCATATTCAAACAAAAAGAAATACCGATACTCTCAATAGATTAGACATAAACATTACAATTGCCTGAAAATTAGAATTAATAACTTCTTCTGCTGACCAACTATCTATTATTTTGTTATTTAACTTATTAAGTTTATCTGATTCAAATGAGAATCTATTGTTTTGAAGAATCTCAAATTTTGACATTATCACTTTAATAATTCATCTATCAAACTCAGTTTGTAAATCTTTTCTGTAAGTTCTTCTTTTTAATGTAATTCACATTCAATAATAAGAAACAACTAGCATAATTCAATATGCAACTACAATAAATAAGAAATATTTGAATCATACTGTAACTAGAACTAATGTAAATGCATATAGAATAGAAAATATATTGATAATTAAATCATTTATATCTTCAGCTACTATATCACACCAGTTTCATATTCATTTGAGAATAATACTATTTGCTCTTCATGTTCAGAGATTTTCAATTTTGTTATTATCTAGTTTTGTGAATTTAGCTAGATATATTTCACTAAGTGCAAATCCTAATTTCTGGTATGCTTTTGCAAAATATATACTTGAAACATATAATTGAATAATACTAAATACAACTACGGCAACGAAAATCCATAGCCAGTAATAAAAATCTACAAGATTTTTAGTTTGTATTGCTCATACAATATAAGCAAGTATTTGTACAGTAAATACTGATTGGAATCAATCATATAGTTGTGCGAGTATATTTATACCCGTTTCTTTCTTTGCAAATTTCAGAGGAAATAGCAAAGTTTTAATTTTATTAATCATTTTATTTTATTAATTAGTTTTAAATTCCTGTATAAAATATATACAGTTAATATTTTGATAAATATTAGTCCAGATGACTTATATCATTGAAATAAATTTCTTTAATTTTTCATTCTTCAGCTTCGATAAGACTTACAGAACAGTTTTTAGATGTATATTTTCAGACCATTTCATTCTCAGATAAATTATGAATATATGCAAATAACCGTTTTATAAATCAGCCATGAGTTACAAGTAATATAGATTCATTTTTATGTTTTTTGATTACTGATTCTATAAACTCTCAAGCTCTTATTTTTAAATGCTGATTTGTTTCTACTCACTTTGCAATAGTAAAATCTACTTCGTCTCATTTTTTTCATGTTGCCTCTCAAGCATCTCTTTCTATAAGACTTTTTGTATATTCGATTTTAGAACAAGAATTGAATTTAAGTATTTCATTTAGTGTATCAACTGTTCTTGACAGTGGTGAACAATAGATTATATCTAGTTTTTCATCTTGGAATCTTTTTCCTAGCATATTGGCTTGTTCAATTCATAGTGGAGCTAAAGTTCAAGGCATATGTCATTGGAATATTCAGGCAATATTTTCAAGAGTTCTTCAATGTCTAGTTATAAAAATTTTTAGCATATATCAATAATGGTATTAAAATCTTTTTTTATATCTTCTTTTGTTTCTGTTTGTATTTTTACTTTTGATATATTTTTATTATCTCTTGTTTTGATTAATTCTATGCATTGTTTATATAATTTTTTATCTATATATTTCTTTGCTAGATACAAATCAAGGTTTACTTTATTAATTTCCTCTCAAGTTAAATAATATCTTTCATCTAAACATTGAATTTTTAGATTCTCTTTTATATATTTTTTTAGAATATTGGCATCTTTTTTATTGATTTTGTTATAATCTATAAGTGCATCCAAATCTTCGAATCTAAGTAATTTGAGATTAAAGAATTTTTCTAAGCTTCATAGTGGGAATGGTTTTGAATATTTCTGTGAATCAGCTCATAGAAAAGTTATAAACGATAGTTTATTGGTTAGGAAATCTACTTGTTGAAAAATCTCATAATGTAATATAACTGTAGAATATATTTTTTCATCTCAGTCAATTTTACTTACAGTCATATCATCCAAGTTACTTGAATATCAAAGTATTTGGAGACTCTTTTTTACCCAAAATTTTTTCTTAAGCATCTCTTCCATATCCAATAATTCAACTCATTTTGAATTATAATATTTAAATATTTTTCATTCAAGAAACATTCAAATAATTATATTTCACTTTGATTCTCAGATATATTTGATATCAAGTCCCGGAACTCAATCTTTTATTCCAAGTATTTTTTTGAAGTCTTCTTCTAATTTCATTATTCTAGAAGACTGTTGATCATTTTCGTATATTGCTTTTGAGGATTCGTCCATAAATTAAGTTTATTTCTTGAATTATAACATAAAAACGTTTTTAAATAAAATTATTTGCCTATTCTCATATAAATCATCAAGATTGGATATCCCATAACTTATAATAAACTCAGTTACTATTTTTTAGAAGTTCCTCATGGGTTCAATCTTCTACTATCTTTCATTTATCGAGTACAACTATCCTATCCATTTTCATTATGGTAGAAAGTCTATGTGCAATAGCAATAGTTGTCTTGCCATGCATAGCTTTTTCTATGGCTTTTTGAATTAAAATTTCTGATTCACTATCAAGAGATGAAGTAGCTTCATCTAGCAGAAGTATTTTAGAATTTTCTAGAAGTGCTCTTGCAATTGCAACTCTCTGGCGTTCTCATCATGACAGTTTGATTCATCTTTCTCCTACCAATGTGTCATAACCTAATTCCTGATGTGCTATGAATTTGTGGCACTGTGCTTTTTTTGATGCTTCTATCACTTCATCGAGTGTAGCATTTTCTAGAGGATATGATATATTCTCAAAAAGGCTTCTATGAAAAAGTATTGGGACTTGTGGTACTAGACTGATATTTTTCCTCAAACTTTCTTGTGTGACCTGAGAAATATCCTGACCATCAATAAGAATTCTTCATGAATCAAGATTGAATAATCTCAGAAGTATTTTAATTATCGTGGATTTTCAGGAACCAGAAACTCATACGAGTGCAATCTTCTCTCCAGGATTTATAGTCAATGTAAAATTCTGCAACACTTCATCTCAAGCATGATGATATTTAAAAGTTACCTTATTGAATTCTATTTTTCATTTATTTACATCTAATACTGAAGCATTTTCTATATCTTGAATTTCGTGCGGTTTATCAAGAATTTCTTTCATATCATTTATATCTGCCATTATCTCATTGAATCTCTTGATTATGGAAGGCAGATTAAATATTCTGTTTCAGAGTTGATACTGATAACTTACTACAAGTATAAATACTCAAAGCGAAATGTATGATGATCACCAGAATCTCAAGACTAAATAATAAATTGCAATATCAGAAAGAGTGAATATAAGCCCAATAATTCAAAATAATATTGAACTTTTGAGATAATATCTCTTCTGTAGCAATATATTTTCATCTAGCATTCTAGAGAATGTATTCATCTCTTTAGTATGATTAGCAAAAAGAGTTAGATTAAAATTATTGGTTATAACATCAGCAATATATCAGCCGAATCTTGTATCATTCTCTATGAATCTTTTTCTATCTATAAGCATTGGCTTAGTAAGGAAAAATGCAACAATTCAAAATATTATAATATATGAAAGAAAGAATAATCATATATAAAAATTTTGGTAAAATATTATTAAACTTGTAGAGATTACTACGAAAATTAGTCATCACAAATCGTAATATATTGAAGCAAATATTCATTCCATTGCTCATATAAATCTATTGAGCCTTTTGATAAGTGAACCGGTAAGATTGTCAGTGAAGAATCTATATGAATGTAAATTAAGATAACTAAAACTCGCAGTAAGAATTTTTCTTTTTAGAGCAAAGGTAAATTTATTGGCGAATACATCAATAAATCTCCAACAGAAATTATTTCATAACGCGACTGCGATTATGAAATAAAATACTTGTAAGATATTCTGTGTTCTTACATTTTTTGTAATATTTTCATCAGATGCAATATCAATTATTTTCTTGAAAAAAATAGGCATTGCAACCTGCAGACTAAAAAGAATCAAAGTGAAGAATATCGTCAGGAAGAAATATTTTTTCTCTATCCTGAACCAACTCCATACGAATTTAGCGGTGCTTTTAAAATTATTCATACCCAATTTTTTTAAAAAATATTTCTTATTCCACGAATCAATCCTTTTGATAATCTACCATTTCCTTATATGTTGGATTCATATTATATAATACTTCGTGTTTTCAACTTCATATGAGCTTTCCATTATCAAATATATATATCTTATCAGCATTTTTTATTGTAGAAAGTCTGTGTGCAATTATTATTGATGTCCTTCATTTCATTAAGTTTTCGAAAGCTTTTTGGATATCATTCTCTGTCTTCGCATCAAGAGCTGAAGTAGCTTCATCAAGAATCAGGATTTCTGGATTTGCCAGAATTGCTCTTGCGATAGCTATTCTTTGTTTCTCTCATCAGCTAAGTTTTAATCACCTTTCTCAGACTACTGTATCGAACTTAAGTTCCAGTCATTCTATGAAATCAAGAATCTGGGCTTTTTTACAGGCTTTTTTGATATCTTCTAGACTCGCTTCCAGATTGACGTATTGCAAATTATGAAGGATTGTATCATTGAATAGTGTATTATCTTGAAATACTTGTGCAAATTTTGCACGATAATTGCTAAGTTTGAACTCGTTTATATTAACTCAATCTAGAAGTATCTCTCACTTATCAAAATTATAGAATCTAGCTAACAGATTGGTAATTGTAGATTTACCGGATCATGTATGTCAGACAAGCGCAATTTTTTGTCATTTATTTATTGAAAAATTCAAATCTTCCAGAACTTCCCTATCAACATTTGGATAAGTGAATGAAACTCATTTGAATTCTATCGATTTATTAAAAATCACATTCTCATTGGTTCAAGTATCTATTTCTTTATCCATTTTTATAATATTCTCTGCCTTACCATAATGGACAAGATGTCTGAACATTTGTTCCATATTCCAGAATATTCCAGTTATATCAGCATATACTTGAGAACTTATTGCAATGAACATAAATAATTCTGCGATTGTAAGTTCTCATTTTATAACCATATAAGTTCCGAATATCATGCCAATAACCTGTCATACGGTATTGAATGAACTAAGCAGATTCATAAGTGCAGACCATAGATATTCGACATCAAATTGTTTCGTCATTGCATCGTCGAATTTTTCAGAAAGTATCTCAACTTCTTTTTTATCTTTTACGAATATCTTGACGATATTAATATTGATAAGCGAATCTGAGAATCTTCCGAATGCCAAATCCCACAGTTTATCGACTTCTTTTTGTTTACCAAAAACCTTAGTTCCGACTATATAGACAGTAAGCAGACTTATAGGTAAAAAAAGAAATGAAACCAATGCCATTTTCACATTAATATATATTCATAAGCAAAAAAGTAGGACAAGTATTATGGCTTTTGGAAGGATTTCATTAAGAGTTAAAAATCCTCACCAGAAAAGTCCGGTTGCTCATCTATCAAAAATCTTAGTCTTCTCTCAGATGTTTGTATTTATATGGTAATTGATTGGTAGATCTATGAAATTCTTCGCAGTTTCTACCAAGAAATCTTTCCAATCAATATATATTTTTTTCGCGAGATAGAGCCTATAATAGAATTTGATTCCTATAAGAGAAACTATTACAAGTATGAGAAGAATAGATGTTTTTCATAAATCCATTCAAGCATTCACAAGCAAGTCTTTATGAGTTGCATAGAATTGTATTTTTTCTATAAAAATCTTATAGAAAAATGGCTGAATAACAGTAAGTCATACATTGAGTACAAGCAAGATTATTATAAGCCAAGTACCTTTTTTTGTTGTTTTGAGTCTGGAAAAAATGCTAAAAAATAGTTTAAATTTCGAAAAACCGACTTCGTTTGTTTCATTCATAAAAAATATCAAATTAAATTAACTAAAAATCAATCACCATTTTGGCAATCGTACTATATTGAATCGTAAAAAGAAAAGAACTGAAAAAGCAGAGAAAAAACTTATTATTTATTGAAAAAAATTGTTTTCATCGTCACAGCATTAATATTAGAACCGCGTGAATTGTAGTGAAAGACCACAGTTTGTCAAATGTTTCAAGAATTTATTTACTTGAAATTAATCACCAAAAGGTATAATTGAGGAAATTAAATAGAAAAAATGATAAAAAAAGCTTTAATAGTTATAGGTTTTTTCCTTGCAATATTTATATGAGTAAATTTTGTTGCATGGTCACCTCTGTTTCATACCGACACAGATGCAATTAAATGATTTACATTAAGTAAGAAAATATGAACTGTTTGAGGAAGATATGACATTTGAGAACAAAATGGACATATTCAAATTTGTGATTCATTCATTAGATACTGATGCCTTAATTGAAAATTAAAATCTCTATATATAGAAAACAAAAATGAGGCCTATATATATTTCATACTTAATGATAATATTGATTTATTGAATACAACTTGAACTTGATATACATACAAATTATTTTGAATGTATGACAAAAAATTTATCAATTCAAAAGAAAATTTACCAAAATTTTGAATGATTTCCAACAATGATATTGATTTATATTCAGACAAAGATTTAAATTATATAGACAAAGATTTAGCAATATCATTTAAGGAACTTGAAAAAAATTTAAATTTAAACATAAATTGAGTTGACTATACAAATAAATAACAATTCTATGACAATAAACAATTACAACAACATACTAGAAATACTTAAGGATCTTGGTATAGATTTCCTGGAGATTGGGCATCTGGAGAGTCATAGTTGTGATGAATCCAAGAGATTCAGAGATGAGCAAGGACTTGAGTGAATCGGTAGCAAGAATATAGTCTTCCATTGCAAATGAAACTTCTATCTGGTCACCACTCATTGAGATAAGGCTATCAAGGCTCGTAATTTCAAGCATGAATTCGGCAGCAAGGATATAAGGTTTGCAAGCCAAGATGAGATTACATCAATCTGACTCGGGACTATCGGAAGCATTGCACCTTTTGGTTTTGAGAATAGCGAAATACCCGTTTTCGTAGATGCTGAGATTTTTGATAATGAGTATTTTATATTCAATCCGTCAGTTCCTACCAAGAGTATCAGAATAAGTACAGAAGACTTGAAGAAGATATATACTAATATGACAAATAGTGTGAAATATTTCCGTCACACCGAAGAGGAGTTTGAGTTGTTTGAGAGTATTTAGTTAAGAATTTTGAAGACCAATACAGTTGCCATAGTCTCAGTCCTTAATACACGGTTTCAGAAATTAATGAATCAAAAGCCTGCTTTTTCGAATTCTTCTATTTCTTTATCGCTAAAACCTCACTCTGGACCTACAAAAATATTTATTTTTTTTCAATTATTTTCTATTTTTCACTTGCTATTCTCTGATTGTTTTGTATGACAGACAAGGGTTTTTCAGATGATTTTTCATAAATCCAATTTATCAAGAATTATAAGTCATGGTAGTTTATTTCCGCCACATTGTTCCAATGACTCTTTTATTATATGATTAAATCTCTCAAGTTTATTGTCGCTTATAGCTAATTTGGAACATCTTTCTGATTTATAAAAAACAAAATTGGAAATTCCAACTTCTACTCATTTTTGCAGGATATAATCGATTTTTTCGAATTTATTAGGTATGGCTTGATAGAGTGTAATCTCTATTTCTGGATCAGAACTATTTTGCGTTTTCGAAACTTGTTCAAGCTCAATTCATTTCTTGGAAATTCAAGTAACCTTATATATATAATCATAGGAATCCCCGTTAAATAAAACAATTTCATCTCATAATCTTGAGCGCAGTACAAAAGAAATCTGATTGAAGAATTCTTTATCTTCAATCATTAATTTATCACATAGTTCTATATCGAAGTAAAATCTTTGCATATCTTCATTTTAAGAAATTTGATAAATTCTATTTATTAAGAC
>Ga0172367_10008884_pt1 | contig 11143 bp, 2 predicted proteins | sample Lak10m_FD_114542 | JGI IMG/M metagenome (GOLD analysis project Ga0172367, IMG submission 114542) | Freshwater microbial communities from Kabuno Bay, South-Kivu, Congo - kab_022012_10m | ecosystem: Environmental > Aquatic > Freshwater > Lake | place: Democratic Republic of the Congo: South-Kivu...
ACCCAGTTTGACCGCCGTGTGTTGAATCCACGGCAAGTGGGTCGCCAGTCCCTCGTACTCCACCTTCATCCGGCCCCAAGGCTCCAGACCAATCGCCTGCCGGGACGATTGCGTTACCTCACGCAGCACCTGAATCCGCAGAAACTTGCGCCGCTCCTGCTCGTGGCGACCGCCGCCGCCTTCCTTGCGTTGCACCTGCCAGACTTCCGGCACCAGGGCGCGCGAGAGCGCGTCATCGCCTTCGAGTCGGTCGTCGATGTAGCGTGCCAGGTCGCCCACTGACAGTGATACCCCGCCTTTCAGCCCTTCGGCCATCAGTGCCCGCAGGCGGAAGCGGCGGGCATGATCCTTCATCCAGCCGGCCTGAAAGGCGGCATCCTGCCGGTTATCGCAGAACACCAACAAGCGTGGCCGCTCCGAATGATGCACCATGTCCTGCGCGAGTACGTGTACGTCAGCCACGTTGGTGGCCCGCACCGGACGGGCCGGCTCACGGTAGTGGCTGCCGCTGCGCCGTCCGATGGTTTTGCAGGACAGGCAACTGCTGAGATGCCCCGGATTGTCGGGTTTCTGTTTGACCGCATAGAGGGTCACCTTGCCGATCCCGCTGTTCGCACCGCAGTGCAGGCAACGATTGGTCGGCTTTGGGTGGGCCGCACCGCAACAGCAGCAGAAGTAAAGGGGGGCGGTGCGCTCATGCCCGTCGAGCGGGTCATCCTCGTCGTCACTGCCGCCAATGAGACGATCGAGCAACACCACGCGATTGCCGCCCTGAGCCTCGGCCAGCGGCTCCCAGAACCAGGTCTCACCCGTGGCTTCGCCGCCGCCCGGCCGGCTGCCGGTGAACACGAAGTCCTTGAGGAAGGCAATAAAGTAGTGTTGTCCGCAGGTGGTGCAGGTGGTCACCGGGAAGTGGGCGTGGTGTTCACCGTTCTCGCTCTCCTGTAGTTCGTCTTCGGCGGCCAGCCAGAGTCGGGGGCCGCGCTCGTCCGGCGGGAAGGTCACTACCGCACCGCTGATGCCGCGCACGAAAGCGTGTACCACCGGGCGCAGCAGCGGACGGTTGCCGTTGCGGGCGGCTGCGCCGAGGGTCAGCCAGGTCAGTATCTCTTCCTCGCTGACCGGTCGGCCCACTGCGGCCTGGAGCCGCGTCGGCAACTCGCCCAGTGCAGTCGGTGTCGCCAGCCACTCGGCCAGTTGCCAGGCGATTTCGTTGCCCGTGAGTGCCTCGTAGAGTCGGGCGGTCCACTCGCCCTCAGCCAGGTCACAGCCGGTCAAGCGGTGATACACCGCCCGCACTCCGGCTCCGCTCGCATCCTCGACCGCCACCACCGCCTCCGCCAACAGTTTGCCCGGCTCCTCTGCGGCCACGGCAGGCACGATCCGCTCATTGACCCAGACCTCGCGCTCGTAGGCCTCGCCCACGGTGGCTACCGCCCCGGCATCTACGCCGAAGAAGCGTGAGGCAAATTCACGGGCGGCATTCGGGTTGTTCGGATCGACGATGGTAGCCGAGGTGGCGACGCACACCGTCTCTTGCGCTGCCCGACCGCAAAAGGCCCGCAGGCGGCGAATCAGGCAGGCCGTCTCCGCGCCTTGTGCCCCGGTGAAGGTATGGGCTTCATCGAACACCAGAAAATCCAGCCGTGCGTTCGTAAACAAATCCACATCACGTTGACGGGTAAGCAGCAGTTCGAGCTGCTTGACGTTGGTGAGCAGAATGCGCGGCTGTTCGCCTGCGCGGCGCATGGCCTCGCGTGAACAGACTTCTTCGGGTGGATAAACCGTGTCACTGCGTCGCTGGTCGCGCACGGCTTGCAGCCGGGCCTCGTAGTCAGCGCGTGACGCGCCCCGGGGCAGGCGGATACCGGCCACTTCGGCCTCCCTCTCCGGTGTCTTGCCGACATACATGCCGAAGCGGATACCGGTGCCGGCCAACAGCCCACGCAGGCGACCCAACTGATCCTCGGCCAGTGCGTTCATCGGATAGACGATCACGGCCGAGATACCGGGGGCAGCGTTCGCGTCACGCAGCGAGAGGCATTGGCTGATGATCGGGTAGAGGAAGCATTCGGACTTGCCTGAGCCGGTACCGGTCGAGACCAGCGTGGTGCGGCCGGCCTGAATGGCGCGGATGGCCTCGTCCTGGTGACCGTAGACATGGGTAATGTCGGTCGGGATGCGCTGGCGCATGTGCGGATGGAACACCCCCTCGGCGATCAGGTCGGCCACCGCCGCGCCGCGCCGGAAGGGACGCGACACGCTGATAAAAGGCCCCTTGAGCAGCGGGGAATGGCGGGTGGCATCGAGCGAGAGGAGTTGACGCATCTGGGCCAGCAGCCGTTCGTCAGCAAAGGGATAGGCGGCAAGCTGGTAGCGCAGGAAGCTGCGGACGATCTTTTCGGTGAAGACGATGGGGTTGAGTGCCATGGTGATGTTTCAGTTGAAAAGGTTGGTCTGTTGTGTGTCATCGCCCTGGCGGGCAGCGGGGGGTGGGGCAGACGGGGTGGGTCTGGTGCCGCTGCGTTCGGCCTCGATGTCGGCCAGCAGTGTGCGGTAGCCTGTCTCGCCGAGCAGGTTGCGGGCGTGCAGGTGACATTCGCGCCAGGATTCCTCGGCCGATTGTGTGAGCTGCCAGTCGTAAAAGCGCGGGCCGAGGCGGCTGGCGACCGGCTGGTGGTGCTGGGCGCGCTCGTCGTGGCCGAGGCCGTAGTCGGCCAGACGCAGGGTTTCGGGCAGCAGCCAGCCCTCGCCGTGGTTCTGGGCCAGGAACGCGGCGATGCCGGCGTCACGGTCGCCGCCCTGCTCGCGGATTTTGGCCTCCAGGTCGTGGAAGGCGATGAGCGTCAGGACGGTGTGGCGGAGTTCGGGGTCTTTCTCCTTGTCGACACGCCAGAAGCCCTTGGGGTCAAGCATGGCGGTGAATCTTTTCGCGTTAACCAGCAAAACTGGGTTATCACACTCATGCAAATACTGAACAACATCCTCACGCGTCATTCCATATAGAGCAAAGATTGCAGCATCCAATGCTGCGCGATGACAAAGCCGTTCAGCCAACGTCAACGACCAAGACTTCCACGGTTCGTTACGCTTTTCAGACAGCAACAAAATCTGTAGTGGTGCAAAGGTTGAACCGACGAGACTTAGCCTTGCAAGAGGCGGCCAATCCCATGCCTGCTTTAACGCACTTGGTATCGGAACATCAACAATCTGATGTAGATCTACATGATTCTGCGAGACCTTGATACGAGTAACACGATCAGCAGGATAAGAATTGAGACCAGCGCAAAGTAGCAAATCGCGTTTACTTGTAGCTAACGATATTCGCGCTGCCGTATCTCCTGCTGGGAAGTCCGGAGCGATAGTTGCCACCATCGTTCTTTGGTTCGTAGCATTTTGGACACGTCGATGAAGCAGCTTGAAGTTATTTGGCCGTGATTGGCTGTTTCGGAATCCCATCAAGAATTTCGCATCCGCCATGGAAGCGAAGCTGCCCAAGCGCGGATCACCTGACCACGGACAAAACTGCCACAACATACCTCCTTGATACAGCGGCAGTGCCACATCCTCTACCCACTCCTCCCGCACCCACGCATCCGCCTCGCGTGACAGGATGATCCCGGCCGGGATGTCGGCACGCGGGATCGGCAGCGTGTCATACGGCGGCTGGGCGCAGCGCAGGCGGGGGGAGGTGCGGGCCACGTCGCCGGGCTTGAGCAAATGGCCGTGGACGAAACGGGCCTCGGCGGCGCGACGGTCGGGGCTGGCGCTGGTGTCAAAGAGCCAGTCTTCAAGCAACTCGCCGGGGGGCGTGACGTGGGTGGGGTCGATGCCCAGCTCGGCCCACAGCGCGGCGATCGGCCGCCAGTCACCCTTGAGCCAGCGGCTGTACTCGTCGGGACGGTAGCCCTGCTCCTCCCATTTCGTGCGCGGGGGAAAGAGATGGGCATCGGTGTTCATCATGAATTCAAGCTTGTACTTGATGCCCCAGCCCTCGGGGCCATCGTCGCCGAGCAGCACGGAGTGGGCGTAAATTTTTTCGAGGATTTCGAGATCACGTTGCGACTGGATTTCGAGGATGGCCTGCGAGCGCGGGCTGAACTGGTCGACCTGGGCGCGGGTGTAGGGCGTGGCCAGCTCCTCGGCGCGTTCCCAGTCTTCGAGCTTGCGCCGCATAAAGGCGGTGTGGATCGCCGCCGTGGCACCGCCCTTCTGGACGATGATCGGGTTAAACTTGAAGCTGCGGTGGATCTCAAACACGCCGTCGCGGTTCTCGAAGCCGAACAGCCACTCCCAACGGCAGTGGTCGAGGAAGAGAGTCCGGAGTGGCTGTGACCAGGCATCGCTGTAAATGCCTGAAGGGACGATTTGTCCCATCCGCCCGCCGACGCGTAGCAGCGCATGGCTCTGTTCGAGGAATAGTCGATAGGTGAAGATTCGACCCGTCTGGTGCAAGAATGGGTGAGTGACATCGGCATAGCCGGTACTCTGCTGGCGAAGCGTTCGCCACCTTGCATGTAGTCCATCGTTTGATTTTCCGCGTGCAATTGAGAAGCGATCGTTGTTTGTTTCGCTGGTGTTGGGATCACCGAAGCTTTTACCCGCATACGTCACCCAGTTCGACATGCTATTGAAGTCTGCCGAATAGTTGAGCCATGCTTTCTCTGTCTCTATGTCTGCGTCAAATAAATATTTCAGACGTTCGTTTTTTGCCAGCCGTCCATAGGTGCGGAATAGCGGGTCGTAATTGGAGAAGAACTCCTCAGGATTCGGTTGTAGGTTCTCCCACGGCGGGTTGCCGAGGATGGCATCGAAGCCCGACCCGGCGGCGCAGAAGACATCGGGGAACTCCAGCTCCCAGTGGAAAAAGCGCAGCCGTGCGGCGAGGCGGGCGGCCTCGGCCTGCGTCTCGGGCGACGGTGTGGCCAGCGTGCTCGGCAACGGCGCATGAGCGAGTGCCTCGGCGGGCCAGAACCAGCAGGCGCACCACAAATCCATCGCCGCCTTCAACTGTTGCCAGGCCGGGGCGGCCAGCAATTCGTCGCGGTAGAGGCGGGCGCGTTCGGTAGCCTCCTGCACCGGCAGGTCGTGCAGGCGGGCCAGCAGCACCAGGGCGTTTGTGTGCACCGTGCCGACCTCTTGCGCCCGGTCACGCGGGTCGAACAGGGACGGGCCGGACAGGAAGCCGGCCAGATCATCCTTCAGGGGGCCGGTGGCGAACTCGCGCAGTGCTTTGCCACGGGCTTCCTTGCCAAAGTGCACGCCGTTGGTGTGCCCCTTGTCGCCGCCCTCGCGATTCTTCCAGGCCATGACCGGATAATGCAGGAACTGGTCGAACCAGGTGCCCACCAGACCGTTGCCGCACTTGATTTTGTGGTCGAGGAACGAGAACGGCAACGAGCGATCCAGGGTTTCGATCCACAGTGACAGCCGACACAGTTCCACCGCCAGCGGGTCAAGATCGACACCGTAGATGCAACGCTCCACCAGATGCCGCTTGAGTACGGCCCTGAGCCGTGACTCGAAGCGCGGGTCGTCCGGGCGGCAGGGCAGTAGTTCCTGTCCGAGCGCGGCCACTGTGTCGGCTTCAGGCGGGCGTGGCCCGAGCAGGCTGACCAGGGAGCGGTCACCGAGATCGGCCACCCGACCATGGTGGTGTACGGCTGCGTAGAGTGCCTCGGTCAGGTAGCGCAAGGCCGCCACCGGGAAGGTGCCCGAGCCACAGGCAGGGTCGCACACCTTGAGGTTGAGGATCTCCTCCGGACAGCGGGGCCGCCAGTCACCGGCAGGTGCGGCGGGGTCAGGCGTGCCATCGGCCCTGACCGGTGGGGTGTAGGCCAGCGGTCGCAGGGTGCGCTGCACCGTCGGTACGGCCAGTCCCGGGCGGGTGTAGAAGGTGCCTGAACCTTTGCGGGTACCGCCCCAGCGCACCAGAAACCACTCACCGGGCAGCACCACGCGGATTACGAGTTGGCGGGCCTTGCGGGCGACGGCCTCTTCATGGAGGCGGCGTTTCTCGGGGGTGGTCGTGCCAGACGGCTTTGCCACCAGCCTGCCGGCCTCGACAGCACGGCGGGCCCAGGCCTCGGCGCGGGTGCGGGTGGTGTGGCGGTGGTCATCGTGGGTCTCGGTCACCGTGTCGGCATCGCTTTCAGCCTCGACCGGATCGTCCGCCCCGGCATCGCCTGCCTCCATCGTCTCGGCCTCCTCCCCTTCGTCGCCTTCTGCGTCCTCCCCGGCATCCTCTTTTGCACTGCTGTCCTTCATCTTGTCGAGCAGGGCGGCCAGGGTCTGGTTATTCATGTTTTCGAGCCGCGAGAGCGGTAGCGCGGGCTGGTTGCCCACGGCCAGAAAAATCACCGGGTCGCCGTCTGGCGCGGTTTTGAGTTCAAAATCAAGCAGACCTTCATAGAGAATGCCGATGTATTCGCTGGAGAGATCGGAGAAATCGACCGGCACTGTCACCCAGGTGTGCTGCCGCCCCTGGCGTAGCCGCACCCGGGTGCGGCTGATCTTTTCCAGCAGGCGGTGTACCTCGCGGTCGGCAAAGACCGCATGGCCGGTGTCGAAGGCAGCGGTCTCGAAGACGTGCAGGGCGCGGGTCAGGCCGCCGGTGTCGGTGTCGGCGGCGGGTGCGAACAGTTCGCCGCCATAAGCCGGCACCGGCAGTGCCGGATGATGGCTGCCCTGATGCACGAGCCGGAACAGGGCCAGCAGCCGTGGCCAGGCACTGTGAGTCCGGGCCAGGCGGTTGCCGCCACGGGCTGCGGCTTTTTCCAGTTCTTCGAGCAGGCCACCGATGCCATAAACACCCTGGTAGAGCGCGTTGTCACGGGGCAGAAGGTCGCGTGACTCGGCGAAGCGTATCACCACCAGGCGCATGACCACCCGCACGGCCGCCCGATAGATTTCGGTCGGATCGACATCCGTGCAATGCTTGCGCAAGGCTTCGCCATGCGCCTGCACCAATAATTCCACCGCTTCGCGTACCCGCTCACCGAGGGCGGCGGAGAGTTCGGCCTGGCCCTTGCGACTGTCGAGTACGGCGGCCAGCAGGGGAGCGGGCTGGTCGGCGGCGGGCGGCGTGAAGGCCAGCGGTGAAAAGAGTGTACGCAGGCTATATACCTGCGGCGAGAGTTCGCCTTCCTCGAACCAGAGATCAACATCCCATTCACAGAAGGCATCGAAATCAAGCCCGGCGAAGATCAGCCGCCACTGGCGACCGTTGGTGAGCAGTGCCAGTCGTTCGCTGCCAGCCCGCAACCACTGCACCACCTGGCTGGCCGTGCGGCGACCGCGCCCCACGCCGATTTGCTGTTCCGCGTCGAGGAAAACCGGCAGGCAGGCTTCGTGCGGGCCGCGCCAGAGGTGGCGCGGCTTCACGGTTTCGCCCGTGGGTGTGCGTCGACTCCACTCGGTGCCGAGGGCCGGGCCGCGCTGCCAGGTACCCTGGCCGGGGGCGAAGCCGCAGACCCGTTCCAGTACAAAGGCAACGAAGGCGGACAGATCGGCGTGGCCTGTAAGCAGGGCAGCGGCCTGTCGGCGCAATTCCTCGGTGTGGTAACGGGAAAGCGCGGGCGGCGCCAGGCGGGCGACGATTTGCAGCCGGGGCGCATCAAGCAGCAGACCGCCGTGACGCAGGCGATCCCAACCGGAAAGGGGTGTGTCATTCATCATATACCTCCTGGCAAGCGGACTTCGATAGAGACCGGGAAGACTTGCGCCGACCCCGACAGGGTATGGCGCCTGGGTAGCAGGAACTTGAGTATCCGCTCCCGCTCACGTTCGAGCTGGTCGCGTACCTCGGTGTAGTGGCGGGTACGGCGTTCGATCTCGGCGCGTTTTTCGTCGATGGAGCGGTCGATTGCATCCAGCCGCTGCTCTGCGTCGAACAGCGTACCCTGCATGCGCTCGACCTTGAGTGCCTCGATTTCACGTTCGAGCCGGGCGAGCGTGTTTTCGGCAATCAGCGTGGAGACCTCGGCCTGACGGCTGCGGTAGCGTTGTTCTTCGTCGGCCCGTGCGGCCTGACCGGCCTGGTCGAGTTGTGTCCGCAGGGTTTGTGTCAGTTGCCCGGTGTGGCGGGTTATCTGCGCCTTGATATCCGGTTCCACCTCTTCGATGATGGCCCGGGCTGCGGCCTGATGACCTGGGTCGCGAGTGGCTTGTCCACCGCGCAGCTCGAGTGCGCGGCTGTGCGGCAGTGCCGGGCCCAGCGTGCCTTTCACCACGGGAAAAATGAGGGTATGAACCCAGTGATGGAAGGTCTCGCGCAGGTCATTGACCGCCAGCTCCTCGATACTCAGCAGTACCCAGGCCTCCGTACCCGTTGGCAACGGCCCGCACCGCACCGTCCAGCGCGACACTTCCTCACCGGTGCCGGGGAAGCGACGGCGCGTAAGTGTCGCGATGGCGTGCTGCAACAGGGGGTGCGACAGATGGGCCATCAGTACATCGGGGCGGGGCGAAAACACGAGTCGTCCACCCCTGTCATCGAGAAAGGGGGTTGCATCGAAGGCGATGCGCGAAACCGGGCCAGGCACACCGTTCTTCTGTGGGCGACGCATCGACTCATCGATCACCTCGCTCCAACCCGGCAGTGCCGGGTTGATGAGCTTGCAGGTACGGGCCTGCCCGCTACAGTCGAGCTGCGGGCGACCCCCTCGCACGGCCATGGCCGATTCGAGCGTATCACGCAGCGATCCGGCATCGAGATCGAGTTCGGCGGCCAGTGCCTTGAGCTGGACATCGGCATTTGTTCCGGCCATGTGGGTATCGATGGCGGCATCGGCATCGATGCGCACACGGCCGAGTACCTGGCGGACACGATGATCGAGGTCGGTCTCGACCTCGCGGGCATTTTCGCCAGCAATCAGGCGGCGATGGGCGGCTTCGTCGAAGATCTCGTTGGCCGAGCCTAAATCCTCACGGATTTCATCGGCCTTCCTGATGAGGTGGGAAAGGAAGGCAAGATCCTGGTCCTGGTCGGTAACGAAGTGAAAGAGGGTAACATCACGCGGCTGACCATGGCGATCGATGCGACCGTTGCGCTGCTCGATGCGTGAGGGATTCCAGGGGCAATCGAAATGCAGCAGGTAGCGGGCCGTGCGCTGGAGGTTCAAGCCCTCGGCCGCTGCGTCGGTCGCCACCAGTACGCGCACGGGGTGAGCGGGATTGTTGAAGCTGGATTTCACATCGCCGCGCTCGATATCGTCCATGCCGCCGAAAAGCGTCAGTATCGGGTCAGTACCGAACTTCGCGGTCAGCCGCCGTACGAGATAGTCAAGCGTGGTCTTGTATTCGGTAAAGACCACGAGACGTTCGTCGTCGCGCCAGTGGCCTTCCGTTCGTAGCAGGCACTCGATCAGTGCCTCCAGGGCGGCGTAGCGGGAATCGGCGAGTGGATTGCATTCGGTGAGGTCGCCTGTGGCCTGATCGAGGCCCAGCCCGGCAATGGCGGAATCGATCCCTTCGATCTCGGCCCTGAGACCGGGCGCGATACCTTTGAGCCAGGCACCGACCACACCGGCTGCGGTTGCCACCCGCGCCTGGGTCTCACGGTCATCGCCCGTTTCGGCATCGAGGTTACGGCGAGCGGCCTGCACTTCGGCATCGACCGCAGCCTGATCTTCGGCCAGACCTTGCTGACAACGCCGCCAGGAATCTGCAAATGCGACCGAACAGGACAGTAGCCGTTTGCCGAGAATCTCGACCGCGAAACATCCAGTGCGCCGACGGGTGCCGCGTTCGTTGGTGATCAACCGGTAGATGGCCGTGCGGAACGCAGCGAAAGCTGCACTGAGGGCCACCTCCTGCGGGGCGAGGCGAAGCACCAGGGCTTCTGGAGGCAGCCGGGTACAAAACCTGGGCGGGTTGGTGCGGGCATTGATCTCGCGCTTCAAGCGTCGAATCACCACTTGCTGTACGCGGCCGCGTTCGGCCTCACGGAGTTGGTCAGTCTGACTGAAGCGCACCGGATCAAGAATTTCCAGAAGACCGGAAAAGCAGCGGGTATGACCATTGTGCGGCGTAGCACTCAGGAACAGGCGATGCTCGAACCGGGGCGCCAGCAGGCGCAGCATGCGGCAGAGGTCGCTGTCGTCGCCAAACGCTGAGGGCATGAGGTTGTGGCACTCATCGACGATGAGCAGATCCCACGGCAGGTGAGGCGAACCTTCCGGAGTGCGACAGGCGGCCAAAAATTGTTCCAGTACGTCATCCTGCCGCAGGTAGTGGTACGAGGCAATGATGCGGCTGAAAGAGCGCCAGGGATTGGCATCCATGCCGAGACGCCGACGTAGCGCGTGGGTTTGCTCTCGATCAATCAGGTCGAACGGAAGCGAAAACTTGTCCCACATCTCGTCGCGCCATTGCAAGCGCAGTGAAGCCGGTGTCAGCACCAGCACCCGCTGCACCCGGCGGCGCAGCAACAGTTCGGTCAGAATCAGGCCGGCTTCGATGGTCTTGCCAAGCCCTACATCGTCGGCCAGCAGCAGGCTGACCCGTGGCATGCGCAAAGCCTTGAGCAAAGGCACAAGCTGGAAGTCATCGACCTGCACCGCCCCATGAAACGGACTGGCGACGGGAAGACGACCGAGCGAGCCGGAGCCATCAGGGTCGATGAACGGCATCGCTGCCGACCAGCGAGTGGCCCGCAGCAAGGCATCGTAGTCCTCGACCGGCATCGGCTCGCTGGTGCTGACGTTCGGCAGTGCGGTAGGTTCCAGCAGGCGACCGGCAGGCTCCAGCTCCCAAAGGAGCTTCTCGCTGCGCGGAAACTGATCATCCTTGTATTCGATGCTGACAAGGTGCAGGCGACCGGCGGGGCCATCGAACGGCTCCACACCGGTGGTTACGCCGCGTCGGTTGCGGACAGACGCGAACATACCGATACGTGGCATCATGGGGCTATCTCCTGAACAAGTGAAATTGTCCGGATTGTAATACATGATTGAATGGCAGGGTTATAGCCGATCCCGGTCATTACATGGCCTGCGGTTATCGTGCGGGGTATTGACCTATGAAAACCACTCCATCCATCAGGATCGCACCCGGCCCATTACCCTGGAAGATTACCGCACCGCCCGGGAAAACCTGATCCAGCGGCGGGATACCCATCTCGACCAACTCATCGACAAACTGC
>Ga0172367_10008885_pt1 | contig 11143 bp, 8 predicted proteins | sample Lak10m_FD_114542 | JGI IMG/M metagenome (GOLD analysis project Ga0172367, IMG submission 114542) | Freshwater microbial communities from Kabuno Bay, South-Kivu, Congo - kab_022012_10m | ecosystem: Environmental > Aquatic > Freshwater > Lake | place: Democratic Republic of the Congo: South-Kivu...
GGACAAAGACATTATCCGCTCTGTGTCTGAGTTCCTTGAGACTAGTGCGCATGTGGCAGCAAAAAAGATGTACCGCCACAGACTTGACGATATCTTGCTGAATGAGTCGATGTGGAAAGGTGATGCTAAGAAACTGGCTGCGCTCAAAGCCGCCGCTGAAACTGGCAACGCCCGAGCCAAACGCGAGTATGAGAAGTACGCCTACCAGTATCAGTTCATGGCTAACGCTGGCAAGGGTAAGACTGTCAACATCAACGGCAAAGAAGTACCCACCCTCGGTCGTGGCGAAGACTACCGCGAGGAAGCCAAGAACCTTATCCGTTGGTACAACGACAATAGCAACATCAATGAGTCCACTGAGGACATGCTCTCGGGTGAGGTCGGCTCCCGCCTGAAGTTGATGACTGTGCTGATGCAGTTGGGTGGTTCGTTTGCCACTGCCGCAGTCAACGCCGTGTCCATAGTTACCCACGCCCTGCCCTACCTGTCAGGCTACAACGCCAAGACTGCATACGGCGGTGGTTACGGCACAAGTAAATCGTTCGCCACTTTGTATGCGGCTATTAACGATGTGAAGAACGCCAAGTTCGCTGACCCTGCGTTCCTGAATGACCTAGTGGAAGGCCGTGTGACCGAGACCTATAACCTTACGGATGACGAGGCTGCGTTCTTGTTCCGTCAAACAGAGGAAGGCACACTGCAAGCCGCACAGTTCAACGCTCTAGTTGGTACGGCTCGTGGCAAGGTGTTTAACAACAAGGCGCAGAAGGCCATCGAGGTTTGGATGTCGATGTTCTCCTACACGGAACAGTTGAACCGCCGTGGTGTTGCCCTAGCAACATATCGTATGGAGAAGGAACGCGCTTTGGCGCAGGGTGTCCCACTTGAACAGGCAATGGTTGAAGCCGCCAATGCCGCCCGGACTGCCGTCAATACCACGATGGGTGAGTACGCGATGTTCAATCGCCCTGAGATGGCGCGAGGCAACATCGGTCAGTACATCTTCATGTACAAGCAGTTCGTCATCATCACTGTTCAGTTACTCAAGAACCTGCCGCCCAGACAGCAACTACTTGCGTTAGGTCTGTTGCTCTTTATGGGCGGTCTCAAGGGACTTCCGGGTGCTGACGATATCATGGACATTGTTGATACCATTGCTCAGAAACTCGGGTTAAAGATGAGCGGTGTTGAGCAAGAACTCACTCTGTTCTTTGAAGATATTATGCCGGGGTCATCGAAGTACTTTATGCGTGGTGCAATTGACCGCGTGACTGGTATGACCTTCTCGACTCGTGTCGGTATGGGTGATCTCATTCCGCTGACTGGGATGTTTAAGGCAGGGGCTGACCCTGCTCGGGAAGCAGAGAACTTCGCTGGCCCAGTCTTTAGTGGGCTGACAGGCATCATTGGTACGGCTGGAAGTCTGACTAACTACGGCGCGGAAGTGCTTGGGTTGCGGCAGGACACCACTTCGTTTGCCTCGATCGCTAGGGAATCCCCGATTGCGGCACTGCGCAATATCGCCGACGGCCTAACCTACTTGTCGGATGGGCAAATCACTAACGCTCAGGGTAAGGTGGTTTCTAAAGAAGCCCCAACACATGTCATCATCTCTCGGATGCTTGGCTTCTACCCTGCCATTGCCACTCAGCAAAACGATGTGGTTCGCATGAGCAAGCAGACAGCCGAGTACGCTAAGGCAATCAAAGCAGAATATGTTTCTGCTTACGCTAAGGCTCGGATGAGCGGAGATACGGCTCGGATGGAGGAGATCAGGGGGTATGTTCAGGACTGGAATGAGGATGCCAAGGGTACTGGTCTTGAGATACGCAACTTCGTGCGTGATGCCACTCGCTCGGCTAGGGAATGGGAGCGACCAACTGCTCTGCGCTACCTGAAGTCAGCACCCAAGGGAGTACGCCCCGAGACAATGGAACTGCTCAGGGCGTTGGGTATCGACGAAGATGAGATCAATGCATTGACTGCTGAATAGCGACAAGTTTGCCAAGGGTGAGGTTATCTAACACCTCATCCGCATCCTCAAGGATGCCTTGCAGTCGTGGGTGGTTCAGGTTCACACCGATCGTATAGCACTGCGGCAACTTCACCGGGGTGTCCTTACCAAGGCTGGCCTTACCTGACTTGGGCGTAGCGTTGATATTCTCGGTGATGATTTCTTCCATGAAAGTCTTGTAGTCGTAGCCTCGCTTGGATAGCCACTTGCGGAAGAATGTGCGGTCAACCATGACTGTGCCTCGGTCGAACTTCGCCATCGAGTCGGTGCGGTAAATATCAAAGCGGATGCGGACTTCGCCTCGGGGGATGCGTTGCATATCAGGGCTAGGCTTAGCATCACCTGTGTGCATAACTGTGAGTGCCGCACCTGCATTGTCGTTTAGGAACTCGGAGATCATATCGAACGCATCGATCTGATAGTCGGACACATTCTTGCGCATCGCACCAATCTGCGTCAGTACCCACTGGATTGCCTGTTGTGGTTTGAATCCAAGGATTCCCCACTCGTGGCCCAGTCTGCCAGCCAAGTCAGCCAGCACAATGGCTTGCTCCCAAAAGCGTTCTTCGCCTGAAAACTTCACTGAGTACCGCTTGTTGAATGTGGCGTAGGACTCATCGAGCATAGCCTTGACTGCATCAGGCCCAAGTTCCAGCAACTTAGTGACGAACGCTCGACCTGCGGTTCCGTAGTGGGTAGCCAAGAAGTTGTAGATTTCCCGCCCTGCTGACGAGCCTTCCGTAAATAACTGGTGGGATGGGAGGTTGACTTCCAACAGTCGGGCCATTTGTGCAGTGGTCTCCATACCAGATGCCACCAGTTTGGAACTCATAGACTTGTTGGTGGATATGATCGATGGAGCCGCCCACTCTTTAGACTCTCGCTCCTCTGCGGCGCGGGTCAGTCGTGCCTTGTCTCTACCTTGCGTCACCCAGTACAGGAAGTCGCCAACATCTTTAACATCCATCAGCGTGGTTTCATCCACAGTCAAGGGCATGTGTGCGTATAGGGCGAAGCGGGAGAACAAGGCGTTCTGTGTGTACTTGGCGGCGAAGTGCAACTTGGTAGGGTCGCCCCATATAGACTGCGCCCACAACTGAGCCAGTGTCTTACCGCATCCAGTCGGGCCGTAAAGGGACACGACAGTACTCTTGAGGCCAGTGAAGATGTAGAAGGGGGAGGACAGGCTGACCATGATCGATAACATGTGCGCTGGCATGTTCGCCTTTTGGGTCAGCGAGGTGAACTGACACCATTCCTCAAGGGTTCCTTGCGCACTGTAGAGGTCGTGCCCCAGTCGTTGAGATGATGAGGACAGTACAACTTGTTGCTCTTGCACACTGCCATCGTTGTTGCGGCGCAGTATGGCGTCACCCATGACCCACTCGGCGTAGTTGTTCTTCCACCCCATCGTAGAGTACAGGTTTGTCATTGTCCTCTGTTGCCGCAACCTATCCATATATGAGCGCAACATGATTTGAAAATACTCCGTTTGTTTTTTGCTACTAAGCACAATGCCTTGGTCTGCGATTGCTCCTGCAAACTCCCGGCTTCCGTCAGTCAGGTATGCTTGGCGCATGGACAGTGGTTGCCAGCCAATGTGAGGCCGCTTCCAGTGATACCGCACCACCTCGTACCCGAGTGATTCGTCTTTGCCGTATCCGATTGGATACAGATCGAATGGGCATACATCAATATCGGTGTCGTCGATTGTGCATTTGATACCTTTATCGGTACGCTTGAATGGCTTAGGCAACTCCACTTCGTAGGCAGTTGCGTCGAGAACATCTTGGCTGATCTCAGCCTCTTGGTACTGCACGCCGAGCCTAGCAGGGCTACCAATCTTGTCTTTGAACTTGCACCCCTTGCATCCACCGGGGCGGACTTCCTCAAACTTCTCGCACAATGAAGGGCCAGTTGCGCCTTCTTTCCAGTGCTTCATCTTATCGATGGTCGCTTGCTCGTTAAAGTCAGGGTGGCCTTCGCTCCACTTGATCGCGACTTCTTCTGCGTTGTGGCAGTAGGCGGCTACGCCCATCATCCGATACCACATCGGCTCATTGACCTTGGTTTTGTCAGCCCTGTTCTCGTACATCCAGTTGATCTGCTGGCATTTATTGCGGATGACTTCGCCGTTTGAAGGGGGGAACTCGGTCTTGACTGCTAGATTTTCTAGCAACTTACTGCCTGTTGTTTGAAGGGGGTGGCTCACCGGCTGAGCCATGTACGACACAACGCATTTGCGTAGGTCATCTGCCGGTACTTCCGCTCCGTCAATCAACAGGCGAACTTCTTTGGGTGTCTTGTCTTTGTGGTTGTGGGTTCCGACAGGGCGCAGGATGCGCACCATATCGCTTGTAACCACAGGGTCGATGTGCAGGTCGTTGGCTAGAGCACAGGCTTTCATCGCCTCGGCTAATGGCTTCCATTCGCCCGGCCGGAGTGCTTCGGTCAAACACCAGTAAACATGTATGCCGTTGCCTGACTGCACGATCATGGGTGCAGGCAGACCGATCTTCTGCACGAACTGACCGAGCGCGACCAGTCCTTCCTTCCATGTCGAGTAGGGTTTGTTGCGACCGCAGTCGATATCCATCGCGACCAGTTTGGTCAGGTGAACATTCTCTTGCTTGCGGTTCTTCTTTGTTTGGTATGACGAGACCGAGTAGTACGCATCACTACCCAACTCATCTGACTTCAGTACTGCCTTTGCTAGTTCCTCGATCGTGTTGAAGAAGCCTTGCCTTGCCACACCATCAGTAATGACTGTGGTTACATAGACCCCTTCAGATGGAAGAACCCGCTTCAAAAATTGTAGCGTGTCCATATCACCCCTGTCTGTCAGCGGGGGATTGCTCCCCCGCTTGCCCCTATTGATACTGTTCTAACACCTCAACGAGGCGTTGCTTTCTTTGCGGTTGCTCCATCGCGATCACTTCAGGCGTGGGCCAGTTGTGGTCGGTCATAACCGCAAGGAACTTCTTAAGCATCAGCCTAACATATTCGTCGTTGGTCTTGCGTACTGGTTTACCACGCACCCATCCGTAATATGTCATGCGGGAAACCCCTAACAACGAAGCCATGTCGGTCGTTGTCAGGAGCATATGCTTACGCAACGCCTCAACTTTTGTGAAGTCAAGTGGTTGCTTAGGCATCATCAGAGTTTACCTCCCCGACAAGTGCGGCAATGCTATCTGCCAGTGCCGCCGCGCTAGTGACAGTCGCCGCAGGAGCCGCCGCTTTAACGGCAGTCGCCGCAGGTGCAGAAGCCGCCTTCTTGGGCGCACCGAAACCACGCTTAGCAGGAGCGGGTTTTTCCTCGACAGGGGGGACAGGCGCAGGGGCCGCTTCCACAACTGCGGGTTTCGGTGCAACTGGTGCAGGTGCGGCAATCTTAGGAACCGCAACTGCCTGACGAAGTACCTCGCCAGTGATCTCTTTAACTGAGTCCGCGCCAAACAGGGGGTCAACCGCTGTCTGTACATCAGCATCATTGAACCCGCCAAAGCCGAACTTCAACTTGGGGAACGATGCGTCGGTGTCAAATGATATACGAGTACGCACAATCTCGGGGGCAATCCCACGCATGGCAAGTTCTTTTTGGTACTGATTCAATCCCTTCAGCGCTGCGGGAGTGACTTGCAAAAGATAGACAGGGCCAGTCGGGTCATCGGCAGACACCACGGCAAGACGCTTCTGATCGGCACAGGCTTTAATCTGCTGACCTTGGGGAGTCACTTTGGAACCCCATGCGTTTTGTGGGCAGGATGCGCAGAGATCATTCTGCGGTTGTGTGGACTGGGGGTCAGGGCCAATGCCATCCAGCGAGAAACAGTCAGGTGCTTGTGGCTCCGAGTCAGGAGTCCATGCCTTTGCGTACCATGTCTTGCTAAGGCGAGGGTTAGCACCAACGATCACAACCTCGATGGTCGTGGAGTCCAGCACAGTCTCAGTGTCACCCTCGACAATACGGAACCGCGCACCTTTGATGCTGATGCGGGGGATGGACTCACCACCAGTACCAAGACCACCTGCCATTGACTGAGCAAGCAGGGATGGTGTGCCGATACGAGCGGCGAGGTGGGCGGGAACCTGAATGTTTGCAGGGACTAGGTTGCTCATAGGTGTTCTCCTTTAAGTGAGCGGGTTAATCATCAACACGATTTACTGGTTTGCGAATGTTCACCTCCAACTTCGTGCCGTAGTTGACACCGGGGGGAACTGCTTTGTTTGCGTCTATGTAGCCACGCACTGCCACTTTGCTGATGCGCTTCTCAAGCATGTCGTATGCTTCATTCTCACGAATGAATGTCAGCACCGAATCCCAATCAGCAACATTGGCATAGTCCGTGGTGGTTAAGAACGCAGTACCATGCTTGGTCTTAAAACTGGTCACGCCTTGGGCGTCAGCCTGTTCCTTAATCCAAGCCTCAAGTTGTTCCATCTTGTCCTTCAAGGTCTTCACCTCATCCTTGACTTGGGCTTCAATGGCTTCCTTCTTCAGGCGTAACTTGAGATACGCCGCAACAACATCATCGACTGTCACAGTCATAGTCACCTCTCAGTTTCTAATTTAATTAAATCAAGAAGCAATCCCTGCAACTTCTGTTTGTTCTTGAGCCGCTCGTAAATCTTGTGCTCAAGATCGGTTGCCTCGATGTGGATTACATTGGATACATGCTTCTTACCAATACGCTCGATGCGGCCATTAGCCTGAACATACTGCTCGTTGCTATTGATCGGGCCATACCAAATGATTGTTGACGCACTGGTGAGCGTAAGACCATGCGCCATCGTACCGGGGTGAGCAATCAACACATGCGGATTATTACTGTGCTGAAAGTCATGGAAGATTTGGTTGCGCTTGTGGCTTGATACCTCACCATTGACGACACCCACTGTCCATGTCTTGTTCAGTTCTTTCTCCAACATATGTAGCGTACCTGTTAACGGCACGAATACAATCACCTTCTCTCCTGCTTCCTCGATTACCTCCTTTACAAGATTGACCCTTGGCGAACAATCGATCTGAATGTTCTGACCATCATCGCCGTAGGCCACGCCGCAACATATCTGAATAAGTTTCTGCAACTTGACTGCCTCGTTCACCGCAGTAATCGTTCCCTCCGTAGCCAGTTCCGTTGTGAAGTGGCGCAACATCTGTTGGTAGTGCTTCTTTTGTTCAGCAGTCAGGTCTACCTGCCGAGTCTGCACCACTGTGTCGGGCAGGTCGAAGCACTCATCTCGGGTGTACCGCACCGCAGGTTGCAGGATGTGCTTCACAATCTCCACACTCTCAGGTCGTGGCACGAAGTTCCACTGCCCGATCTTCATCATCACCTGCTCTCTGAAGGCGGTGTATGTCTTGGTGCAGTGTGGACTGTTGACCAACTTAGCCAATGCCCATGCGTCTGTCGGGTCGTTGGGAGTAGGCGTTCCAGTCATCAACCACAAGCGTGTTGTGGAGTTAGTATCAATCCACTTGCGAAAAATCTTGAAGCGTTGTGTCGATGGGTTGCGTAGTATTGCCGCCTCATCAACGATGACGAGATCAAACCTGCCGTGTGCTTCCTCACTGATGATGGGGAATCCATCGTGGTTAATGATGTAGAAGTCCACTTTCTTCTGAAGCAACTGCTTGCGCTTGGCGGCAGTGCCATGAAGCACCACGAACTTGCGGTGTGCAAAGCCTGTGAAGATGCCGTCACCCCATACCCGCTCCAGTGTGGACAGTGGCGAGAGAATCAGCACCCGCTCGATAACACCGATGGACATGAGGTAGTCAGCCGCCCACAGTGCCGATTGGGTCTTGCCTGTACCGATCTCGTTAAGTACCAATCCTCGGGTGTTAAGTGTCAAGAAAGCGGCGGTCTGCCGTTGGTGTTCGTAGGGCGTGTACTGCCCGGGCCAGTCGTAGTAATGTAGGATTGGCGAGGGTGCTTTGATGCCAAGGTTGTTGAGTACCTTGACCTCATCCAACTTGTGCGGCGTGACCACAATGGGTACGCCCTCGCACTCAAACGGCTTAGCCGTAGGGATACTGGCTAGAACCCTGCCCGGGTTCTTGAGTTTCAACGCCAGTGCTTTGGCATCTTCAACGACGATCATGTGTCACCTGTCAAGTTTCTCTTTTAGTATCTGAGTCAGCAGGGCTAGAGATTCTTCATCTCTTACAAGTACCCACCAACCACCCGCCTTCTTAATCTCATCTCCACACTTCACTTGTAAAGCCGTGGGGTGTTTGGTCTTATCAGCCTTGACCTCTATCCCCAAGAACTGCCCCTTCACTATCGCTATTAGGTCGGGTATCCCTGCCTTGCCGAATCCATTGTTGGCGGGGAAAAAATACCAAACACCATGCGACTTTAGAATCTCGACTACCTTCTTCTTTACCTTACCTTCGGGAGTATTGTAGGACATTTTACACGCTTGTCAAGTAGTGTTAAACCCTAGCACTGTCGCAGTCATGTCGGGCAGGGCAAAAGCGGCACAGTCCCGATGGTTTGGCAGGCCAGTTGTCATGCTCCAATGACTTGTAGATGCGTTGGATACGCTTCATTGTGTCAGCCCACATAGCGTTGGATTCAGCCCGAAAGTAAGTCTCCGTATCCATCTCCATGGTCTTGAGCCACAGCAGTGAAGTCTTTACTCTTTCCACTTCGGGGTAGTGCTTGAACACCTGCACCGCAAACAGTTGCATTTGAAACTGGTCAGCGTTGCGCTTGCCTGTCTTCCAGTCCATCACATTAGCAAGGTTGCCGTTGATTACAAGGATGTCTAGTTTGGATCGAAGCCATGCGTCTGAGTCCCACCAACCTGTTGGTGTAAGGTTCTCAGTCAGCACCAACTCATGCTCGATCAGCAGTTCGCCGCCTTCAGAGATTCGTTCTACCGATGCGCACAATGGCTCGTAGTTTGCGATCTCCTGCGGCAGCGCTGCGTTCTCCTTCAGACGCACCTCAAGATATTGGTGGATGCGTTCCCCATGTTTGCTCGCTTCACCACCCTCATCGACCACATCCTTCAGCACCCGCTGACGGAAGTATCTGTAGGGGCAGTTCTCGTACAGTTTGATTGAACTGTAGGAATGACTCAGTTTCATATTGTCAGCGGTGGGACTTCCACCGCCCTTATTCATTTGGAGATTGGAGTATATCAGGTTTCACCGTAGTTGTCAGCAACCCCTGATTCACAGGCGATTGGTAAATCAGGACACCAGAGTGGTGGTGTGGACATAATCTCCACAAGAAGTTGCTCTGCGTCTGTCGCCTCTGACTCCGGTGCGGTGATGATGACCTCATCGTGAACTTGGAAAGCAACATGGTAGCGTTGCCCGATCTTCGCCATCTGTTCTGCAATGACGATACGAGCCAATGCCTGAATCAAATTCTCTGTGACCTTGCCGCCGTAGATTTTTGTCCAGTTAATTTCCTTGACCTCGCCAGTCATCACCCTCGCCTCAATTGCCTTCTTAAACTCTCGGGCATCTGCGATGTAGTAGAACTGGTTGCCGTCTGTACGCAAGGCAGGGTAGCGTATGCGCAGGGTGTTGGGCAGTATGATGCCGTCGCTATCATAGGGAATCCAATCAACGATCTCGCCGCTGACTTGTGCCACCATGTTGTTGAGCGCGTTGCCGCACTTCTGCCACAGTTGCACGATCTTCCAATTCTTCGCTCGGTACAGACGCACAATCCTGTCGGCTTCGTTGAGGTCGATCTTCACAGAGATACCGCCCTGTCCGATCTCAAGAGTACGCCTGAACTTCTCAGCACCCATGCCGTAACCTAAGCCAAGTATGCAGGTCTTACCTACGAACCGCTCGACCTTATCTGCCTTGGTTATCTTGCGACCATAGACCTCGGTGGCGAACTCAGAGTACACATCCCGCCCCTCCGCGAACGCTTGGATTAAGTCCTCTTGCCCTGCGACATGGGCAACCATGCGGGCCTCGATCTGTGAACTATCACAGGCAATGATCTTGTGGTTTGGTGGTGCTTTGAGTGCGCGTCGGATGGAGTTGTTGCCACGAGCAGGTAGGTTCTGTAGGTTGAGTTTGTCCCCGCCGCTGAACCGACCAGTGTGTGCGCCGTAGTAGTTGAGCATGATGGGCAAGCGACCACGCTTTGCCACCCCGAGCAGTGCTTCTGTTCGGGTTTCTTCGATGGTTGATTTGACTCCAAGCCGAGCGGATACCGCAGTCTGCACACGCTCATCAGGATGTTCCAGTAAGTCGGTGAACTCTTTGTCGGTCTTGGAAAAGGCAAAGGCTTCCTTGCCTGTGCGTAGGCTTACCTTTGTGGGAGGGGTGACGCCAAGATTCTGTAGGTACTTGGCGAATATCTGATTGCTCATCAGGGTCTTGGTGATTGTCTCGTCGGCAATACCTGTCAGCCCCATGTCGTCTAACAACTTCTTCTTGTTTAGTTTGACTTGGTTCAGGTGCGCTAGTAGTACCCCACTATCCAGTTCAATGACTGGCTCGGTGTACATGCGTAGCGTTTGGTCAATGACCATCAACTCACTGGTAGGAAAACCTTTGCTCAGTTTCTTGAACAGGTTGTAGGTCAACTCCACATCGTTGATGCAGTACTCACCATACCGAGCAAGTTCTTGTGGTGTGAAGTCCTCCCTGCGTTTACCGATGGCGTTGAGAACTTCCTCACCCTTCTGCCCTAGCCCATAGTATGTAGCCAGTGCCTTGAGGCTACCCCCCACAGTCATGTTGTGAAGCGGTCGTGCCATAGATAAAGTATCAAGCCACAACTTGGGCTTGATGCCGTAGTGCCATGCCAGTATCGCTCCGTCAAACGCTGTGTTGTGACAGAGTATTGCCTTGTCTCGATAGTCAAGACTGTTGAGGAACTTACCTACATTCCCACCTGAGTACCAGTCGGTTTGGTAGTTGTTCACCTTGATGCCCACACCGATCACCTCAAAGCGAGGGTCACGGATGTAGGCTTCAGTGGTCATCTTCGATAAGGAAAAGTCCTTGTCGTAGAAAGTTTCAAAGTCAATCGTTACTATGTCCATCAGATTCCAGTTGTTGTATGTGCCATAGGTATAGACGACGAGACTCAACCAACAACTCGCGGGTCAGCGGCAGGTTATCTTCGTACCGCTTCTCCA
>Ga0172367_10008887_pt1 | contig 11142 bp, 10 predicted proteins | sample Lak10m_FD_114542 | JGI IMG/M metagenome (GOLD analysis project Ga0172367, IMG submission 114542) | Freshwater microbial communities from Kabuno Bay, South-Kivu, Congo - kab_022012_10m | ecosystem: Environmental > Aquatic > Freshwater > Lake | place: Democratic Republic of the Congo: South-Kivu...
ACATTAGGGGAGGTGGTTAGTAAGCAACAACAGGTTTTTGAGTTGCGAGATGTGCAGGGAACTTTAGTTGGTTTTCGGCTACCACAGTACTTAAAGGAAACTAATGTGGCGGGTTATCATTTCCATTTCATTACTAGCGATCGCAAGGCTGGCGGGCATTTGTTGGATGGTGAGTTTTTGGACAATGTGGCGGAGATTGACGCGGTGCAAGATTGGGAGGTTACTTTGCCGAAGCATAGTTCTTTTGCTAAAGCAAAACTGGAGTAGGGGGAAAAGGAAAATTTCTTTTTATATTGCTGAATATTAGAAAGTCTGCATCACCATTTTCTGATCATGTGAGTCGAAGGTAATGTTTTTCCGGATCCTCGCACTAAAAAAGCCCTATCGACTATTTTAGAAAGAATTCAAAAAACAGGATATTATGCTAACTACTTTGTGATTAACTCATTTGATTATGGCGTACCACAAAATAGAATTCGCATATACATAATTGGCTTTAAAGAAAAGAGGTACTTTGAAAGTTTTATACTACCTAAATGTATTGATAAAAAGCTAAAGCTTGGCGACATACTAGGTATTGAGACAAAAAATTCAAATGAGAAATATTACATGGTGTCACTTAATGGTATTCCTCACCAGTCTTCCGATTACCACTACCAGCCATGTCCAAAGGGTAACTCAATTTTATGCCCTGCGATGGCGGGTAGAACGCTTAGTTTTTAAGCACGCATATAGCGGTTCCTGAAGTATGAGGTACACCCTAAATGAGAGAAGCTTGCGGCTCATGGGATTGGGCAACTGAACTATACCTCATCCGAATGAGAACCGCTATATAGGGTCTCATCTGGGCTTAGGAAAGGAAACTGTAACTAGTTTGTGTAGACTGAAAAGAAGAGAGTGGAAGGGAAATATGGTTTTCAATAATGGAAAAGTTTCAAGCAAGTGGCACCTCATCAAAATAGGTTGTTTTATTGGAGGGATTCTTTTTAGCCTTGGGTTATCCTTAGTGAGTACAGGAATGCTCGCTCAGCCAACTTCCCAGCCCCCCCCTCTCCCTGTGGCTGCCATCCATTCAATGCCCCCTACCCTAACGCAATGGAAAGGGGTATCCAATTTATCTAACTCTGACAATTATTTTGATCAAATTCAATCAACAGACATTGGCTATTTAGTATGGTCCCAGTTTCCGATTCAGGTTTATCGCCAACCTGTACCCGGAAAAGAGGCATTACCATTTGATCGGCAGCAAGCTGAACAATGGTGGAATGCAGTGAACCAAGCTGTGGAAGAATGGTCTATGTACCTGCCTTGTAGAGTGACTGAAAAACCGGAACAGGCTGATATTCTCCTATGGCGATCGCCTCCACCGATGAGACTGGGTTCCAATGGGCAATTACCCCGGTTTCGGACTGCCGAAACTCATTATGAAGTTTATCTGAGACATTTACCTAATCAATCCCCAACCCTGACCCATCGGATGACCATTCGCATCCGTCCCAATCAATCCCCGGTTTATTTGTTAGCCACAGCTCGCCATGAACTGGGGCATGCCTTGGGAATTTGGGGGCATAGCCTCTTAGAGACTGACGCTCTCTTTTTCTCCCAAGTTCGTCATCCTCCCGCCATATCCCAACGGGATGTCAACACTCTCATACGGATTTATCAACAACCAACGCGATTGGGTTGGTCTGTTCCATTATCGTCAGCCCCTCAATAATGAATCATCTCAATCAATGGCTTCCCAATTTACCAACCACGGTTTGGATACTTGCCGTGGGTCGTTTACTATCCCAAGTTGGGACTGGCTTTACCCTATTTTATGCGACTATTTTTTTCGTAAATCGGGTGGGATTATCAGCCGCAGCGGTGGGGTTAGCCTTGGGACTAGGGGCAGCAGTAGGAATGGCAGGACGAATTGTAGGAGGAACTCTGGCAGACTCCCCTGACTGGGGACGGCGAAAGATATTAATCTTATCTTCAATTATTTCAGCCTTTGGCTCCCTGGTCCTATCCATTACTGTCAATTTACCGTTCTTTACAGCAGGCAGTGTCATAATGGGTCTAGGAATCGGACTCTATTGGCCGGCGATGGAAGCATCCATCGCTGACTTAGCTGGGGAGGATAATCGGAATGAAGCCTATGCCCTTAATCGATTGGCAGACAATTTAGGACTGGGGGTGGGAGTAGTTTGTGGGGGTTGGGTGATCACTACCACGGGAGCTTTCCGGGTACTATATATGGTGGATGGGTTAAGCTATTTGATATTTGGTGTCATTGTTTATTTCAGTATTCATGAAACTACTCACCCGGTTAGTCAACCATTTACCCCCCGCGGAAACTGGAGATTTGCATTGGCAGATGGCCAGTTGTTGACATTTGGGTTGGTTAATTGTGTGTTGACTCTCTATATTGCCCAAGTTCAAACCGTACTACCCCTCTATTTTACCAATTTTGTTCATACCAATATTCGGGGATTGCCTTCTGGACTTTCTGCCTCTACGATCAGTGGATTGATCACAGGACACATCCTCCTATCTTCCCTATTTCAATTACCCGTGGCACGGTGGCTGGGACGATACCCCCACCCCCGGTCATTAATGCTATCAGCTGGGTTGTGGGGGATAGGGTTTGCCTTAGTTGGATTCACGGGGCTTAATTCTCAATTCCCGGTGGTAATTGCAGCCCTTGCTTTAACCACCATTAGCTTTGCCAGTATCATCTATTTACCCACTGCTTCAGCCTTTGTGGCAGAAATGGCTCCCCAGTCTTTACGGGGTACTTACCTGGCAATTAATTCCCTATGCTGGGCAGTAGGTTATGTTGTGGGTTCACCTGTTGGTGGATGGGCATTGGATCAACCCCAACCGGTTCCTCACCTATTTTGGTTTACTCTTACTGGTACTGCATTAATTATGATGCCCATTCTGAATTATTTAAATCAATTGCCATCACCCCGATAATTCATGGAGGGTTGAATAATATATCCTATAGTGAACGGAGACTCTTTCCCATCATTGACCAATTCCCTATCTCACCCTTGCCCCCAATTAACTAGGAATGTGGATGGGATAATTACCGGCTAGGTGAAACGTTTGATGAATTGCCTGTAACGCCTCCACCCCCTTAGATTTGTCTACTACACAACTGATCTTAATTTCGGATGTGGCAATCATCTGAATATTAATCTGACGTTCTGACAACGCTGTAAACATGCGAGCGGCGACTCCCGGATGGTTTACCATGCCAGCTCCCACAATACTGACTTTGGCGATCGCCGGGTCAATCATGACTGCACCATATCCTAAGTTCGTCATTGCAGATTCTAAAACAGACCGTGCCATTTCTCCATCAGTCTCAGCAACCGTACAGGCAATATCTCGATAATGGAAAGTATCAGTCTCGCGACAGCGCTGGGATTGGATGATCATATCCACACTAATCCCATGATCTGCTAGTAGTTGGAATAGTTGGGATGCCATGCCAGGGCGATGGGGCACATCACGAATAGCCAATCGAACCTGTTTCATATCCAATGCGACGCCACGAACCACTGGATAGGGTTGACTCCCCCCATGCACCCCTATCTTTTCATCTTGCCGAAAAGGGGTTGGAGAGCTATCTACTTCAAAAACTCTCTGCAGAGCATGTAAAGCTCGATGACATAATTCATCTACTGTGGTTTCAGTGAAAGACTCAATGACACAACTAACTTTTACCTCTGAGGTGGAAATCATTTGAATATTGATACCAGCCTGAGCCAGAATGGTAAACATTTGGGCAGCCACTCCGGGACGACCGATCATTCCTGCACCCACAATGCTAACCTTGGCGACCTGTGGATTGACCACCACCTCAGGGATAGCATCTGGGTGGGGGGTAAACCCCGCCAAAAGATTGGGCAGAATTGAAGTGGCTACCGCTTCAGCACAAGCAACTGACCTGCGATTTACCGTAAACGTAATATCATTAGTTTCCCCTTCATGGATGGACTGAATAATCAAATCCACATCCACTTGTTCTTTTGCAATCTGATCAAACAGGGATGCAGCAATGCCGGGACGGTCGGGGATTCGTAACAAACCAACCCGTGACTGCTGGGTATCAAATTCTACCGCATCAACTGATCGAGCAATTTCTAAACCCTCCAAGCTGCGGTTCTGTGGGGTTAAAGACACTACCTTGGTGCCCGGCTCATCGGTCCAACTAGAACGAACCACAAGGGTTACCCCATAATTTCGAGCTATTTCCACAGCCCTGGGATGGAGAACCTTCGCACCCAAACTAGCTAATTCCAGCATTTCATCTGATGTGATTTCTTCCATTAACCGTGCTTCAGGAACCAATCGGGGATCGGTGGTCAAGATGCCAGGGACATCGGTATAAATTTCACATTGATCAGCATGTAGGGCAGCCGCCAAGGCAACTGCTGAAGTATCTGACCCGCCACGACCCAAGGTGGTAATTTCCCAGTCTTCCGTATCGCTGACCCCTTGAAAACCTGCCACCACCACCACATATCCTGATTGTAGATGACGTTCAATGCGTTCTGTAGTGATTCGCAGGATACGTGCCCGAGTATGGGCGGTTTCAGTCACAATGCCCACTTGTGCACCTGTCATGGAAACGGCTGGTTGCCCTAATTCTTGTAAAGCCATACTCAATAAGGCGATGGTAATTTGTTCACCCGTAGAAAGGAGTACATCCATTTCTCGACGACTGGGGTTACCCGAAATTTCATGGGCTAATTTAACCAAGCCATCGGTGGTTTTACCCATGGCTGATACCACCACTACTACGGAATTACCAGCTTTTACGGTTGCTACAATCCGCTGAGCGACTGCTTGAATCCGTTGGGTCGTTCCAACGGAGGTACCCCCATACTTTTGAACAATGAATGCCATGGTAACAAGACTGGAATGGGATTAAATCACGGGCAATTATTAACACTACCACTTACAAGTAGGTTAGGGGAAATACTGACGAGAGTGTCCCAGGGCAACCGCACACAAAACTTAATATATCAATAAGAACCAATTTCCACTTCAGTAGCAGCAACGGATTAAACAAAAGAATCCTAGAATTAGACATCGAAAAATGCTTCGATAGAATCAACCACAACACATTAAGGGAATTAATCATTGCTCCGCCGTTATAAATATAAACTACCTAGTTTTTTCCCGTCCCTACCTCTCTAAGCCCTACCAACAGTGAAGTCCACTGTTATCCCCCAAGTTCTAAATCAGAATGGTTGGAGATGGTAATTTGGAAAAAATCAATCATTTTTTTGTATAATAAACAAATTCTCCATTAATTCCGTCCTCTACCTGTCCCATGTCAGCATCAGCGTCCCAAGCATTACTTCTAGTTGATGGCTACAACATAATCGGTAGCTGGCTAGGTCTCCAACAAACCCGTGATCAGGTTGGACTGGATGCTGCCCGTGATGAACTGAAAGCCACCCTAGTTGATTATACTGCGGTACAAGGGTATGATACTGAAATCATTTTTGACTCCCATTATCAAGAGAGTATTGGCACCTGCGAAGCGGTAACCTCAAACCTTTCTGTGCGATATACCAACTTTGGACAAACTGCGGACACTTATATTGAAAAAGTATGTGCCCACTTTTATCATGAATGGCTAAAAACCCATCCCCGTTTAATTGTTGCAACTTCAGATAATGCTCAACGATTAACAGTCATTGGCTATGGAGCCGAATGTATGACTGCGCGTCAACTTGCGGTGGATGTGGAGCTAATGGCAACAAAAACACGACGATTGCAGCAACAAGATGGGAAATCAGGGCGATCGCGGCTCTTTAACTCCCTATCTCCGTCCGCCAAACAACGATTACAAAATCTTCGATTTCAATAAATGCTAAATCATGACCACAGAGATTCCCCAAGCCACTGTTGACACAAATCAACCTGACTCTCTGAGGGATCAGTCACTGGGACTAGATGATAACTATTTGGTTGGTGTTCTGCCAAAGTCACCCTAAGGGTACGCAAACTATCCTGATGGAAAAGGGAAAGGGTCACCACATCGCCAGGTTCATAGTCCAAGAGGCGATTTGCAAACTGTCTGGCAGTAATTCGTAAACCATCAACTGCCACAATTTCATCCTCACTATCAATTCCTGCAACCCAAGCAGGAGAACCATAATCCACTGACCTTACCACTTCTTTCCCCCCATCCATTTCAAAATTAACTCCCAAATAGGGGGGGCGATGGGCATCATCACCATTTGACTGAAGGTTAAGTCCAAAAAGGTTCAAGTAAGTTGAGAGTGGTAATTCCTCTGTTGTAAAAAGGTAGCGATGGAAGAAATCACTTAAATCAGTCCCAGCAACAACCTCAATAACCGATAAAAGTTGGGCATGGGTAAAAGGAGTTTGTGTTACACCATACTGACACCACATCTGTCTGAGGACATCATCCATCGAATGACGGTTTTGGTGACGGGAGCGAATGAATAAATCCAGTACTAGGGAGACCATTTCCCCCTTTAAGTAATAGGAGATTTGACTGTTGGCACTATTGGCATCGGGACGATACAGTTTAATCCAGGCATCAAAACTCGATTCAGTTAAGGGTTGAACCAACCGTCCTGGTTTGGTTAGGTAGTGGGTAATTTCCTGGCTTAAGTAGGTTAAATAAGTCTTTGCATCATATATCCCAGCCCGTAATGGAATCAATCCATCATAGTAACTGGTAGTACCTTCACTAAACCAAAGGCATGGGGTATAGTTCTCTTCAGAGTAGGAGAAATCTAAGGGATTTGGAGGAATTTCGCGGGTTGTAAATTGGGGACGGATCCGTTTAACATTCCACAAGTGAAAAAATTCATGGGCTACCAGTTGGATAAATCGATGATACTTATGGCGATCGCGGAATCCAAACCGCTGGTAAATCAAGGAACAACAGTCTTTATGTTCTAACCCCCCGTAGCCACGACTGGTTAAATGGAGGAAAAACAAATAGTGATCATAGGGTAATCCACCAAATAAATCCGACTCAACCCGGATTATTTTTTGCATATCTTCAATGAGGTGGTCTGCGTTCAAATTTCCCTTACCCCATACTACTAATTGGTGGGGTTTGCCAATTGCATAAAAAGAAAAACAGTGGTGCTCTCCAACCTCAACGGGACTATCCACCAAGGTGTTGAAATCAGGAACAAGAAAGGTTTGGGGTTGACCCGGTTCAGCAGAATGCAAGGATGACAGAGCCGTGGTAATAGACCAATGGGAATAGGGGGGAACTATGGTCAATTCCATGGGGTAGTATTCATAACCCGGCACAAAAAAAAACATGGCAGCTCCATTGAAGTAGCCATGGGTATTATCCAGGTGGTTAGTGCGTACCGTTAATTCGTTTGCAAAAATACGATATTGAACGATGATGGAATGAATATCCTCCGTGCCTACTTGCCAATGGTTTTTAGTCATTTTTTGCCATAGTAGGGGCTGGGTGCCTTCCCCTTTAGCAGAAAAATCTTGTAGATGGCGTGCATATTCTCGAATTAAATAGGAACCAGGGGTCCAAACAGGCATGATCAAGTCTAGGATGGGCGATCGCCATCCATCAACCCGCAAGGTTACTTCAAACAAGTGGGACTGGGGCGAGAACATGGTCACTTGGTAGGAAATGGAACCAGAAAACCCTTTTTTGTCTGAGTTCGAGAGGTTGGCAGTGGGTTGTTGGATCATGCTTCAATTGAGCGAAATAAAGAAATAAATAGATAAAATGTAGCGGTTCCTGAACCTATGAGGTACACCCTAAATGAAAGAAGCCTTGCAGCTCATGGACTTGGCAACTGACCTGCACCTCATCCGAATGAGAACCCCTATAAATTATAGTTTTGGGTGGTTATATTAATTATTAACGATGTCATCTGGAATCATACTGACATGGGCAGCAACAACGCGCCAACCATGGGGAGTGCGATTCCATACCTGGCTCTGACGACCAATTTTATCGGGTAATGATGACCGACGGAACAGGGTCCATACAGTGGCTAAATCTTGACCATAGGTGGTGATATGGGTATCTTCCAATGTCCGTTCGGGAATGGGAGGACATGCGGCACGGAAAGCTGCGATTTCAGCATAGCCATAGTTGTTTTCAGCAATCCCATAGCGAATGGTGTGGGGACTATCCAGAAAAAGACGATTTAATGTTTCAACATCATTATTAACTAATGCGGCTTCATACTCTGCAAAAACCGCTTCCACCTCCGCTCTCACATTAGGAAGATTGATTTCCATGCCGACTACCCAGCTCCCCATCAACACTATAAAGAGAAAAAAGACCGAAAGAATTTTCGCTTTTATTGTATCGTAAAGTGAAACATTGCATCAGATCCATGGGCATCCCTATCCGTTCAACTTTCAGTGCTGTTGCCAATAATGAAACGTTTGTTTATGTCACCAAACGTTTATTGCAAGGGCTTTTAACCCTCCTACTTGCTTCCATTCTTTGTTTTTTGATCATTGAACTTGCTCCGGGGAATTATTTGGATACATTGAAACAGAATCCAGTCATTTCCCCGGAACGGATTGAAGAACTACGTCAGCAATTTGGACTGGATCGACCGTGGTATGAGCAATATGGTCGGTGGTTGTTCCAAGTGGTAACCCAGGGGAATTTTGGACAAAGTTTTGCTTATCAGCGTTCAGTTTCGTCTTTATTATGGGAACGAATGGGAAATACATTACTCATCTCCCTGTCCTCCCTGATGGTGACTTGGGCGATCGCCATCCCCTTGGGAATCGTTGGAGCAGTGCACCAAAATCAATGGATAGATCGGATCTTACGGATACTCAGTTACATTGGTCAGGGCTTTCCCAGTTTTATCACTGCTTTAATCCTCCTCATTGGGGCACAGAATCTTTCCCCATGGTTGCCGGTGGGAGGAATGACCAGTGTTCACCACAGTGACTTAAATCCATTAGGTCAATGTTTAGATGTTCTATGGCACATGATTTTACCTACCATTGCCCTCAGTATCACAAGTTTTGCCGGGCTACAACGTATTACTAGGGGAGAATTACTAGATGTTTTACGACAGGACTACATCCAAACCGCACGGGCAAAAGGATTATCAGAAAACCGGGTCATTTACATCCATGCCTTGCGTAATGCTGTCAACCCCCTCATAACCCTCTTGGGATTTGAATTTGCTGGATTACTGAGCGGTGCTTTTATTGCCGAATTTTTCTTCAATTGGCCGGGGTTGGGACGATTGATTTACAGTGCTGTCCTTGCCAAGGATATTTACTTAGTCATGGCCAGCTTAATGATGGGGGCTACCTTGCTAATTGTGGGTAATTTAATGGCGGATTTACTCCTGAAGGTAGTTGATCCCCGAATTAAGTTGGAAAACATCAACTAACAGCCTTATAACCCTTATTAGCTATGGCATAATAGTAATAAAAAATGGAGACAGAAATGACTTGGCGTGGTTCTACAACAATTTGGCATCGCATCCTAGCTTGCTTACCCTACATACTACCCCTCGTGGAGAGCATAGGCTTTGGGTATTATTTGTTTCGGGACTTTCCACCCCTTCAGCTTTTATTGTACCCCTTAAGCCCTTTTCTAACCTTAATCAGTTTACCATTCGCCGGGCTGATCATTTTTTTCGTATTATTTCTACTGGTGGTTCGCAACGAACGTATCCCCCACTTTATTCGTTTCAATACCATGCAGGCAATCCTAATAGATATTTTAGTGATTTTATGTCAGGTGGTTGCAACTTATGTTCTCAAACCAGTTATCCAAATTGATTTTATTTTACAAACTTTGTTTACAACCGTTTTTTTAGGGGTGGTCGCAACCATTTCCTATTCCATTTTTCAGAGTGTGCGGGGTAATTATGCCGAAATTCCCACCCTTTCCGATGCGGTTCATATGCAGGTTCGTTAAAACCCATGGATTTCCATGAAAAAGTATGATATTATTTAGGTTTGTGAAGTATTGACAGGAACTGGAAAGGGCCATAACTAATTTCTAGGATACTCCTAGAGATTAATTCAAAAAGCCTCCTTTCTTCCTCCTTCAAGCAACACACGGAAACTACCCCTTCATTTTTACTCAACATGATTAAGTTACGACTGAAACGATTTGGAAAAAAACGGGCAGCCAGCTATCGAATTGTAGCAATGCAAAGTACAACCCGTCGTGATGGACGACCATTAGAAGAATTGGGCTACTATAACCCATGTACAGAGCAAATCCACCTAGAGGTGGAAGCGATTTTAAAACGACTGCGGGAGGGTGCCCAACCAACCGATACGGTTCGTCGTATTCTGGAAAAAGCAAATGTTTTTGAACAACTCCGGTTGAGTAAAGCTCCTGCCGCTGTTACCACGACCACTTGAACCTCATCAGTCTATTCGTTGTTCTGACTTTGGAGTTACTGTGCCGGATTATCCAGCTTTGGTACGTTTTCTTTTGAGTCCTTTTTTAGAAAATCCAGGGGGTTTGCGCATCGATTGCGAATCTTCCGTAGGGCGATCGCGGGTATTAATTCGAGTTGCCTTTGATGCCCATGATAAAAACCGGGTATCTGGTCGGAATGGTCGAAATATTCAAGCCATTCTCACGGTTCTTCAGGCAGTGGCACAAACCGTGGATCAAGTTGTCCATCTGGATATTTACATGCCACCACCGGAGGATACCAATGTACCTTCGGGGACATCTAAGGTTGACGGTTCAGAAGACTCTCAACCCCGTCAATCTAATCCAGAAAAACCTTTACTTCGTAAACGGTCTTAAGTTTTAGTTTTTCAACCGTTGAACCCTTGCATGGCTTGGACAACAACCACCATTGAATTTCCCAACCCTGCAAGTGCCCTCGCCCTAACAGGGGATCATGAACAAAATCTGAAAAACCTATCCCAAAAAACTGGAGCCGAGGTGGTTTTACAGGGACAGGCACTACGGATTTCAGGTACTCACCATCAGGTGGATCGATGTATTGGATTAGTGCGTTCCTTAGAGGAACTTTGGATAAAGGGAGTCCCCATTGCTGAAGTAGATATATTCACCGCTCATCAAGCAATGGATACTGATCGGCAAGGGGATCTAACCCAACTTAGACGGGATATCTTAGCCCGTACCCGGCGCGGAGACGA
>Ga0172367_10008888_pt1 | contig 11142 bp, 10 predicted proteins | sample Lak10m_FD_114542 | JGI IMG/M metagenome (GOLD analysis project Ga0172367, IMG submission 114542) | Freshwater microbial communities from Kabuno Bay, South-Kivu, Congo - kab_022012_10m | ecosystem: Environmental > Aquatic > Freshwater > Lake | place: Democratic Republic of the Congo: South-Kivu...
GTGTGGCTGGTGTTTTTGGAAATAATGCTGTTATTCAGCAAAACATAGCTGTGCCGGTGTGGGGCAAGTCGGCTCCGGGTGCGGATGTTGTTGTTGAATTTGCCGGTCAAAAAATCACCGCTGTGGCCAACGAATCGGGCGAATGGATGCTGCGATTGCAACCCATAAAAGCCGATGGAAAATCATATAGCTTATCCGTCATTTCGGGTTCAGAGAAAATCGGTTTTGAGAATCTTAAAATTGGCGAAGTCTGGCTCGCTTCCGGACAGTCGAACATGCAGTGGAAGCTTTCAAACGGCGTGCTGAATCAGGAACAGGAAATTAAGAATGCCAATTTTCCGGATATTCGGTTTAATACCATCGAGCCAATTACTTCGTCTCAGCCTTTATCGGACATTCCACGTAAAGACTGGAAAATCTGCACGCCTCAGAACGTTCCCGAATTTTCGGCTGTTGCCTATTTTTTTGCTCGTGAGTTTCATTTGGATAAAAAAGTGCCTGTTGGAGTTATTGTGGCTGCCCGTGGAGCAACCAATCTCGAAACGTGGATATCGCCCGAACGGTTGGCAACTCACCCCGATTTTACTGAAGCTGTGAAAAAGTTCGATACCGATACTACACGCTGGAACACGAAAGTTCGTGCAGCCATCCAATCTGAAATTGACCGCGATAAAATTGCCAATACATCGATGGCAGGTATCCATCAAAAAGTGCATACACTTACTTACAAGGATGCTGCATGGACGAAAACCGAATATCCGCTCAATATGCCCAAGATGGGCTATCCGGGATTTTGGGGCTTGATTTGGGTGCGGAAAACCTTCGAAATACCTTCCGGAAAAGTTAACGATGAATGGAAATTAATTCTACCAATAAAAGACCAAAACGACCGTATTTACCTGAATGGTAAAGAAATAGCGCAAGGCATTTCCAAACTAAAAAATAAAGAATTGAGTTTGTCTAAAGGTTTGCTTAAATCCGGAAAAAACCTGTTGGCTATTCGCATGTATGTGCATTGGGGGAGTGCCGAAATTGGGAATGAGGAACTTTCGTGTTATTTGCAATCAAACAATAATCAGCGGATTGAACTGAACGGTACCTGGGCGCATTCGGATAAAATTGAACCGGCTGTAGCGCAATGGCAAAACTATTACAACACCAACAACGTAAATTACAATGCCATGATTGCACCGGTGATTCCTTACGGCATTCGTGGTTTTTTGTGGTATCAGGGCGAAAATAATGCAAGTCGTTTCAGGCAATACGCTGAGCTGCAACCGATGCTTATTGACGATTGGCGTGTACGTTGGCAGCAGGGTTATTTGCCATTTTTGTTTGTGCAGTTGGCCAACTACAAAGTACGCTCGGCAGTGCCTGTGGATAAAGATGATTGGGCTGCTTTTCGCGATGCGCAGGCAAGTACTCTGAAGCTTTCGCAAAACACAGCTATGGCTTCTGCGATTGATATTGGTGATGGTAACGATATTCACCCGAAAAACAAACAGGAAGTTGGCAAACGCCTGTACCTTGCTGCCCGTGCCAAAGCCTACAACGAAAACCTGATCTATTCAGGACCTCAGCTTAAATCAGTAAAAAGGGAAGGAAACGTCCTGCGGATTTCGTTCGATTTTGCTCAAAACGGTTTAAAAACATCCGGTAACAATGCCGTAAAAGAATTTGCACTACGCGATAAAGATGGAAAATGGATATGGGCAACTGCAAAAATAGCCGGAAACGAAATAATCGTTGAAAATGCAGCAACTGCTCTGCGCGTTCAATATGCCTGGCAGTCGAACCCCGACTGTAATTTGCAAAATGCAGAGGGACTACCTGCGGTGCCGTTTAATGTGGAAATTGACCCCAAATAGTTAACACATATATATCTTTATAATTTTATTAAATTCAGTTATGAAAAACAATCCAGAAGTTACATTAATTGCCAGTATAATAATATTAATTATTGTTGTTTTCTTTCGATGGGAGGGAGATATGACTTTTCGATTTTCTTCAGTTGTTTTGTTGTTTAGTTTTATCGGTTTACAGTTTACTGATAACAAATTAAAGAAAATCAGTAAAATAGTTTCAATTATTACCTTTCTAATAGTGCTCATATTAGGACTTGGGTTCGATTATTTTAAATATTGATTAATCTTAAAATCAGCATGCAGAGAATCGTTATATTATTAGTCATTGGTACATTTGCTCTTTTTGTAAATGCCCAAACTTCGGTTCAAAAAGAAGCTGTTATCGACCTGGTACCTGAGCGCCTTGCCGAAGGTAAAATTGTACGATTGGGTGAATTCGGTAGTTTCAGCGTTAGCCTCAGCAGCGAGGGTGTGGAGAAAGCCGAAGAGTTCACGGCAGCCAATATCAAAAGCAACAGCCTTAATTTCCGCCCCGGCAAACTGGTTCAAAACGTATTGGACGGAGCCGAATACAAGAAAGCATCGGAGTAAGCCTGAAAACGTACAGTATCTTTTACCCAAAAGATACTGTATGTTTAAGTAAACGATACGTATCGTTTTATGGAGTGATAGGTATTGTTTTGTACAGTTAATAGAAAAATGAAATTCAGCAAATAAAATAATTATGAAAAAAATAATCTTATTCTTACTGGTTATTATTAATGCAATCATGTTAATAGCCTCAAAACCAACTGTAATAACAAATCCTGTTTATGAATTAAAAAGAACAGGCCTGTACAATATCGATAAAATTGAACGAACTAAAACTCAAACCTTAGTACACTTACATATTACATTTTTACCCGGCTGGTGGGTTACGTTTACAAAACCAGAATACCTTTTAGATTATGAAACAGGGAAAAAGTATGAAGCTATAGATATTAAAGGGGCTACATTTGATAAAAAACTATGGATGCCGAAATCGGGTGATAGTACTATCGTTTTCGTATATCCACCACTCGATAAAAATGTCAAAAAGATTGATTACAATACGGAAATTTTTGGAATCTCACTCGAAAAAAACAAACAAAAATCAATTGAAATTAAGCAATCGCCGAATGAAGTTCTAAGTTGGCTTAAAGACGGAACTGACTCTGTCAAAAACAAACAATTCGACAGTGAAATCTTCTTTCAGCCCGACACAGCCCGTATTCTTGGATTTTTGAATGGTTACGATAAACGCCTTGGTTTTAATACCGGAATAATTAATATTGTAAATGCATTAACTACCGAAAGCTCCACCATAGTTGTTCAGATTAAAGAGGATGGCCGTTTTGAAGCTAAGATTCCATTGTTTTATCCCATTTATTCAAGTTTAGTTATCGACAAACAACTAATCCCTGTTTATCTGGAACCCGGAAAGTCCTTATCCGTTATTCTAAATTGGTCCGAATTTTTAATTGCCAACCAACGACCAAACAAACGATATGTTTTTAATGATATCAACTATGGGGGTACATTGGCTAATTTGAATACAGAACTCAACTCAGTGCCAATTATTGAACCTGATTTTGGTCAAATTCAGAAAAAGGTTGTTAAGCAAACACCCGAACAATTTAAAGAAGAACAATTTCTGATAAAAGATAAAAATCTGAATGTTCTGAACGAATTAGCCACACAAAATAAACTTACACCACAGGCTCTGAGTATTTTAAGGCAAAAAGTGTTGTTTCAATATGGTAATGTCATGCTATCGTCGGTAGCGTTTCGAAAAATGAAACAAATAAAGGATACAGCTAAAAAATCAATGGAACTTGTTTTACCTGCAAATTATTTCGATTTTCTGAAAGAAATGCCACTTGACACAAAACATGCAGTTATAAATACCGAATTCAATACATTTTTGAATTATCTTGAAACAAGCGACTTATTTCTACGATGTCAGAGCAAAGCTATGTCGAAACCCAAAAAAGATTATTTCGAATTTTTAATCGAAAAGAAAGAGGCAATGTCTGAGTCAGATTATGAATTAATTGCCTTCCTGAATAAAGTAAAAAATAACAAGGATAGTGTTTTTGCAGTGCAAAAACGAAACACCGAAATAAAACGATTCTTTGAAAATCATAAAGATTTGCTACAGGAATACTCACAAAAATACATTGTAGCACTATCAACTGAGGCATTACTTAAAAACTGGCGAATGAGAGATTCGGTTTGGGTAAATGAAATTGAGCCTGTACCGGGATTTACCTATAACGCAATCAAGCTAAGAATGCTAAAACAGATATTCGAAAATTTGCCGCTAACACTTGCCAGCGATTATTGGAATAGTTTACGTTCGACTATAAATAATAACTTGATTATTGAAACAGGTGATAACTATACGAAATACTGTGCAAACAAATTGAAATCAGCATCGTACACGTTGCCTGACAATGCACAAGCCGACGTATTTAAAAAAATAATCCTGCCTTTCAAAGGTAAAAAATTATTTGTAGATTTTTGGGCTACAAGTTGTGCTCCTTGTGTTGCCGGTATAAAAAGAATGAAGCCTCAAAGAGATATTTATGCCTGTAATCGTGATTTTGACTTCGTATTCATAACCGATGAATTGTCATCGCCACAGGAAGCTTACGACAAGTTTGTAAAAGAGCAAGAGCTTACAAATTCATACAGATTAACAACCGATGAATTTAATCATCTCCGTCAGTTATTTTCGATAAGCAGTATCCCCAGATACGTGCTGGTAGGCACAAAAGGAGAAATATTAAACGATAGGTTCAATATGAATAATTTCAATGCAGAGTTAGATAAGTATTTGGAGAATAAATAAACCGCTACATTGAAAAACAATAATAAGGGGCGCACTTATCTTTTCAGTTTCACGGACCGGATCGATATAAGCGCACCCCTCTACCCCAACAAACCCAAATAAAAAGGAAAGGAGGCGGCACAAAAGTAGTAAAAAAAGAGGAGAAATAACTTAGCTCAATAAGGTTTGGGATAAATTACGATGGGGAAGACCTGCGAAAGAGGTTTCAAGAAAACAAATTTAAAACTTATCAAATAAATAGAAATGAAAATATTTAAAACAAACAAAATGATTTTTACAGCGTTGGCTGTGACAATGTTTATTGCTGGAATCTCTGTAATACAATCGTGTGGAAATAACGCTGATTTTGATATCAAAGATAATAATACTTCAGATAAGAGTTTACATGATTTTTCTGAAGTTACTCCCGAAAATAATGATTTTAAAGCATTATTGTTGAATACTAAAAATATCGTCAAATTAAAAAGTAATATAAACTCAAATGGTCGAAAAAATGCACCTTCAATAGAAGCTGAAATTGCAATAAATAAACAAATGCGCGAACTGACTATAGCGAGTATGAAGATGTTGAAGTCATATGGTTATGAATATAAGGATATCTCTCAATATGTGGACAGTGTAAATGACCCTAAAATAGCATTAATGGGTATGATTTTCGTCGCATTGCAAAAGTGCAACAAAAACAACAGTTTAACTAATAATACTGGGTTGCAAATAACCAAAAGATATAAAGCAAAGAATACTGAAGATAATCCAACGTTTACATTAAAACAAGTAAAAGATTGTCTGTTAGATGCTACTGGGTTGTCCGCTTTAGCCGATGGAGTTTTTGGTTCTGCTACATATTTTACATTAGAGACAGCCATGGGTATAGCAGGCCGTGTCGCATGTAGAACTCTTGGGGTTATTGGTGCCGCATATGCAATAGTAGATTTTGGTGATTGTATGGGTTGGTATAATATCTGGTAACAAATAGAACATGAAAAAGAATTTAATCACCACTAGATACTTTTTGCCTTTTACACAAATAATATTAGGCTATTATCAATTTATTAATTTAGGGTGCTTTTTCAAGATTGATTTAGGACATAATACATTCTTTTATTTTTTCATCGTAGCGGCAAGTATACTTAGTTTTATATTGTTTTTTTCTAACACTAAGCCTTTTCGGGAATCTACTAAGCAAGAAAAAATATTACGAATTATTGAGTTGTTTGCATCTGTCTTTTTCTTGCTATCTGTTGGGTTTAATTCGCTAACTTAATTTATTTTTTTTGATTTTCCTGCTCGCGCCGATTTGTAATCGGTGTATTGTTCGTGAGAACAATAAATATTTTGCTTTTTTAAAGCAACGCACAAGTTATAAATTTGCGCGAATGGGGGGATTGTATTTTACCATAAAATATAAATTGTTTAGATTATGAAATTTAATAAAATAGTTATTTATTTTTCATTTATGGCACTATCTAACTCTGCCTTTGCCGGATGTAATTGTGATTCTTTAATTTTAGAGATTCTTAATACCTTTAAATTAAAACATAATTACGAAGCATCTGTAATGTATCAACAAAAAAAAGAAACTTTGGCACCGTTTCATATTAAATCCGCATTACAAATAGATTCTATATATAAAATTGTTGTGGAGGAACCGGCAGTTTCCTTGAAAAAATATAAAGAGAAGATAATAACTATAAAGTTAAATAAAAGTACATATATAAGTTGTATCGAAAGTGAGCTTGCCAATAAAAACAACTCTTTAAAGCCACGATTAATGTACGATTACAAATTTCCTATGGACTCTCATATTGGAAAAGAGAATCTGATGAATAGACACGATTTTCTTAAAATATTTAAGCATTTTATATTTGATTTGGATAATAACACGCTTCCTCCTTTGAAAGTTGCTGTTGAATTTATTAAGAATTATTAATTGCATAATGAATAAATTAAGTTTAGTTTTTATATGAATAGCATTTTGTCCTCCAAAAGATTATTTGAAAAAGTTTGGAATTGATTATGTTCCGGGCACAAAATTTCAACCACCTACGTTTGAGTGAATTGTTTTTTATTTGCCAATTAAAAAACACGGTTATTATGAGGTCAATTTATATCATCGAATTGTTTTATATTATCTTTGTTGTCATTACTATCGCAGTTTATATTATAGGTTACAAACAAATTAGCAAAAACACAACAATAAACAACACTGAGAAATTCCTTTGGTTTTTGGTTGTTTTGTTTTTCAATTTTGTAGGATTACTGTTGTTCAATATCTATTTAAGGTGTATTGAGAATAAGAAAATGTAAGAAAGGTCAGCTTATGAATATCAATTTGAAAATGGCTACTATATCCCTTAAGATTTCATTGGTTTTGGTTATTTCTCTATTAACCATCAGTTGTTTCGGACAAATACAACGAAAGCAACGTATTGATACTTTTGGAATAGCACTTAGAAAGGAGCATAAAAAGCATTTATATCCTAGCGTCGATTCACTTACAACAAAGGAATTGGCTGTATTTGTATTATCTCCTCATGTAAAACCCAATGCATCGTTAAGATTGATTGAGCGAAATGCTAGGTTTTATATTGAAGTGCGTATTATGTACAAAAATGTAAGTGCGGAGGTAATTCAAGCATTTCGTAATAATTGCTACGATCAACTTGAATTACATACAGATAGTTTTACAGTAGAAATGAGCGAAGATTTTAAAAATAGAATGTTGGTTGCTTTTCGGCAAACGGTGAATCAAAAGTTCGTAGATTTATTCCCTAAAAGAATAGAAATATACGATGGCACAAATTACATTTTTTGGATGAACGAAGGTGCTAAAACTACATCAAAAATCATTCAAGAAGACGGTGATGATAGGTATTATGGTTGGAGGCTAGCCAAATTAAATTTGCAAATCATCGATGATTTAAAAAATGGCGTGTTTGAGGAGTCAAAATATGAATTTTTCCAATAGGTGATTTAGTCATGATTTATTCGTTACTTTTTGGTGTGGGTAAAATTCTATTTTTAGCCATCACAATCACTGTTTACATTTTAGGTTACAAACAAATTAGCAAAAACACAATTATTAACAACACTGAGAAATTCCTTTGGTTTTTGGTTGTTTTGTTTTTCAATTTTGTAGGATTACTGTTTTTCAATATCTATTTACGGAGTATTGACAACAGAAGAGTGTAGTTAATAGTAATCATAAAAACTAATATTCGTAAGAAGATATGTATTCAGAGCATTTCTTCTTACGAATTAATCATTTATGCAAAAATCAATGCTATAATTAATTATTAAAAACACACAATCATGAAAAATTGGATATTTATTTTACTCTTATTGAATGGTATTTTTTTTAGCAATGAAAATTTTGCTCAGGAAACCACTAAAAAATCAATCATTGAAAGAAGAGTAGCAGGTACTACTTATTTTGTTGAAACATGTGGCAAATTTGCTTCTTTTGAAAATAAAAATAGAACAACCTCAAAGCTTATAAAGAAAAATAAGAATCAATGTGAGGGTAATTTTATTGTTTATGAGGAAAATGAATTTTTTGAATCAGAAAAGACAGCAGTTAAAAATGTATTATCAAATGAAAAAATCAATCAACTATTAAAAGAATCAAAAGGTTTTGGATTAAGATGTGTTTGTAATAGATTAGGTGAGATTAAAGCTGTTGCTTTTATGAATATTGACACCTCATTAATAAACCTTGAAGAAATTAAATCGTTGGAAGACAATTATTTGAAACTAAAAATCAAAATAAACAATTCATTTTGTCCTGAAACAGAGTATTTTCTTTTTATGTCTCGAATTAGATATAAAGATTTAATACAATAATGTTTAAGTTATGATATTTAGTACATTAATGTTTGTCGTATTATTTATTATAGATTAGATTTATTTATATGCTTTGTTTGTAATAAGTTAAACTATTTTGAATGTCAAAATTAGTTTTTTATATAAGAGTAAAATGAAATGCTTTTACTCGAAGAACTAATAAATAATGCTTGGAAACAGAGAGAGGGTATACCAGAAAATAAACCAATTGATATGCCTAAAAAGCTTGTTTTCAATAGACTATAATGTAAGTCAGAGAGTACATGCTCGTGCTCTCTGGTTACTGTATACCATTATCGTACTAAAAGTTTCGCTAAAAAGTCAGAATCTAATGTGAATAGTTGATCTATTTTGAAACATACTATCTTGTTTGTCTTTTTCCAAAATAGTATTATAAACAGACAAAATTCTGCGTTTTAAAGTGGTGTCTTTCCATTATCTTTGCACTTGATTAATCTTAAAATCAGCATGCAAAGAATCGTTATATTATTAGTCATTGGTACATTTGCTCTTTTTGTAAATGCCCAAACTTCGGTTCAAAAAGAAGCTGTTCGCCTGCAAAAAGAGCAGTTGAAATTTGAAACAGCAACACCACAGAAAGTTCAACAGCTTTTTCAGCAAAACGGATTGCAAAACCAACATCCCCGTCAGTTTGCTACACAAGCAGATATCGACCGTGTAAAAAGCCTAATTAAAAGTGGTGACCCGCTTATAGTAAAAGCCTGGGAGCGGATGAAAAAGCAGGCGGATGAAAATCTGCAAAAACCATTCGATACCGGCGAACTCGACGATGCCAGACTCCGTGTAAAAGGCACGCATGCGAATGCTGTTTTGCTCCCACCTTTGGTAATTGCTTACTGGATTACCGGTGAAAATAACTATGCAAAAAGAGCTTATGAGGTGTTCGAAAATATGGCAGGCTGGGCTGACTGGGGCACGCTGATTGAGCCGCCTTACACCGACCGGCATTTTCTGGATACCGGCATTGCTGCTTTCGATGCAGCTCTTATTTACGATGGACTTTACAACTGGATGTCACCCGAACAACGAAATTTTGTATTTGAAACTACACAAAAATACCTCTTTATTCCCACGCTGGCGCAATATAAAAACGAAGCCAAACGTACCTGGCAATGGAACAAAGCTAACAACAACTGGAACGGAATTTGTAACGGAAACATTGCCGTAGCTGCATTGTGCATGTACGAACGCAATCCCGAAACAATGAGCTGGCTTGTGGCAACTGCTGCCAACGATATGCAGATTTTCATCCGCGAATTTGAACCTGATGGACAAAGTGAGGAAGGGTTAATGTATTGGGGTTATGGCTTAATGTATACGCTTCCGGCACTGGATTGTTTGCAACGCCATTTGGGCACAACTTTTGGATTGGCCGAAACGCCTGGCATGCGGAAAACAGGATATTTTCCTGTATACACAACCGGAACTGTAACTTCCATCAATATCGGCGACGACCCGTTGAAAAACGGTAAAGCCAAATCGTTTTTCTGGCCGGCAAAACATTTTCAGGACGCATCGCTGGCAAAATTACAATACGATATGGTGATGGCGCAAAATGGCGATTTGCCCTGGTTCGATTTCTTTTATTACGATCCCGATTTAGTAAAAAAAGGAAATAACATCACCGTTCCGCTCGATAACTCGGTTTATGGCTTGGAATTGTATTCAATGCGCGAAAACTGGACAGACCCGAACGCACTTTATGTTTCGGTGCACGGAGGCTACAATTCAGCCAGTCACGGACATTTGGATGCGGGCTCATTTTATATTCAGGGTTTAGGTGAAGTATGGGCGTATGGTAATTTAGGAAGTGACAATTATACTTTCCCCGGTTATTTCTCGAAAAAATCGTATCCTGAATACACCGATTCGGTTTATGCCCAAAATGAAGCCGGACGTTGGCATTTTTACCGCCTGCGTACCGAAGGAAAAAACTGTCTGGTTTTCAATCCATCGACACGACCAGAACAGGACGAAAAAGGCACAGCAACGGTTATTCGCCAAACATCAACGCCAGCCCTGAGCAACTACGTTTTCGACCTGAGCGATGTGTATAAACGCGATGTAAACAGTTACGAAAGAACGGTAGAACTCAACAGAAAAAGTAAAACAATAATTGTGAAAGACGATTTTGTTGCAAAAACACCTTCTACAGCATATTGGAGCATGCATACCAAAGCCGAAGTACAACTTTCGAAAGATGGTAAAAGTGTGGTATTATTGCAAAACGGAAAGAAAATGAAAATGCGTGTTTCCGGAATAAAAAATGCCCGTTTTCAGGTGTTGCCTGCTACCTATTTGCCGGGCGAAACATTTCCATTGACAAAAAATACAGAGAACAAGGGTTTCAGGAAAATAGCTGTAAAACTTGAAAATTCAACGAAAGCACGTTTAAAAGTTAAGTTCTCGTTTCCTAAATAATTCTACTTTGACAGATTATAAAATATAAATTCAGAGACTATACTATTATACATCCCCTTTAGGGGCTTGGGGCAGTTAAAATCTTTGTCTATTTCCGCCCCAAACCCCTAAAGGGGCTTA
>Ga0172367_10008889_pt1 | contig 11138 bp, 8 predicted proteins | sample Lak10m_FD_114542 | JGI IMG/M metagenome (GOLD analysis project Ga0172367, IMG submission 114542) | Freshwater microbial communities from Kabuno Bay, South-Kivu, Congo - kab_022012_10m | ecosystem: Environmental > Aquatic > Freshwater > Lake | place: Democratic Republic of the Congo: South-Kivu...
ACTTTTCCTGAAGCGGGAGCTACAGTGTTATAGGCGCGGGCCAAACGGGTAATTGAGTCGAGCAGGATGACCACATCGTGTCCGCATTCAACCAAACGTTTTGCTTTTTCCAGAACCATACCTGCAACACGAACATGGCGTTCTGCCGGTTCGTCGAAGGTTGATGAAATGACCTCGGCATTCACATTACGGGCCATGTCGGTTACTTCTTCAGGACGCTCGTCGATCAGCAAAACCATCATGTAAACTTCCGGGTGATTAGCCGCTATTGCATTGGCAATCTCCTTCAGTAACATGGTTTTACCAGTTTTAGGCTGAGCAACAATCAATCCACGCTGCCCTTTCCCAATAGGAGAGAAGAGGTCAACAATCCGGGTTGACATATTATCATGTCCTTTCCCGGTCAGGTTAAATTTTTCGTTCGGGAAAAGTGGTGTTAAATGTTCAAAAGGAACACGGTCGCGGATGTAATCCGGTGTGCGTCCATTAATCTCAATTACCTTAATTAGCGGGAAATATTTTTCACCTTCTTTGGGCGGACGAATTGTTCCGGTCACCGTATCTCCGGTTTTTAACCCGAAAAGTTTAATCTGAGATTGCGACACATAAATGTCATCCGGCGAATTTAGGTAGTTAAAATCGGAAGAACGAAGGAACCCGTAACCATCGGCCATAATCTCCAGAACGCCTGTATTACTTATAATTCCATCGAATTCGTATGGTTTTTCCTGAGGTTGTTGTTGCTTCGGTTGCTTTTGTCCCTGGTTCTCGCGGTTTTCCCAACGTTGGTTATTCTCGAATTTCTTTTTGTTCTGATTCTCGTTTTTTCTTTCAGAAGAATCATCTGATTTAATTTCTTCTGAAACCTGAGCTTCCTGAATTTGAGTTGTTGCTGGATTAATTTCCTGAACTTCTCTTGTTTCGGAAATAATTACTTCCTGTTCCGCTTCAATAGGATCTTCGGGGAAAACAATTTCCTGTCTTACTTTCTGTTGCTGATTGGGATTAGGACGCTGATTGGGATTGAAGTTTTGATGAGGTTTTGGAGCCTGATTCTGATTTCTGTCCTGATTTTGTCCCTGTTCCTGAGGCTTGTTGTGACGTTGGTTTTGGTTTATGTTTTGTTTCTGGTTCGGATTAGATGAACCAGCTTTAATATGCTCCGTTCTTGGGCGTTTCTTGATTTGAAATTCGCGTTTGCCTTCTTTTTTCTGGTCCGTTTCTGCGTGATGCCCCAAAGTTTCAGGTTCAACTTTATCTTCAGTTTTTGGCTCAGGATTTTCAACGGGCTTTTCTTCTTTTTTTCTGCTAAAAAACTTTAATACCGGGTTTTCTTCTTTTTTAACATTTATATCTCTTGGTGATTTTAGTTTTTTGTCATCGGTCTTTTTTTCAGAAGCTAAAATGGCCTGAGTATCTAAAATTTTATAGATTAAATCCTGCTTTTTAAAAGATTCAATCTTCTTAATGTCAAGTTCTTTTGCAATTTCTTTTAAGTCAGGAAGAAGTTTTCTGCTTAATTCAATAATATCATACATAATTTTTGATTGATTTTAATATCCAAAAGGTCAAAGTGATTTAAACAAAGAAAAGTGGAATAGATAGTTGTACCAATCGGTACTTGTTCGAAATTTTGTGCAATTATAGGTAAATCCTTAAAAACGGCAAAGTAAAACCTTCAAAATATCGTTGAGGACTCCTTTTTTAGAATTTAAAATTCGATTTAAAAGTTTTTTGCGTCTAAATTCGTTAGTCAAAAAGTATCATTCATTTGCCAATTTAAACAATTCATGTAAAAATTCGTATAGTTCAGATAAATTAAACTGTAATTTTCTTTAAAGAATTCTATTATCATTACTTTCGTCAGAAGAATGTGGGTGGATTAATTGTTAAAGATTGAACTTTCTAATTGAGATAGACGAATGAGACAACTCAAAATTGCGAAACAGGTTACCAACAGGGAGACATTATCGCTTGATAAATACCTGCACGAAATTGGCAAAGTTGAATTAGTAACCGCCGAAGAGGAAGTTGAATTAGCCAAAAGAATTAGAAAAGGCGACAGAGCCGCTTTGGAAACTTTAATAAAAGCCAATCTGCGATTTGTTGTTTCTGTTGCCAAGCAATACCAAAATCAGGGATTGAGCCTTCCTGACTTAATCAATGAGGGTAATCTAGGATTGATAAAAGCTGCCCAAAGATATGATGAGACAAGAGGTTTTAAGTTTATATCTTACGGAGTCTGGTGGATTCGCCAGTCAATACTACAGGCATTGGCAGAGCAGGCCCGAATTGTACGTTTACCACTGAATAAAATCGGTTCCATTACCCGGATAAATAAAACCTTTAGTCGTTTGGAGCAGGAGTTTCAACGTGAGCCCACTCCCGAAGAAGTAGCTTCTTTGCTCGAAACCTCTACTGATGTTGTGGAAGATGCATTGAAAGTATCGTCTCACCATGTTTCGATGGATGCCCCCATTCACGATGAAGAAGGAAATAGTTTATATGACGTTCTACTAAATGAAGATTCGTTAAGCCCGGAAAAAGGGTTGCTGAATGTTTCACTTTGCAAGGAAATTGAACGTACTTTGGCTACCTTAGGTGAACGCGAAGCTGATGTTATTCGCTATTATTTTGGTTTGAGCGGTCACAGACAGCACACTTTGGAGGAAATTGGTGATGAGTTTGGCCTCACCCGCGAACGTGTTAGGCAGATAAAGGAAAAGACAATCAAAAAGATGCGAAATAACTACCGGAATAAATTACTGAAATCATATTTGTAAATCACAAAAGCTGCAATTTGCAGCTTTTGTTTTTTTGCCTGCTTTGGTCTTCAGATAAAATCTTATTTTTGGAATTAAAATGATGAATTATGAGACTTGTAGCACCATCTATACTTGCAGCAAACTTTAACCAGCTCGGAAAAGATATTGAAATGATTAATAGCAGCGATGCGGATTATGTGCATTGTGACGTTATGGATGGTGTATTTGTTCCCAATATATCATTTGGAATTCCTGTTATTCAGGCAGTAGGCGAAATCAGTAAAAAGCCACTTGACGTGCATTTAATGATTGTAAATCCGGAAAAATATGTTGAAGACTTTTATAAAGCCGGTGCTTCAGTAATTACGGTCCATTACGAAGCCTGTCCGCATCTTCACCGGGTTATTCAGCAGATTAAAAGTTTTGGAATAAAAGCAAGTGTTTGTCTGAACCCACATACTCCAGTTCATTTACTCGAAGATATTCTTCCTGATTTGGATATGGTTTTGCTGATGTCGGTCAATCCCGGATTTGGTGGGCAGAAATTTATTGAGAATACCTGCAAAAAAGCTTCAGGATTGAAAGAAATGATACTTCATCAAAACCTGGAAACTTTAATTGAAGTTGATGGCGGAGTCAATTTTGAAGTGGGCAAAAAACTTTATGATTCAGGAGTCGATATTTTGGTTGCAGGCAGTTTTGTTTTCGGCTCTCAAAATCCTGCTGAAACAATCTCCAGGCTAAAGCAGCTATAAATAGAATTGGTATTTATTCCGCTTTTTAATTTTCCCATTCAAAACAAAAGGTGTCCGGTGCATTTCACAACCACCTGAACAACTGGCACAATTTCCCGATTTGGCCGTCTTTTTTCCAGCAAGATTAAAAAAGCCGAGAATGCGGTATGTGAAGGCGGCCAAGGCCACAATAATAATCGAGTAGGCAATTAAATCCTGAATCATAGCAAATTGAGTTTTAATTTAATTGATGAAAAACATGGCTATGCGGTAAACCAGAAAAGAAACTATCCACGCAACCGCGGTAGTATAGAAAATCGTAAATAATGCCCATTTCAGTTTTCCTGATTCGTTCTTTATTGTTGCTATAACACCAATGCAGGGGAAATAGATTAAAACAAATGCTAAAAATGATAAGGCCACCGGAATTGAAAATACATTTTGCCCTTTCTTTTCGCCCGAAATAAACTTTTCCTGCTTCAGTTTGCTGCTCAATCCAATTTCGGTATGATGGTCGTCAACCTGGTAAAGTACTCCCATGGTGCTGACAATGATTTCTTTCGCCGGAAGACCAGCCAAAAGGCTGATGCTCATTTTCCAGTCGAACCCAAGCGGCGACATTACAGGCTCAATAAACTGCCCTATTTGCCCGAGATAACTGTTCTGCAGCCTGATACTTTGTTGGTGGGCAAGCTGAATGTTGATAGAGTCTGGGCTTAATCCCAGATTCTGAGCCGCAGGTGCTTGAGAATTTATTGAACTTTCGCTTTCTCTTGGAAAATATCCCAGGGCCCAAATAATTATCACTCCTATCAGTATTACCCCACCAATTTTGCGCAGATATTGTTGGGCTTTATCCCACATGTGAATGATAATATTCTTGAAAGTAGGAATTCTATAAGGAGGCAATTCCAAAACAAAAGGAGTTTCCTTGTTCCTGAAAAAGGTTCGGCTTAAAAGTTGGGCAGTCAGAAAAGCCATAAGAATACCGGTAAAATAAATTCCAGCCAGAACCAATGTCGGATTTTCAGGAAAAAAAGCGGTAATAAATAGAACATACACAGGTAGCCGGGCACTGCACGACATGAAAGGAATTATCAGCATGGTAAGTAATCTGTCACCCGGACTTCTCAATGTACGCGTAGCCATAATCGCCGGAACATTGCATCCAAATCCCATCACCATTGGGATAAACGACCGGCCATGCAGACCAAACCTGTGCATTATTTTATCCATGATGAATGCGGCCCGGGCCATATATCCCGAATCTTCCATAAATGAAATAAAGAAGAACAGAATCAGGATATTGGGGAGAAATACCAGAACGCTACCTGTTCCGTCAATGATTCCGTTCACCAGTGAATCTTTAAGCATACCATCAGTCAGATGATCAGATACCAACTTGCTGACAAATGCCACCAGGTTTTCGATCCATGCCATTGGATAGGCTCCCAGTTTGAATGTAGCATAAAAGGCAGTCGATATGGATAACATGAAAATTGGAAAACCGAGGTATTTATTGGTCAGGATATTGTCGATTCTTTCCGACGAATTCTTAATTTTCTTTTTTCTCTGTTTGTAAGTTTCTTCCAGCGCTCCTGAAATAAATCCGTATTTGGCATTCGTGATGACAGTTTCGCTGTCTTCGTTAAACAGTCGTTCAATTCGTTTAATCTCGCTTTGTGCTGTTCGCTCAATTTCAATGAAATTGGCGTAGGTTTCGAGAGATTCTATCGTTTGTTTATCGCGTTCGAGCAGTTTTATAGCCAAAAATCTGGATGAAATCGTGTCGGTAATAGGCTTTTCGAGCTTTATTTTTGTCCGGAGAATTTGAATCGACTTTTCTATTTCCTGCCCGTAATTGATGTGAATGTGCCTGACGATTGGATCGAGGTCTTCATACACTTCAATGGTTTTTTGCATTAAGTCGTTGATTCCCTTCCCTTTCGAACTGACCGTCGGGATAATTGGTATCCCTATGAGTTTCCCCAGACTGTGATAATCAAATTTGACTTCATTTTTCAACAATTCATCATACATATTCAACGCCACTATTACTTTGATGTCCATATCAATCAATTGTGTCGTTAAAAATAAGTTTCGTTCCAGATTCGATGAGTCGATAACATTGATAACAATGTCGGGGGTTTCTTCCATAATGAACTTGCGGACGTAGATTTCTTCAGGCGAATAAGCCGTCAGAGAATATGTTCCCGGAAGATCATAAATATTGAAGTGGTAGTTGTCAAATGCAAATGAGGCTTTTTTTGAGTCAACAGTTACTCCGCTGTAATTGCCAACATGCTCTTTTGATCCGGATAGAAAATTGAAAAGTGTTGTCTTGCCACAGTTTGGGTTACCAACAAGAGCGATATTAATTGTTCTTTCCTTTTCTTTTGCCGAAACTTTCAGGTTCTCAAAATCAATAACTCCTTCGAAATTCTGCGAAATATGCAAGGCTGCATCTTCCTGACTAACAACTTCGATGAGATTGGCTTCCGTTTTGCGCAGGGTAATGTTGTAGTCCAAAATTTTGTATTCGGTGGGGCCGTTAAATGGAGCATTTTTAATTACCGTTACCTCCTTGCCTTTTACAAATCCCATTTCGGTAATTCGCTTACGAAACGAACCATGCCCTAAAACCTTGGTAATTATTACTGTTTCCTTATTTTTTACTTCAGAAAGTCTCACTGATGATTGATCGTATGCTAAACTAATTTAAACTAAATAAGAATAATTTTACAAAGATATTTAAGTTTTGAAAATACCCTTAAAAAATGTCCTTTTCTTGAATATTCAGGTCGGATTCATTTACATTTGCATTTCATGATAACAGGTATGGAGGAAGAAAACATTTATAAGAAATTACAGGAAGCCATTTCTGCCTTACCCGAAAATTTTAGTGTTTTGGAGGAGCAAGTCAATGTCGAGCTTCAGATGGAATATTTTAACTATAGTCGTGAACTTAAAAATAAATTTACTGAAGAGACCATAAAGCAACACCAGGCTGATTTGTTTGATCCGGAAACATCAATTGAAGAGAAAAAAAATCTTTTGGTTTTGCTTGCTTCTCAGGATAGGGTGGAGGCTTTTAGAGTTATCGAAAAGTACACTAAAAATCCTGATCCGGAATTGCGCGACTGGAGTATTCTTGCTTTTCAGGAAAGTCGAATGGTTATTCAAAGTTCGTTGATGGATGAGCAGCAGGTGTATATTTCGACAGGATTGGGTGGAAAAGGTCAAAAACTGCGGTATTTTGTTGTTTTTATTGGGAATAGAAATGTTGAGAAATACACAAAAACTCAGCAAAAGCTGATTAAAACTGAAATGGAATTTTCTATCCAGAAAATTGACGGCAATCTTGAAGAGATTAGTTTTGAAGATAATCTGGCTGTTGCTGTCTTGTTACTACCCGTCAAATCTGATATTCAATCGGTTTTTAGCAGTATAATCAATGAGTGTAATCAATATGGTGATTTTATAAGGCAAGACATTATTATTACCAATGTAAAGCGCATGAGTTTTCAGGAGATAAAGGATTTTATAAGTAGAGGAAAATAATGAAGAATATTATTAATGCCGCCATACAGGTTCTGCCCAGGTCATCTGTAAAAGGCACATATGAATTGGTTGATTTGGCCATTGAAAAAATTCAAAGTTCGGGCCTGAATTATCGAGTTTGTCCTTTTGAAACAGTTGTTGAAGGGTCGTATGATGAGGTGATGCGCTTAATAAAAGAGATTCACGAGGCGGTTTATGATGGTGGTGCCGATGAAATGATAACAAATATTAAAATACAAACTCGTCATAATCAGGATGTTTTTATTGAAGATAAAATGAGTAAGTACGAATAAGTTAAAAATATACTTTCGACGGTTGTTTTTGTTTCGATAAGTATTATATTTGCATCGCTTTTACGACGGCTCCGTAGCTTAATGGATAGAGCATCTGACTACGGATCAGAAGGTTGCAGGTTCGAGTCTTGCCGGGGTCACAAAGTAAAAATAAAGTCTCTGTAAACGATTAGTTTCCAGAGACTTTTTATTTGTGTGGGTATCTGATTCCGTCGAAATCAGAAAATTTTCAAACGATATAAAACACGAATGGGAACAATCCTTGTCAGATGTTCCCATTCACTTTTAGATAACCCGAAGGTTTTCCTTAGTGCCAGACTACGGTTATTACAACTGGCTGATCGATCCACATTTCTGCAATTTTTCAGCCCTGAGCCTTCCAAAATTGCCTGTTACAGCAAAATCTTCCGACTGCCCGTTCGATTGTTTCTTTCGAATAGATCTTCACGGACGAAACCTCTGCGACGCCCACCTAATTCGGTCTTGCGACCAAATTTTGATGAAGAACTTTCAGTTATCCGAAGATAACTTTCCGTTCCGATTGATTTTCAGGAACAAGTTCCATTCCATCTTTCGCTTTCCTGATTCAAACTTGTAATGAACTTTTGACAGTCAATTTCAGGTCTGAAGAACTTTTCAAGTAAACTCTTCAAGTTCCAGTTTCGGCTCTTTGCGAATGCAAACCAGAGGTTTGTTCGATCGGTTTCTGCTTTCGGTTAAGATCACAGTCGCCTCTCCATCCGTTCAGAGCAGCCTTTTATCGCTCGTCTGATGAAGTAAAGATACAACGAAACAGAGGCGGAAAACAAACTTTTTGAAGGGTTTAAATACACTGATTATCAGTAATGACTTATCAACAATTGTTTATAAAGTTACGACGCTCAGAATGCCTGTTAAACCTCATGCGATTTAAAAACTTGATATATTCTTCTCGGGGTTATTAACAAGTGCCATGATGCAAATAGATTGCATTTAATCCAATTGAAATCAGAAAATCTTAGTTAAATCAGAAATTCTTTACCTGAAAAAGCTAATGAAAAGGAGGATGTTCAGGAAGGTGACAATTCCTCCGATGATAAGCATTAAAACTGTGGTATATTTTGAATTTGCATATTTCCCCATCACTTTAGGTGAAGAAGTAAGATAAATTTGGAGAAAAATTGTAAAAGGCAGTTGCACACTCAATATCATTTGAGAAATAATCAAAGCCCTAAATGGATTTCCGATTATAAAAATGAGCATCAGCGCTACTAGCAGCGATATTCCTATACCAAGACGACTGTGATTGTCTTTAACATCAAACGGCTCACCAAATAAACCAGCAAAAATACTGCCTCCAGCCATTCCCGAAGTGATTGAACTTGCAATACCGGCAAACAGTAAAGCAATGGCGAAAACTACACCCGCGTTATTCCCCAAAAGCGGTCCTAGCATCGATTGTGCCTGCTGTAATTCATCAACTTTTACTCCATTGACATGAAACGTAGTTGCTGCAAGGATAATCATTGAACTGTTGATGGCCCATCCGATTAACATGGAAACGAGGGTATCGACAAACTCATAATCCAGCTGTTTTTTGATCACTTCATCATTTTCCAGATTCCATTGGCGACTTTGGATGACTTCCGAGTGCAGGAAAAGGTTATGCGGCATTACAACTGCTCCCAGCACACTCATGATGATGAGGATTGAACCTTCAGGAATGGAAGGAACTACCCACGAGATACCTGCTTTTACCCAATCAATCTCAACCAGACTGAGTTCATACAGGAATGATAACCCAATGATTGAAACAAAGGCAATTATTATCTTTTCTATGATTGCATATGAATTGGTAAAAAGCATGATGCCGACAAATATTACGACTAGTATTGCCGCAGTTGGAATAGGTATTCCGAAGAGCATTTGAAGGGCAATAGCAGCGCCTAGTATTTCGGCAAGCGATGTGGAGATGGAAGCCAGCATTGCTGTACCTAATATTGTACGCGATACCCAGGGTTTGGTGTGCATGGTAGCGGCTTCGGATAAACACAATCCGGTTGCAATGCCAAGGTGAGCCACATTGTGCTGCAAAATAATCAGCATGATGGTAGACAGAGTAACCATCCACAGCAATGTAAATCCAAAATCGGAACCTGCAGCGATGTTTGACGCCCAGTTTCCGGGATCAATAAAGCCAACTGTAACCAATAAGCCCGGACCAATGTATTTGAGGATTTTCAGGGCGCCAAAAGTTGGCTTGTGGTTTTTATTGTCAATATTTTTGAAAAATGAAAACATAGCCAGAGTTTAAAAATAACGCCCAATTAAAGGATGATCAACAATCGTTTTCTTCATTTCCAATGGATCAATGGTTCCCTGCCGATGGTAGACAATTTTCCCTCCCGGTTCAATAAGCAAGGTATAGGGAAGTGCTCCTTTCCAATTTGGATCGATTGCTTCAATTAGCTGATAAACATCACTTCCGGAGAAAATATAGTTTTTATTGGAAGCCTCATTTTCTTTTAAAAAATTGAGGACTTTCTCTTTTCGATCAGGTTTATCAGTACTAATTGATATGAATTCAAAGTCTCTTCCTCGATACATTCGATCAATAATTACAAAATCAGGGAATTCCATTGTACAAGGACCACACCAGGTAGCCCAAATATTAATTAACCGAAGTTTTGTGCTTTTATTTTGAACAAGTTCCTTTATTCCATCAACATTTATTTCATTAACTGTGACCGGGAGGTTCGCCCATTTTTTGTAGAGCTGTTCAGTATATTCCTTTTTCCATGCCCATTTCATCGAACAACCAAATACCTTTGTTGAAGCTGGTTCTGGATCATTGCCTGCTATAACTGCATCAATTGCATTTCTCAAATCTTCTGCTTGTGCAGTTCCGGGCTTTTCTGATCGATCGATTCGCCCCTCATATTTAAGTTTTCTCGATTGGTCGAAAACAAAACAATGTGGGGTTGCAACCGGCCCGTATGCGAGCGCAGTTTTTTGGTCATCACTGTCGTACAGATAAGGGAAATTAAATTTTTTATCCTTGTACCTTATTTTCATTTCTTCATAGGTGTCTCCCAAATCGGTGTATCCTAATTCAGATAAGTTAAGTGCCTGATTGTCGTTTGAGGAAATCATTACAACCTGCACACCTTTCGATTTATATTCGCTTGAAATATAGATGATTCGATCTTCGTAAGCCTGTGCTGTCGGACAATGGTTGGCACTAAAAATGATCACCAAAACGTTGGCTTTCGAAAATGAATTCAGAGAATAGAATTTCCCGTCCGTTCCTTTTAGTTTAAAGTCGGGAGCCGATTTTCCAATTGCAAGTGTAGTTGGTTCCTGATGAACGATTTGTGCCCCGGAGTTTGTAAAAAGGACAAAAAACAGAAATGTGAAAAGATAGAAAAGTCTCATTCCAATTCATTTAATTGTCAATCACTTAAACTTATAAAGAAAAGCCTTCCTGATTATTATTGACTCCTTTTGTTATCATGCTTTTTTGCAATGAATCTTCGTTTTCCCCCAGGCCGGCCTCCTTGCCTCCTTTGCCTGACTTTATATTCAGGAGCAGTTCCTAATTCAGCAGGCACCGGAATTTTTAATACTTCATCCTGAATAAGTTTTTCGATACGATCGAATTTATCCATGTCGTGTTCGTTAATCAGGCTGATGGCAATGCCGGTTTTATCGGCTCGCGCAGTACGGCCAACACGGTGTACGTAATCTTCAGCCGAGCCGGGCACATCAAAATTAATGATCAGGTTAATGTCTTTGATGTCGATTCC
>Ga0172367_10008891_pt1 | contig 11137 bp, 24 predicted proteins | sample Lak10m_FD_114542 | JGI IMG/M metagenome (GOLD analysis project Ga0172367, IMG submission 114542) | Freshwater microbial communities from Kabuno Bay, South-Kivu, Congo - kab_022012_10m | ecosystem: Environmental > Aquatic > Freshwater > Lake | place: Democratic Republic of the Congo: South-Kivu...
CTATCAGGTCCATTTTTTATAAAATCTGCTTATAGCAGTTTTGGTCCTGATGTTGATATATATACTCCAGGTAATGGTGCATGGGCTGCACTTAGCAATCAAGCTGCAAACCCAAACGTTGGTGAATTTTTTACATTAAGTGCAAATAATAAATATCAATTTTTTAATGGAACTTCTTCTGCTTGTCCAATTGCAGCTGGTATCTTAGCTACTTACTTATCTGAGTTTCCCTCTTCATCACCTACAACTGCTAGATCTTGGTTATTGTCTAATGCTGTTTCAGGCAACATAATGCAAACAGAAATGACTACAGTCACTGTATCATCATATAATGGTTCATCTACAACTGTACATAATTTACCTTTTGGATCAAATTCTTCTAGTATGCAAACAAATTCAAATTATAGGTTACAAAACGGGGACGGTACATACAATACCGCTAACATTAGTGATTTATTATTTTGTAATAGATTATTTGGTACTAATAATCTAATAGCACAAGCATTTCCTTTAAGAAAAGCCGTACTAAATAATTCCAATACTACAGTAATTGCCTTAAGTACAATTCTTAACAGAGGCAATATCTCAGATCAAAAAATTACACATAATATCTAAAATGATTCGTCTAGACATTTATCCTCCAGATGATGATGAGGATGAAGAAGATGATGAACTAGATGATGTAGATGAAATTTACTAAAAAAATAACGGTTTTTTAACGTAGAACCGTAAACTACGATGATGAGCTGATTACTTTAGGGGAACCAGCTTACCCTCTCGAGCCCGTGCTTGATCGCGTTGCATGGATACCATGACTGCACCAAGTGTGCTCAGATAATGTCGGCCTCCGAAACTATCTGAAAATACTTTTTAAGAGAACTATGAAATCGAGACCTGTATTACCAGTTTCAAGAAGCTCGAGCTCTTCATCCGTAAGCTCAATCTCATTGTTCTCGCATTTCATAGATAAATTTTAACGGAATTATTTATTATATCAATATTAATCTTCTTTAATAAAAGGGCGTTCGTAATAGTTATATTCTTCAACTTCAGAGGTTGAATACATAAAATTAGTACCTGGGTAATATTTCATATACTTGTTACAATAATTTGCAGCTAAACGAATTGCAGCGTTAGGATTACTCGCTTTAAATACTTTCTTATACTCTATAAAAGGTTTAATTGAAAAAGTACAATCTGGATCATCTACAGTAATTTTAACTCTAAAATGGGTAACAGTACGAGAAGCTTTATTAATTTTTGCCATAAGAGCAATAAACCACTTCAGGTCTAACAGAACAAGGAATCCAATCAAAGAAGATATTACCTTCTCCATCCTTCCAACGCTGTGCTCCTTTAAACAACAACACCGGAGACGATCTTAAATACTCTACTTCAAGACCAGCTAATGTTTCTTTTATCAGATAACTATTAATAATCTCTTCTTTTGTCTTTTGTTTAGGAGGAAGATCGAATTGTAAGAGTAGTTCTTCCAGAGTATTAGGACCTATCTGTTTAATAGGTTCTTTATTAAAAGGACTCAATACAGCCTTAAGAATCGAGTTAAAGAAGTCCATAATATTTGCCACATTGCTCCTACAGTAACAACTGTTGCAATTAAAGCTATACCAAAGTAAAGAGTGTCTGATAACGAACTACAAAATAGTTTTAACCAATCTTTCATTATTCAAATTTAGGTTTACGCATCCATTTGGTATTATAAGCAGATTTGTTATTTTTTTCTCGGTCTTGAACAAACCCTAGCATTTGATCAATACGATGAGAGATATAATTCATTCTGGCTGTATCTGAAAGTTTTAATTTTTTAGTACGCTTAATATAAGAATTAACGTCTTTCAAATAATGCTTAAAGTATTCAATTGAATAATAGTTCATATACCTTTCCTTATTGTAACTGAATTATTGATATGTTCAACAATAATTCTTTGTTCATTTGCTTCTATAACATCTGACACATTCAATCTAGCTTCTGGCAAACCAATATTAAGTACCCATGCACAGTAGAATATACTAATTGGATCCCACATTTTATTTACCTTTCTCTAAGAATGTAGATGAATCTATAATAAAGTCAAGAAAACAATCATACAATTCATTAAGCTGTTTGTTATTACGAATAATATGCTTTGTTGAATCGTCCAACTCATCAAGAAGCTTATAAAACTTGACATTATGTTTAGCAATAAAGAAGTGATCATCAACCCGCTTTACGTCTTCTTTTGTAATTGTAACTGACATCTTGGTACTTATTATATATTTTTAATGGAATTACTAGTAAGATAAAAATTAAAACTGCTACTACAGCTTCTGTAATCCTACGCACATAATTATTTAGACTTCAAACCCTTCATCTTCTAAAATTTGTACTGCACTTTCTTCAGCAATGTTAATAGCGTCTTGATAAGAACCCTCATCAATACAATCAACAATTGCATCTACCTCATCAGCAACTAGGCTTGTATCGCTTAAATCGTTAAGATTAAGAGGAACGTGTTTAGCAATATTAACATTAATAAGCCAACGAGCTATCTTATGCTTATCGTGACCTGAATCAATATAATCTTTGAGTTTAGAAGTTGTAATCATAAAAGTATGTAGCTTGTTCACCTTTCTGATGAAGACCAAATTTACTGTAACGAGTTTGCTGACCAACCTCGCACCACCTTTGTGCTTTAGATCTCCAACTCAATACTTTAACTTTGTTATTGGGGTTACTTGAGAGTTTATATTCTTGATCATGATTATCGGCAAAATGACCGCTGAAGCCTCCAGGGTGAAAATCTTTAGGCTTTTTGATACATTCTGCATCAAGCTCACGAATCTTAATACGGCGAGGGCTAATAACTTCAATCACTTCCCATGCATCACGATCAGTATAATGGAACTCAGTAACGTGTTGTCCTACAAAAGGAACTTCAGAAGGCGTGTTAGTTTTAACTTTCATCATGTTAATAGTATATGTGAAATTTATTCTTGTTCAACTAATTTATATTCAGCTTCTGCACCGCGACCGTCCTTAATAACAAGACCTTCAGTGGTGAGTTCACGTAGCAAGAAGCTAGCACGAGTTGCATCTACTGCCAAAGACTTGCACACCTCAGCAATATTAACCGTCTTATCCTTAATAAGATCAAGAAGCTTTTTACGTTGATCATTCTTACGATCTGACTTAGTAGGTTTATCTTTTTCATCATCTGAATGTTCAACTTCAGACTCAAAGTCATAACCACTATATTCAATAAAACATTCTAAATCAATAGCGGGACCGAAACGATTCTTATCAAAACGAATAACACGAGCATTAGCTTCAGCATCTTTAATACCAGCAATACTAATATTAACATCCACAGCATGAATAATAAGAGAACTACCTTTAATAACACCACTCTTAGTATTGTGACAAATAAGAATCACAGCACACTCAGTCTCTTTGGCACGAACAACGAGCTTCTCAATACAATATTTCTCTAAATCACGGCCTTTCTTGTTCCCTTTGCATAGACCTTGAAAAGAATCTACTACAATAACATCCAAGTTATCCATATGTTTAGAGATAGTGTCGACGTCAGATTCATTACACACACTAACATCGTGTACATTAAGACGTTTACAAGTCATAGCTAGTTGAGCTACAGACTCTTCAGAAGAACAATAACCAACTCGGTATCCGTTCTTGTTAAGACCCTCTAACATTTGAAGAACAAGAGTCGTTTTACCAAGACCTGCTCGAGCAGTAACCGTAACGGAAGCTCCAGGGAGAATACCATCACCAAACATGGCGTCAATCTTCTCGATACCGCATTTCATTCTACGGAAATAAATATCAGGTATTGTTACTTCCTTAATTTTTACAAAAGGTGTATTTGCTAATTTAATGTTCATTGTTTATATTATGTAGGAATTTAGAATTTAGGCAAGAATTATTTTTTTTGTTCAACCAAAATAAACAACTATTCTGTAAACTCTTTACTATAAAGACTTCGGTAATGCTTAAAACCTTCAATCCATTCTTCTCGAGTAGAGAAAAACTCTTGTACTTCACCGGTTTCGCAACTAATTAAGATAGTAATATCCCGAATAGGAATACCAGTTCGATCTTCAAACATATAACTATAAGCGCTAGCTTGCATAAAATAGTCCCATATATTCTTGATATCCTTAGGTTTAGAGCTAGTCTTAAAGTCAATAATAGAAATACATCTATCATACTCTCCTACACAGTCTAACTGACCTGCTACCTTAAGTTCATCAGAATAAACATGTTGCTCAAGACATTGTATGTTTTTAATACGTTTTAAATAAGGTTTAAAGCGATCAAACATACCACCTATAGAGTCTTCTAACTCATTACCTTCTAAATAGTTCTCACACAAAGTATGAAATGTAGTTCCCCGTCTAGCAGCAAAATTTCTAACTCGGTTAGCTTCTTCTTCTCCAACACGTTCTCTCCACTTAGCTAATTGTAATTTCTTAGGTTCAGAGAGAACCGTAGTAACTGAAGGGTATCTATTACCTTGAGGCGTAACATAATACCTCTCACCATTTTCCTTAGTTACTTTTTGTAACTTCGGTAGTTCTAATTTCATTACACTTATTGTATAAGAATATAAAAAAACGTCAAGCCTAAATTTAAGATATTGATATTGAAAGAAATACATTTTATCTGCTACATCGATTGTACCGGATTCGAATTTAATTTGCTGTAACTTACCAGCTAAGTTAAGTACAATTAGCTTACGTAATGTGTAGGGGCTTGTTACCTTATCCTACTATGCTTTAAGATGTATAATACTAGCCAAGGACTTCGTTCAGATGAATGAACTTTATTTTAATATGACTTCTAGTGATTTTACTCACAGTAGACTTACATCTCTTACCGAATGCTACTAATCATATATCCTTACATATGTAAATGTATCCATTTACACTCGCCTGTGGGTCACGGCGTTGGACTATTCAGCATGCCTTCAGGGTCCCAACCCTTACTCGCTACAGATAAAAATGTCAACGAACTTCCAATATAATAATATATTTTTAAAATAAATCAACTATTTTTTTTATGTAAAAAAGAAAACGGACATTTAGATAGATTTTTTGTTTTAAATGAAGTAGTTCCATAGAATTTAAGATTTACACAGCTAGTACTAAAATCGTCAAAACTTATTTTATCTATATTGAGTTTGATCTTTTCTTTAGTAAGGGGAATAAGATGAACAATAGGTTGACCTGCTTTTAACTGAACTGTATATTCTTCGTTACGAACAGGAAACAACAAGTTTATATTCGTTACATGATTATAATAAAAGTTTAATAATCCTGGCATGACGATAATATTGTTCTGCTCATAAACTGGTGAATGATAGAAGGGGCTCGTCCAATAAAAATCAACCTTCTTGTTAGTTGTAAAATGCCAAGGGCTTTGAAGCTTAACATTTGTAAAATCTTTAATAATACCATCATACTGGAGAGGTGAATGAGATTCAGCTTTAAAATAATTGCTCGTAAAAGCATATTGAGAAGTACCATCAGGGAAAACTTTAATTTCTGCATCACACCACATTTTTATTATGAAACCAGTATTTAAAATATCATTAATAGCAGGGCAAAATTTTGCAGAAGCAAATTGCGGGCTCATTTCCCCGGTGAATTGCATTTGATTATTAAGATTATCAAGAACAGGAACTCTTTGCACGCCTTTTAAATTTCTAAACCACTCAGGTATACATTCTTTGGCTTCAACCACAGGAACATACTTCAATACCTCTATGATTGGAGATCTAGCTTCTAAAACTAATTTCTTATTAAACATTTATAAAGTCAAATATAATGTTAATAGAACATATAAGCAACAACCCTAATACTGCTAATAACATACATTAATTATAATTAAATAACATTAAAATCAATAAATATTAGTATACAATGAATTCGGAAGAGAAAGATATTTTTAGTGTGTATAAGTCTTCTTTTGAAGATAGCAAAGTTATTAATGAAAACAAGCTAGATCCTGTTGGTAAAGAAGATGCCGATATTAATAATGATGGTAAAGTAGATGATCAAGATAGGTATATAGCTGATAAGAGAAAGAAAATTACAGATGAAATTGCTAAAAGAAATCAAGAGCAAGAAGAAGGTAAAAAGAAAGAAGAAAACGGGCTATACCACGACGCACTATATATATGGGACTATCTTTTAAATAAGAAAAAATATTCTCCACAGAATGCTATGAAGATTTTAAATTTAGCTAAAACTAGCTTCGAGCACACTCTTTAAACTTTAGATCTTAACTTTAAAATATTATAAATACAAAACGCTAATCCTATACCCAAAATAGCTATAGTTTCAAGGATATAGATAATAGGTATTATGATGTAGTTAGATAGTAGGTTTTTCATTTTTTATAAATTGATGAAAATAATCATAGTTTCTAGTTAAAAGCATTTCCAAAGGAGGTCTCATATTAAAAATTTTATTTGGAGTAGAGAGAAATAAATTTAACTGATCTTGACCTCCACAATATTCTAATAAGTTAGATAGAATTTCTAGCTGTTCTTTATTTAAGTAATCTAAACTCTGATAATCAAAACTCATACTTGTATTATATATCAATTATAAATTCTATCAAGCTCTTTTACCGTAACATAATTTGTTTTTGACCCCGGTCTATATTCTCTTTGCTTACATTTCTTCCAAAAGTTATCACTACTTATCTCACCGACTAAAGTTACTTTATGTGGATTAATTGTAGGATTATATTGAGCTAAAACATACTTTTTAACGGTGTCATACTTTCTACTAACTTTAAGTTCTACATTATAGCCTGTAAATGTAGATGTTTTAACATCTGTTCCATCTGGAAAGTCGACCCCGCCATCGCCTGTATTATAAATTGTATCATCAAAAGGCATATTTGTAAAAAGACTATATGCATACTCACCAACAGCTCCAACTACAGAATCATTTTGATTATAATATTTTCTTTTATAAGCATTACTAATCCTTTTCTTACCGACTAAAATTGCATATTCTAGTTGGTTTGGAGCCAATAAAATTTCTTTATATTTTACCTTGGATTTGATGTCCATATAATAGCTCCATTATTTTTTCGATAACTTCCATCTTGAGAGTCTAAAAGATTTTCTCTACTTTGCAACTCCCATCCAATACTATCCTCCTGATTGCTAGGAATGAAACCATACCTGTTGCTTTCATCTAAAGTAGAACAACCGACAAGACTAAGATTTACAAGTATGAGTAAACTTATTAACTGCAGTTTCATATACATTATGTATTCCGTCAACTATAAATGAGAATGCTTTTTTTGTTATAACCGGGTTTACAATACAAAGAGTAATTACTACACCTAGCAAAAACATTCTCATAATTTAATAATATATGAGATTTAATTTAATGCAATAAGAAAAAAAGTGGTTTCAACGACACCATAAAACGTTTGCAAGGATATGGCAGACGATTACGTTCACAACCCTCATCTGCTAACCACCTTACAATTAATGTGAACAGTATTAATATAACTGATAAATCTTAGAATGCAATAAAGAATTTAAGAAAATATAAAAATACTATCAAAGATGAAATACCTAAAAAGAATATTAATGCCTTGGCATCGTGTTCTTTTAATGTGTATGCTTTTTTTTCTAAATAAAGAGTTGCAGCGTTAAGCTGAATTCTTCTCATTTTACAGTTTTGTTTAGCCATTCTGCATTATTTATCTTTGCAACAATACTCTCTAAAATTTCAGACTCTTCATCATCACATAAATTTTCAAACGATTGAATCGCTGTTTTTAGTAATGACATCTCACGGTCAGTAAGTACAACATCTTTCAAAGTATAACTCATAATAAAGTATTATAATGCCTAAGTATTTAAATGCTAGATAAAATTAAAGCTCATTTTAACAAAAGTTATAATTTAGTTTTTTGGATTTTATTTGCTCCAGCTATGACTTGGATTCTTTATGGTATGTATGAATTATATACTGTATATTTTGACTTACTTACAAAGCAAGACCATATGCAATTTTTTCTCAGATTTTTCTTTCCTCTCTCTGTAGCGTTATATGTTACAGCATTAGAAAGAAGAGCTAGAAAAAGAAGAGAGTTTCTAAAGAAAAAAATAAAAGACTATTTAGACAGTTAGTCTCTAAATCTTTCTTTAAGATAAAGAACATACAACAATACTACTACGCATAATATAACAGAAGTTGTGGTCATTTTAATATCTTATCACAAAGCCTGAGAGATGCTATCTTTGCTCTTTTTAATTCTTTATACTGAGTTTTGTGACTATACCCAGATATTGAGACTTTATATAAGCTAGGCTTAAACATGCTTATAACAATATAAAAACATCTGTAATCTTTATATATCCATTGATTCTTTAGTTCATTCTCAATCCATGAACTATTATCTATTATTTTTAATCTTCTCTTCTTACTAACTTTATACTTTCGTTTGTTACCGAATTTATCGAAAGTTAACTGATATTCAATACTATTTTGCATTTACTTTGAATGCTTTGTTCCACATTACTTCAAAGTCAAATTTAAATATATAAAAACCAAATTCCCAAAAACTATCTCTAAATAGTCCGTAAAATCTTGGAAACCAACGAAATTTGTCTGCATTAAGAATATATAGACCAAAACCATTGTCAAAATATATTTTTAGTAAAGGTCTACTTACATAAGTACCAGGCATATAATCTTTATAAATGCTTTTATCAATTATATCAACTGAAATTTTCATTAGTCCCACAAGCAAATTAAATATATGCTAAATAACTTAAGTCCTCTTTTGTGACGTTTGTGGTTTTGTTTATATTCTTCAGAGTTTACATCTCCTACAAACAAATCATCATCTAACATAAATTTAAAAGCAAAAATTATATCATCAATTACCTTAGCCCATTCTTCTTCTGTAAAAACAGGGGGTTCACCATCATGAAAATTATTTTGTATTTCTTCATTAGATAATTCTACTATTTCACCAAAACGATCTTCTCTGTGCCTTATTAAGGATGTACCCATGATAGGCCCTTTTCTCCATTCGGATAATACTTTAATTGATTGACGAGCAATAAACCACCCTGCATTCCATTTATCCAAATCATCAAAGCCTCTTGTTTGGCGCTGCAAGAAATACTTTACTTTAAAATATAATCCCTTAGTAAGCCTATAGCTCCAACTAGAAAGAAACAAGCATATGTTTTCTAGAGTTTCATTTTTAAAGTAAACATGCTCTCCATTGCCATACTTTGATTTAATTTCAGCAATTTTTTTATTTATTTCTTCGTTACTCATAGCGGTGAATATTATTTAATTTAATAAGAAATTTAATCAAATTGCTATTTGAAAACCTATATAACTCATTTATATCTTTTGTATAACAATGTCCTCCCCAACCAAATTTACCATCTCTTCCCGGAACTTGTAAATGTGAAGGCCCTATTCTTTCATCTAATCCTAGAAGCTCAGTAAATTCGCTAAATGAACTCTTAAGTTTTAATTTTTTATGTAGCCTAAAAAGCTCGTTTGCAAATGTAACTTTTAAAGCTAAGAAAGCATTTTCAGAATATTTGACTAGAGCTGCAGTTTCAATGTCTGTAACTCGAGCAGTCTTTACATATTTCAAACGATTTAACAAAATAGTACATGCTGTTGCAGAAGCTTTTTTATCACCGCCCATTATAATAAACTTTTGATTTGCAAAATCCTCTACATTATTCCAATGAGATAGATATTCTGGGCTATGAAGTAGTTTAATATTTTTATATTTCTTTTCTGCTTTACTGAAATATATTGGAGTAGCTGTAGACTTTACTACTACAATAGTATCTTTTATTAGATATTGATTACATTCATTTAAAACTTTATCAAGAGTTTTGAAGGGTTCATTTTTAGGAGTGTCAACACAAACAAATACTATATCATACTTTTGATTAGATACTAATTCTATAGAAGCATTTTTGTCTATTTTAGGATCTACTATAGTTAAACTATCATTTGTAAAAATAGAAGCTACAGCTTCTCCAACATAACCGTACCCAACTATTAAAACATTATACAAGGTCATTTAATCTTTTTTAAGATTATAGAACCATCTTTCTTTAACTTCCAATCTATAACATCGCCTTCTTTCCAGTTTAATTCTTTTAATAAAGAAGGAGGCAGTACAAAATAATACTCATCAGTATTTTTATTATACTCTACTTTGAGAGTGTAGGTCATTAAATACCTCGCCAGCGAATAAGAACAATATTTAACTTACCAATAAGAAAATTAAGAGATTCACGAGTAAAGAATACAACAGGGTTATACACTTCTTTAAGAATTGGATAGTACCATTTTGAGGTAAATTTTCTTCTAGCTTCAAAATTTTTCTGCATCTTTAATTGAAACTCTTGATCATTTTTATGTCTCTCTCTAGACTTAGATTCCGATTCAATTGAAGATTTTACAAGATCAATTTTTGTAGCTTTACCATTAACTGCAGTTACATTCAAATCAAGCTCCAGGTACCTTTCATTTATTTCATCTAGCGAGTAGATATTAAATTGCCCGTTAATTTTTTCTTTCTTCTTTACTTCTTTAGTTTCTAAAGTAAAACGAGAAGGTTTATCTAATTTTCTAAATTTAAATTTAAAATATAAGCGTTCTAAAAAGGATCTGTTATCTTTCCAAGATGCAAAAGGATCTTGATACTTAATTTTTTTACCAGTAGGTACATGTTGTGTGCTCCAAATTTGATTGTTACTATCTATTGTATACAAACATAGAGTACTGTCTAAATCTTTAGTTTGAAATTCTTTAGGAAGAGAAGCATTATTCTTTTTTAAGAAAGCATCTACTTCTTTTGGAAGCTTTAATTTTAAATTTTCTACTACTACTGTATCAAACATTCCCATATAATATATATTATAATATTCTAAATAATTATCAATGTTTTTTTTTTTAGCCTCGACGGGATTCGAACCCGTATCAAGCGAGTGAAAGCCGCTTATCCTAACCCTTAGACGACAAGGCCAAATATTTGGGCGTACAAGGATTTGAACCTTGGACCAAGGCATTATGAGTGCCCTGCTCTGACCGCTGA
>Ga0172367_10008892_pt1 | contig 11136 bp, 4 predicted proteins | sample Lak10m_FD_114542 | JGI IMG/M metagenome (GOLD analysis project Ga0172367, IMG submission 114542) | Freshwater microbial communities from Kabuno Bay, South-Kivu, Congo - kab_022012_10m | ecosystem: Environmental > Aquatic > Freshwater > Lake | place: Democratic Republic of the Congo: South-Kivu...
AATCGCTGCAAAATTGGGCAGCCCCTTTCATCAATGGATAGGCCGTGTTTTTGAGAAATTCCTTATTGCCTGTAAACAGATAATGTTCCCAAAGATGCTGACATAACCAGGGACCAGCTAGCGGCCAGTTTGCCCATTTGGCATCGCCCAAACGGCCCAGATCGCCCACCGGATTGGAAGTTGCCCAGATATCGGTATTGTGATGAACACACCAGCCATTGGCCTGATAGTAGTTCTTCGCGGTTTCTGCGCCCGTGACGGACAGGTTTTTTATCAACGAAAAAAGTGGTTCGTGAAGCTCCGGGAGGTTGCAGGCTTCAGCTATCCAGTAGTTCATTTCCACATTAATATTTGTGGTGTAATTGCTGCTCCACGGCGGACGGATGTTTTCATTCCAGATACCCTGTAAATTGGCAGGAAGCCCACCCGGCCGGGAGGAAGAAATGAGAAGATACCGTCCGAATTGAAAATAGAGCGCTTCAAGTCCGGCATCCTTTCCACCTTTTGAATAGGCATCAAGTCGTTCGTCGGTTGGCAGTTCAGGATGAGATTCTCCTTCAATCTTAAAATCTACCCGATTAAAATATTTCTGATAAGCCGACAAATGAGTTGCTCTAAGTTCACTATCTGATTTTCCTTCTGCTTTTTTTAAATAATCTTCCGAAAGTATAGATTCGTTTTTGCCTTCGGTATCAGGCTTTTTATCAAACCCGTTGAAACTTGTAGCTGCAGAAATTAACACTGTCACTTCTGTAGCATCCTTAATTGAAATTACTTTGTCAAAACTTTGAACCTTTCCATCATTTTCAATCACCTTTATTCGTAAGCTGAACCGGGTACCTTTACCCGAAATACTGTCAGAAAACACAACTGGCTCGGCAGCATATTCCACATAGCTGGGTTCTACAATTGCCGGCGATTTACCTGTCATTTCAATTTCAGTGTCGCTTATTGTACCGCAAACCGAACGCAATAAACTTTGTGCTGACAGGTCAAAATTCAATGTTCCTTTTTTATTCGATTTCAGCTTTACCACAATTACATCGTCGCCAAACGAAGCATAAACCTCACGCAAATAGTTTACTCCATCAACGGAAAATGAAGTAGAAGCTATTGCAGTATTCAAATCCAATTCACGGTGATAGTTCTCAACTTCGCCCTTAATGGTCTGGTTTATCAGCAAATCTCCTAAAGGCGAATAGGATGCTGTCCAGTTTCCCTGCATGTTTTTGCACAATTGGGTTGCATTTTCATACTCGCCTTTATTGATGGCCTCTCTGATAACAGACAGATATTGAAATGCCTCCGGGTTGGGATTTAGATTTACCGGACCACCCGACCATAGCGACGATTCGTTGAGCTTAATTACTTCATTGCCCACCTTTCCATAAACCATAGCGGCTAACCGGCCATTTCCAACTGGAAGCGCTTCTACCCATTGCCGGGCAGGATTGTTAAACCAAAGTTCCAGCTCAGAAACAGGCTTTTTAATAAAACACGAGCCCCATAAAATCAATATGAAAATAGATACTATTTTACTCATCAACATCTTATTAATCATTCATAAGTGTAAAGATTGCCATTATAAGATTGAATTACAATAGGCAAATTTCGACAAACTAATGCAAAGGTTTGCGCAAAGGTTTGCACCTTCCACAATGTGCTAAAAAACATAAATAAAGTCGATAGACAATAAGATTTAGAAAATTTTGTTCCGGTTAAGCTTTAATTGATAGAGCAAATACAATACACTTTTCCATTTTCACGTTAACTTTCCAAACGTTTTGATTTTCTGAATTCGTAATCAACATAATATGGAAGAAAGATAGCACAACCGTACATTTCTTTTACAATGGTGCTGACTATCTTTTCTTCGACTAGCACTAGAACCGACCGGCTTTACCACTTTAACTGACCATATCATTGCAATATCTTTTTTGACTTTTCAATTAACATATTCTACATTTGTTCGTTAACGGCACTTATGAATAAGAACAAAGCAAGTCTCAATTTCAGCCACAAAAAGCGATTTAAACTGAGCCGTCTCTTACTTATTTTAATCATTCTATTGTTGATCAAATAATTTCAATTTTAAAGGCCCCATCCATCCTGATTTTTCCAATCGACTGTTCTTGTTAAGAAACTCCTGAATATTTGCAGATGTCCAACTATTTTTGAGTTGTCCATATTGTACAAAATCACCAATAATCCGGTTTCGCCAGTTATTGGTTACCGTCACTTCCAGCGAGTTTTCAGGTTTCAGGAGCCCCGTAACATCTAAGTCCTGATATAAATACCAAAGTACAGGTAACTCCTTTCCATTCAGTTTAACTCGCGCAATTCCTCCAAACCTTCCAATATTCATATAAATGTTCCGGCTTGATAAAAGTGATTCCCGAGAACATTTAAATGTGGTTTTATATAGAATATCGCCAGAAAAATATTTAACATCCGGATTTTCTGCTTCATTAACAGGAGTCAGTGCATTAAATTGTACCGGTTTAATATTTACCGGATAAGGAGCCTTGAATTCCATTTTACCCGACAAATTAGTTATCTGGATTTCCCCATCAGCCTCTAATAACTTGTCTATCGAATTATCTTCCGCATTTTCTGGCTTGAAAACAAAAAACAGTGACTGGTAAGGATTAATATTAAAAGAAACAGATGTTTGTCCATCCTGATAGTCGTATTTATGTATCTTTTTTACAGAACCATCCACCGGATCCCATACTTCTGGCACTTTTCCTGACACGCGAAATTTTAATTCTGTCTGAAAAGTTGAATCTAATTGATTGGCAACAAAATAAAAATCGGTTTTGTCTATCCTTTTGTGAATAAAATTTAAGGCCAATGGATTCTTTAAAGCATGAGAAAAATCGGGCGTAACTTTAATTTTTGACAGTACCTCTTCAACCGGCATTTCGCTAAAAATATATCCATTCCCATATTTTCTTTCTGTTGTTACATTGCCTTTACCCCAAACCTGGTCGACAATCTGCTGAAATTTTTTCGATCTGTTCTTCATTTCAGAAAGCTGTAGCATTTTTTCGGGTTTGGATGAATAAACATTTGCCCCGGAAGCTACCAACTCCTCCAAACGCTTTAGGGTTTCAATATTCATTAAACTTTGCGGACTAAAAACAAGCAACCTTGCGCTATCTTTTTTATTCAGCACCAGCCTGTTATTTTCAACAACAGTCCGGTGTTTCAGCGCATCATAATTAACAGCAGAAAGGTGGTAAGCCAGAGGTATTTTGGTTGATTGATTCGGGTAATTAAACTGCGGCAACTGGTCACCGGGATAGTAAAGCACATCTGCCACAGTTGTTCCCTGCTGCAAAACATACTGAATGCGGGCGTGATATTCACCCCAGCTTTTCATTGCAGGCCAGAAAAGGTTGTGACGGTTAAAATGCGAAGCATATCGTCCAAGGGTAAATCCGGGTTTTCGCTCATCGGGCTGATGCACAATGCTGTGGAGTACAAACTGGTTGATACCCTCACAAAAGGCGCGGTCGGCAAAAGGTTTTAAGTCGTATAGCGATTCGCTGAAATGTGCCAAACCGGTGTATGCTTCGGCTCCTACGACAGGTATTTCATAAATCCGTGCTGCACTCACCGGGAAATGGATTTCACGTTGTGAAACAGGTTTATATTGAATTATTGAGTTTGAATCTGTGTTGGTCCAGAACTCCGTCATAGGTAAATCAGCATATTGGTTTGCCCGAAGGATTTCAAGCGGAGGATAGCTGTAATTTCCGTAAATCACCTCTGCATGGAATTCAAGTTTGTTGCGGTGACAAAGCGTTTGAAGATGCCTGTAATAGTTTTCTTCGATAAGGCTGGCAATAACTTTCCTAAAGTCGTAAAGAAATGCTTCTGCCTCATTGTATTTGCCGACTGAAGCTCCACACAAAACAGGAATCCAGGGAATGAGCGAATACCCGGCCCGTTTTTCAAATTCTTCAGGAAGGGCAGCAGTCCAATTCATATAGGAACATTCGTAACTGTCGGACAAAAGAAATTTAAAAGTATTTCCGGTAAATTTCCCCGCCTCGTGAATTAGCTTTTCGGGAAAATTACGGAAGTGAATATTCAAAGCCAGAGTGTCCATTTTGTCACATTCAAGTCCTGCCTCGTTGGATGGAACCGGATTACTGACCGCCCCGGTAATAGTATATCCAAACCGGAAAACCTTCCAGTTTCCGGCAGGCACATCCCACCGCAACAGACCTGTGCTGTCCATTTTCTGGCTTAAGTCAATAACCTCGGATACTTTGTTTTCTGCTGTGGGAAGTACTTGTATTAAATCTGGAATCCTTGAAAAATACTGTTCCTGTTTCGAGCGGGAAAAGGCTGCTTTTTCAAGAAAATCGGGAATTTCCGGTGAATATACTGGATCTTCAACGGATCCTAATAACTGCACTTCGCCCATGTTTGCCGGGACCTGATATGTTTTGTTTATTGCTGAAGAAACCACCACAAGTACCTCGCTGGCATCGGTTTCTGGCAAGCTAAAGACTGATAGTCTATTTGCACCCTTAACAGAAATCTCTGCCAGAGATTTGAATTCCGATGTTTTCGAACGCGACAGAATTTTGAGTGTATATTCGAAGGTTTCTATATCACCCCACATAGAGCCGTGATAGGGCGTTACAGCAATTCTGTTGAATTGGAAGGCTTTTTCGCCAGTGATGCTGATCGTATCTCCTTTCTTTAGCTGCATGTGGCTGACTGGGCTTCCATCATATAAAGCGCTGGCATCGGTTTTTCCATTCAACATATAACTCTTCTGAACTTCTTCACCAGACGCTTCTTCCGACTTAACAGCCACCACTGCCACCTCTTTGAAAAAATTCTGCAGCCCTAGTGGTTTGCGGAGTTGTACTGTAACCTGTTGATTCCCTTTAATAAGGGTTGATGTCCAAGTGTATTTCTTCATTGAAATTTCTGGTGTTATCCAGGGGCCACCAGAACCACTCCAGCCATTGCTGTTGTGCACACCCACAAAAATCCCTAACCGGTGGGCTTCCTGCAAGGCCCAGCGAAAAAGGGCGAACCACTGTTCACTTGCAAAAGCAACCTTCTTGATCCCCAAATCTTTGCCCTCGAACATACTCACGCAAAGGATGGCTACCTGCCTGATGCCCTGTTCCTTCATGGCCTCTAAGTCGAGGGTAATTCCCTCTTGGGTAACGCAACCATCGATCCATTGCCAGTAGGCATGAAGTTCTGCTGATTCAGGAGGATTATGAAAATACTTTACTTGAAGATTTCCAGTGTTATCTTCGGTACAACTAAACAGTAAAATAAATGTTATTACACCTGAAATTATGAATGTGGAGTATTTTGTAAATTTTGAAATACTAACCATTTCATTCTTATTTGTTATTAAATGAATTTATTTACCCGGATACCGGATTTTAAAATATTCATTAAATCCGAAACTGTTATATTCAGAACAAGGAATCCATTCTATCGGAAGCTCTCCTGTCAATTCATTAATTTTTTTTCTGTATTGAGGAAAATAAACCAAATTTTTCCATTCGTTTGGATCATTTATTAAGTCGTAAAGTTCCATTGATTTGTCTTCGTACTGAATCAGTCGGTATTGTCTGTCCCTGATGGCCACATTTCCTTCCCCATGCACAGAAATTGCCTTAAAGGGCCAGTGTCTTTCAGGTTTACTTATAAGTGGCACAAGTGAATGTCCCTGTGCAAGTTGGTATGGTTTAAGTCCACATAAATCAACCAGTGTTGGATAAATATCGATCAGTTGAACCGGAGCTGAACATCTTTGCCCTTGTTTATTACCTGGTATTCTGAAAATCAGCGGAACTCTTGTATCTCTTTCCCAAATGGCCATTTTTGCAAGTCGGTTTTTTTCACCCAAATGATAACCATGGTCAGACCATAATACAACAATTGTATTTTTTGCATAATCCGAATTTTCAAGTTCATTGAGCACTCTCCCAATCTGGGCGTCAACAAAAGCAATGCAAGCCAGATAAGCCTGAACAACATCTTTCCATTGATTTGTTTCTATGAGCCATTCAGTAGTAGGCATCATAGGTGCATAACTTACCCGTTTACCCATCTCGGGAATATCATTAAAATCATCAGGCTTGTATGGAGGAGTCTGGATTTCATTCACAGGAAACAAATCAAACCACTTTGGTGGCGCATACCATGGAACATGTGGCCTAACAAAACCAACAGCCAGAAAGAAAGGCTTTTCATGTTTTTCTTGTAATCGGGAAATGGCCCAATCAGCAGACTTGAAATCGGTCATCATGGAGTCATGTTCAGGGAACATTCCCCAGTCTGTATGAGTATACCCTTTCTTGTCAGGAAACCATGATGGATCGTAGTGTAATCGTTTAGCAGGCATCGGACCATAAATACTGAACATACCGCCATACTGGTCGAAGGTTTTACTCTTATCACCGTTATGATATATTTTCCCCACACCCATCGTTTTATAACCGAATTTTTCAAAATAATCCGGCATAAATTCTATGTTTATAGTTTTATCATTTGCTTTTTTAATATCATTATCTGCTACCTGGAAATAATTCCCTGAATTAAATGGGTACATACCTGATAAAACAGAAGCTCTTGAAGGACCGCATAACGGAGCCTGACAATGGGCATTGGTAAATAATGTTCCTTGTGAAGCCAGTCTATCTATATTGGGAGTTTTAGCTTGTGGATGTCCATTCAGGCAGTGAACCCAGTCATTCAAATCATCTATTGCAATAAACAGAACGTTTGGCCTTTCCCGGGCAAACAGTTTTAATGTAATTATCATTAAACCAATAAATAGGTAAAAGAATGGTTTCATTTTTTTAAGTTTTTTATGTGAAAAATTATTTTTCTGCTAGCTTAATTACTTCACTGGCTGCCGAAAGAAATGCACCTACGCCATATATTTCTGTCATCTCTGCTGTAACATTTTTAGGATTCATTCCAACAGGTTGTACCCAACCAAGTTTTCCTTCGGAAGAAACCGCCAATGTTAATGCAATCCAAGCTTTGTTAAGGATGGGCATAAATTTTTCTCTATCAAGCAGGCCAATATTAATACCATAAGCCAATCCGTAGCAGATGAACCCACTTGCACTGGTTTCAGGTGCAGGAAAACTATCGGGGTCAAGCAAACTTGTATGCCAGTATCCATCTTTACCCTGAATTGTGGCTAATTTCTGAATCATTTCAACAAAGAGATTTTCATAAAATGAACGATATTTGCATTTTATAGGAAGCTCTTTCAGAATAGAAACCAGACCTCCAATTACCCATCCATTACCTCTTCCCCAGAAAACTTTCTGACCATTCGCTTCTTTCGCATTGAGGTAGTGATAGTCGCGAAAAAACAGATGTTCTTCTTTGTCGTACAGAAAGTTATACGTCGTTAGAAACTCTTTGTGCATGAATCTCAGGTACTTCTTTTCTCCGGTAATTGCAGCTAACTGGACATAAACAGGCGGAGCCATAAACAATGCATCGCACCATGACCAACGTTCAAGTGTTTCATGATTACCGTAATCTAGCAACAAGGATCCTTTTGAAGGATGATTTATAATCCATTCGATACGACATTGGGTAGCTTGCAACATTTCTGTTTGCTTTTTTAATCTGTACATTCTTAAATACATCTGACAAACTGCGATATCATCTGCTACATACATGTCAAAATTTGGGTGCCAGTGGTATCTTTTTCCTATTTGGTAAAGCCAGTCAATGTATTGCTGATTTTCTGTAACTTCGGCCCAATTATTCAATCCGATGTAAAAAGCTGCATTTGGCCACGATAAATGGTGATGTTTTACCTGATCAAAGTTTTGAATTTGCCATTTTGCAACTCTGTCAGCCACTTCTTTAACCGACTTTTTATCAATCACTATATCAGTATGATTTTGATTGGCTAAACCGTTAATTTTTAAGGCTGTTATTAAACAAATCACGATTATGGTAATTGCCATTTTCTTGACATTAATATAAATCATTCTGTTGTCAGTTTAAAATTGTCAGTACGAAAAGGAATTGCTGGTAATCCTTCCAAGTTGTATAAATTCCCATCCGGATTTATCTCCCATGAATATCGAACAGCAATTGGACTTGTCACCTTTGGAGAACTAACTATGACAGTATTTCCTTCCAGTATTGCATCAGCCCAGTAAAACTTTTGGTCAGCACCAGCAATTGAAAAGCCCTTTAAATTCTGATTATCTTTTACCTTCAGGCCGCCACCTTCAGATTTGAAAACAATTCGTATTTGATTCCCTTCCAATTTGGAACCATCATATATGGGCCCTGAAGAAACAATATTTTCCTCGTAGGCTACTTTACGGGCAGTAAGGTAAAGGCGTTTGCCCACATCAAGTTTATTGCGCGGGTGAATATCCAAAGCATCACCAATGTCAATGGCACACGCCATACCTGTATTGGGTAAGTGAAGTGTTAAAGCTTGTGCTTCGCGCAATTCTGCTACTTGATCGTCATCGGGAAGTTGTTTTTTCTCTTTATGATTAGCCAACTGTACAAAGAGGAAAGGCATGTACCCCTGCCCCCATCTTGTTCTCCAATCTTCAATCAGCATAGGGAACAGCGTCCTGTACTGAAATGCTTTGGAGGAATTACCTTCCCCTTGATACCAGATTACCCCTTTAATCCCATACGGGATAAGTGGCGCAATCCGACCGTTAAACTGGACGCTGTACTGGTTATAATACCCCTGGTTGCCTGGGATTTGCGGCTCGATCTGGCCGCTGGCTTTCCATTCGCTATTGAGTGCAAAGTGCTCGTTCTTATTGGTAATGATTTCCACTTTAGTAACGGCAGAGCCAATTAAACCCGTGCCCCACACTTCGTAAAGGCGGATTGCGAGGGTATTAGCTCCTTTCTTAAGCAGACCTTTCGGGATTTTGATACTCACTTCCTTCTCTGCATTGGCAATTTTGGCAAATTCTTTTCCATTCAGATAAAGGGTTAACTCCTTTCCGCGCAGAAATATATTCAGGCTACTTTCATTGCCTTTCAATTCCTTAATTTCGAAACTGTTTCGAAACCAGGTTACACCCCAGAACCATTGTAATCCGGCCTTTTCGTTGTTAGCCGGATACGAAATGGTCTTCCATTTCGTATCTTTAAATTCAGGTGAAAACACATTTCTATTTATTCCTTCCTGACATTGTGCTGCAAGGCTGTCGCGGTGCTGGTCGTTCCATTTGCTTTTTTTCACCACCTCATCCCAGTTCTCCGGATTTTTATCCTGGTTATTAACAACCTCCTGAAAATCGGGATGCATGCCAAGGATTTCGGAGCTCATCCATGCATGGGCGCTAGTGGCTCCCCATGATGATGACAGAATACCTACAGCCACCTTTCGATGCTGATGCAGATCACGGGCAAAGAAATAAGCCACTCCAGAGAGACCTTTCACTGTTTCGGGGTTTACTTGCTTCCAGTTGGCAGCTTCTGTATTTTCAAGGGGAACAACCGAAGTATTGTGAGGAACTGTAAAATACCGGATATTGGGAAAGTTTGCCTGCCGGATTTCTTCTTCAGTGCGGGGACCGATACCCATGCCTACCGACCATTCCATATTCGACTGACCCGAGGCCAGCCAGACCTCACCCACCATTACGTCCTTCAATTGTAGGGTATCGCCTGCTATTACCTTCAAATCATATGGGCCGCCGTATTCAAGTACAGGCATGCGAACCATCCATTTGCTGTCGGTCCCGGTTTTGGCCGTTGTGACAAATCCGGCCATTTCGACCTTTACTATCTGACCCGGAGATGCCCAACCCCAAACCGGAGCATGTATGCCCTGCTGAATTACCATGTGGTCGCCGAAAACAGAAGCCAATCGAAGTTGCTTTGCATTTATATGAAAGCATAAAATGAAGCCCAGAACCGAGAAAAGCAAATGTCTCATTTGTAAAATAATTAAATCAGTTTATTAATGTTTATGCGGAAATCCTGGACGGTCACCATCTTTCTGATACAGGACACGCCACGAATCCTTTGGATATAAATAGTTCAGAAACAGTGGTTGAGGCATCCAAACACGAAACAGATTTTCGGATGAATATTGATTGCCAGCAGATGCATAATCGCACATGATAAGTAATTCCTTTTTGTGATTGACAAAATGTGTAGGCCGATAGAGGAAAGGCACTTCAAAAGCCATCCATACCCCGGCTGGTGAAGGGTTAACAGGTTTCAGGTCGATATACATTTCTTCCGGAAAAGACGAAACAGGCTTGAGCAAAGCATAGTCGATCTTCCAGGACTGGTCGTATTTCCAGTTGTACCCTTCGTGCAGCAACCACAGGTTGTAATTCTTTTCATTTACAAAGCGATTGTCAAGGGCCAGAACTACAGGACCTCGCATCACTACCATCTGGTTGGGATTTCCGGGAGCTTTCAATGCCCTTCCACGCATGTCGAGCGAAAGTTTCACTTTATCGCCCTCTTTCCATTCGCGGCTAAGCCGAAGGTAACCCTTGGCATTAGCTTCCACCAGATCGCCATTGACCCACACTTTTGTGTTTTTGCTCCATGCCGGAATGCGCAGGCTTATAGTATATCGTGCTGATTTTTTTTGGCTGATAAGCAGTTCTATTTCGCCGTTTTTTGGATATTCTGTACTCTGTTTCATAACCAGTTCGTTCCCTTCCGGTAAAGCATATTTCCATTCGCCCTGTGCATAGAGGTTTATCACCGGCCCATCACTGCTTCGCATCACCGACCATCCAGGAACTGTGAGTAACCCGCGGGGGCCGTTTGCCACACAGCAGCTCGTATTACAGGAAGGAACCTGCATAGGGCTGGGCATACGTTCACCCATCAGCGGAGAAAAGTAGGCCCACCAGTTGCCATCGTCGGCCATAGCACCCAACAAAGCGTTGTACAAGGTAACTTCCATTTCGTCGGCCCATACAGGATCGCCTGTAAGCCGCAATAACTGATAACAGAATTTAATCCAGGTTGCCGTCACGCAGGTTTCCATTGGCTGTTCCAACAGTTCTGTCTGACGCATGGCGCCATTGCACCATAATTCGCCACTTGAACCCGAACCAACAATCATATTCTCGGTCTCTCGTACCTTATGACCAAAGGTAA
>Ga0172367_10008893_pt1 | contig 11135 bp, 11 predicted proteins | sample Lak10m_FD_114542 | JGI IMG/M metagenome (GOLD analysis project Ga0172367, IMG submission 114542) | Freshwater microbial communities from Kabuno Bay, South-Kivu, Congo - kab_022012_10m | ecosystem: Environmental > Aquatic > Freshwater > Lake | place: Democratic Republic of the Congo: South-Kivu...
GATTAAGCTTTTGCAATTCTGCTGGCCATTTTTCAATCGGAACAGGGGGTTGATAATACTTTTTTAATTGCCCGTGGCATGCCCAACATTTCTGTTCAGTTGGCAGACCGGCGGAGGCCTGTCTCCACGCGCCAGGGTGGCAATATAGGCATGGGATTTGCAGGTTCACATGTGTGTTGTGAGGGAATAATATTGGCTGTTTTGGGGGTATTTGGGTTTGATATACCCCCCAAACACCAGCACTGACCACCACCAGAAAGGCGACCAGTAACAATATCTGGATCCCAGGTCTTTTTAGTAATTCCAACAACTTCGACATAGTTTCTCCTGCGGACTTATTGCAAAAATTCTGAGCTTTTAAAATTTGAATATCTAATTAATGTTTTTATTCTAGCCAGGGTTCCATTATTCAAAGAAATCGCCGAATGCAGATTCTAAGTACTTTGGACTGCTGTCTAATTACGTTTTCGCAATGCCCAAACAATCAGAGCTCCGATTAATACCAATCCTAGTAAGAATAAAGCGCTAATTCCAACCATTGTAAAAACTGCTCCAAACCCTGTCAAAATTCCACCTGCCACACCAGCCTGTGGGCCTCCTAGTTTGGGGGAGGTTTCGGAGCCAGAACCTGCATTTACAACAGGAATATTTTCGATACCAGTGGGTAAGCTTTGAGCATACGCCAATACATCATGGCTGTCTTCGGCTTGCCAACCCAATTCGACACCAATGGGCATTTCTTTTACACCGGCAACCCCAAAACGCGTGCGATGCAGGAAACGGTAAGGGTCGCGATTGGCAACCGATCCTAAATATTCATTGATTCCCTCGGAACGAAAAACAATCTGTTTCCCATCTGTGCCGTGACACTTCGCGCAGGTGCCTTCATATAGCGTCTTCCCTTTCAATAGATTTCCGCCGATTGATTTAAGAGTGTGGGGGTCAATCGTATTGCTGTCATCAATAACACCATTTTTGACAAATTTGGCTAATTTTTCAAGGTCAGAGTCTTTGAGATATTTTGAGAAATCATGAGATGGATCATTTACACCTTTCAGGTGATCAACAATCTCAGCTTCTGTCATGCTCGCAGCTAATTTCATCACATTAGGAAAGCCAGTTGCGTGCGATCCGGAGCTGTAAGCCCCTTCAGAACCTTTGTAGTCCCAACCGTGACATTCAGAACATCGCCACGTGTCTGGACCGGAGCGAGTATTTGTCGTTTGCCTTTCCCAAACAGGCATATTGCTTGCAGGAGCATTCACACCTAACACGGCATACCATTTGTCATATAATTGTGCGCCGGTGGTGATGTCATTGTTTGGCTCTTGAAGATTACTGGCTCTCACAGCCACAACTGTAAAAAACATGAATACAATCATCAAAAAAAGGATGGGGACGGATTTTCGCACTTCTTCACCTCTCTCATCTTTCCAAGCATACTTTGATATTGAGCGCATGGGCACAATTTTTTACTTCAAAGAATTGTGCCCTACAAATATTTTTCCCATATTCATTGAATTTTTGGATTATACATGACAAGTTAATATTTGATAAGAATTACCCGAATTAGCTCATGGTATACTAGGGTGAAAATTTATCACCCGTTTTGATGAATTACTTATGACAAAGAAACTTCGATTACTCGGCGCATTACTTACCCTCAGCTTTGTAATTTTGTTGGGCCTTTCTTCACAGTTAGTAAAATCTTTCTTTGAGCCCACACCATTGCTACGACCAAGAGCGCGAGCAATGGAAATCTATTTAGCCTCACAAGCTGGCCACAGCGATGGAATATTGTTGATTGGGATTTTGATATTTATATTCATCGCCATCCCGATTATTATTAAATATCGCCATTTGCGGAAATCAAGTTGAAGTTCTAGGCTTGCCTTATGATATAAGGTAGGTATTAACCCCCTTCCTTATTGGAATTCACAATATATACGCATAGCGTATTTACTTTAGGCAATTCTTTCTATTTGTTATTACCCCAAACGAGTTAAATTAACGTGAATAAAGGTACGATAATAATAGGCTTTCAAGGTATCATCTTAAAAGACCTTACAATGGATAAGGATCTATGCTTGGTTGGCCACAGATTTCGTGGCTCGCAGGTGCGCAAATAAGTGGCTTGCCAAGCAAGTGGAATTTTCGTGGATGCTTTTCCAAGAAAATTCCACAAAAAACACTTCTTATTTACCGTAGGTGCATTATCCATTTTTGATGTTAAATTAAAAAAAGCGCGTGGCAGTAAGCTCAAGCGCTTTTCTTTTTTAACAGTGTCATTTACATGACAATCAGCCCATTGATCACCCCGGTGCGCAGCGCTTCAGTTCGGTTGGTTACCCTGAGCTTAGCGTACAAAGATGAAAGATGAAATTTAATAGTGTGTTCACTAATGCCCATTAGTTCCGCGATTTGCTTGTTTGCATATCCTTGGGAAGCCATTTGAAGGACTTCTTTTTCCCGCGGGGTCAATGCTTGTAAAGATAATTCTTTTTCCCTGGTCGCCATTGCTGGAATTGGCTTGAGTAATTCTCTAATTAATCCTGGTGAGCCAACCCATAATCCCTCTGCTAGTGCATGAATTGCAACTGAGAGCTCTTCTTCGCTTGCGTTAATGGGTAGTACTCCCCAGGTTGATAGTTCAAGTTTGAGAATTTTTTGGATTTCTGGCTGATCGTCAGTCAGGAATAAAACAGCCTGATTATTTTCAACCTGGAAGCCACATGAATTTTGAACAACTAATAAAACATCCAAAGGTTCATGGGGTAAGGATTCAAGGTTTTGTGTCATAAGCACAACGGTGATATCCTGCTGGTTGTTCAATACTTCTCTTAAACCAAGCCGCATGGCTGTTACCTCAGCGACAATTCCGATTTTGATCAATCCCCAATCTCCAATTTATCGATGGTGGTGCCCATGGCTTTGGTGATGGTTGTTTTTTGTTTCAGTTTTATATTCACCCACAATGACATTTAATTTCTGAGGTAATCCTCCACGTAAAATTTCAATTGTGACGTTCTTACCGATTAAATCACCTGATAATATTGAGAATAATTCGTCATGATCGGTTACTGAGTTTTCGTTGATCCCCACGACGGTGTCTCCAACCAACAATCCCCCACTCTCAGCCGGGCTAGGCGTTTCAATACCTACAAGCAGAAGCCCCGTCGATTGCGTTCGTTTAAGCGCTGTTTGAGCGGCAGATGTGAGTTCGACAGGTTGTGAACGAATACCGATATACCCACGTTTGAGTGAGCCGTTTCTCGCAAGCTCATCTGCGATCCTCCAAGCAAAGGTGACTGGCAATGTGATGAAAGATCCCCTCCCAAATCCGGAAGTATTGATACCTAAAAAATTACCTTCCGAGTCGATTAATGGCCCACCCGAAAAACCTGGAAAAGGTGTTGTGTCAGTTCGGTAATATCTTTCTATCGTACCGCTCTGCGTTCTCACGGGACCGCTTATTGCGCTGATTATACCTAGACTGGCCTCAATTCCACCCATTGAAGGGCGTGCGATCGCCATAATAATTTGTCCAACCCTTGGCATATCTGCTTTGCTTGACAGGGTAGCCATGGCTTTCTCTAATTTCAGAACTGCCAGGTCCGATCCAGGATCGCGCCCTGCGATGGTAGCCTTGAGTCGGGTGTTGTCGGAAAGGACAACGCTGACATCTTCTTCGCGTTCGATGACGTGATTGGCGGTCAGGATAATTTCGGACGAAAAAACAATCCCACTGGCAGGGAACCGCTGGCGCGCATCGACTAATACAGTAGACTTGCCAGCTTTTTCAACAGCATTCGCAAACGTATTGGAAAGTTCGAACATCGTGACTGTCATTTTTTCTCCTTTGGTATTTGCAAAGGATACTTCATTCGAAACGATCTTATATCAGACGATTGGCTGGTTTTTATACTATACAAACAGTCAGGTAAAAGGATTAGTTCGCCTGGTAGAAAAAAAAGACGACCCGCTGCTTTTTTGCACAGAGTCGTCTTGAATTGAAAACTACTTTCCTAATCTGGCATTCAATTTGATTTCAGCCCCAACAAGGACTTTGGAAACCGGGCATTTTTGTTTGGCTTCGAGAGCTTTCTTTTGGAATTCTTCTTCGCTTAAACCAGGAATTATAGCCTCGGTTTCCAGTTCGATCAGGCTGATTGTAGGGCCTTCAGTGAGGTGGACGGTTGCCCTGGTCGAAATACTGGTCGGCGTAAAACCTGAATTGCTTAGAAGCGCTGATAAGAACATAGAGTAACAGCCAGCATGCGCGGCTGAGATCAGTTCTTCAGGGTTTGTGCCTTTGCCGGATTCAAAGCGGGATGCGAAGGTGAAAGGCCCTTCGTAGGCTCCACTGGCTAATTTCATCGTACCGGCGCCTTCTTTTAGAGTACCTTTCCATTCTGCGGATGATGTACGAGTTGTCATAGTTACTTCTCCCTTTTTGGACTTCTCAAATAGTTATCGAATATAACGAACTGCTTGAATTATACCTATGAAATATGATGAAAAATGTCAGAATAGTAATAGATATTCTAGATTCGCTGGGTTATGATTGATCGTATTTGCCCATGAATTCTTCAGAGGTAGCGTGACCTGGCTGATTGATTCCTTCTCGTTTGATTACTTTCCAGATGGTTAGAAACAAGATCTTGATATCCAACAGGAAACTCCAATGGTCCACATACCACACATCCAGACGAAATTTTTCGTCCCAGCTCAATTGGTTTCTCCCATTGATTTGAGCCCAACCAGTAATCCCTGGTAAGACATCATGACGTCGCGCTTGTTCCGGGCTGTACCTTTCAAGATATTGCATTAATAGTGGCCGTGGGCCAACCATGCTCATCTTTCCGGAAAGTACGTTTATTAATTCAGGCAATTCATCCAGGCTTAATGCCCGCAGAAACCGTCCCAAATTGGTCAGCCTCTGTTCATCAGGGAGCAAATTACCATTTATTTCGCGAGCGTCGGTCATTGTCCGGAACTTATAGATTTTAAAAGGGAGTCCTTTATACCCAGGCCTGGTTTGGCCAAAAAAGACCGGAGATCCATGTTTTATTCGCACGAGTACAGTCAGGATCAGTAAAACGGGTAATAGTACAAGAATCAAAAGCAAGGCAGCTACTATGTCAAATATTCGTTTAATTATTGGGATGTTATCAGGAAACATTGAAGAAATTTTACCAGAGTTGTGTATAATCTTAATAGAATAAAAAGGAGCATGCCATGAATGAGAGAATATTGATCATTGAAGATGACCAAGCAATTTTGAAATTACTTCAGCGTGGGCTGGCTTATGAAGGTTATGCCGTAGATATCGCTACCGATGGGAGAAATGGATTAAACCTGGCGCGTGATCATACCCCCGACCTGGTTGTTTTGGATTGGATGCTGCCTGGCATGGATGGACTGGAAGTCTGCCACCGCTTAAGGATGGGTGGTAGCATGCCTGTTTTGATGCTTACAGCAAAGGATACCATTCAGGACCGGGTGCAAGGGTTAGATGCTGGGGCTGATGATTATATGGTCAAACCTTTTAACCTTGATGAGCTCCTTGCGAGAATTCGAGCATTATTACGCCGAACTCAACCCGAAAGGATCCAAGTATTGAAATTTGCTGACCTGACGTTGGATACTGGCTCACGAGAAGCAATGCGCAGTAATAAGCTAATTCAATTAACTGCTAAAGAATATGAATTGTTAGAATTATTCTTACGGCATCCCCGCCAGGTGTTAACGCGGGAAGTAATTTTTGACCGCGTGTGGGGTTATGATTTTGGTGGAGAAAGCAATGTGTTAGAGGTTTACATTCGTTATCTTCGTCAAAAACTTGAAGTTGAAGAAACTCTTCCAAGGTTGATACATACAGTACGCGGCGTCGGTTACGTGCTTCGTGATGCGCCATAATCTATACTATAAAGCGCACTACAGTAAAAAGATTGTAGTGCGCTTTGTTTATTCCACGTTCCCTCACTTTACGATTTTCCTGCCATTTCTACAGTTCATTGGATAAATATTCATGTCCCTGCGAGCTCGATTAACCTTACTCAATTCCACACTTTTAGGAGGATTTCTTCTACTCTTTGGTGTTCTGGTGTATTTGCTGGTCAGCGTATTGTTATTTGACCAGGTTGATCGGACATTAAACCAAACCGTCCAGGAGATCCTTGCGAACTCAAAGGTCGGTTCTGTTGGAGAACTAAATGTGGTTACACTGCCTTCACTTGAGTTAACAGCAAGTGTATATGTTCAGTATTGGGATAGGGAAAAAAAATTGCAGATGGCGTCACCCGGAATCCGAGACCTCAACCAGCCGCTTGATCCGGATGGTATAAACTCACCCCAACCAGTTTACCGGGATATTACAATCCGAAAGGTACATCTTCGAGTCCTGTCAGTGCCTCTTTTGGCAGGAGAAAGATCCGTTGGCATCCTGCAAGCAGGAACAAATTTAGGTCTGGTTGATAGCGTAAGGACAAGTTTGATATCGATTCTGGTGGGATTGACTGTGATTTCGATGTTAATGGCAGCCGGTGCTTCGTGGTTGTCAGTTCGTCAAGCATTATCCCCCCTGGCTACTGTCACACAGACGGCGGAGCAAATTACCCGTGCCGATGATCTTTCTCGGCGCATACCTTACCTGGCTCCACCAACAGATGAAATTGGTTCGCTGATTCGAGCTTTCAATCGTACTCTTGAGAGACTTGAAAATTTATTTACTTCGCAGCAGCGCTTTTTAGCTGATGTTTCTCATGAGCTGCGGACGCCGCTGACAGTTATCAAGGGAAATGCTGACCTGATTCGCAAGATCGGCCCAGATGAAGAATCTCTTGATACGATCAAGGATGAAGCAGATAGGTTGACACGGATGGTAGGCGATTTGCTGCTACTTGCGCAAGCAGAATCAGGGAAACTTCCTTTGACGATGAAACCGGTTGCATTGGACGAGCTCTTGACAGATGTTTTTCAACAGATGCGTGTCCTGGCTGGCGAAAAAGTACGTTTGAAATTAACCGACATTGACCAGGCTCTAGTTGTTGGAGATCGCGATAGGCTGAAGCAAGTGCTTATTAATCTGGCATCGAATGCTATCCATTACACAACTCAAGGTGGAGAAGTATATTTGAGTCTATCAAAAAAAGGGAATATGGCGCGGCTAGTTGTTCGAGATACCGGACCGGGTATACCTGCAGGTGATTTACCCCATATATTTGATCGTTTCTACCGAGGCGAAAAGTCTCGAACTCGTTCAAAGACAAGTGGTTTTGGACTTGGCTTGTCTATTGCTAATTTCATTACTGAGGCCCATGGCGGAAGAATTGAAGTCGATTCTCATGAAGGCAGCGGAACAACCTTTGCAGTTTTCTTACCACTTGCGGATGAAAAATTATGAAGACTGTTTTAACGCATTGATATCCCGAGCGCTAGACGGGCAATGCTACATAGGCTAGCACCACCAGAGGACAGCCATTCATCCAAGCGAGCCGATGTTCTCGCATTATTCTTGGCATCGTAATAAATTCCTTCACCCCAATATGCATACCGAATTGTTTCATTCGCCCAATTGGCCTCCGGTTGGCTTATGATGCTGATTCCACCGTTGTAACCAGCGAGTGCAAGTCGAGCATCTCCACCAGCATATTCAAGCGATTTTGCCAGGTAATTTAGGCCACGCAATGCGTTGGTATTCGGGTTAAAAGCATTCTCTCCGTCCAAAAAATGAAATGGCATTACCTGAAATAAACCAGAAGCGCCAGCCTTCGAAAGGGCATTTGGGTTACCACAGGATTCGATTTGCATCACTGTGGCAGCGATATTTGGATCGATACCATACTCATTAGCCCAGTTGATAATATTTTCTGACCAGTATTGAATTTCCGGTGTAAACAGGGGGGCTAATTTTTCCGAAGAACCATTAGAGAGGAATTGTGAGCCAACCGCAGGTTTTCCATATTTCAGAGTAGCAAGCGTCAACATCAACCCGAAGACAAGCACTACCAATGGCGGTAACCAAAAAATAGACAGACAGCCGCTCGTCTGGTCTGTCTGTCTATTTATATTATTTTTCTCTGGACTAGCAGTACCAAAAGTCATAATTCTCAGTTATCCGGTGATTAGAGCGGTGGAAGAATTGCTAAGATTCTACCATTATCTTGGATCTTCATATTTTTCCGCCACGTTGTTGCTTGCCAGATTGTGGTAAGTCGGCTCAACGGAGCGAGAATGATAATTCTCGGTGTATTGGACAGGTTTTGGTTGGGGTTTGAAACTTGAAGCTGGCGCCAGAACTGGCCTTGGGGCGAGTGATTGGGAAGCGGAAGTCGCTGCAACTGGACGCGGCTGATAATAGTCATTCCTTGCAGAAGTATTTTGCTGGACAGGTGTGCTCACTTTTCGAGATCGAATATCATCCTGACCAAACATCCTGTCACCGGCAAGGGAAAATGTGCCGATAATCAAAATTCGGATTACCCAAACCATCACTGCAACAAACACAGGGACAATGGATTGAATAGTTTGATTATCTATAAAAGCAGTTCCCTGGCTTAAATGATTTGCAATTGCGATTGAAACTCCCCACCAGGTGAGTGTGGCGTTCATTGCTGCTGCGAGGACCCACGCGCCAAATAGGTACCAAACTTCGGCGGGTTCGTCAACGCCTTGTTGAGGAGTAAAAAGCCGGGCAACACCGGCAAAATCAATTCCACAAAAGGCGATGGATAATATTGTCGCCCAAGATATCCCAAGAAAATTTAATGTACCAAGCACGTCATTAAGAGCAAACTCAGTCGTACTGTAATTGAAAATTTCAAAAGCAAGCAGAGCTCCAATGATCATAGCACCAAAGATTTTGCTGCGCTGGCTCATGACCGAGCTAATTATTCTGCCGATATTAAGATCGAATGTGCGTAATCGAGTGATGTTGTTCATCATATGCTCCTTGGTTTGTAAATAGAATAAGCGTTCTGCTTAATGCTATTATAGAACAAAAATTCTATTCATGTCAAGGGGCAAATTTCAAAAAAAAGCCCTTCGAAAGGGCAGTTTAAGGTGGAACCGAATATGGAGAGATTGTGACTGTGGAAGGTTCGTCTTTTGCAGTACATCCAGGGCTTGCTAGAACTTTCATTGTTACATCCAATGTTTGGTTCTGGGCAAAAACAAATTGAATTATGAAATCATCTCCGGATGGAGGTTGACAATAGTTTTGCCATATTAGCGACACAATCTCGCTTTCATCAGGGGCTATTGTAACCAATCTTGGGGCAACCGGTGTCTGAACAAACGTGCTCTTAATGGAGGTTATACCCAGGGATTTTCTTTCTTTGTCCAATAAACTGACTTGGGGAGGGTTTGCAAGAGTACAAGGCGATTTTGATTTATTAATCAGCGTTATCCCCAATAGAACTTTACCTTGAACCTCGTTGTAATTTGAACTGGTTTCTAAGTCAGAAGGCTTGCATAATGGTATTGAGTCTGTGGATATTTCTGGAAAATTCAAAGCTGGTTCCGTGGGTGGTTCACTGCTCGCAGCGCGGTTACACGCGGACAGTAAAAACATTAATACGAAAAGGATACTCAGAAACTTCATATTGAGATAGAGTTTACCATAACTAATCGACCAGCCTGGAATATAATAACCATATGGACACGGACAAAGCTTATTACGAAACTCTTAAGCAACAATTAAACTTTCACAATTACCGTTATCATGTTTTGGATGACCCGGTGATCAGCGATTTAGAATACGACCGTCTGCTGATAAGCTTGCGAACATTGGAGGGAGAACATCCTGATTGGGTAGCTTCAGATTCGCCAACTCAAAGAGCAGGTTCAGGAATTGCAGAGCGGTTTGAGAAAGTTCGCCATCCGCGAACAATTCTTTCGTTGGCAAACGCTTTTGGTAGACAAGATGCACGTGCCTGGTTTGAGCGGATTATCAAGCTGGATGAGAGAGTTGCCACAGCAAAATTCGTAGTTGAACCTAAAATTGATGGCTTGAGCGTTGTTTTACATTATCGAAATGGTGTTTTTGTTCAAGGAGCCACTCGTGGGGATGGGGAGATAGGAGAAGATATCACTACAAATTTGCGTACGATTCGCGCAATTCCGCTCAGGATACCTGTCGAAGAGAAACTGTCTGAAAAGGGAAATTCACCTGCAGACTTGCCATTGTTTGCTGCTGGAAAGCATGAAGAGCAGGAAGAACTTATTATTCCGTCTTACCTGGTAGTGCGTGGCGAAGCTTTTATTTTCAATCGGGAGTTCGAAGCATTAAACAAACGTTTGGAGGAAGCAGGCGAAAAAACCTATCTCAACCCGCGAAATACAGCTGCTGGTTCACTGCGCCAACTTGATCCCAACCTCACCTCTCAACGTCCGCTGACATTATTGTGTTACCAGGTGGTCTATTCTGAAGGCGGGAAAATCCCGACCAGTCAATGGGAACTTCTCAAGTGGTTAGCCGCCCTTGGCTTTCCTGTTACTGATATTGCCAAAAGGTTTGAAAGCTTAGATGAAGCAATAGCTTTTACCGAAACTTGGGATCGCCGGCGGGATGAACTTGGATATGAAGCGGATGGGATGGTGATCAAAATCGATGATCTGCTTCTCGCTGATGAACTTGGTTTTGTCGGTAAAGACCCGCGAGGTGCGATAGCTTTTAAATTTCCTGCGCGAGAAGTCAGTACCAAATTGAACGAGATTGGTGTTGCGGTTGGCCGTACCGGTGTGCTTACTCCTTTTGCTGTGCTTGAGCCAGTTGAAATTGGTGGGGTGGTAGTTGAACGCGCTACGCTACATAATTTTGATTACATCGCGGAGAAAGATATTCGCCCTGGGGATCGGGTAATGATCAAACGTGCTGGCGAGGTCATCCCATACGTAATCGGCCCGGTCGATAGTGTTCGCACGGGTATGGAACATCCGTATGTACCTCCTTCGGTTTGTCCTGATTGTGGTCAACCAGTGGAACATTTAGATGGTGAAGTTGCCTGGTATTGTGTCAATGCGGCCTGCCCGGCTCAGATCATTCGAAATGTGGAACATTTTGTTTCCAAAGGGGCGATGGATATCAATGGTCTTGGAATTAAGATCGTTGAAAAATTAATAGAAACTGGAGC
>Ga0172367_10008894_pt1 | contig 11134 bp, 6 predicted proteins | sample Lak10m_FD_114542 | JGI IMG/M metagenome (GOLD analysis project Ga0172367, IMG submission 114542) | Freshwater microbial communities from Kabuno Bay, South-Kivu, Congo - kab_022012_10m | ecosystem: Environmental > Aquatic > Freshwater > Lake | place: Democratic Republic of the Congo: South-Kivu...
AAGGACATATGAAAATTATTACTTCAAATAGAACTTTCGAAGCTTGGCTCCCTAAAATGGCTAACGATGAGCAGCTGCAGGCCGTTTACAATAGATGTGTTGTCGTTGGTATTAATTATAAAAGAAAGTTGTATCAAATTGAAAATGAACAACTAGAGTTATGGCAAAATAATAATCGTATCATATTTGACGAAAATAATGATATACCTATATCTACACAATTTAATGGGACTAATGCTGGTATAGAAACATTTGATGATGTATCTATAACAGACTCGTTGTTGCTAAATATGGATAATTTAGAAACATTAGAAAGTGATGGCGAACATAAAGATTATGAAAGAGAAGAACAACAAGAAGATAGAAGAAGATTTATTAGAAACCGGGAAATAACTAATAATAATAACATTTTTAATATTCCCTTTAATAATTATGATTTTAATCCAAATGTTACAAACAATATTCCATAACATTAATTAATATCGTTTATATCGTCTTTATTATCTTTATTTATATCAATATCAGTAATATTTAAACAGTCGGTATTAGTAAAATTATATGTATCTAGTGTAGTATGGTATATTTGATCACCTTGTAATAAGTTACAAACCCTCGACATTGAATTGTAATTATAATTAGGATATAAAGCAGGGCATCCGTACATATTACTGGTTTTGCAGCGGATAACCTCGAATATTGCTCTAGCTTGTATTTGAAAATAAGGAACTTGGTCCGCGTTAGTAGAACCTATTCTATATACTAGTGACACCAGTGGTGTAGTGTTGTAAGGATATGAATTAATTGTGCCTGATGAGTTGTTAGACCATTGTGAATCTTCTCTTGTGTTATCAAATGGTACATAAAAACCAGTGACTGAATTATACGTCGACATGTCTATATAAGTATCGTTATTTTGTCCTAAACCACTTGTGTATATAGTACTCGCGGCTTGAGTCGCAAAAGGAGTCAAACCAGGCCTTTCGACGTAATAAGTGCTCTGATTTTCGGGGATATAGTAAATCGGTTCGTCTAATTCGTCGTTTTTTACATTGAAAGACGACATATGTCCTACACGCCCCCCTCCGCCAACATCTAATGTGATCCTCACTGCTGCTGCGATTAACCTGTAAGTTAGTGTAGTACTATTTAGATTCGTGTAATCTATTGTAGAATCGCTATTTACGTATCTGAAATTTGAAGTCGTGGTAATGTTGCTGTATTCAACGATTCTTATAGGAGCTAACGACGTGTCATTGTGAATATTAATCATCGATGCCGGTCTGAATTCGAATAATATATACTGGTTAGTCATTGTCTGTTTTGAATACCACGTGTTACAATTCGTCGTGTATAGTGCACATTTTAACGGGTTGTTTGAAGGTGCTCTTATAGGAGTGTTTTCAAAAGGGTTCATTATCATTTTTAAATAAGCTAATTCATTTTTATTTAAATGTTGTTGAACTATTTGAAATTTGTTCATAATGTAAATAAATATAATAAACAGACTAATTAACAACAATCATATGGTATAGAAAAATCTAATGTGTCAGGAGACCCTTGATACGAACAGCAGTTCTGTAATAAAGAAATTGATTTAACTGCCATTTCTGCGTCTCTCGGGCTAGCGGTAGCTCCTCTTTCTGCATAACCAGTAACTTCGATTACAGCCATGACCTCGCATTCTACTTTTTGTGAAACACTATCCTCTGGTGCTTGTATTAACAATGCAATAGAGTTGGTGCTCCAACCAGTAGGTGAGGCAAAAGATGTTGTGTGTGATGACCAGAATACGTGATTATCGGGGTGTGTTGGCTTCCAGAATACTGTTGTCCATTCGTTGTTAAATGGAAACGGTTTTGTATGTTCAAAATCAGTAGCTGTGTCATATGTAATACCATCACCAGTACCATTGTTAGGTGTATGTAAACCGATGATACTACCTCCAAAATCCTCTCTTTGTGTAATGTTTCGGCATCTTATTGCTACCGCGACGACTCTATACTCTCTCTGATTAGCCGCATAGTTAGAGCTTGTATAGGGAGCGTCTAAAGTTATAGAACCTGATGATGTTGATGTCAAAGTACTTGATGTGGGGATTGCTGTAGTAGTCGTTGTGGATTGACTGTAATAGATTGCAGCCGTTGTAGATTGGTGGCACAAATAAGGCGTTACTGACACAAATCCATACCCTTTACCACCAGTTGCGGTAGACGTTAGGAATGTAAATCTTTGTCTGCATGTGTGTAGCTTGGATGCTCTTCCAAAAAGATGTATAGATTGTATTGGAGAATCAGAGAAATCGAATGGGTTGATTAACTGCTTCAAATAACAAATACCCAAATCACTTAAATTCTCTCTTATCCATTCTTCTCTACCTCTAGTATTGCTCATTGGACACATTCTAGAAATATATGTGTATTTACCATTTTGCATTAGATAATTACTGTTCTTATTTTTTTTTGAAGACTTGCCTTCGTTTTCACCTTCGTATATACGCTTGACCATACTAATACGATAATGACTACTGATTAATAAAAAATATCCCCGTCAAATTCCTCGCCTTGTGTGACATTGGTCCTACGTCTTTTCGTTTGGGGGATGTCATGAAAAATGTCATCACTGTCTTTATCGTCTAATCCGTCGTTTATAGGGTCGTAAAATACATCTTCGTAATTGTACCTGGGTGATGAAAAATCTATTGCAGGGGTTAAAGAAGATAATAAATCATGGGGTTCGGTGACTATTTCCTGTTTGTTGGTAGACGGACTTGACTGTATAGGTGTACTAGTCGACTTTTTACCTTTCTTTTTCTTAACATCATGGACAGTTTGTAAAACCTTTTTGAGATCCCCTCGTTTATCGATTTTTCTTAAGCTTTTAACCGCTCCGTCTATATTACCAGACGAAACCTGTTTACCAGCCTTAACCAAACTCATACCTGTTCTGATTACAGGGACTGCCTTCTTAAAAACTTTTCCGAGATTAACTTTCATTTGTTTAAAAATATATGATTACAAGTGTTTAAGTGTTTATATAATTCAAAAATATACAAGATATGACAATTATATAGAAGACTTGGAGCGTTTTCTTTTTTTTACGACTTCCTCTGTTGGATGTTCTATTGCATTAAAAATATCCGATAGAAATATAGTTTGTGCTATATCATCGTATCGTTTCGCTGATTGGTTACCTTTATATATGTCTATACCCCCTTCGTATACAACATTCTCCTCTTGTTCCTTAATTTCATCTAGTTTGTCTTTGTCTCCTGTGATAAATGCTTTAGCTCTCTCTCTCGATACACTGCTAATCACCTCTCCGGATTCGTCTTTGACTGCTATAGGCTTTTCTAGGTCTAAATAATAGTACAACGGTCTATCTTGTCGCAATGTACCTCCCATGATTGAACTCCGTAGTGGTCGTTGGTTGTAATCAACTGAATTTAATTTTAGAGTTTCAGGTGAACCTACCCAAGCCCTAGGACCGTCTAGAATAGATAATACATGTTTGTATTGTACATAATCATGGGGGTACATCATTAATTGCTTTTCTACTAAACCATGAACCTCGAACATACAGCATATTTCAGCTTTAAATGGTACTGATGTGGTAGATGTGGGCTCCTGACCCTCGATAAATATACCCATGGTATATCCTAAATTACTAAATGTATCGTTTATGTAATTACGGCCTACTGATTGAGATGATGGTACCGAGCTTGTTGTTGTTACAGATGCGATTTTCCATTCTGTGTCTACTTCATCAGAATAAGGAACAAAGAAACAGCATACCTTCTGGTTTGTAAAATCTGTTCTTATTAAATCCTCTCGTTGCTTAACTTGAGCTAATGTTGTGTTGTTCATACCAACGTTAATTTGATTTGAAAAAGGAAAAACTGTACCGCCTATGTTTTCAGCTTTGCCTGTATATTCTACAGTTACGGCTGCTGATACTAATCGGATCATTCTTGTGTTAACTCCTGTGAACTCGCTATACGAAAACGGTGAGCTTGTAATAGTCGTTGATTTAGTCCCTGTTGATGACCATGTACCCACCGAGTATACGGGTACTGTAGATACTGTTGAGGTACCATCTGTATAAACTATAGGGTTTAATCCATCTTTAAAAGGTAGCCATTGTGGTTGTATGAATATTCCTCCTGTCCCTAATACCTTACCAAATACCGTTCTAGTAACTTTATATAATTTACAAGGTGCTCGTTTCTCTCCTATTTGATGCATTGGGGGTGAATCAAACGGGTCTACTAAAGCCCGTAAATAGTTACATCCTATTTCATTTAATTCCATTGTGATTGTTGAATATATTAATAACTACGTAAATATGTCATATACAAATATAACCTATCGCTAAATGTGACATATGAATTATGTTTAGCCCCTTAATTATTTCAGTAAACAATATGAATAGAAAGCTGTTCAGACCACTTGATGAAGTAGAATTGCGAAAGTATCTTAGGGAGGGTGTAAAAGAAGAAGAGGTACTTTCAGCAAGAGAGAAGAATAAATACTTGACTACTATTTTAAATAGGAATACTACACAGTCGAGCTTACCACAGATATCTCCCTTAGAATTTATACAGTTGGTTGACCATATAGATAATGATACCGGGCTATCACCTGAAGAAAAGAACAAGAGAAAAGAAAATATATATAATAAATATAGTTATATACCTAAAAAAGATTATGCTGCATATAGAAGTAGAGTTGTAGGATCTACTGGAAAAGAAACCGCGGTTGACTTTGATCCGTTTGATAGAGGTAATTATGAAGATAAAGACGAAGAAATTGATAGTAGGGAATTTATGGATGAATTAGACGTTTCTCGAGGGAAGAAAACTCTATCCGCTATGGAACAGGAATTTCATGAAAAACAGAATCTGAAAGCACGAAAAAATACAAAACAGGGACCCTCTGTTAGTACTACTAAAGCGGTTGATGTATTCAAGCAGATGAATGTGGATGACGACCCTGAATATGTTCGTACTGGAGGTATGCTTTCAGGCGACCTTGAATTGCGTGACTTACTAGACACGTATGATACAGATGTGACAGCATTGGATGTCCCCAAAACGTTACATAGAAAAAGAAAACTCGCTGGAAGAACTCAGTCAGACGATGTTAGTAAAATTATGAGTTCGTTTGGTGTTATTCCTAAAAAGGAAGGTGAAGAATATACATTTTCAGCAGGTATTGATCCCAGAAGACCTCGTATCACAGTGGACCCCTCGACACAAAATATTCGATTACCGTTTCCCAAAAAAGTAAAATTTGATGATGCAGTACTTAGGTATGATGAGAAATTGAAAAACCTGGGGTATGAAGACGAAGACAGAGAGTTGTACTTAGCACGTATGCGAACACAGGCACAAAATATTAATAAAAGAGCGCCATTACAACAATTTGCTACTAAATCGATGTACCCTGATAAAGAAATTCTTAGTGTAGATGAAGATGATTTAAATACTCGTTTCTATCCAAAATCACTGGTACAGGGTACTGGAGCTATACAATCTATTGAAGATCAATTATCGTTGTTAATGACCTCAAAGAGGCTTTTGAATGCTGGATATACACAGGGGTTTCGTAATTCCATTGATAAAACAAAATCTTCCATCATAGACGCATTTAAAAACTTTGCGAAACAGAAAGTACCACGTTTTCAGATTATAAGCAAAGTTTGGAAAAATTTGAACTGGCCAGACCTCGTTAAGAAATATAAAGGTGGTTCCATGAGTCATACAGATTACTTAAATGTTCTACTGGGACCTGTAGTTGCACCGATATTAAGAAAAATGTCATTTTTTTACATGTATATCGGTAGATGTGAAGTTATAACATCATTCGATATGGATGATGTAATCGATGAATTGTATATATTTCCTTTGGTTTATGATGATCTAAAGATGACTATAAGAGCTATATATAAAGTATTTGTTTCTATGCAAGAGTTAGCTAATGACGACGAACAGGGTTCGATGTTGTTCGCGTTCTTGAAAACAGTATACTATGATGATGGTCAGCCTGTATATAATGATAACAATCCTCTCGATGATGACTATTCTATGTATGATAAAGCGATGTTCTCTAATCCTACAAGTTTAAGAGCGGCTGAGGTACCATTGAAATCGTTGTCTAAACTCTGTACATTGTATATTTTGAATCTATTAGAACAGAGTCTGTTGATATTCGCTCATGTATCCAGATATATCGATAGAATACCAGACCTACCATCTGGTAATAATGTGGATGTTGATTATTATGCCTTAACTAGTCTTATAGATGACACGATTGTAAAAGACCCCAAAATGCATGAAATGATTAAAACGTTTAGAAAGGCACAACAAGAAAAATTGAAAGATAAGAGAACCGACTTTAAAGAAATGTTGCCATTGATCAAATCAAAGTTCTCGCTTGCAAGTGTAGGGGAGGTATCTATCTTTCAGGAGTATGATCACTGTTTAACAATTTATGCTGAATTTCATAATATTGTCGATAAGCTAAAATGTATGGATTCATTTCTAGAGTATTATGCTAACTATTATAAAGATCCTGAGCTGGATAAGATTGTATTTAATGAGGACACTATGGAAATCGAGATAAAATATGAAGGTCCTGGTGGGTATAGTATTACTAGGGATTATAATAAAGAAAATTTCCCTGTGATATCGATGGGTGAAAATATGAGTAAATACTATTCCGACTTTCCATCTCGTAAGAAACTTGGGTATAGTATGATTCCCGTTAATGGGGTGTTGTACCTTGTTCATAAACTATATCCAGGGTCGAATGTTTATAATGTATCGTTACCAGAACTGAATCAAGCAACTAGTCTCGAAAAGCTGTCCGTACCCATGCTGTCCAGGCTTTTTGTGAAATATCCTTTGTATGAAAAAAAGGTTTTATATGAAAACTTTATTAATGGGTCTATGCCTCCTCTTAATGAAAAAAATGGATATGATAAATACATAAAAACCATAATTAAAAAAAGGGATATTAACATGAATGATATTGCGACGTTGTTTGCGAACTTTTTTGGGTACTTAACACAGACCAAAAAAAAATATGACGACGTGAACTTGAATCCTGTTGCCATGCTTAAAGAGAAATTAAACGAGTCTAGTATGGTGTTGTCTAAAGTGTATATTGACAATGATAAGATTATGGCAAAAAATGCCGGTGTTGCTCTATTTTCTTTGCCAGGTAGTGGTGTAAACATGGGAACGATAAAACAGATAGAAGATAGTATCCAATTAGTATTAAACGTGAATGATAATACACATTATATTCGAAATTTAGGAGAGATTTCAAATGAAGAAATGTTATCGTATTTAAAAGGTACGATCAATTGTAGTGTGTCGTTGCTACGCAATACAGCCGTTCGTCAGGAATTAAAAAAGCTATCAAGGGAATTAAGTTTATATGTGACGTTTATCACTAACAATCAGTTATTCATGATTATAAGAAACGAGGCAATGTTAGCGAATAGATATTGGTTAACAGCAATATTCAATATGATGACTGGTGCACCTGGTCCTACAATAATTACAGATTCTAAATCACGGTTTCGAGTAATCTCGAGATCTCGTAATGATACGGACTATGCCTTTTTTGCTAAATATTTTTCTATGAAAGGTGCTCCATATATTAAAAGTATTCCACAGAGAGAAAATGGGTATCCACTAGGTCAATTTACTAGGGAAGGTCTTTATGGTTATGCACAATATAAAAAACTTGTGAATGGGCATATAGCTAAATCGATTGCCACAATTAGAAAAGACCCTCAAAAATATGCACAGTACAACCCCGAATCGTTAAAGAATGGTATTCTTCGACTGGCATATGCTGCAGCGTTAGAAGATATTGGTAAATATTCTGTTGATGCTGTTATTAGTATGGACTCGACTGAAATGGAAAATGTTGATATAGAAGAAAGGAAGCAAAAAACTGTCACAAAACCTAAAAAAAGGGTAACGAAATATGTTGGTACTAAGTTCTTAAAAGAAGGTAAAACTGCCCAAAAAAAAACTCGCGAAAAGAACAGAAAAAGGAAAGTGGAGGAAGAAGAGGAGAAGAAAGAAACGTAAACACACAGCGTATGGATTTAGAATCGAAATATCTATTCGACGCTGGGTACTTTACTAATGGTGGTGTAAACGATAACGATGAAAATATAATTTCAAGCTTAATTGAAGACAATCCTGAGTATAAACATAAAAGAGACGAGCGTGAAATAATGAAAAAAATAGACGAGCACAAAACAGCCCTTGAAAAATTATATGATAAATTAAACGATGAAAAAAAAGGTAGTGATGAAGCAATAGCAAAAATGAGACGAGAAATGGATGAAGAGCGTAAAAAGGATAATGACGCTGCAAGAAATGAGTTGTTAACAGAAATGGCTTTCTTAAAAAATCGTTTACAGGAATCTAATGAATACATGAATGAAATTATGAAATCGAAAGAAAGTGTTAATAATGCTGTAGATGTACTAAACGAAACAGATAAAAAAGGTAGTATAGACGATACTGAAACTGTAGAAAAAAACAATACAAAACCTAAAACCTTAAAATATAAAAAACCTGTTAACAAAGATAAACATAAGGGTGTTGTTAATAATAAAAAACGTCTTAAAGAAGAAACCAAATCGGACGAAGAGCGAGAGAATGAGCTGGATGAAGGTGTTAGGGATAAGTATTATCGTGTTGATGACGATGATGTTGTAGATAATGTATCGGAATATGAAATAGTATTTAACAGCAATGAAAACGTGGATAATAGTCAATCCAATGATGAAATAGAGAACGATAAAAAGAATGATGATACTGTTAAAAAGAGGGGGTATAGCGTAGAAGATACGGATGTAGATATATTATACGAAAAATATGATACGACAAATGATGATAACACGCTTATACCTGAAAATATAAACAATGAGTACTATGAATACAAAAAGAAGGCCAAGCGTAAAAAAGAGGCTGGTATCGAATTAAATCGAAATAAGAAGCAGAAATCGTATTACGATCCAGAAGACGATGAAGAGTATATACAATTCGATGATGATGATACAAGAGAAGAATTCATATCAGGTCTAGAAAGTGGTACAGGTAATGACTCTTCGGTAAATATAACAATCAGAAATCTAAAGTCAGACACTGAGTACATCGACGGGGATATAGAAATAATACAGGACGATTGTTATAATGAATATACCGATAAAAGCATTACTTTTATACGTCAGCCTCGTTTGTATGAATTTAATCAAAAACCGATAAACGTTAGTCTAATGAATATTTACAGAGACCAGCCTGAACTGGTTAGTGTGTGCTCTATCAAATTGGATGAAAATTATAAAACCTACTATGTTAACGTACTACTGAGTTACAACAAAGAAAATAGTTATAAGTCCAGTATTACTAATAGTGCTGCCTGGTTTTACGGATTATTGGATCAATATCAACATTACCTTAAAGTAAAATTCGAAGCTCTGAGTTCACAGGCAACAAGTCAAGAAGACTATGAAATATATGAAGAGACGTACACTAATGAAATTAATGCCCTAGAGTCTATAATCCATGATAACTCGGACCAGTTTGATCTTGTATTCTTTATAAACATTCAATATTTGTTTAATCTGTTTGTACCACTTGACGTGCTTCTTAGAGCATATAATGAAAACCCAATGCTACGTAGTATGCTAGGTACAACTTTGTTATACTTAGATATGGAAGAGGTGCATATATTCCAATACAGAGGTGTTATTCAATTTTACGACGAAAAAAACATTCTCGTTGGTACGGCATTCTTGGATATAGAAAACACTATAACAGTTGATTTACCATTAGTCGTTCAAGTTTACCATGGTGGGTATTTATCAAGACGAGATTCGCGTATAGTGCAACACTTAATTAGGAAATATGCATCAGAAAGTAGTAACTTAGAAGAGTCTTATATAGACGAAGATTTGTAAAAATAATATTATTGTAAATTTATTAAATTTGTTCATTGAATAATATAAAATGTGAATATAACCAAAACAAAACAAATAACGTAATTAAATATATTATTATGAATTGAAAACAACAGCATATGTTATAAGTAGTGAGGGATGAAATCTGAATTATTTTCGCCTTTAGGGCGTTTCCCGTATTGTTCGTGTAAATCATTAGATTGAATCTCCAATTGCCTGGATACCATATGTAATATATTATGTAGAGTATTACATTGACCGAGTTGGATAGCATGATATATGAATCCAATAGTATTTAAATATGATTTATAATAATCTTTATTCGATTGTGGGTTTTGAAAAGTTATGATATTCTTTGGTGCTATTGAATAGTCTAGAAATGCATCCTCTATTTTTCTAGATAGTTTGTGTATATTTTGGTCATAGTGTGACAATCCTGACACTATTATTGTGACATCACATGCGCTCCCCTTTCTAATATGTTTGTTTAATTGAGTATCGTTTACTGTTGAATCGTAGATCAGTCCCAGCTTCTTTAAATCGCTTAATAAGTTGGCTTGAAGTGAGATAGCGTGACTCTCGTTGAGATTTCTATCTATATTATTGTTATTATCCTTGCTTTCTTCTAATTTTCTTTTCCTCTTTTCAATCCATTCAATCTCGGGTATTGAAGATAACGATTTTACTTTACGTTTGTTAGGTCTGAATCTATGTTTACTTGGTCCTGTTGGGGTGATGTCTCCGTTAACATTATATCGGACATCTCTATGTTTTGACACATCATTTGTACTGTCCACAATTCCGAGTCCTGTGCTTCCATGTCCTGTTCCCAATCCTGGGTCAGGTAAGAATCCGAATCCGATATCTCCTGGTTGTCCCCTTGATCCCAGTTGAGACTCATACCCGGAGATTTGTTCTCCCATCTCTTGTTCCAATGTATTGCCCAGTTCTTGAAATCCTCCTCTTCCTTCTTCAGGTATAAATCCTTCATCTCCTCGTTTAGCTTCATTATACAATTCTGGTAGAAATCGTTCTGTGTTTCCTTGATTGATTCCGATTGTATTAGATTGAATAGTAAAGCCCCTGCTCGTAGAGGCATTGGGAAATGTATCATAACTATTTCCAGTATTGAAAGAGGGCGTTGTGT
>Ga0172367_10008895_pt1 | contig 11133 bp, 6 predicted proteins | sample Lak10m_FD_114542 | JGI IMG/M metagenome (GOLD analysis project Ga0172367, IMG submission 114542) | Freshwater microbial communities from Kabuno Bay, South-Kivu, Congo - kab_022012_10m | ecosystem: Environmental > Aquatic > Freshwater > Lake | place: Democratic Republic of the Congo: South-Kivu...
AAAGAGGGACTCGTCCATTCGGTCTGGACTTTCAAGACGCCCTTCATCGGCGGGTTATGCAACTGCGACCAGGACTGCATGGCGTACCGCATCACCCACGCCCGCAAAGATTACCCCGTCATGTTTCGCGCTGAATGGGTGGCGGCGGTTTCGCGTGACGCCTGCAACGGCTGCCGCCTGTGCATGAGGCAGTGCCAGTACGGCGCCATCCGCTACTCATCCAACGACAAAAAAGTGATGATCGACCCGACCGCCTGTTACGGCTGCGGAGTCTGCCGCGCAACCTGCAACAAGGACGCCATCAGCCTGCATCCGCGAGAGATGGTCAAAGAAGCGGCGGAGGTGTGGTAGTTGATTTTTCGTGTTACGGAATAGACAAGCCGTAGCGGATCACCCCAGACATCATTAACCGATAAATTCCCGCCGCGACGAGCGCCGTGGCGGGAATGGTAATTACCCAGGCGGTGATGATGTTCTGCGCAATTCCCCAGCGTACTTTATTCGCCCGTTCTGCCGCGCCGACGCCCATGATGGCGGTGTTGATGACCTGCGTTGCGCTGACAGGTCCGCCAACCAGCGAGGCGGTGATGACGGTCAGCGCCGATGTGACCTGCGTTGAAAATCCATCGACAGGGCGGATTTTGTAGAAACTGTTGCCAGGTTTGCGAATCAACAACCAGCCGCCGACCAGCGTGCCAAAAGTCAGCGCGCCGGCGCAAATCGCCGCCACCCAAAGCGGGACTTCGAAGGATGGCAGGTATCCACCCGTGACCAGCGCCAGCGTGATGATTCCCATCGTCTTTTGCCCGTCGTTGGAGCCGTGGCTGAGTCCCAGCGCAAGGGCGGTAATCAACTGACTCTTCTTGAAAAAACGATTGATGCGCGGCGTGGAATCCACGCAGAAGGCGAGGGTGATTTTCAACACGCCAAACCCGATGACAAAGCCGATGATGGGGGAGGCGAAGAGCGAGACCAGGATTTTCAGCAAGCCGTCCATCTGAACCGCATGTGTGCCCGCTCCCGCCGACACCGCGCCCACGATTCCGCCAATCAACGCATGGGATGAACTGCTGGGGATTTTCAACTGCCAGGTGAGCAGGTTCCAGATTACGGCGCTGAGCAATGCCACCAGAATCACCCGCAAACTAATGGCGTCCGGGCTGGCAAGTCCGCGCCCAATCGTATTCGCCACTGCCGAGCCGAAAATGAACGGACCCGAAAACTCCGCCAGAATGGTCACGCCCAGCGCCACTCGCGGAGAATACGCCCGCGATGAAACCATGGTGGAAACCACGTTGCGAGAATCATGCATCCCGTTCAGAAAACCGAAAAGCAGGGAGAGACCGATAATGGGGAAGAGGTCGGGTGACATAGCCTCCCGATTATATCTGCCTGCCGCCGATTCACCGAATCACCCTGCCAGGCGGTAAAATCGAACCACCATGTCGTTCAATCACCAACTAGTCCCGGAATTTATTTACGAAAAATATCGCATTGGCACAGCCTACGGGAGTTTTCAGGGGGCGGCAATGTTTGCAGACCTTTCGGGTTTCTCCTCCATGACCGACGCGCTTTCGGCGCACGGCGCGCATGGCGCGGAAGTTCTGGCAGACATGATGCGCGTGGTCTTCGAGCCGCTGGTCAATGCCGTCTACATGCATGGCGGATTTGTCATCGGTTTCGCGGGCGACGCCTTCAACGCCATTTTTCCTGTCGACGATTCCACCAACGCAAAACTGGCGGCGCGGCATTGTTTGGCGGCGGCTTGGGCAATGCAGGCACATGCAAAATCCCACCCGCTGGCAGGCACCCCCTACGGCGACTTTCCCATTCGCATCAAGGTTGGCATCGGGTTTGGCGCAACCACCTGGCAGATTTTCAAATCGATCAGCGGCAAACGCGCCAGTTATTGGTTTCGCGGGCAAAGTTTGAATGGAGCGGTGGACGGGGAGGAATGCGCCCACGCGGGTGATGTGGTCGCCGATCCGCTTTCGCTTGACCTGTTGCGGGAAGTTGTCAAAGTTACGCCTGCGGGGAATTGTTTTCTCATTCAGGACATCCTTACAGATTTACCCGCCCCCAGTCCCGTTCCGCCGCCCAAGCCTGCCGACGTGCTCCTCGACATTTTTTTTGCCGAATCCATCGCGCACCTGCCAACCGCCGGCGAATTTCGCCAGGTCGTGAATCTTTTCATCGACATCCCCGCCAGCATTTCAGACGAGACCCTCATCCGACCTTTCATGGAAACAGTCTATCTTTTGCAGGAAAAGTACGGCGGATTCTTCCTGCGCCCCGATCTCGGCGACAAGGGATTCAATCTGCTGATGTTCTGGGGCGCGCCGACCGCCTACGAGAACGATGTCGATCGGGCGTTAAACTTCATCCTCGAACTTTCCACACGCACAGGCATTTTGCTGCGGGCGGGAATTTCCTATCACATGGCGTACGCCGGCTTCATTGGGTCGCATCAACGCGAAGACTACACCGCCTACGGCTGGGGCGTCACCCTGGCGGCGCGGATGATGGAGCGGGCGGGCGCGGGCGAATACTGGATGGACGAAGAGGCTTCGCGCCGCGCCGCAAAGCATTTCAACCTCAAACCTCTCGGCGCGCATCGTTTCAAAGGCTTCAGGCGTGAACAAAAAGTTTTTATGTTGTCCGGGCGCAGGAACCTGGTTGAGACAGTTTATCAGGGACAACTTGTGGGACGCGACAGGGAACTCGAAACCCTGGCTTCTTTTGTCGAACCGCTCAGGCGCGGTCAGTTTGCAGGCGCGATTATTTTAAAAGGGGAGGCGGGGATCGGAAAAAGCCGCCTGCTCCATTCCTTTCAATACTCCCGCTATTTTCAGGATCTTTCCGCCCATTGGGCGCTCTGCCAGGCAGATGAAATTTTGCGCCTGCCGTTCAACCCTTTCACCGACTGGCTGCGGAAACGCTTTGGCGTGATCGACGGGCAGCCCGACGAAGTAAACCTAATTCAGTTTGCGCATGTCATCCGACAGTTGACCGAATCTGCAACGGATGCCGAACTTGCCGCCGAGTTGAAACGCACCTGTTCGGTGTTGGCGGCGTTGGTGAATCTCACGCCGCCCGATTCGTTGTATGAAAGCCTCGACGCAAAGGGACGCTACGAAAACACGCTGATCGCCCTGAGCGTCCTTCTGCGTATCGAAAGCCTGCGCGAACCGCTCATTCTTTTCCTGGAGGATGCCCATTGGTTCGATAAGGATACGAGCGCGTTCCTTGACTACTTCATGCAGACCCTGCTGGCGGAACCTGAAAAACAATATCCCATTGCCATCATCGCAACCCAGCGCCCGGAAGGAGATTTTGCATGGTCGGCGGATTTCGAGGCGCGGGTGATTCATCTCGATAAACTCACCAGGGAAAGCATATCCCAACTGGCGGCGGATATTTTGTCCCGTCCCGCCGCCAACTCGCTGCTGGCTTTGCTCGACTCCCGCGCCGACGGAAACCCGTTTTTTGCGGAACAAATCCTGCGGTATCTTTCGGAGCGCGGCGCGTTGAAGCTGAATACGGAACAAAAATATTTTGCAGATACTCAAGTTGAAGGCTCTCTGCCGACGGATGTGCGCGCAGTGCTGATCGCCCGCCTCGACCGACTGACCCGACAAGTGAGGGAAACCGTACAAACCGCCTCGGTGCTTGGGCGCGAATTCGAAGTCCGCGTGCTGGGTGAAATGCTGCGCGCCGACCCCGATTTTCTACAGCACCTGCGCTGCGCCGAAAACGCGAATATTTGGGTGGCGCTGACTGAAATTCAATATATCTTTCGTCACGCCCTGCTGCGCGACGCCGCCTATTCGATGCAATTACTGGCGCGTCAGCGCGAACTGCATGGGCTGGCTGTTTCGGCAATGGAAACCGTTTATTGCGACGACCTCGAACCGCATTATGGCGTGCTGGCATATCATGCTGAAAAAGCGAATATCGAGGAAAAGGCGCTTCGCTACCTGACCCTGGCGGGGAAGTTTTCCCTGGGCGTCTATCAAAATCAACAGGCAATCGACTACTTCACCCGCGCCCTGCCTTGTTTGCCAAAAAACGAGACAAAAAAACGGTTCGATATTTTGTTCGAGCGCGCCGAAGCCTATTCCAGGGTCAGCGACTTCGAGGCTCAATCGTATGACTTGGATGCCCTTGAAACACTGACCCGTAATTTGAACCTGGGCGAACTGACCGGGCGCGTGCTTGCCAAACGGGCGTATTATTTTTCCTCCCAGGGCGATTATCAAAACGCCCTGTTCCACGCCAACGAAGCAAAAAAATATTCCGAAACCGCGCGAGACAATGCCACCTTGCTGGATGTCTACATGGTCATCCAGGCGGCGTTAATGCGGACGGGAAGAATCGCCGAAGCCGTGCAATACGCCAAAACCGCGCTGGCGTTTGCCGAACAAACTGGCGACCGTCGCGGTGTGGCAGCCGCATGGACAGCGCTGGGACTGGCTTCACTGGAAAGCGAGGGACCGGCGACTGCCCGCCATCACCAGGAACAGGCTCTCCTGATTTCCCGCGAAGTAAAAGACCGCTATCTCGAAGCAAAAGTATTGAATAATCTCGCGAATGTTGTTACCTCGCTGGGAGATTTTTCCGCGGCGCGGGATTATTTTTCGCAATCGTTTGCCATTTTTCAGGAACACGGGGATTTGTCCGGCAAGGGGCTGATATGGAGCAACCTCGGCTGGCTGGCGGGGACGTTGGGCGATTATCAAGGCGCAAGGAAATACTACCAGGAGGCTCTGCTGGTCACGCGCAAAGTCGGAAACCGCATGGAGGAAATGTATACCTACATCAACTTGAGCGCGACCGAGATTGCCCTGGGTTTAACGCAGGATGCGCTTGCCCTGCTGGAGCGGGCGCTCGAACTTTCGGAGAAAATTGGGGATCGAACTGCGGCGGGCTGGGTATATTTTTATCGCGGACGCGCATACCTAACCAGCGGGGAACTGGATTTCGCCGTGAGTGACTTCTTGAAAAGCATCGAAATCCGCAAACAGGTCAGCACCCCCGCGTTGATTATGGAGTCTCGCGCAGGGCTGTGCGAAGCCTATTTGAAGTTGGGCAGCCTGACCGCGGCGCAAGGGGAAGCGGAGAAGGTTCTGGCGTATGCGGCGGAAAACAGGACATTCGAAGGCACAGAAGAGCCGTTGCAGATTTTCCTTTCGATGCTCCGATTTCTTGACCAAACAAAAGACCCGCGCTCCCATGTCGTTCTGCAATCTGCATTGCAGCTTTTGGAAGCGCAGGTCTCGCGACTGCCTGAAGAAGAAGCCCGCCGCATGTTTGTGGAAAACGTGCCGTGGCGGCGGGCAATCTGGCGGATGGGCGGGAGAGAGGTTTGACGCCTGGCTACGGACTCCTGCCGATGCCCGGGTCGCCATCTGTCAACTCGAAGGTGTTATTTTTGATCTCGCCGGTGTAGTAATAGGGATTTCCATTGCCGTCGTAAATGACCAGCCGCGACTTCTCGATGTTGGGGATGGTGACAAGGAAACGCTCGTTGATGTATTGCCCGTTCTTTTTGACGGCAAAATTATTGATCCAGCGGATGGGATTGCCATCGACCATGGCGTCGGGCAGCCCGTCCACGCTCAATTTTTCGACTTCGAAATCGCCCTCCGCGGTAAGTTCGATTTCGATATCCGACTCGGAGGTCTTGTCTTTTTTGATCTTGTACTTTTTGTGATTGGCTTTATCTTTTTCGACCTTGCCCGCGATCACGACCTTGTTTTGCATGGCTGTCTCCTTTTGTAATAAATCCTGCCGCTATTGTATCGCAGATAAACCGCTTTCGATTCCAGCGGATAATTTCGGAAGCGTTTCAAAATTCGAATGGAAAGATTTAGCCTCGCGCAGTGAGTTTTGGATTTCTTTTTTGACGACGGGATTATAATGAGTCACCTGTGTGGTTTGATTTATAGAAAGGGAATCTTATGCCAGACAAAATAATCTCCACCCGTGCTGTGAACGAAAATGAGAACATGTTGCGCGCAAAGTTTTACGAGAGCATTGCCGCACAAAGCGACTTGATAGGGTCTCGTATTAAGTGGGGGAGAGGGGAGATCGCAAGCGCAGAAGTCAAAAGAGGGATGCAGAATCAAAATCCGCGTTCCTCTTTTTTGTTCCGCATCGCTTGACTTTCGACCTTTGACTTTCAGCATTCTTCGCAATGGGGGAGCGGGGGGAATGGCTCGCCAAACCTCTCCCCTTGACTTCACCTCTATCATTGAATATAATTAGTATTATACGCCATCATAAATATAGAGAGAAAATTCCGCATGAAAGAACAAATAGACCACTTCCTGTCCGCGCTGGATCTTTCCAAGAACACAATTGACGCCTATCGTTATGCCCTCGAACGCTTCGCATATGTTGTCGGCGAAGACGCCCCGCTCAATGTGGAGACGTTTCAAGAGTTTCTTTCAGCCATCAAGGAATACTCCCCTTCCACAAAACAAATTTGGCGCACAGCAGTGGTTGGACTTTACACTTTCCACCGTTCGAGCGATTTGGCAGAAATCCAGAGGTTGATTCGTTTTTCCCGCAAGCAAGGTAAACGCATGGTCAACTTTAACCACGACGCCGTGGAAAAAGTCATCGAGTATTGCAGTCATTTGACCGGCGATTTGCCAGCCTTGCGTGACTGCGCCTTTGTGCTGACTTTGGCGGATACAGGTCTGCGAATCTCCGAAGCGTGCGCCCTAAAACGCGGAGATATTGATTGGATGGAATCTCGCGCTATTATCATCGGCAAGGGCGACAAACAGGCTGTGGTGCGCTTTTCAGCCCGTTCGATGGAAGCGTTGCGAGAATATCATCGCGCCTGTGCCGCCATCGAACCCAACACGCGGATGCCATTGAAATCACAACCTGTATTTTTGCGTCACGACATTCGCGCCAGCAAGAAAATCAGACCCATCAGCGCCAGCGGCATGTGGACGGCAATCAAAGGCGATCCCAATCAAGGTATCAAAGGCAGGATTGAAGAGGCTGGCGTCGAGCGCAACCTTGTCCGCATACACGATTTCCGCCATTACTTTGTCACCATGACCTACCTCGCCAAGCGGGACATCAAGTTATCGCAGGAACTGGCACGGCACAGCAGTATCGACACCACAAACCGCTACACGCATATCGGCGAAGAAGCCGACAAAGCCTATGATGAGATATTCAACAGGAGGAAATGATGAGAAAAACGTGGACGATGGAACAGCGAATTGGCGGGCAAAATCAACGAGCCAAACAGGCAGGCGCAAGACACGATTTGACTCTGGAACAATGGCTAGAAACGCTGGAATATTTCAACCACAAGTGCGCATATTGCGGCAGGCGCGATTACGAATTCATCGAACATTATTTACCTGTTCGAGTCGCGGGAACCACAGTCAGCAATTGCGTGCCCACCTGTGCAAGTTGCAATGCGTTGAAAGATACCCAAAACCATAAGCTAACCTTGTATCAAAACGAACGTGTGCTGGCATTCCTTGAAAGCAAAGGAATAAAAATAGCCTTCCATGTCCATGGGTACAAAGCGACAAAGGAAGAATATGTAATTTTGTATTGTGAAGGTTGTCGAAGCAGACTTGATGTGCCAGGTTTGCGACTGGAAGATGCGGAGCAATATATAAAAGAGTTCTTCACAAACACTGGCTATGCTTATATTGCCGACTGATTTCAGCCAGGGAATTTCTCGCTTTTGCTTTCGACATACTCCCGATACGCCTTCATCAATCGCTTCGTCCATTCCCCCACAGCCCCCTCCCCTACTGGATTTCCGTCAATCGAGATAATCGGCACGATTCCGCGCGAACTGGAGGTGAGGAATGCTTCGTCGAATTCCCCGCTCAGGCTTGGGGCGCGGTACTCGATGGACATCCCCTCCCCTCTTGCCAGTCTCAACACGGCGCGGCGCGTGACGCCCAGCAGGATTCCGCTGCGGGCGGTGATCAACTTTACGTCATTGCGAGGGCGGCGCTTGTCCGCCCGAAGCAATCCCCCACTGGAGACTGGAGATTGCTCACCTGCACTGGCGTGCGGCGCAAGTGTCGCTCGCTGTCGCTCGCTCGCAATGACATAGAAATTAGAAGTCATTCCCTCCAATATCTTTCCGTCGCGAGTTAGCAAAACCTCGAACACATCACCCTTGACCAGTTTCCTTTGCTCCGCGCTTTTGACGATGAAGTCCGTGCCTTTGATTCTTGGGTCGCTGCGCGAGACGCCAGAGGTGACGGCGTGGACTCCGTTCTGGTAAACGGAATCAGGCAGGGGCGCGAAAGGTTGGATGCCGACGTAAATCGTCCCGTCGTCCTTCGTCAGAATCAGCCGCATCCGCGACTCGTGCGGCAGGTTCAACCTTGCCAGGTCGGCGAGTCGAGTTCTCAGCGTGGATTCGCTCACCGAGGGAGCAAGCCCCAGTTCGCGGGCGGGGTCGTACAGCCGCCGTAAATGCGCCTGCAATCCCAACACTTTTTCTCCACCCGAAAGCGTGCTGAATGTCGTATAAAATCCCTGTGGCAATTCCTTTGTCATCTCGTCGAGAGACTTTGCCAGGGTCGCGTAAGGAAGGTTTCCGGCGTTGGTTAGTTCGAATGCAATCATTTTCATGGAATGATTTTATTACGCCAGCCGACAAAATTGCAAGCAATTCCCCATCCCGAAGTACTATATAATTCGCCCATTCATGGACAAAAAGCCAAGTTATCAGCAGGCAACCGAATCCACCGCAAAGGACTTGAAAACTGTTGCGCGAAAAATTTCTGCGCAGCAGTTATCGCGGCTGTCCCTGCCGCAGGTGGACGCCGTGGTCGAACTCATCTCGAAGGTCATCCCCGCAGGGAACGTGCCCGGCATGATCTTGAGCGGACTCGCCCGCCTGCCTGGACGCCGCATCCCTGCCCAGAAAATGCAGCAGGATGTCAATGCCTTGTTCAGCGGTGTCGAGCAGATTTTAGACTCAGCCGTGTATGGGGCAGTCTTTGCGGGTCCTGCCGCCATTATTTGGGGTTATCAAAACCTGCTCAAACTGGCGGGGAAAGACCCCGAGTCGGCATTCCCCGAAGGCGTGTGGCAGTTTTATGCGGGCTATGCCTTGCGCGAAGACACGGCGCGTCACACCAACGAGACTCACGGATTCGATACCCTGCTCGACCAGCATAACATTCGTCTTGACCCAGTGGATAGATTGACTGCCTGGCTGATGGCTTCGATCACCTGCCTGCATCAATACGACGCCCTGTTGAAAAACGAGTGGCGCGAACGGGTGGCGATTTCGCTTCTGGAAGAACTCAGCCATGAACGCGCCAAACGTCTCCGCCGCGAGTGGCTGGCGCAACTCCCCTACCGCCGCGAAGAGGAAGCCGCCGACCTCGACTACCCCCGCTATCGTCAATATAAATTCGAGCAATTCTTGAGTAAGAATCTCGACTCGCTGCCGCTGTCGGAGCACGAAAAATGGCGCGCGAAGTTGATCCTGCTCGAAGAACGCGACCTTGCCGCCTACCAAAGGCAGATGTCCATTCTCGCCTACCTCGACCCTGGACTTTATGGCGAAACCCGCTTCCCCTTCAACCTGACCGACGCGCACATCGGCGTGATTTATCGCGATAGTTATTATCTTTTCCCTGCCTGCGAGCAAGGTTCCGAGAAACCACTCGATGTACTGACTGCCCGTTCACAGACGGCATCCCTCCTCAAATCTGGGACTTCATCGCCGACCCAGTTAACGACTCTGGCGCGGACTCAACGCGCCGCCCTGCCCGCCCTGCGAAACAAACTCAACCCCATGCTGGTCAGTGATCTCGATAACCTGCGCTTCGCGCCCATCCTGATTTCGGCAGATCCCCGCTCGCGCCTGCTGCCGCTCCCCGAACTGCGCCAGGCAGAGCGCGGCATTGGTTCGCACGCGCTGACCATTTTCGACACAGGTTCCACTTTCGTTTTCGATCAATCTCATATTTTCTTCGATGGCGCCTGGGGCACGGCGCTTTCCGAAATCATGACCAACGAGGCGCTTTCGTGGGCGCGTTACCTGAACATGCTCCCCTCCCCCACTCCCGCCGATAAACGGGTTTACACCTCGCTTGCGCTGCAAGTTCAAAAATCCGATTTCGAACTCATCAAACAATTTCCGCGCGCCTCGGCGGAAGCCAGCGCCGAAACCGACAGAGTGAAGCTCCGCGAATGTCTCAGTTTGCGCCGCCAGTTCAAGCAACGCAATGACCTCCTGCAATTGACCATCAACGACTTGCTGGTTTTATATCGCGCCATTCACGCCGCAACATATAAACCTTCGCCCAAATTGCTGGATGAAATCGGGAAGCTTGCCGCCACCCAACCCGAAATCGCCGCAGCCCTTCATCACCTGGTTGCGGAGCGCGATCCGAGCCGCACCAACCCATCCATCTTGATTCCGATGGACGCCAGCTTGAAAGTTCCGCGCGAACGGATTTATCCGCTCAACATGGAAGTGCCGCTGGTCGAGTTGAACCTGCTCAGCCTGCACGCGCAGACGATGAAAATGCTCGCCGCCTACAGAGACTCCACAGAAGACCGCGCCGCCATGTACCGCAACTTCGTCAGCTACCAAAAGACCTATCTGGCGTCGCTGGCTGGTTTTGGGGCGATTTTGAACAAGGCAAAGGAAATTGCCATTCAAGGCGAAAGCGCCAGCGTTGGCGCGCTCAAACTTCTGGCGCACCTGCCCAACTCCATGCAGCATATTCTTGATAAAATCCCCGAACGCTTCGAGTTATTGAACAACATCCTCAAAGGACGCGAAGTATTTTCCAATGTCGGCGCGGTGGCTAGGATCAGCACCCTCACCCGCTTCATCACCGCCAAAGATGACAATGCCCAAAAGGAACTCGCCTGGGGAGTCATCACCGACGCAAAGAATGTCATGCGCATCAGCCTGCGAGACTTCCGCCCGCAGGTGGCAACCCTTTTCTCCATCGGACGAAAAGACCTCGCCAACCTGATCGCCCAGGATTATCTCGAAGCCTACGCCGACGGATTCAACGGTTACATCCGCGACCTTTCGGATATCACTAAAGCCAGCGCGGACAAGGACACCACGCCAACCAGGAAACGGAACTCCAAAAATTCATG
>Ga0172367_10008896_pt1 | contig 11131 bp, 6 predicted proteins | sample Lak10m_FD_114542 | JGI IMG/M metagenome (GOLD analysis project Ga0172367, IMG submission 114542) | Freshwater microbial communities from Kabuno Bay, South-Kivu, Congo - kab_022012_10m | ecosystem: Environmental > Aquatic > Freshwater > Lake | place: Democratic Republic of the Congo: South-Kivu...
ACAGGTTTGGTTTACAACAGCTGGTACGGCAAAGCACACCTTGAAATGCACTGGTGGCACTCGGCGCATTTTGCCAACTGGGGCCATGCAGAATATCTGGTCAAACAATTGGACTGGTACCAGACCATCTATCACAAAGCGCTCGAAACGGCACAACTGCAGGGTTTCAAAGGTGTTCGCTGGCCAAAGATGGTCGGACCTGAAGGTCAGAATAGTCCTTCAGGAGTGGGCAGTTACCTCATTTGGCAACAGCCGCACTTCATTTACATGGCCGAACAGTTGTACCGCAGCAACCCGTCTCCTGAAATTCTGAATAACTACAAGGACTTGGTTTTTGCGACGGCCGAGTTTATGGCCGATTTCGCGGTGCCCGATTCAAGCGGAAAGGTTTATAATTTACTGCCACCGCTTATTCCGGCGCAGGAACACTGGAAACGCGAAACCACGATGAATCCGCCTTTCGAGCTGGCTTACTGGCACTGGGGGCTGACTATTGCGCAGCAGTGGCGCAATCGATTGAACCTGCAGCCCGAACCGCTTTGGGAAGATGTTCGCAACAACATGGCTGCTCCCGATCAGGAAAACGGCTTGTATTTGGGCATTTCCGGAGCATCCGATTCGTACACCAATCCAAGGGCAATCACCGATCACCCGATGGTGACCGGAACGGTTGGTATCCTGCCAATGTGGGACAAAGTTGATCCGGAAGTGATGCGTGCCACCCTGAAAAAGGTGATGAGCAACTGGGACTGGCCCACTACCTGGGGCTGGGATTACCCGATGGTAGCCATGTGCGCCACCCGACTGATCGAACCCGAAATCGCCCTGGAAGCTTTGCTGAAAGACGTTCAGAAAAATACCTACCTGAAAAACGGGCACAATTATCAGAGTCCGCGCCTGCGCATTTATTTGCCCGGAAACGGTGGTTTCCTGAAAACCATTTCGCTGATGTGCGCCGGATGGGAAGGCTGCACCACCGAAAATCCAGGTTTCCCGAAAGACGGCAAATGGAATGTGAAATGGGAAGGATTGACAAAAGATTTTTAATATGGATTATTGGAAAATATTGTTAATAGAACAAAGGAATAGAGGGCGAAGTGGATTTACAATCCCATTTATTATTGGGAGTCAAAATTATTTAAACGATAAATATCCACAACAAGATATTGAATCACTTTTAGTTGATATGTTGTCAAATGCTTCATTTACAACTTGTGTGCGATATTGCTCGGATACAAATGAACTCATAATTGAGATTAAAAAGGAAAATATTCCTGTTATTTATCCAACATTTAACGGATTAACGCAAAAGAATTTTTCTGTTTCGATTGCAAATAATGATTTGGGAAATACTTGTGAAGAAATAATTGATTCATTGACAGAACGGTATCAATTATTTATTGAAAAGGGACTTTTTTCCGTAAAGAACAGAGATTATGGCCGTGAATCTAATTGGGGCGATTTTTCTGAATCAGAAATTAAATTTATTAAGAAGTGCTTTAGTAAATTATGAAACAACTTTTTTTTATAATTCGGTGGTTATTTGTTTTTATTCTCTTTCCTATTTTGGGGTTTGCTCAAAAACAAACCCTTTTCCTCTCCGGAACCGACAACACCCACACTAAAACCTGGGAGTTTTTCTGCACTTCGGGACGAAACAGCGGGGTTTGGTCGAAGATTGAAGTGCCGTCGCACTGGGAACAGCAGGGCTTTGGCGAATACGACTATGGCCGCGACTACCGCACCTACGGCAAAAGGTTCAAGTTTGCCGACGAAAAGGGAATGTACAAATATGCGTTTCAGGTTCCGGCCGACTGGAAAAACCGAAAAGTTTTCATTGTTTTCGAAGGTTCGATGACCGACACCGAAGTGAAGATCAACGGGCAATTGGCCGGACCAATTCATCAGGGCGCCTTTTACCAGTTTCGCTACGATATTACCGATAAACTGAAGTTTGGGCAATCCAATTTATTGGAAGCTACTGTCAGCAAAATGTCGGCTGAACCATCCGTGAATCGAGCCGAACGATTTGCCGATTACTGGGTGTTTGGTGGCATTTTCCGTCCGGTTTACCTCGAAGCCTTTCCTGAAGAACACATTGAACGCCTGGCCATCGATGCCAAAGCCGATGGCTCATTTGCAATGGATGTTTTCACCCAAAATTTGAAAGGAGACAGAATTCTTTCCGCAGAAATTCTTGATTCCAAAAATAAAGTAGTTGCCACATGTAATGGCACCGGAAAAGATTCGCTGGTGACCTTGAATTGCAAAGTTGCAAATCCTGAATTGTGGACAGCCGAAACACCCAATCGCTACACGGTTCGCGTTTCACTGAAAAACGGCAAGAATGAGTTGTATTCAACTTCCGAAAAATTCGGTTTTCGCACGATTGAAATCCGTCAAGGAGATGGCATTTACCTGAATGGCACCAAAATAAAAATGAAAGGCATAAACCGCCACGCGTTTTGGCCTGAAACCGGTCGCTGCCTGAACGATCAGATTAACCTCGACGATGTGAAACTGATCAAATCGATGAACATGAATGCCATTCGTTGCTCGCATTATCCGCCGGACAAAAGTTTCCTGAATTACTGTGATTCGCTCGGCTTGTATGTACTCGACGAGCTGGCTGGCTGGCAAAATGCCTACGCGACGGCGCCCGGCGCCAAATTGGTCAAGGAAATGGTGGTACGTGACTGCAATCATCCGTCGATTATTTTTTGGAGCAACGGCAACGAAGGCGGCACCAACAAGGAGTTGGACGATGATTTTGCTATTTACGACAAATCGAACCGACCGGTCATTCATGCCCATCACCGCCCGGGCAACGATTTTAATGGCATCGACTGCAACCATTACGAAACCTATTACAGCTCGAAAAAAATATTTGCTGAAGGCAAAATTTATATGCCCACCGAGTTTTTGCATGCACAGGATGATGGCGGCGGCGCTGCCGGATTGGAAGATTTTTGGGAGTTATTCTGGAAAACGCCAAATTCCGGAGGTGGATTTACCTGGGTTTTAACTGACGAGGGAATCGTTCGCACCGATTTGAATGGTTTTATCGATGTCAATCGGGTGAATGCGCCCGACGGAGTAGTTGGTCCGCACCGCGAAAAAGAAGGCAGTTATTACGCTTTCCGCGAGATTTATTGCCCGGTAAAGATCAGCATGAAAAAGCTTCCGGAACAGTTCGATGGCAAAATACCTGTGGAAAACCGCTACCATTTCACTAACCTGAAAGATTGCCGTTTCGAATGGCAGTTGGTCAATTTCAGCACCGTAACTGATCGCCAGGCTGCCCACATCATACAAAAGAGCGGAATTGCTAAAAGTCCCGATGTTCGCCCCTTGGAATTTGGAACTTTGAAACTGGAACTTCCCGCCGATTACAAAAAATACGATGCCCTTTACCTTAAAATCTTCGACCGCTCGGGCGACGAAATATTCTGCTACTCGTGGGAAATTGGCGGTAACCTGCGGCAGGTTTCGCAACTGGTGAAAATGGACATGAGCGAGCAGGAAAAGCAACAGCGCGAAAAGCTGAAAGCCGCAGGAATTGAGGCCGACAACATTCTGCCGATCGAGCAACAATCAGGCGATTTGTCGAAAGAAAAAGGCACGGCAGAACTGATTGAAAACGACAGTTTATATACACTGAAAGCCTCCGGAATTGCAGTCATGTTCAGTAAAAAAGATGGCAAAATCAGGAAGGTTGCCAACGATTTGGGTTTGCCGTTGCCATTTTCAAACGGACCTGTTTTGGTAAGCGGAAACGCCCGTCTGGAAAGCATTCAGGCTAAAAAAGGAGAGAAAAGTTGTTCGCTCGAAATGAACTATTCCGGCGATATGAAAAGAGTGATCTGGACCATGTTCAGCAGTGGATGGCTGGCGTTGGACTACGAATACCAGGTAGCCGGTGAGCAGAAATTTTGCGGAATCAGTTTCGATTTTCCGGAGTCGGACGTGATTGGTGCCAAATGGCTGGGCAAAGGTCCGGCGCATGTGTGGAAAAACCGAACGGCTGGAGGTGTGCTCGATGTTTACCAGCGCATGTACAACAACCGGTTGCCAGCCGATAACAGTTGGGGACTGCCGCAATTCAAGGGCTATTTCCCTGAGGTTTCGTGGATGGAATTTAACACGGTTGATGGCAAGTTTACTGTGGTGGCACAGGAAGACGATCTGTTCGTTCGCCTGTTCAATTTCTACGGAATTTCAGGACCAAAAAACTATCCGGAGTTACCTGTTGGCGATATTTCGTTTTTGGATGCGATTCCACCCATCGGAACCAAGCTTGCCATGGGCATCAGCAACGACACCTGGAACCTCGGCCCCATGGGCGAACTGAATAAAATGGACAAACCGGTAAAGCGAACTCTGTATTTTTATTTTGGACTAATAAACTAATTCGAAGCGACTGATCCGATGACTTCTAGTCATCGGATCAGTTAATCTGATAACGATGACAACAAGAAGAACATTCATACAACAAACCCTTTTAGCCGGAAGCGCTTTATTTGCTTCGGGAATGGGCGGTTTTGCCGCTGCTCCTGAAAAAAACTATAGCAAAAAGGATATTGCATTCTTCGCCAAACGGCTGAAACCACTTGGTCGCATTCTGGAATTGGAAGGCTACTACGTTTGGGGAACCAGTCCGATTGTGGCGCCCGACGGCAAAATCCACGTGTTCTTTTCGCGCTGGGATGCCCAAAAAGGAATGGGCGGCTGGATCAATAGTTCAGAGATTGCCCATGCTGTGGCCAATAAACCCGAAGGACCGTATTACGACATCGAAACCATTCTGGCGCCGCGTGGCGAAGGTTATTTCGACGGAACGACCTGCCACAATCCGCATATTCAGTTGGTTGATGGAAAGTATTGCCTGTTTTATATCGGGAATTCGAATAAAAAAACCAATACCAAGCGCATTGCGCTGGCCACATCCGATTCATTGTACGGTCCGTGGAATAGGCCCGACAAACCTTTGCTTGAAGTCGGGCCCTTAGGTTCGTGGGACGATCATTGCACCTCGAATCCGGCATTTCTGAAACATCCGAACGGGCAGTACTGGCTGTATTACAAATCGTGGAATACCGAAGAATACGAACATTCGGTCGATCCTGCCATTCGCGGAAACCGCAAATACGGACTGGCCATTGCCGAAAAGCTCGAAGGTCCGTACGTGAAATACTCCGGGAACCCGATTTTGGATTATTCGAACCTGGGCAACAACCGCCAGTTGGAAGACGGCAATGTGTTTATGGAAAACGGCCGCTTTTTCATGCTGGCACGCGACATGGGCCGGTTCGATCAAGAAGTGGGCATCATTCTCGAATCGAAGGATGGCATTCACTGGTCGGAGCCGAAGATCAGCTATTTTGGGTACAGCCATTATTTGCAGCAACCGCCGGCACCGTCGCATCTGAGGAAATACGGACGCTTCGAACGCCCTCAAATCCTGATGCAAAATGGGCACCCCACGCATCTGTTTGTGGCCTCGCAGGGCGGCAAATACAATACCTCGACCAATTTTGTTTTTGAAGTAAAACAATAGAATAAGCTACTGATCCGATGACTCAAAGTTCATCGGATCAGTAAAAAAAGCTAAAATGAAAATAACAACATTACTTGTACTTTTAGGTTTGGCACTTAGTCTGAACCTTCAGGCCAAACATAAACCAACAGTATTTACCATTGGCGACTCAACGGTGAAGAATGGACAAGGAAACGGCGCCGGTGGTCTGTGGGGCTGGGGCGACCCGTTTCAGCAGTACTTTGACAACACTAAAGTGTTGGTGAAAAACTGCGCTTTGGGCGGAACTAGTAGCCGAACTTTTCAAACCAAGGGCTTATGGGATGAGGTGTTGAAGGAACTGAAAAAAGGCGATTTTGTGTTGATGCAGTTTGGCCACAACGACGGCGGTGCCATCAACGACACGCTGCGCGCCCGAGGCACCATCAAGGGCGTTGGCGAAGAGACCGAAGAAATCGATAACCTCATTACCAGGCAGCACGAGGTGGTGCACAGCTACGGCTGGTACCTGCGCAAGATGGTTCGCGAGGTTAAAGCGAAAGGTGCTACGCCCATCATCGTAACGCCCATTCCCCGCAACGACTGGGTCAACGGGAGGATTAAACGCACGCCGGATAGTTATCCCGATTGGGCCATGCAGGTCGCTCGTCAGGAGAAAATCATGTTTATCGATTTGAATAGACTGATGTCGAAGCAGCTCGATCAATTGGGCGAAGGCAAAGTGACCGGAACGTATTTTTTCAGTCACGACCACACGCATACTTCGGCTGAAGGGGCAAAAATGGCGGCTAAAATAGTGGCAAAAAGCATTCAGGAGAATTCAAAATGCGAACTGAACCGCTTTTTATTGACCAATCCGGTGATCAGTTTTCCGGTGAAGAAACGGGTGTTCGTCATTGGTGATTCAACGGTTGCCAACGGAAACGACAGCATTGTCGGCTGGGGAAAAGAGTTGCCGGCCTATTTTGATACTACCCGTGTGGCGCTGATCAACAAAGCCCGTGGAGGACGAAGCAGCCGTACGTTTCATACCGAGGGCTTGTGGAACGAGATTCTTCCGCAGCTCAAAAAAGGCGATTTCGTGTTGATGCAGTTTGGCCACAACGATGGGGCCCGCCCCGATGCTGAAAAGTTTCGAGGTTCGCTGCGCGGAATTGGCGAAGAAACGCAGGAAGTAATCAAACCCGATGGCACCAAAGAAGTGGTGCATACCTATGGCTGGTACATGCGGAAATTTATTCAGGAGACGCAGCAGAAAGGCGCCGTTCCGGTCATACTGTCCATGATTCCGCGCAACATCTGGAAGGATGGAAAGGTGGAGCGTGCTTCGGAAATGTATGGAAAATGGGCAAGAGAAGTTGCAGAATCCTCCGGAGCATTTTTCATCGATCTGAATGAAATGGTGGCCAAAAAATATGAGGAAATGGGTGCTGAACAGGTGAAATCCTTTTTTCCCGGCGATCACACGCACACCAATTCTGCCGGCGCAAAGCTGAATGCAAAAACGGTTGTGGGAGGAATCAAAGAATTGAAAGGTTGCGAGTTAAAGGCTTATTTGAAGGAATGATGTTGTTGTAATAATCCCTATGAAGAAATTTAAAATGCACATAATGAAGTATTTGGTCTTATTTTCTATCCTTCTTTCCGGCTTGAGTGTTCATGCTCAACGCCAGATGGAATATTTGTCGCGTGGCGTGGTGGCGGTTCAGGCGGGGCGCGACAGTGTGTTTGTGATCTGGCGTTTGTTGCATTCGGATACCGATAATGCGACATTTAATGTTTTTCGTCAGGGTGAAACAGGCAAAGCTGCAAAGCTGAATTCCAAACCGCTGACTGATGCAACTTCGTGGATGGATGTGTCGCCGCTTGCTGAAGGAAAATATACCTACACCGTAAAACCGGTGAAAGGCGGCGAAGAAGGGTCATTTGTTTTTGACAAAAAGGCGACTGGCAAACCGTATTTCGATATTCCGCTTCAAACTCCGGAAAAATACACGCCTGGCGATGCCTCGGCCGGTGACCTGGATGGCGACGGGAACTACGAACTCGTGGTACACATGACCGGACGTGCGCACGACAACAGTCACGACGGTTTGACTGATCCGCCGATTTTTCAGGCTTACAAAATGGACGGCACTTTGCTCTGGACGATCAATCTGGGCAAAAATATTCGCGAAGGGGCGCATTACACCCAGTTTTTGGTGTACGATTTTGATGGCAACGGAAGGGCAGAAGTGGCTATGAAAACCGCCGACGGAACCGTTGATGGCCAGGGGAAAGTGATTGGTGATGCTTCAGCTGATCACCGCGATCAGGATGGCCACATTGTTCGCGGGCCAGAGTTCCTGACCGTGTTCGATGGATTGACCGGCGCCGCTCTGTCAACGGTCGATTATTGGCCGGGCCGCCATTCGTCGAAACAGAATCCGACGGCCGAAGAAATGAAGGAAATCTGGGGCGACGGCAATGCCAACCGTTCTGAACGATACCTGGCCTGCGTGGCTTACCTCGATGGAATTCATCCGTCGCTGGTGATGTGCCGCGGTTATTACACCCGCGCAGCGTTGGCTGCCTACGATTTTCGAGATGGGAAACTCACCAAACGCTGGTTTTTCGATAGCGACGACGATACGCCTGGAAACCAAGCCTATCGTGGACAAGGCAACCACAATTTGAGCGTTGGAGATGTGGACGGAGATGGCTGCGACGAAATTATGTACGGGGCTGCCGCAATCGACAACGATGGAAAAGGACTGTATTCAACCGGATTGGGACATGCCGATGCGATGCATTTTTCCGATCTCGACCCCAATCGCCCCGGACTGGAAGTTTTCAACATTCAGGAACGATTTAGCGATGCCGGGTTGAACATGCGCGATGCCAAAACCGGTGAGATTTTGTGGCGGGTGGCGTCACTCAAAGCCGATGAATCGGGCGGCGACAAAGGCGAAGGACCTGGCCGTGGCGTGTCGTTCAATGTCGATCCGCGTTACTCCGGAAACGAATGCTGGGTTTTTGGCGCGCAGCTCAAAGGCATGTGGAATGCGCAAGGAAAGAAGATCTCGGAAACAACAACCGCAACCTGCAATTTTGCGGTGTGGTGGGACGGCGATTTGTTGCGCGAATTGCTCGATAAAAATAAAGTGATGAAATGGGACTGGACGGCCGAAAAGCTGAACACATTGCTCGAAGCCACCGATTGCCAGAGCAACAACGGAACCAAGGGAACACCGGTGTTGAGTGCCGATCTGCTGGGCGACTGGCGCGAAGAAGTGATTTTGCGCACTGCCGATAACAAATCGCTGCGTGTTTTCACAACGACCATCCCAACGAAACATCGCTTTGTAACACTGATGCAGGACCCGATTTACCGGTTGGGCATTGCGTGGCAGAATGTGGCTTACAACCAGCCGCCGCACACCGGATTTTACATTGGCGACGAGATGAGTAACCCGGTAAAACCGAATTTAAAACTGATAAAGTATAAACCTTAAAAGCTCCGTTAGGAGCGAAATATTGGTAGCCCGGGGTGGAGTGTAACGGAACCCCGGGGCAGCAACAATAATTAATTAAACCGTCCGCGCGAAACAGATATTCAACGCGATATTTTGTTTCGGACGGAATGGAGAAATCAAAAATAAAAATGAAGCAAATATCTGTAATACTTATTTTATCAGTTTTTTGGATCGATAGCCTTGCCAAAGAAAAGCCATTCATAAACCGGTTTGATTTCGGTTCAGGAAAGGCCAAAAAAGGCTGGACGCAAATAACACCGTTGTCGGTTTATTCGGCTGAAAAAGGTTTTGGACTGATCCCTTCCGGAGAAATATACGGTGATAAAACGGGCGATTTTTTAGCCAGTAAAAAGCCATTCTATTTTGTGGTCAATCTTCCTGAAGGGCACTACCGCGTGCTTTTAACGCTGGGTGGCGCTCCAGAGGGGGCTTCAACTACCGTCAAAGCCGAGTCGCGGCGATTGATGCTCGAAAACGTGAAAACGGCTTCCGGAAAAACCGTTCAAAAAACGATCGTGGTCGATGTTCGTACGCCAAAAATCAACGATCAGGAGCAGATTAAACTGAAGGAGCGCGAACTGAATTACCTGAACTGGGACAATAAGTTGACGCTGGAATTCAATGGTGAACATCCGTGTGTGGCAGCGATTGAAATTCAAAAAGCCGATGAACTGCCGACCATTTTTCTGGCTGGGAACTCAACCGTTACCGATCAGGAAAACGAGCCATGGGCTTCGTGGGGACAGATGTTTCCGAACTTCCTGAAACCGGAAGTGGTGGTAGCCAATTACGCCGAGTCGGGCGAAACACTGCTGGCCTTTAAACGCGAAAAACGACTGCAAAAGATTTTGAGTCGGATGAAAACCGGCGATTACCTGTTTATGGAATTTGCGCACAACGACCAGAAACCCGGCGGAAACCACCTCGATGCGATGACCACTTACAAAGATGAATTGCGCTACTACATTGCCGAGGCACGCAAAAAAGGCGGAAAACCGGTGCTGGTGACTTCCACCAACCGCCGCCGTTTCGATGAAAACGGAAAGATTATTAACACGCTGGAAGAATTTCCGGAGGCCATGCGCCAACTGGCCAAAGAGCAAAACATTCCGCTGATCGACCTGAATGCGATGAGTAAAACGCTTTACGAAACGCTTGGCGTTGAAAACTCGAAAAAAGCTTTTGTGCATTATCCGGCTAACAGTTATCCGGGGCAAGACAAACCGCTGGCCGACGATACACATTTTAATCCGTATGGAGCCTACGAACTGGCAAAATGTGTGACTATGGCTATCCGTATCGCCATTCCTGATCTGGCCGGATACATCCGCGCAGATTGGCGAGGTTTCAATCCGGGAAAACCTGATCCGGTGTCGGAGTTCCACTGGTACGAAAGCCCTACGGTGAATCTGATAAAACCTGATGGAAATTAATATGAACCACATAGGCCGCATAGGAATTTGGAATTTTGCCTTGTGAGAAACTTTGTTATTACCCTAGCGGGGTAAGATGTTAGTATAAGAATTAGAGCCAATGCCGTCCACTGGAAAGTGTTCAAAAAGGAGTTGAAGTTCTTTTGGACGGAATAGAGTGAATCTAAAAAAGCGGAATATTAATTACAAATCACATATAAACTCAAATTCAATGCAAAAAGTAACACTACTCATGGCCTTGCTGATTGTTGCGACAGGGCTGGCCGGAGCGCAGAACCTTCCGGCGAAAAAAGAAATCATGGACAAAATGGTGCTCGCCAATGCCTATTTCATGAAGAAATGGCCCGATACAGGTAAAACGATCATCACCAACAAGGAACGCCAGAGCAACATCTGGACGCGCGCTGTGTATTATGAAGGACTGATGGGGCTTTACTCGGTCAATCCGGATAACGCGTATTACGATTATGCGATTTCGTGGGGCGAGGCGCACAAATGGGGCCTCAACGGCGGCGTAAAAACCCGCAATGCCGACAACCAGTGCTGTGGCCAAACGTACATCGATCTGTATGAAATGGACAGGCAGCCGGTGCGAATCAAAGACATTCGCGCTTCGGTTGACCTGATGCTGGCTACCGACAAAATCA
>Ga0172367_10008897_pt1 | contig 11131 bp, 7 predicted proteins | sample Lak10m_FD_114542 | JGI IMG/M metagenome (GOLD analysis project Ga0172367, IMG submission 114542) | Freshwater microbial communities from Kabuno Bay, South-Kivu, Congo - kab_022012_10m | ecosystem: Environmental > Aquatic > Freshwater > Lake | place: Democratic Republic of the Congo: South-Kivu...
AGTTATGTATGAGCATTTCGGCGCTACTTCGTCAAACTTGACATCACCCTTTAAGCGGAAACCCGATTTTGTCTCCGGCGCGCTTACACGTGTAGTTCCAACGTCAATAACTACAGCACCTTCCTTTACCATATTCGCTTTAATGAATTCAGGCGCACCTAAAGCAGCGATCAGAATATCGGCTTCTGCGCAAACTTTTTCCAGATTTTTGGTCTGACTATGTGCTACCGTAACCGTTGCATTTACTGCCTTCTGCGACATCAGAATACTCAACGGACGGCCAACTATGTTGCTTCGTCCAACAATTACACAATTTTTTCCTGATGTTGGAATCTGATACCTTTTCAGCAATTCGACAATTCCATATGGTGTTGCAGAAAGGAATGCCGGCAATCCGAGAACCAATCGGCCAACATTTTCAGGATGAAAACCATCAACATCCTTACGCGAATCGATGGCTTCAATAACTTTTTGTTCAGAGATATGTTTGGGAAGTGGCAACTGAACAATGAAACCGTCCAGTTCTTCATCCTTGTTTAATTCGTCAACCTTTGCGAGAAGCTCCTCTTCTGTAACATCATCTTCGAAACGCACCAAAGTTGAACGAAAGCCAACTTCTTCACAATCCTTGATTTTAAAAGCAACATAGGTTTCGCTACCGCCATCGTGACCGACCAAAACTGCAGCCAAATGTGGCGCCCTTTTTCCAGAGGCAACAATTTGTTGAACTTCTGAAGCAATCTCTTTTTTTATTTCGTCGGCTGTTTTCTTTCCGTCAATTAATATCATAGTTGTTCTTTTTACAATTTATTAATTTCTCCGGCCCATGTTGCCTACCATTCGTTTCATATTGTTGCCCTGCGAAACAACCTTCATCATTTTACGGGTTTCAGTAAATTGTTTGATGAGTCGGTTTACTTCCTGAATATTGGTTCCTGAACCATCGGCAATACGTTTGCGGCGTGAGCCATTCAAAAGACTAGGATCTTCGCGTTCTGCGGGTGTCATCGAATAAATTATGGCTTCAATATGCTTGAAGGCATCGTCTTCAATCTGCACATCCTTCAATGCTTTACCCATACCCGGAATCATCGCTGCCAAATCTTTCAGATTACCCATTTTTTTGATTTGCTGAATTTGTTTCAGGAAGTCGGTAAAACTAAACTGGTTTTTAGCGAGTTTTTGCTGAAGTTTCCGAGCCTCTTCCTCATCAAATTGCTCCTGTGCTTTTTCAACGAGCGAAACGATATCACCCATACCCAAAATACGGTCGGCCATACGTTCGGGGTGGAAATTGTCGAGCGCTTCCAGTTTTTCGCCCGTACCAACAAATTTGATTGGCTTGTCAACAACTGAACGAATTGATATGGCAGCACCGCCTCGCGTATCACCGTCGAGTTTAGTCAGAACAACGCCATCAAAATCGAGCCGGTCGTTAAATTCCTTGGCCGTATTAACGGCATCCTGTCCGGTCATGGCGTCAACCACGAACAATATTTCCTGAGGTTTAACCGCATCTTTAACAGCGGCAATTTCATTCATCATTTCCTGATCGATTGCCAAACGTCCGGCGGTATCGATAATAACCACATCATTTCCCTGCATTTTGGCCTGACGAATAGCTTCCAAAGCGATTTTGACAGGATTACGATTGCCTTCTTCTGTATAAACCGGCACGCCAACCTGCTGACCAAGAATTTTCAGCTGATCAATAGCAGCGGGGCGATAAACGTCGCAGGCGACCAGCATCGGATGACGGCCCTTTTTGCTTTTAAGCATTTTAGCAAGTTTTCCGGAGAAGGTGGTTTTTCCCGACCCCTGCAAACCTGCAATCAGAATTACCGAAGGATTACCCTTTAAATTAATATCTACAAACTTGCCGCCCATCAATTCAGCCAGTTCATCATGAACTATTTTCACCATCAATTGGCTTGGTTTGATGGCATTAAGCACATCCATCCCCAAAGCCTTTTTGCGGACATTTTCGGTGAATGACTTGGCTATCTTAAAATTAACGTCGGCATCCAACAGGGCACGACGAACTTCTTTAAGCGTTTCGGCAACATTAATTTCGGTAATTTTCCCCTGACCTTTCAGGAGTTTAAACGACCGCTCCAGCTTTTCATTCAGATTCTCAAACATATCTAATTAAAAGATTTTCTATTTTTTAAAACTCCTGCAAAAATATAAAAATATGCTAAAGCGCCTTTCAAACTTAAAATTTAAAAAAAATAGCTCAGACGTGGGTTACCTTTTCTTTTAAACCGGAATAAACAAGCGTAAAGAGTATAGTTTGCAACTTGAAGGATTAGAATATGGGTGATTATTATTCAAACTATTACGGTCTGTTGTTTAATTGTCCTTTCGGAAGTGAAATTAAAACCTGCGCCCTGACAAAGTTGAGGCAAAAGGGAGCCAAAGAAAGGTATATTCATTATGAGGCCCTAACACTGCACGAACGAAAAGTTCTGATCAAACAACATCACGATTGTTTGATGGTTAGGGAAAAAAAGTCCCTTTTTCACGAATCGCAATAATGTAGATTATTTAGGGAGCCGCCCGGCTCCCTTCTACTTTTTATAAGGGTACCATTTCTCAATTTGTCCTAAATTATTCGGCCCATTTTCTTACTTTTGCGCTTCCAAAAATCAGAGGATAGAAATGGTAGATCCGCAACAATTATTCCGGAAATTTTCAGAAATGCATGTACTAATCATTGGCGATTCAATGATTGACACCTATTTATGGGGTTCAACCGAACGAATGTCTCCGGAAGCCCAGGTTCCGGTAATCCGGATAGAAAAGCAGGAAGACCGGTTGGGCGGCGCTGGAAATGTAGCGATGAACATCAAAGCTTTGGGGGCAAAAACCACCTTAATTTCCATGATTGGTGACGACGAAAAAGGAAAATGTCTTCATCGGTTATTATCGAAAAATGCAATTGGCAACAACGAAATTCTCACCGTAAAAAGCCGGATTACCACCGTAAAAAGCCGAATATTGTGCGGCGGAAAGCAGATCATAAGATTTGATCAGGAGGACACTGATTTTATTGAAACTGATATTGAAACGGTTGTTTTGGAAAACGTTCAGAGAATTGCTGATAGTTCGAAAGTTGATCTGATCATTTTTGTTGACTACGACAAGGGATTTATTACTCCACAGCTGATTAAATCAGTTATTGAAATTGCAGAGGCCAAAGGAATATTGACCGCGGCTGATCCAAAAATCAGAAATTTTGAACATTACCGACAAGTTGATCTCTTCACGCCTAATCTGTCGGAATTTCAGGAAGGACTTCAATTGAAAATTGACAAGAATGAATTAACTGATTTGAAAATTGCAGCGACAAAATTTAAGGAAGAAAATCAGATTGGAATGTTATTCATTACCTTATCGGAAATGGGAGTTCTACTTACTGATCGTGAAACACAAAAACACTTTATGGCACAAACCCGGAATATAACAGATGTTTCCGGAGCCGGCGACACAGTTATATCGATAGCCGGATTGTGTCTTGCTGCAGGATTATCAGGAACCGAAATAGCGCAAATATCAAATATTGCAGGAGGGCTGGTGTGTGAAAGTATGGGTGTTGTACCCGTGAATCCGAAAGAACTGGCCACTGAAATCGAAAAAATATAACATTTTGAGCCAAACACTTGCAAATTTCATAATCGATGCATTGTTGTGGATTTGAAAGTGATATTGAAATTATCCTTAACCTCAAAATCAGGATTACCTTTATAAAACGGATGAAGAAGGCTAAAAAAATGGAAATTCAAAAATCAATATATCAGCACATTAAGTGCCATTTAGGTTTAATTAATAAATATTTACTATAGGGTTCTGTTTAAAATATTAACTTTGGAACTTGTCAAATTAGTAGTTTTTGTATGGGAAAAGTTATTGCGCTTGCGAATCAAAAAGGGGGTGTAGGAAAAACCACAACAGCGATAAATCTTGCTGCAAGTTTAGCCGTTCTGGAATATAAAGTACTGATAATAGATGCTGATCCACAGGCCAATGCAACTTCAGGAGTTGGATTTGATGTTCGGAATGTAAAAACCAGTATCTACGAATGTATCGTTGATGAACTTGATCCCCGAAAGATTATTTTGAATACCGAAATTAAAGGGTTAGACCTGATTCCCTCTCATATCGACTTAGTGGGTGCCGAAATTGAAATGCTCAATCTTCCTAACCGGGAAAAAGTTTTGCGGCATGTCATCGAAAAAATTAGAAGTGATTACGATTTTATACTAATCGACTGCTCGCCTTCGTTAGGTCTAATAACAGTAAATGCATTGACAGCTGCGGATTCGGTCATTATTCCGGTGCAATGCGAGTATTTTGCGCTGGAAGGTCTTGGTAAACTGTTGAATACGATTAAAATAATTCAAACTAAATTACATCCTGACCTTGAAATTGAAGGATTCCTGTTAACAATGTACGATTCGCGGTTGAATTTATCGAATCAGGTTCAGGAAGAAGTGAAAAAGCATTTTCAGGAAATGGTTTTCGAATCAGTGATTCAGCGTAATATTAAACTTAGCGAAGCTCCAAGTTATGGTCAACCGGCTATTTTATACGACGCCACTTCGAAAGGAGCATCGTCGTACATGAATTTAGCCAGGGAGCTTTTGCAAAACAATGGCATGACAAAAATTAAAAACGCAGGAAAAATTATTGAATAAGACCCATTTATTATGGCAAAAAAGAGTGCATTAGGAAGAGGTTTGGGTGCTTTGATTGACGGAGCAGATTCGCCGGTTCAGGCTAAAGAAGCCGGATCGTCAATCAACGAAATTGAAATTTCGAAGATTATTGCCAACCCTTTTCAACCCCGAACCAAATTCGATGAGGAAGCTTTGAACGAACTTGCAGCTTCAATCAAGGAAATTGGCATTATTCAACCGATAACCCTTCGCAAAATCGACGACGATCAATACCAGATCATTGCCGGGGAGCGTCGTTTCAGGGCTTCGAAGCTGGCCGGACTGACTTCTATTCCAGCTTATGTTCGCACTGCCGACGACGAAGGAATGCTCGAAATGGCTTTGGTTGAAAACATTCAACGCGAAGATCTCGATGCCATTGAAATTGCTCTCAGCTACCAGCGTTTAATCGACGAATGCAAACTTACCCAGGAACTATTGAGCGACCGGGTAGGAAAAAAACGCTCTACCGTAACTAATTATTTGCGGCTGTTGAAATTACCCGCAAAAATTCAGAAAGGCATCGTCGATAAAAACATCACAATGGGACATGCCCGGGCTCTGGTCAACATTCAGGATTCGGATATGCAGCTGATGATTTATGATGAAATTCTGAAAAATGAGTTTTCGGTTCGTAGAGTGGAAGAAATTGTCAGAAACTACAACGAAGATCAAACCAGTTTTCAACCGGAAGAAAAAGTGAAGGTTCCAAAATTTCCAACCGAGTACCAGGATTTATACAATCATCTGAATAAATATTTCCAGTCGAAGATTGATTTTAAAATGGACCAGACCGGAAAAGGAAAAATAACCATACCATTTTCATCGACAAAAGATTTGGAGCGCATTTTAGGAATTCTCGATAAATTAGATGCTTAGAAAAAAAAACATTGTCTCGGCAAAACACATTGGTGTCAGCTTTTTTTTAATCCTGTTTTTCGCAACAGGATTTTTGGCCTATAGCCAGCAACAAGTTGCCGATTCAACGAAAGTTGACAAAAAAGAAGAAATTCATTCGCCCCGAAAAGCGACAATTTATTCGGCGGTGTTGCCAGGATTAGGCCAGATTTACAACCGAAAATACTGGAAATTGCCCCTGGTTTATGGCGGTTTTGCAACTTTCGGATACTTTATTAACTTTAACAACGAGCAATATATTACATACAGACAGGCATATTCAGACATTATTGACAGTGATCCTTACACAAATTCTCATCTGGGTTTAAAAGTAAATCCCTATCTATTGCAACCCGATCAGGTTTCCAATTATACGGAAGCATTGAGGAGACAGAAGGATTATTGGAGACGAAACAGGGATTTGGTAGTTATAAGTACTGTTGCGTTTTACGCGATAAACATTATTGACGCCAGTGTTGATGCTCACTTTTTTAATTTTGACATCAGTGACGATTTATCGATCAACTGGGTGCCAGGGCCGGTAATGTGTATGGATAATAAACTGATGGGGATACATTGCAGATTTACATTTTAACAAAAGCTTATGAGGATATTACAACTAACTGTTATTATACTGACAATTACAGCACTAAGCAGTATCGGTGCCGTAGTAAGAAAAGAGAATCTTCGAAAAGCATGTACGATACATGTTTCGTCGATTGATACTCTGAGCGGATATGAAAAGTACTATTATATTCCGGATGAAAACCTGAATAAATACTTTTCAGACAAACTCGACAGTATGTTGAGCAGTTGGTACGTACAGAATGCTTTCCTTTTGGATAGTACAGAACTGGCCGAGGCCGATACATTGAAGCAAACTTTGCCTGACTCGGTTTACATTCAGCGCCTGCAATCGATGCAGTCCGCAGTTAGCCTTTCATACAACAATACAGTCAAGAATTTTATTGCCATGTACACCGTGCGCAAACCCAAACAGGTTGCCGTGATGCTTGGTTTGGCCAATTATTATTTCCCGATGTTTGAGGAAGCGCTGGCCAAATATGGCTTACCCATGGAATTAAAATACCTGCCTATTATTGAATCGGCATTGAATCCCGGAGCCAATTCGGTGGCCAGTGCGGTCGGTTTATGGCAGTTTATGTATGGAACCGGTAAAATGTACAAACTAGAAATCAGCACTTTTGTTGACGAGCGTCGTGATCCGTTGAAAGCTACTGATGCGGCAGTTCGTTATTTGCGCGATTTATACAACATTTACAACGACTGGCATTTGGTGATTGCCGCTTACAATTGTGGTCCAGGAAATGTAAACAAAGCCATTAAACGCTCCGGAAATGCACGCGACTACTGGAAAATTTATTACAAATTACCCAAAGAAACACGTGGATATGTTCCGGCATTTATCGCCGCCAATTACGTGATGAACTTTTACCAAAGCCACAATATTTTTCCTAAATCGCCCGACTTCCCGATTATAACCGACACCATTATGGTGAACGATTATCTGCATTTCAATCAGGTTTCAGAGGTTATTGGACTTCCGGTGGAGCAAATCAGGAGTTTGAACCCACAGTACCGGCGCGACATTATTCCGGCCAGCAAAGAAAGGGCCTACAGCCTTGTTTTGCCGCAGGACGAGATTTCTGCTTACCTCGAAAATGAAGGTACAATTCACAATCATCGCCGGACCGAATTCTTCCCGAACAACCAGATCGTCAATCCGCAAAACTATTACGCAAGCCAGAGTCCGAGCGATATTAAAGGGCGCGACAAAATTACCTACACTGTAAAATCGGGCGACAATCTCGGGTTGATTTCAGCATGGTTCAGAGTTCGTACTTCCGACCTGAAGTATTGGAATAAAATGCGGAGTAACTTCCTGAAAGCCGGACAAAAACTAACTGTTTACGTTCCTGAAGGTCAGGGAGAATATTACAGCAACGTGAGTAAGATGAGTAAAGCTGAAAAGCAAAAATCCTTAAATCAAAAACCAACGATAAGTCCGGCGCCTGCTTTGGCCACATCAGCTAAAAATAAACCAGCTGAAAAAACCGCCGAAAAAGTTGTACCTGCAGAAGCGTCAGAAAAAACATTGGCAGAAGTAGTTGAATCGGGCAAAAAAGACAGCAGCACAGTAAAACCAGCCACACAGCCGGCAGGCGACGAGATTGTATATTATACTGTACGCAAAGGTGATAATTTCTGGTCGATTGCCAAGAAATTCCCGGGAGTATCGAATCAGGAGATCATGAAAATAAACAACATTAAAGCTGCCAATAGCCTGAAGGTTGGTCAGGTTCTGAAAATTATACCAAAGGCTTAGCAGTATTGTACAATTTAACCCATGAACTTTTTATACCCGCTTTTTCTGTTCGCGCTGCTGGCCATCGCCATCCCGGTGCTGATTCATTTCATCAATTTTAAGCGGTATAAAACAGTTTATTTCAGCAACGTACAACTTCTGAAACTGATCAGGCAGGATTCGAAAAAGAAATCGCAGATTAAGCAACTGCTCATTTTACTTTCACGAATTCTGACTATCGCTGCTCTTGTTTTTGCTTTTAGCCGCCCTTATATTCCACTCTCAACAAAAAATCATCTGTCGGCCAATCAGGTCGTGGTGGTTTACATCGACAATTCGTTCAGCATGAAAGTGGAAGGAGAAAGCGGGCCACTGCTTGAGCAAGCAAAACAAAAGGCGATTCAAATAGCCAACTCCTATCGTGCCGGCACACAATTCAGAATTATTACCAACGATTTTTTACCTCAGCACCAGCTTATCCTCAATAAAGAACAGTTTATTCAACAGGTAACCGAAGTCAGGGAAAGCGCTTATTCTACAACTTTGTCAAAGGTTTATGCGAGGGCAATCCAAACTACCGGAAACTTGTCCAAAAAGACTGAATACAATGTGTTTATACTTTCTGATTTCCAGAAAAACAGCGTTGATTTTGAAAAGGTAAAAGTTGATTCCACGCAGTTTACTTACCTGATGCCTCTGGAAAGCCGCCAGCCCAATAATTTAATGATTGATTCTTGCTGGTTTGAAATTCCGGGGCGAAAAATCGGGCAAGCTGAAAAACTATTTATTCGGGTAAGCAATCAGTCGGAACAAGCTTACCAGAATATTCCGGTCCGGCTCACGATCAACGATTCGCTAAAGGCCATTTCGAATATTTCCATTTCCGGTAACGAAAAAACCATCGTTGAGTTAAACTACACCAATAATTCTGAAGGTATTCAGCTCTGCAAAGTTGAATTGGACGACTACCCAATCATTTACGACAACTCATTTTTTATGAGTTACCGGGTTCAGGGAAAGTTAAATGCGTTGGGAATATTCAATCCAAAAGACAATGGTTCAGCCTATCTGAAAAGTTTGTTTGCCGACGATGAACTGATCGTTTATACCGATTTTCAGGAAGACAATCTCCAGATTTCGCAATTGAAGAATAATTCCTGTATTTTCCTGATCAATAATAGTCAACTTAGCTCCGGCTTAGTTTCCGAACTAGCGCAATTTGTTGAAGATGGCGGGACACTTGCTGTTTTTCCTGAACAGCGACCAGCCCATACTGATTTGAACCAGCTTCTGGAAAAACTAAACATGTCGGGCATTTCGAATTTTGACACTTCGGCCACCCGGATTTCAGGAATTGACTACCATGACAACCTGTACAAAAACGTATTTAAAAAGTCGGAAAATGATGCTGATTTGCCCACAATTTATGGCTCCGCTATTTTTAAGGACGAAATAAAAAAGGCAGGAAAATCGCTATTGACCTTCAGAAATGGGAAACCGGCTTTAACAGTCAATTCACACGGCGATGGCACTGTTTATACATTTGCTTTCCCGTTGACTAAAACAAATTTTGAATTTGTACGTCACATCATTTTTGTACCGACGGTTTATAACATAGTGCTGCAAAGTGGTGAAAGGCAGCAATATTCGTATTCGATAGAAAGTGATGAGCCAATCGTACTGAAAAAGAGTGTACAGGCCAGCGAAGTAAAAACCGTCAGCCAACAAACCGGCGATGAATATGTAACCCCGCTTCGGCCAATTGGTAATGGAAAGCAGCAGCTGGTTCCGGATGGTCTTCAAAAAACAGCAGGTCATTTTACCATTTCTGATGGAGATTCAATAATTCAGGCAGTTTCATTCAATTATTCCAGAAAAGAGTCAGAATTCAGTTTTTATACTGAAGAGGATTTATCGAAGATTTTGCAGTCCTCGCAATTTCAGCGATTCCAGATAATTGCCCCAACCGACGCAGCTTTGAGCGAAAGCATTCAGGACTACAGCAATGGCAAACAACTATGGAAATTTTTCATTCTAATGGCTATTCTTTTTATACTGTGCGAAATTGCCATTATCCGATTTTGGAAGTAAGCGTACAGATTTTTAATCTCCTGAAAAAAATCAAATAGTGTGAGAAGAATTTTGTACCGGAATTGTGAAATGGAATACAGAACCTTTTCCGGGAGTACTTTCAGCCCAAATTTTACCACTATTCTTTTCAACAAACTCGCGGCAAATGGCAAGTCCAAGTCCCGTCCCGCTCTCGCCTTCAGTTCCCGGATAAGTAGTATTTTTTCCGATTTCAAACAGGTTACCAATTAATTCGGGTGCAATTCCAATTCCATAATCAATCACCTTTATTTGGGCAAAGTTTCCATCTAGAAACGAGGTCACTTCTATTTTTGAATTTTTAGGAGAAAACTTAATCGCATTGAAAATCAAATTCCGTAAAACGGTCGATATCATATCTTTATCAGCAAAAACAATCAACATAGGATCTATTTTTGCAATTAGCTGCTGCTGTTTCGAAATCAGGTTTAAATCAACGAGCGCTTTGACCTGCTCAAAGACTTCGAGTAGCTTAAACTCGGTTTTTAGAGTTTGAATCTGGTTGGTTTGAGTGCGGCTCCATACCAGTAAATTCTGAAGGAGATCAAAACCATTTTCTGCAGCCTGATTTAAATCTGAAATGATTTGCTGAAGTTCTTCCCTGGAAAAAACTTCCAGATCAGCCTTTAAAATACTGGTGTACCCCACCAAAACATTAAACGGATTTTTCAGGTCGTGGGCAATAATCGAGAAAAATTTATCTTTCGAAACATTCAATTCTTTGAGCTGATCGGTTTTAAGATGGAGTTCGCGGGCCAGTCTTTTTTCTTTTACCAGCAGATAGAAAGTAGCCGCCATGAACAAAACAACAAGTAAAGTGATAATGACTAGATAAACCTGAATGAGTTTAGCAGTCTTTATAGCTTTTATCTGTGACTGGTTATTCTGTTTAAGTTCCTCTAATTCTCTCGTATTTTTTTTGAGCTGAAAGCGGGCCTGAATTTGCCTAATCATTTTGCTTTTCTTCTCGCCCGACAAACTATCATTCAGGATATTATACTTATCGTAGTAATAATAGGCATTCTTATAATCTTTCAGTTCTTCGTAATAAACCGTCAGATTTCCATAAACAAGTCCTATA
>Ga0172367_10008898_pt1 | contig 11131 bp, 10 predicted proteins | sample Lak10m_FD_114542 | JGI IMG/M metagenome (GOLD analysis project Ga0172367, IMG submission 114542) | Freshwater microbial communities from Kabuno Bay, South-Kivu, Congo - kab_022012_10m | ecosystem: Environmental > Aquatic > Freshwater > Lake | place: Democratic Republic of the Congo: South-Kivu...
GATTTGCTCCTTCGAGAGGCCGGGGTATTCGAGCGTGCTCTGCTGGAGGCCGTCGCCTTCCACGAGGTCGGTCTTGTCCTTCTTCACGAACCAGCCGTTGAGCTTGGCCTGCTCGTAAAGCTCGGTGCCGGGATACGGCGCGGCAAGGGAGACTTGCAGCGAGAAGACATCCAGCTCCTTCGCGAAGTTGATCGTCTGCTCGATGGTATCCTTCGTCTCGACCGGCAGGCCGAGGATGAAGGTGCCGTGGATGACGACGCCAGCCTTGTGGCAGTCCTTGGTGAAGCGGCGCATCTCGTCGGTGGTCACGCCCTTCTTGATGCGCGTGAGGGTCTCGTCGTTGCCGCTCTCGTAGCCGACGAGGAAGAGGCGCAGGCCGTTGTCCTTGAAACTCTTGATGGTGTCGTAGTCGAGGTTCGCGCGGCTGTTGCACGACCAGTCCACGCCGAGCGGGCCAAGCTTCTTCGCGATTTCGCGGGCGCGCGGGAGGTTCGCGGTGAAGGTGTCGTCGTCGAAGAAGAACTCGCGCACCTGCGGGAAGCTCTTCTTCATGTAGGCCATCTCGTCGGCGACGTTTTGCGCGCTGCGGACGCGATACTTGTGTCCGCCGATGGTCTGCGGCCAGAGGCAGAAGGTGCACTGCGCCGGGCAGCCGCGGCCGGTATACATCGAGACGTAGGGATGCTGGAGGTAGCCGATGAAATACTTTTCGATTTCGAGGTCGCGCTTGTAAACGTCAGCGACCCACGGGAGCGAGTCCATGTCGGCAATCATCTCGCGCTCGGGGTTGTGTTTGATTTTGCCTTCGCTGTCCTTGTAGGAGAGGCCCTTGATGGTGGCGAGGTCGCGGCCCTCGGCGACTTCCTTGCAGGTGAAGTCGAACTCCTTGCGCGCGACCCAGTCAATGGCCCACGAGGCCTTGAGCGTCTCGGTGGGCAGGACCATCGCGTGCGCGCCGACGAAGCCAATCTTGGTGGCGGGCTTCTGCTGCTTGATTGCCTCGGCGACCTTGCAGTCGTTCTTCAGCGAGGGCGTGCTGGTGTTGATGATGACGTGGTCGAAGCCCTTGGCGATGGCGAGGCACTTGGCCATGTCAATGTGGTGCGGCGGGCAGTCGAGGAGCCGGCTGCCGGGCACGAGCGCGGCGGGCTGCGCGAGCCAGGTGGGATACCAGTAGCTGGTGACTTCGCGCGTGGCCTGGTAGCGCGCGCCGGCGCCGCCGTCAAAGCCGTCGAAGGAGGGAGGGGAGAGGAAGAGTGCGCTCATTTTGGAAAAGTATTCAGTGGTCAGTGGTCAGTAATCAGTTGGTCGGCGGAGCCGGGAAGAATTGCGGGAGGCTTTGCTGGATGAGTTCGACCAACTGGCCGAGTTCGCGCCGGTGGGTTTCGTAGTCTGCGCCCAAGTCAGTCCAGTCTCCGCCCGGGTAATGTTGCGAGAAGAACTCCTGCGTCAGGTCGTCAGCCAGCGTGCGAAACTGGGAGAAGTTCGAATCGTAGGCGATGCTGTCCTTAAGCAGGACAACAAGGTCATGTGTCTTCTTCAGCTTCCAGCCTTTTGCGACGAGGTAGCCCTTCAAGTAGCGCTCCGCAGCTTCTTGGAGCAGCTCCAAACCGGTGGGGGTGGAGCCTTCCGCCGCCCAGAGGACGTCAGCGGCCTTCAGCCGATCCGACGCGAGGTAAAACCAATCCGCCGGATCGCTCTCGGAGGATTGCTTACGTAGCATAGACCTCCAGCCCTTGGCCGACGATCTCCTCGTAAAACGGGCTGTGCACCGCCAGCCGCTCGGCGATGCGCGCGGAGGATTTGGCAAGAATGGTGAACGGAGGGCGATCCGCCGGCACGTCCCAGAGCGAGTGCAGAATTTCCTTCGTGCCCCGATTTTCGGAAGTCATGTCATCGCGGATGACCAAAATATCCACGTCGCTGTCTGGCTGCGGCTGGCCGTAAATCTGGCTGCCGAAGAGGATAATCTTGCGTGGATGAAACCGCTCCACGATGTGGCTCAAGTATGGCTCCACCCGGTGCGCGATGCGATGCACCGGATACTTCGGATCGTGTAACGCGGGAAAGCGCGTTCCAACCCGGTAAGGCGTGGCAGTTTCCTGAAGCACGGCGTTGGTATTGTCCGCTTCCATCACTGGGAGATTCGCTCACTCCGCCTTCGTCGTCACCGTGCCGTTGGCCTTGATTTTCGCGAGCAGGTCATCGCGCTGCGAAGTGTCGCCCGTGCCGCAGCCGCCGGTGGCTGGTGCGTGCGTGTGCTCGTCTTCCTTGCGGGTGAAGGCTCCGCGCGCGCTGGCGGCGGGGTTGATGGCGGCCTTGGCTTCGGCGAGGTGGCCCTTGCCGATGGTCACGCCGTTGAGGGCACGCTTCTCCAGCTCAGGGCTGGCGGGATACGGCTTCGGCTTCGCACCGAAGTTGTATTTCATGTTGATCCAGGTGTCGCGCGGCTTGGTGCTCAACGCGCCGCTCGGATCGTAGCCGCAGTGGACCATGCAATGCTCACAGCGCGAGTCGCGCGCGACGCCGTCCACCACGCCGTAGTTCTCCCACTTCACCGTGCCGAGCATCTCTCCGTAGGTCGGGTAATGCCCGTCGGTCATCAGGTAGCACGGCGCTTTCCAGCCCTTCACGTTGTAGGTCGGGATGGCCCACGCGGTGCAGGTCAGCTCGCGCTTGCCGGCGAGGAACTCCTGATAAACCGGCGTGCCGAAGATGGTGAAGAGCTGGCCCCACTCCTCAATCTTGGCGAACTTCTTCCGCGTCATGTCGCGCGTGAGGAAGAACTCCTTCGGGTCGCGGCCGAGGCGCTTGACCATGTCCTTCTTCGCGGCGTCGTAATCGTAGCCGGGCGAAATCGTGTGGCCGTCCACGTCGAGCGAGGAGAGGAACTTGAACATGTCCTCGATCTCCTGCACGTCGGTCTCCTTGTAAACAGTCGTGTTCGTCGCAGTCTGGTAGCCGAGAATCTTGGCCATCTTGATGGCAGCGACGCATTCCTTGAAGACGCCCTCGCGCTCGACGATGAGGTCGTGCGTGAACTCCAGGCCGTCCACATGGACGTTCCAATACATCCACTTGCTGGGCTTGATGACGACCTTCGCCTTCGCGGCGGCGTCGGCGGTGCGGATGGCCTCGGCTTCCTTCTCGGTGATGAGCTTCTCGGCGACGAGCTGCTGGAGCTTGGGTTCCATCTCCGGCGTGAAGACGGCGGCCAGGTAGTCGCGCATCTTCTTCCGCATGAACATCCCGTTCGTGCAGATGTAAATGATGCGGCCCTGCGCGCGCAGCCCGGCGACCAGCTCCTCAATCTTCGGGTAAATCAGCGGTTCGCCGCCGCAGATGGACACCATCGGCGCGTCGCAATCCTGCGCGGCGTTGAGGCACTGCTCCAGCGGCACCATGTCCTTGAGCGACGTGGAATACTCGCGGATGCGCCCGCAGCCGGTGCAGGTGAGGTTGCAGGTGTGCAACGGCTCGAGCTGCAAGACCATGGCGAACTTCGGCGTCTTGCGAAGCTTGTGCTTGACGATGTGACGGGCGATTTTGACCGTCAGCGCGAGGGGGAAGCGCATAGGATTACTGAACTGAAGCGATTTGCGGCACCGGCTCGCGCGAAACGTCGAGGCGCTCGGCGGGCGTGGTGTCCGTCGGGGTGTGAATCAGGCCGGGAATCAGGAACGTGGCCGGCGACACCGAATGCGAGGAACGAATGCCGCTGCAACCAGCCGCCCCGAGCGCGAGCGCGGGGAGGATTGCCAACAGAGGTCGTTTCCAACTAAAACGCATCGCAGCACTATATGAAGCTCGGCAACGCCAGCGCAACGCCTAATTCCGCCGCCCTGAACCGGGTCTGGCGCAAGGGCCTGCGCCCACTCGCCGGACTCTTCCTCGCCATCACCGTGCTGGGCTTCCCGTTTTCTGCCTTTCCAGCGCCGCCGGCCAAGAAGCCCGCCGACATCCCCATGCCCACGCTGTCGGCCAAGTTCTCCGACGCGGCGCAAATCAAGCTCATCGGTGCCCGCAAGAAGTTCCAGGCCGACACCAACAGCATTCCGGCGGCGTGGGCGCTGGGGCAGGCGTGCTTCTGGCGCGGCGAGTTCGCCGTGGACGACGAGGAGCGCACCGCGCTCGCGAACGAAGGCATTGCCGTCTGCCGCGCCCTGACCATGCGCGCGCCCACCGTGCCGGAGGGCCACTACTACCTCGCGATGAACCTCGGCCAGCTCGCGCGCACGAAGTGGCTCGAAGCCCTCGGCCTCGTCAAGGAGCTGGAGCGCGGCCTCAAGCTCGCCGCCGGCATGAATCCGCGCCTCGACCACGCCGGCCCCGACCGCTGCCTCGGACTGCTCTACCGCGACGCCCCCGGCTGGCCCATCAGCCTCGGCAGCAAGTCCAAGGCGCGCACGCACCTGCTCCGGGCCGTCGCACTGGCACCGGAATTTCCCGAGAACCACCTCGTCCTCATCGAGACCTGGGTGATGTGGAAGGAGAAGAAATTCCTCCGGCGCGACCTCGACGCCCTGGCCGCACTGCTCCCCAAGGCCCGCCAGCAGTTCACCGGCGAGGAATGGGCCGCGCATAGGGACGACTGGGAGCGCCGCTGGCAGGAAGTGCAGGCCAGGGCCGCCGAGCTGTTGAAGAAGCGGTAGCGCCGCCGGGCGGGCAAAAACAAGGTTGCGGGGCGCGGCCCGCCGTGTTCCATTCGGCACAAGCACCAACTCAGCGCCAGTCCCAAAGCGCTGCTGGCCGTCTGGCGGCGTTCCGGTTCGCGCGAACCAACCCAACCGCCATGCACCTGCCCATCCGCCGCCCCAGCGGCTTCACCCTCATCGAGCTGCTCGTCGTCATCGCCATCATCGCGATTCTGGCCGGGATGCTTCTGCCTGCGCTCGCCAAGGCCAAGGCCAAGGCCGCCCGCATCAAGTGCGCGAGCAATCTGAAGCAGCTCGGCCTCTCCTTCACGGTCTTCGCGAACGACAACGACGACCGCTTTCCCTACAAAGTGCAGGCCGCCAACTACGCGAACATGGGCGCGTATTTCAACACCGCCGCCAACGGCAATCATCCCGCCACGACCACCGCCGCGAACCAGCGCGTGTGGGCGCATATGTTCGTCATGTCCAATGAACTTGGCTCGGCCAAGGTGCTCATGTGCCCCGGCGACCGGCTGAAATTGAACAACATGCGCGGTGACTTCACCAGCACAGCTGGCACAGGCTACTTCGTGCCAACGGGAACAGGCGATGACACCGCGATCGCCGCAACTCCACCGTTCTACCAGCCGCAGGGCAAGGACAGCGCGACCTCGTATATCATCAGCCTTGAGGCCGATGCCAAGCAGCCGAACACCTCTCTTTCGGCGGACCGGAATTTCAGCATTGACCCTTCCGGTGCCAACAGCCCGAACATCGCCGTGTTGGGGCGCGGCACGCAAAGCCAGACCTATCCCATCCCCGCTCCGGGCAAGCTCATCTGGGTCGTGGGCACTGGTGCCTCGCGTCAGTTCGGCCATCACGACCTGGCGGGCAACACCGTGCTGTCAGACGGCAGTGTGCAGCAGTTGACGACGGACGGCTTGGACAAGCAGGCGCGGTTGATCGCCGCCTCGCTCGGGGCCACGACGCTCCGGGCGGTGTATCCGAACTGACCGCCGGCTCACCCCCACAACTGCCGGTCCAGCGAGCGATACTGGATCGCCTCGCCCAGATGCTCCGCCGTGATGCCCGCGCTCGCAGCGAGGTCCGCGATGGTGCGGGCGACTTTCAGGATGCGGTCATGGGCGCGGGCGCTGAACCCCATCTCGGTCATCGCGTGCCGAAGCAGCTCGCCGGCCGCCTCGTCGAGCTGGCAAAACTCCTTCAACTCGCGGCTGCCCATGCGGGCGTTGCACGTCACCTTCTTCCCGGCGAAACGCTGCTGCTGGATGCGCCGGGCCGCGATGACGCGTTCGCGGACCTGCGCCGAAGTCTCCCCCGGCTTGGCCGCCTGCATCTCGCGGAACTTCACCTGCGGCACCTCGACGTGCAGGTCAATGCGGTCCAACAGCGGGCCAGAGATGCGGCCAAGGTAGTTCTGAATCTCGCGCGGTGAACTCTTCGACTCGTGCGGCATCTTGCCATCCGGCGTTGGGTTCATCGCCGCCACGAGCATGAACTGCGACGGGAATGTCATCGTGCCCGCCGCGCGCGAAATGGTGACTTTGCCGTCCTCGAGCGGCTGCCGCATCGTCTCCAGCACGGTGCGCTTGAACTCCGGCAGCTCATCGAGAAACAACACGCCGTGGTGGGCGAGCGAGATTTCCCCCGGCGTCGGGTTGATGTTGCCGCCCAGCAATCCGGCGTCCGACGCGGTGTGATGCGGCGAACGGAACGGCCGCTGCGTCACCAGCGCCTGCCCCGCCGCGAGCGCGCCGACGATGCTGTGAATCTTCGTCGTCTCCAGCGCCTCGTCGAGCGTGAGCGGCGGGAGGATGGTGGGCAGCCGTTTGGCGAGCATGGATTTCCCCGTGCCGGGCGGACCGATGAGCAGCAGGTTATGCCCGCCCGCCGCGCCGATCTCGAGCGCCCGCTTCACGGACTCCTGGCCCTTCACGTCCGCCATGTCCACCAGCTCGTCCATGACGCACTCGAAGATTTTCTCCAGGTCCACCTTCGCGGGCGCGAGCTTCACCTCGCCTTCGAGGAAGCCGGCGGCCTCGCGCAGGTTCCGCACCGGGATGACTTGCAAACCCTGCACTACCGCCGCCTCGGCGGCGTTCTCCGCTGGCACCAGCACGCCGGCCTTGCCGTCCTGTTTCGCGCGCAGCGCGATGGGCAGCACGCCCTTGACCGGGCGCACGCCGCCGGTCAGCGCCAGCTCGCCGACCATCGCGAAGTTGTCGAGCTGGTCGGACTCGATCTGCTCGCTCGCCGCCAGCCAGCCCAGCGCGATGGGCAGGTCGAAGCTCGGCCCTTCCTTGCGCACGTCGGCGGGCGCGAGGTTGATGGTCGTCTTGCCCATCGGAAACTTGAAGGCCGAGTTCGTCATCGCCGTGGTGACGCGGTCGAGTGACTCGCGCACCGCCGCGTCCGGCAGGCCCACCAGCGTGAACTTGGTGTCGCCCCAGCCGACGTTGACTTCCACCTCGACCGGATACGCCTCAATGCCCTGCACGGCGGCGGAACAAACCTTGGCTAACATGGCGGGATTCTTACCCCGCCTCGCGCGCGGCGACAACCGGGTTCTTGCCGGGCGGTCGCCCTGCGCGGCGGGATCATCGAAGAACTGGCTGGTCCAGCAGGTTGCTCCCGTAGATCTGGAGGATGAGTTCCGTCGCCAGCCGCCCGGACTCGGCGGGCACGGCGGGTTCGCGTCCGGTGCGCACGGCGTCCACAAAGTCACGGAGGATGGCCTCGTGCCCGGCGGTGTCCGCGACCGCCGCGCTGGTCGCGCCGTCGTGGACTTGAAACTTCTGCTCCGCCGGATTCGCGATGCCTTCGATTTCCCAGCGCGTGATGCAGTCGTTCTCCATCACCAGCGAGCCGGCGGTGGCGTGGATTTCCAGCCGCGTCGGGAAGCCGGGCTTGCAGGCCGTGGAGGCCGTGAAGGTGCCGATCATCCCGTTCGGGTAATGCAGCAGCGCCACGCCGTGGTCCTCGACCTCGATGTCATGCACGAAGCGGTCGCACAGGCTCACGACCTTGTCCGGCATGCCGAAGAACCAGCAAAGAATGTCCGCGTTGTGCGCGGCCTGCTGGGTGAACGCCCCGCCGCCGTCCACCGCCCGCGTGCCGCGATACGCGCCGGAGCGGTAGTAGGCCGCGTCGCGCCAGAACTTCACCGTCATGTCCGCCGCGAAGACCCGCCCCAGCCGGCCCGCGTCGAGCAGCCGCTTCACGGCGATGTTGTCGGGACTCATGCGGCGCTGATAGGTCACGGCGAGCTTCACGCCGGCGTCCCGGCACGCGCGCGTCATGCGGTCCATCGCGGCGAGGGAGATTTCCAAGACCTTCTCGGTGAGGACGTGCTTGCCGAGCGCGGCCGCCTCGATGGCTCCCTGATGATGCAGCCCGTTGGGCGTGGTGAGAATGACCGCATCGAACGGCACGCTCACCGCCGCGAGCGACGGGAACGCGCCGGCGTCCGCCGGCAAACCCTCCGGTCTGCGGCCGCTGCGCGAGACGACGCCCGCGACCGCGACGCCGGGCAGGTTCGCGATGGCCTTCAAGTAGGTGCGGCTGATGTTGCCGGAGCCGACGATGACAAAGCGGAAGGGCGGATTGGATGGCACGGCGGACTATCTACTCCATCGGACAGCGCCCGTCGCGGCCAATCCGTGGACCGATGATGCCTGGTCCCTTCGCCCGCGTCTGGCACAGCGCGGCGGGGCGTTGCCGCCGGACCAGCCGGTCAGCCCGGCACCTGGGGGCGCTGCACGGCGCGCAGGCGGTCGCGGAGCATGTCGGCGCGGAGGATGTCGCGCTCCTCGGCCCCGAGCTTCCCGGTGTGCTGCCGCTGAAGATGCGCGGGCTGGGTGAGGAGAAAGATCTCGTCCGTCTGCGCGCGGTCCAGGCCCTTGAACATGCCCAGGTCAATGCCCAGCCGCAGGAGCGAGAGCAGGTTCATCGTCTCCTTCGAGCTGATGGTGTGCGCGTTGGCAAGGATGCCGTAGGCGCGGCCGATGTGGTTGAAGACCGTCTTGGGCTTCTTTTCGAGCAGGGCCTGCCGGGCGTTCTCCTCCTCCTCGATGATCTGGTTGAGGGCCTTGCTGATGCGCTCGATGATCTGCGGCTCGGACTCGCCGAGGGTCATCTGGTTGGAGACCTGGAAGACGTTGCCCAGCGCCTCGGTGCCCTCGCCGTAGAGGCCGCGCACGGCGAAGTTGAGCTTGTTCGCGGCGTTGATGATGCGGGTGATCTCCTCGGCCAGCACCAGGCCGGGCAGGTGCAGCATGGCGCTGACGCGGATGCCGGTGCCGAGGTTCGTGGGGCAGGCGGTGAGGTAGCCCAGCTCGGGCGAGAAGGCGAAGTCGAGTTTCGGCTCCAGCGCGGTGTCGAGCGCGTCAATGGCCTGCCAGCAGGCCTTGATTTGCAGGCCGGGGCGGAGCGCCTGCATGCGCAGGTGGTCCTCCTCGTTGATCATCACGCAGAGGCTTTCCTCCCGGTTCACCACCAGGCCGCTGCCCGCACCCTTGGCGGCGTGCTCGCGGCTGATGAGGTGGCGCTCGACGAGGATCTGCTTGTCGAGCGGGGTGAGGGCGTCCATCGCGGCGGCGAAGTGCGGGTCCAGTTGCGGCAGGCTCTCGACAGCGGGCTGGATGGTCTCGATCACGCGGAGGCGGTCGGGCTTCTTGGCCCACGAGGGGAAGGGCAGCTTGCGGAGGTTGCGCGCCAGCCGGACGCGGCTGGACATGACGATCTGGTCGTTCGGGCCGGTGCGCTGGCAGGAGACGGACGGCGGAACCAGGAATTCGTGGATCGTCATTTCGGTTTCGAGTTTCGAGTTTGGGGTTTCGAGTTGGAGGGCGTCGCCGGGTGGCCGACGCGAAACGCCAAACTCCAAACCCGCAACGGGTCGGCTATTTCATCCGCTTGATTTCATCCCGCAACTGCGCGGCTTCCTCGAAGTTCTCCTCGGTGATGGCCTTCTCCAGCCGCTTCTGGAGGAGCTTGAGTTTCTGCGCCTCGGCGCGGGACTGCTGGAACGCGGCGGGCGACTTGCCGGTGTGGCGCACGCCCTTGTGCATCGTCTTGAGCATCGGTTCGAGGCCCTCGCCAAAGGTCGCGTAGCAGTCCGCGCAGCCGAAGCGGCCGGCCTTCTTGAAGTCCGCCTGGGTGTAGCCGCAGGTGGGGCACTTGACACCAGGCTCCGTGGCGGGATCGGACTCGCCCGGCGCCGGCTCGCCCGCCAGGACTTGTCCCAGGAGCAGATCCTCGGAGGAGTAGCTGGTGGGATCGTCCACGCCCTTCTCCTTCGAGCAGTCCTCGCACAGGTCCACCTTCTGCATCTTGTCCCCGACGATCTTGGTCAGGTGGACCTTGGCTTCGTTTTGTTTGCAGACGTTGCAGAGCATGGGGAGAAGTGCTGCCCTAAATTGGCTCGCCGCTCACCTTCGTCAAGGCGTGATACTTCTCGATCATCTGCTGAGACATCGGCCCGGGTTTGCCCGTGCCGATGACGCGCCCGTCAATCTTCACCACCGGGATGATCTCCGCGCCGGTGCCGGTGAGGAAGCATTCGTCGGCGTTGTAGAGGTCGTAGCGCGTGAGGTTCGGCTCGCCCGTCTTCAGGCCCAGCTCGCGGCCCAGGTCCAGCGCCGTCGCGCGCGTGATGCCGTAAAGCGCGCCGGCGGAGAGCGGCGGCGTGAGCAGCTCGTTGCCCTTGATGATGAAAAGGTTGTCGCCCGTGCACTCGGCCACGTAGCCGTCGGCGTTGAGCATGATGGCCTCCTCGACGCCCGCGTTGTTGGCCTCGATCTTGGCGAGGATGTTGTTCAGGTAGTTGAGCGACTTGATGGCCGGGTTGACGGCGTTGTGCAGGTTGCGCGTGGTCGCCACGGTCACGATGTCCATGCCGCGCTCATACAGCTCCGGCGGGTAGAGCTGGATTTTGCCGGCGATGACGATGACGGAGGGGTTCTTGCACCGGTTCGGGTTCAAGCCCAGCGTGCCCACGCCGCGCGTGACCACGAGGCGGATGTAGCCGTCGCTGACCTTGTTCTTCCGGCAGGTGTCCACGACGGCCCTGGTCATCTCGGCGGGCGTCATCGGGATGGTGAGCAGGGTGGCCTTGGCCGAATAGTAGAGCCGGTCAATGTGCTCCTTCAGCTTGAAAACCCGGCCGTGGTAGGCGCGGATGCCCTCGAAGATGCCGTCGCCGTAGAGCAGCCCGTGGTCGAACACGGAGATCTTCGCCTTGGCCTCGTCGTAAAACTTGCCGTCAATATAGACTTTCATGTCAAAACGTCCGCGCAGCGTAGGGGAACGCTCGGAAGCCGCGCAACTCAGGAAATTGGGGAGCGATCAGCACCCCGATCATTACGATGGGTTGAGCTGGATCGATTCAGGGGGCGCGGAATGCGCCGCTTGCGCCGGCGTCGCCTCGCGGTGAACCCCCATCCTCTCTCGCGCTCGCTCTGGCAGCCGCTGCC
>Ga0172367_10008899_pt1 | contig 11130 bp, 6 predicted proteins | sample Lak10m_FD_114542 | JGI IMG/M metagenome (GOLD analysis project Ga0172367, IMG submission 114542) | Freshwater microbial communities from Kabuno Bay, South-Kivu, Congo - kab_022012_10m | ecosystem: Environmental > Aquatic > Freshwater > Lake | place: Democratic Republic of the Congo: South-Kivu...
AAACAGATTATAGATTCAATCGTCAAATTAGTTATACCAAAGAATGAATAATATAAATTGAAGATAAATTAGAAAGATACTCAACCATTAGATTCGACATTGTGTGGTTATCATGTTCTATAATTTTTGAATAACTATTTACTAACCCGAGACTTTAAATGGTCAACATATTTCAACGAATAGAATTGCAAAAAGTTTTAATCGGTTATTATATAGAATGTATAAAATTAGTAGAGTGTAAAAACACCAAATCAAATCTGAAAATCTTATTCAACAAGAAAACCAAAAACCTTTTTTCATTGAGTGGAAAAAAAACACTAAACGATTTTTCAACACATATATCTACGCTATGACAGGATCAGGTAAATCAAATTTTTGGGTGAACCTGTTAGTAAAATCGAGAATGTTTGGATAAAAATAGAATAGCAAACTTTTATTGTTCACAGATAAAAAATATGATGACCCGCTTTATCTAGATTTGCTCGAAGAATGTAAACGATCAAATCGATCAATGGAAATATACGAAGATCCAATAAATGAGTGTCAACCGTTGTAATACCTATTTAACTAAAAACGTATACAAGAGAAATTGTAATTGGATATAGAATAATTATAGAAAGCTATTAAAGACGGAACGGAAATATTAGACAGTCTGAATTAGCCAATTAATAAGACAGAGAAATTGAAAGAATTGTAGGAATAAGTATTTCCAAAAAATGACAGAGAATATTTTACATGTCCATACATAATGATATTCGACGATACTAATCCGGCATATTTGAAATCGAGAGAATTCTACAGACATGTTAAAAATAGTAGAGTGTTTCAATGTTAGAATTATATTGTAAGTTAATCGTGGAAAGATATTTCGCCTTAGGTTCGATAATAACTTTCGCAGATATATTTGGGCAGCAATATACCAGCAGAGAAGATAACACAATTTTATAAAGAGAATACTATGAGTGTTCCGTTAGAAGTATTCCATAAAATTTATAATGATTGTTGTTCAACAGATTATCAATTTTTATTGTACGATATTATTGGCCATTCATTTCACAAAAATCTTAGAGAATTAGATTATATAGTAGAAATGCCGAATAAATAGAAAACAAAATAGAAAATAAAATTAGATGATGATTCTGTCAATGATGCTTGAGAAGTTTTTAAATTTTTCTATTTCTCTTTTTTTTACCTTGTGCCGTTTCTATTTAATTTTAGTTTTGGCCATGTTACATTTTCAATTTATTTTCATCCAAAATTGGCGCACCGTATTATTTAACTATTCCTAAATTCTCTCCGGCCACCTTTCCGAGTATACCTATAGAACCTATCAACGATTAAGCTGACTAAATTAGATTACCTTTCGATAACTACTTTACTGAATCTATTGTTCCACTTTTTATCATATTCCAATCGGCGTTTCTTATTTAATTTGATTTTTTACCTTTTGTAATAGCTGGTGCATAATAATATGATTTATCGTGTTACATACTTATTGCATCGATGTTATTGATTGGTTTTAACTACTTTTTGTAATACCTATCGTAAAAATTAGTATTCGGACCCATGTAACCAGCTTTTTATAAATTTCCTTTTTCATTAAACATGACGAAATGTTTTTCAGTTTATTTTTTACCATATTCGTCAACCCAGGTTTATAGATTCTCTCCGCCAATGTATTTGTTAACTAGTTTCTGGTACATATATATCATTCGTATATATTAATTTACACATAATAATATTCGGCGGAGTTTGCTTCCTATACATTAGTATATGAATCGTAGAACTGTGTTCCGAATGATATTTGATTTGCATCGGCAATATCGAAATTTTATATGCTCGACTTTAATTAAGGATATAGTAGAAATTTATTGTAACCAGGTTTCAAATAAATCGTTTAACCAAATACAACAATGCTGTTTAAATATTATTGAGCTTGTTATTGGATAGTGTTTTTTTCTGTTGCAGCTTAAGCATCAGCGTTAACAGCGAAATTTAAATTGTACGCAAAGTTGCAGATCACTTCTATACGCTTTGGTACTATAGATATCTTTAAGGGTTGATTAATCAATTGATTAACTCTCGCGGCCCCTTTTATTCTATAACTGTAAAACGATATTTGATAACAACCTTTGTACTCATTTTTATTCTTCATTGTTTCCATATATATTTGGTAACAATTATTCGACGTATTAATTTTATTATTGTTAAATCTATTGGTCGTGTTTTTGACTATTTTTGAATTACTGTTATGTAACCATTATTGCATTTAATTTCAAAAGGTCGTTTAGCTTATTAATCAAATAATCAGTAAAATGTATTTTATAATGAAACACTATACACTGCAGATAGAATGTACTACACGATTGAAAAACAACATTGTCGCCGTTTTAATCAACAAATTGTACAATTACCTATCTAGTTTTAGTAAAAGGTTTTTTGTTGAACAGAACGTCATACTATTATTGAAAGTACGATAACGATGTCTACGAATCAACCGTAAAAGCGCATAGCACGTCTTTGTAATTATATTCGCTGAAGTTACTATTAACAGCATTCGACCGCACTATTATCAACTAGTTCTGTTATAAATTGCAAACCTGATTTGACAACCAAGAATTGTCATCTTGTTCGACTAATGATCCAAAAAATGAATCGTATGATTCATCCGATAATACTATCGAAAATTATTATTAATCAACTCTCGCTATATAAAGTTTACCACTTTCTTGATATAACTCGGATAAATATTCGCGTACAATATAATCGCCGCCCAGTTCGTTCTATAATTTATTTATCAGGTCTTGAAATAATATGTTACCGATTTTGAAATCTATTTGTGTTCCATCTATCGTAATACTGAAATTCGATTTTATTTGATATATAGTTTTCGGAAATATTACATTTTAAACGCTAATATGCGTGAACGATTCTAACGGATACTAATCCTCAATATTGAAAATGTATTGTTGGTTTTATTGTAGACATATCTACGATTAAATTGTAAAAGTATAACTCTCAGCTATCATTATATAATTTCGGCAAATCAATTTATAAATAGTACACCAAAATAAATATTAGTAGCGTTATTCAAATTCATCGACAAAAATATATCGCCCTGTATCTTCTAATCTATTATTGCACAGTTTATATTTCTTCTTAAATTCTCCTTTTGATAAGATTGAAATTATGAAGTTGACTAATAGAAATTTTAAAAATCCAACAACTGTTTATCGTTTATGATTGCTTTACCTTACGTAACATCTTCTTATGGATCTTATATGTTGATAAAATCGCCAATAGCAAAATCCTTATAAATAGAAATCCATATTGTCTACTTTATTGAAATCTAATTGTCACCAGTTATCTTTTAATAGTATGACGCTGTATTCTAATAATATTGAAAATATTTTAACTGAAAAGGTGGCAATTCTAATTTTTCGAATGGTATTACTTTCTTTAGGTTCAATCTAATCGTAAAATGTGTAGGTTAAGTTTGAATGTTATTCAGCAAACAACCGAACTTCCCTGGATTGAAATTTATCTACGCCACATCCACAACCCCACCGGTATCTTCTAAATCATATACGGAAACTTATTATTGAATAGTGTTAACATTCGAAACGTAAAAATTTATATAACAGTTTTTAAATTACACTAGATCTTATTTATCGAATAGAAACGGAAAGAAGTTTTTAAATTTGTATGTCATATTTAAATTACTAGGTTTGCTCGCGTTATTTAATTGATATCCAATCTATTGAAAATTATTTCTGCTCATATTATTTGGATGGTTTCGTAAATCATTCATATGCATGCCGTTATCCTTTTTTCTCGCATAAAAATTATTCAATTGGGCTATGCCGAGATTTTAAACGGAGTATATACATTAATTGTTATTCGTTATTTAACAAACTTTGTCGAGAACTATTGGCGAAAAATCTGAGCGAGAAAATAAAAACTGTTCTTAATCCGTAGTATCGTAATCATGAAATTCTATTTCGACGGTAGATCGTTTAATATCTATTATATCATTTTGTATAATAAAATTGCATTACTAATCGCTAGCAAGAAATTTAGATAAAACCAACAATTGAGTTTACATATATAAAACAATAATTGAAAAAAAATTGTATTACAATTTTGTTCACTATCTTTGTATCATGTAGTGGAAACCTAGTGACAATAAATTTGCTACAGTGAAAGTACAATTGTATTAAATTGAAACGCCGGAATATTTTGATTCAATCAGAAAATTAGTATTTCTCAAATCTTTGCCATCCTTTTAAAATCCTTGACATTGTGTTTTAAATTCTTGCGTTGATGCTGCTTGAATGAGTAGATTTCCATTTTTTTGAATCAACACGTTTGTCTATCCTGTTACGTTGTTATCTATAGCTAATGCTGTAGCTGTTCCAACATCACATGAAACAGATTAGAATAATGATATAGCGCCTTGTGGTATAGCGAATTATTAATTGTGTGAAGTATTACTAGCGGCTTATAGCTGATAAAAGCAGTGCATAAAATCGTTTGGCGCTTTGTCGATTGGTATATCTAATTGACACATATATAGTGTGTAACCGTATGCAGTTCCAGCTGCAGCATTCAACAAAGCTATCAATGGCACGTCATTATTTTGTGATGCTTGACATAAAGCCGAACCTCCCGCACCTTATGTGACATTTAACGTAATTGTTAGCATATCTTTAACGACTAGTATATCTTAGTATACCCAACATGGAAAATAATCCTTCAAATTGAATTTTTAAGAAATAGCCTATGCTGCTGTATCTGCGGTAACTGGACCTCCTAATACTGTGAATTATTTTCTTGTTATTACATCACCGTACACAGCTGCTGCATTTGGGAGTTAAAATTATTGTCCGTTTACTTGGTGGAAGTGATCGTATACTACCTGTTACGCTCTTGCAGTATCTTACATATGGCATATACTATAACCGTCTAGAACTATTGTTGATAGACCTTGTAACAAAAACGGATCGCAATTTATTAAACCTAAAATAACGTCGTAGTTTCCAGCAGTGGCCGCAGTTGTGCTATAACGTACGATACTAGATTTCCTAAGATCGTATACACCTGCCGGTACAAAGATTTAAATCTAACTGACTAAAGTTGTGGGGTTCTAGTTACCAGGAATCTTAACAATTTTGAAATTTTCTGCTAGCATATATAATCGGCGAATTTTATTTGATTTCTTTTTTTAGAAATTTTATATAACAAATGGACAACCGCAATAAATAAGCAATTCAATATTAAGGTATAATTAATCGCCAAAAAATTAATACGAAAGATTTAGAAAATAATTTTGACAAATCATAATTTAACTATGATCAATAAAATGATCATTTAGATATTGACATATAAAATTTAAATATTAATCTGGGTAATATTAACCTCGATGGTTATTCAATAGGTAAAAATTTAGTTTTCATGTTAACCAGCAATGAAGAAGGTCCATGGTTTATGAAAACCTCGTTGATATATGACCAAAATATTTCAGAGACCGCTTCTATATAATTATCGAAAATAAATTGCCCAAATTTGTAATAAATAGAATCGTTGGTCAAAACCGGCAAAGGTTTTTATATACTTTAATTAGACGGTGATTTGAATTATAGATTGTTCGATCTATATGCCAATTTTTATGAAATAAGACCGCAATATGAAGCATTCATATATGTAACAAATATTTTTCCGCATTAAGCCGGTTCTATTGGCGAAAAGTATGTAATGTATTCAGATAGGTTATCAATAGCTGAAACCGAAACAGGTTACAGTAGAATCGACGATACTTTTATCGATGATTATTCAATATCATAGTCAAAGTTGGACAATAGTAGTGGATGGATAAATGACGAACTAAATGACAAATAAGATGAAAATACCCATTTAACAGAAATAGCAAATATTGTTCCTTAATAGTATTATGTTTTATTGTATAACAATTTGGGCTAAATTATTAAGAGCCTCATTTCATACGATTCATTAAATTTATCCGACTATATTATACCGCAAATAAAAATCGACAACTCTACTGGATGGATATCGATAGCATTATCTGGAAAGTAATCAACTCTGCCTGTCGATAAAAATGGAATAAGGATATTCGATACCACTGAGTAAATATTAGAAAAAAATAATCCAACACAATCGAAATATTTACGCGACGACCTCACCTGGTAAACTGTTTCGGTAACCCTGACGGACTACAGTATAGAACCAACTACAAAGTTGGCTAAATAAGCTGATACAGAACAAGGAAAAGTGTTGTACGTTAATAATGAAGGTTCTGATTAAAATACTTTTATTCTATAAGATTTGACAACTATTATATAAAACGCCATTAATAGTTATTTTCCAATTGGCCATATGATTTTACTATGTGATGGTGCAACAGTTCCAGATAATTATGTAAAATGCGATGGCAGTATTTATAACCTAGCTGATTACTCCGCTTTTATAACATAATAGACTACAAATCTACCATCTGTATCGTCATTATCATCGTCAAATGAAACAATTACATTTTCTAGCAATCATGGTTTATTTATTGGTAACACAGTTTACAGCACTGCCACATAAAGTGGAATAACATCTTATACAAACTATCTCGTCAGTTACTCTAATGGAACAACGTAAATAGGTCTGTCAACTACACCAGTAAATATGGATGCTGGTACTTATTTAAATATTACAAGCACAACCGTCGGTTCATTAGCATTTAAGTAGACGAAATGTTATACGATTTATTCATCCACATAATTTAGAATAATCGACACGACAGGTAATTCAATAGGTGGTGGAAAGAGTAATACAAGGGGAGCGAGTAATTATTAGCGAGGTTTAGCGTAACCTTTCTTCGATTATCCAACAGATTGCAACGATTCTATCTCTGCACCTGACACACATCGTCATACCATGGACAATTTTTGTTCATATGCCAATATTACTGTAGGTGGTTCAGGGTGGAACGTTCTGTTTAATAAAAATTCTGGACTTTCGACGTATACTGGTCAAAATACCGATAACGCTGGCTCTTCATAATATACTCGTTTTAATATGATAAATCCCGGCTATTGGTATATAAAAATATAGTGAATATTATATATGGAATTGTATCACTATAATTGCGATTATATTAAACCATTTTATCCAATGAAGGAATACCAAAGTTTAAAAGATAGTGAGATGAAAAACCAACAAAATTATTTAAAAGAGAATTTCGATAATGTTATACATTACCATTGCAATTCTTGTATAATATACCACCGACAAAAAGATTTAAATCACTTCGACAAATTATTGAACGATAAATCGGAAACTATTCGCCAAATGAAATTGAGAATAGAAAAATTAGAATCGTTGGTTAATTCATTAATAAATTTGAAGTGAATCAGCAACAACCTTTTTTTGATTTTTATTTTTTAATTTCTTACAATAAATCGTAACGAAGTTAATCGATTCTTTGGTCAAAATATTATTGAATCTCTGTCGATACAGAAACCGGTTTTTATATTACAACTGGTTCGACAATTTATTTTTACGAAACATTTTTGAATGATTTTTCTTAAATTGGTATACATGAAATTCTATCGCGTTGCATATATATTATTGTCATTTTTATAAAACCTATTCCTCTAAAATTTTCACACGTTCTTGTAGACTATTGATTAGCTCACTCTGTTTGGAAATTAGTTTCATCATATTACTGACATCCTATTATACAACTGAATACTTCAATTATTTTTTTTCGATTGCTTAGTCGATATGTTGTTTAAGTTATTTATCTTCAATTTAAAAATATGAGAGAAATATTTTGTGCATATTTGCCGCCAATTATTCTTATATACTTTATTCAACAATATTGTTTTCCATATGTATATATATATTGTTTATATTTTTTTGTATAACCTTTTTCATTATATATATAAATGGAATCAACAACTTTATTGATTATATCATCGATGAATACAATCATTTCAATTGTTAAATATATCGCCTATTCATGTAAACGAAAGTAGAGAGATCAGTTGCTGGATGAAGAAAGGCAAATTATAGAATAAATCGGATAACATATATTGCCGAAAAGTTTATCAAAAAAATCATAAGAAGTATAGTCCGCGGTTGTCAATATATTAAAACAAAATTCGAATACAAATATATACAAATGAAAAACGTTGGAACTTTACGATATGGTTATTTAAAAAGAGATTTCGGTTTGGTTTATCTTAATCTTATAGAATTATTCAACGAAGACATTGTTGATTTTATTTCTGTACCAGTTTGCCCATAAAGGTTAAAACTATTATTATAAACAAAATGGCGAAACGTTGTATACGAAAATTTCAATACTGCTTTAATGCTTCATTATATGAATATTGACAAACAGAAAGAACTATCATCGTTAAAAAGATTAAGGCAATTTATTGACGGACAAGATATTCAAATTTTATTTTGAACTATTTCATTAAATTTTTTCAATTCTATTTTTATAACTACATCGATAACACGCTCTACGAATTCTCTATCTTTATCTGTTGTTATACATATTTCCGACAATTTTTTTATTAATGTTTTCGCTAATAAATTCGCCAATTCATATTCGTCGAAATCATGCTCAAAAGGATTTCTATTCATATATAATATTAGTACATCTATATATGAATTTTAACCGAGAAAAATTTTGTTAAATGTTATCAAAAAAATAGAAATAGAAATTCGCCGAACTGGATTGCCTAATAATTATCAATATAGCTCATAAAGATTTTTATATATTAGACCACGAGCTGAATGTAACACCTATGAATGTATTGAAAGGCAATTATAAACAACTTTGCTAAAAAATTTTATAAAAGGGTTTACACAGTTTCTATGACTAAGATTATAAAAAAGAAATTTCATAATGTGCAATATGTTTCGACGAAAAGAGCTGCAATGTTATCGATTGCTTTCATTGTAATGGCGTACAAAAATTATGCGAAGAATGTCACGAGTATTATAAATTTTGTATATACTGTCATAGATTAATTTGAATCAATGTTGTTAACAATTACACTTTGCTTATTCGTCCAAAAGTTTTCTCATAGAGTTCTACAATTGTTCTATTGGAATTTTGTCCAAATCGTGAACTCTGTTCCTACATATCAATCTAAAAGTTCCGTCATATAATGGAATAGAGTGTGCCATAATGTTTCTGTTTTCTTTCTCTAAAAATTCTTGAACCAACTCGTTATAGAATTTTAAGAATGCCACGTAATTTTGTGCCTTAACAATGGGATCCATCTTATATATAATGGTACTCAAAAATATTTTTTGTTTTATTTTATTTTAATATCATAAAATAATTTGAGAAAGACATATTCCGCAAATTGGGTGGTTCATTATCAAAGTATTGCCAGAAGTTTGTATATATGGATTGACGCCTTATTTCCCACAATCTTGACAAATAAATTTTTTGATTAATGTACATGGTTTTTTAGAATATTCGTAGTTTTATTTTTTACCCCCGCCAACAAAACATTCTACCTAGTTAGCTATTGCCTTCATACAATATTTACATATCTTATTTGACTAATCACATTTTTGACCATATATTTAAATTTCATTTTCCGAACGAACCACATAACTAATTTCCAAATATTATTTACACAAATAACACCAATCCGGATAATCGTGCTCATTAACGGATATCGTATAATTTTGTGCGAATAACATTACATAATCACCGAACGAAATTCGACGTTTACATACATCAATATATTGGCGGACCTATTTGTCGAACTATTCGAACGAAATCTTTGAATGTTCCCCACACAAATTAGAAACGATATATTCATCGCTCAAACCTTATTTGATAAAATTGTTGATTTGTTATTTATCTTATTTGCCTAACGATTAGCCCATATATAAGAATACAGATTTCAAAATATATTTTGTAAATGAGTACAATAATTATTAAATAATATATATGCCGGAATGTTCAAAGTGCGGTAGAAAGTATAAACAAGCCGAAAGCTACTATTAGCGACATATTAAAGATTGTGATGGTAAAAAGAAACGAAAATAGAAACCGAAAACTTCTACTCAATAAAAACCGAAAACTTCTACTCAATAAAAACCGAAAACTTCTACTCAATAAAAATAGAAAACTTCTCCATAATAGAAATCAAAAACATTCGGTACGCCTATTGGTCATAAGTATACAGGTTTAATGGCCAAATATATGAATGATGATTGAGAACCTTTTGAAATTAAAATTTAAATTTTTTTGTTTAAGGATTCATTCATCTTATATACGTAACAATTAAACCAATTCATTCCAAACAAAATTCTCAAAACTATATTCGATAGTTATGGTGGAATTAGAGATATAATTTATTGTCCAGGTGATAAATGGTTAGGAGGCGATATCGATGACTACGCGTACATATAATGTAATCAAAAAGTCAAAATACTTCTGTATAAAAATAGGCTGGAGATAGATGGCGAAATATTAAAGAAAAGGAAATGCAAATAGATGTTGGAAAATATATCCGGGCATTATTGGAGTAACTATAAAGACTAACCATTCGATAAAGAAAATTCATTCGCTTCTTTGATGAATTTATACGAAGATGAATACGACGAATTTATTATATAATGATTTCGCCGATCTCTATTATAAATTCTTTTCGCCGATCTCTATTATAAATTCTTTTTGCCGATCTCTATTATAAATTCTTTTTGCCCATCTCTATTCTATAATCATAAAATATTTTTTGGCCGATCTATTTGCGGCAAATCAATAAAATAATTTTTTAGCTACCGCGCCAGAAGAAGGATAATCGATTAGATTCTCTAATCTATATAAGAGAATTATACCCATCCTTTCACTAAAATTTTCCCGCACCCTTTTATGGCCCTTTTTATACTTTTTTCCTTCACCAGATACGTTTTGGATCGATGAAATTGAAATATATTTTTTGATAAGTTTCGGCCTCCCATCCTTTCAACTTTTTTTTTCCGCAGCATCTGGCGAGGGTTCTATAAAAATCCCGCAGCTCTATTTGCCCATCTCTATTTGCCCAAAGTTGTTATATACTTCATTATCGATGTTGTTCTATACTG
>Ga0172367_10008900_pt1 | contig 11130 bp, 9 predicted proteins | sample Lak10m_FD_114542 | JGI IMG/M metagenome (GOLD analysis project Ga0172367, IMG submission 114542) | Freshwater microbial communities from Kabuno Bay, South-Kivu, Congo - kab_022012_10m | ecosystem: Environmental > Aquatic > Freshwater > Lake | place: Democratic Republic of the Congo: South-Kivu...
ATAACAAGGAATCGGTCAAAAACAGGAAAGAGTTTTACTTTATAATCCTCCGTATAAAGGCCATTTTTCAGTACCAGGTTCAGGATTGAATCTGGAGAGATCTGTTCTTTTTTACCAATAAGTACATTAAGGCCGGGCATATCGTCTGGATTCAAGTATGTTGTGGGGGTCAGGGAGCTGAAGTCCCGAAATAAAGCCAGTTGGTAGCCGGGATATTCCAGTCATCGATCAGAGCTTTGACCTCGTCGTATTCATTGGGAGGGGTGACCGTTTGGTTCAAGACGAGTTCTTTTTTCACATGGATCACCCCTTTGCGTTGTTCGATCTGAAATTCGCAGGACCCAGAGCGGTTGTTTATTCGAGGATGTTTCCCGGGAATATACAGGTTCACGGTTTCCGGAAAGGCAAAGGTAAAATCATATTGCTCCCCGATGGGAAATGGTATCTTAAATGGTTCCTTGAATTCGGTTGGCAGCGTTTTCATATGAAAATTCCAAAAACCGGATCCAAAAACCGGAAAACTAAAAGAATAAAAACTATTATTGGTTGTTGTCATCCTGGCATTCTTGACATGGCAAGAAAAAATACTTTCTTCCGGCGTGATCTTTTGAAAAACGATCCCTTGAATATCCCCCGACAAGAAGCCCCCCTCAAAGTAGTATGCGGCCTTTTGTTCACTGCGGATAAACGACAGGTAGGGATTGGCGGGGCCTGTGACATGAACCGTAAGATCGCCGGAAATGGCCATGGAGCTATCAATCTTCAGAATTCCTGTTACTGAAAGAAGGGCTTTGGTCGGTTCCGGATAAAGGGTCTGAAACGTTGCGTCATCACGGAGAACCATCATCACGTTCCCTGATTTAAGGCAGGTCATGTCATAGGCATTGATCTCCTTAACGGAGAGATAGACCTTTCCCATGCCGGGAAGTTCCGCCCGGACGATCCACTCCTCAAGTGTACCAAGGGTTCCTATTTCCCGGTCAAATGCCGGTCCGTCAAAGACCAGAACCGGTTCGGCCATGATTCCGGCTTCCCGCAAAAAGGCTGTGAGCAGGACTGCCTTTTCCGCGACGGTTCCTCCATTAGTGTTCCAGACCTTCCCGGGAGGCCGCACGGCATATCCCAGATCATTTCCCTGAATGTCCCAGAGATTGACCTCCTTGACCACGGCATCCTGAAGAGCAAACAGGATCTCCTTTTTCTCTTTCCGGGAAGCCGTCAGTTTTGATACATACTGTTTCATGGTTTCCGATAAGCCGTACCTGAATGCCTCCTGATCGCTGAAAAACTTTGCTATCGGGGAATATCCTTTAATCGTGCTGAAGATCAGGGTGGGATAGACAGCTGTTGGCGGTGGAATAAGTTTTTCTGTTTCTACTGCCGGGAGTTCTTCAAATTTCCAGGTATAGATCAATAGTCCGTTTTCCTGATCTACCCGTGGTTCCACAGCGCTATTGAACAGATGGAAATGCAGTGGTTGATCCGCCGGCGTCCGGACGATTATTGTCTGATCCATAATCGGTTGATCTTCAGCCAGCACGATACCTTCCATCAGTGCCGGGAGGAATCCTCGTTCAGAATGAATGGTGTAATCCAGGAAAATGGTTGCCCCGACTTCCAGGGCAGTATGGGTGATCACCATCTCACGCAGGTGGTTGAATGCGGGAGAGTGGGCAGCTATGCGAGGCAAAACTTCATTGAATGCATTGGCCGGTGTTTCTATTTTTTTACCATCGGCCATTGTTGTATAGGATCTGTTGATGGTCAGTGTCTGATGGTCGGAGTTGTACACCACGAAGGTCTCCCCAAAAAGCCTGTTAAATGCCCGGTAATTTTGAAGCCTCAATTGTTTCTTATACCGGAACTCGATAGATCCGTTTTTTTCGAGAGTATATTCCCTGACCAGCGAGAGGTATACGGCATCATAATTTTCCACCTGGGCTATGAGACCTGAAAAAGGGATAAAGAGCAGTATCAGTGCCAGAATTTTGTTCACTTGTTGCATGTTGAGCCTGTTTAAATGAATACCTAATTTACCCTGACAATAACCATTTCCTCTGCAAGTTTGTTTTGCCCTTCAACCACGGCCCGGTATTGGGGCCATTCGCTTGCTTCATAGATCCGTTTTCCAAGAATGATCTCCTCGGTAAAGCCAAGTGTGTCGCTCTGCAGGGTGTAACCGGCTTCCAGGGTGGTAACAGAACCTTTTTCCGAAAAGGATTCCGGTATTCTTTCGACACCCGCCAGGCCGGAAATTGTGATCTTTTCATCCACTATAACTTTACGTGAGCATCGGTCGCGAAAGGCGAATTTCCTCTCTTTCAGGTCTGTATCATAGTATAGCTGAGGTTGAACGGAGCGGAATAGCTGGGATGCCATCAGTGATTTGAATAAACGCAATTTTCCTGAAACGATCGCATAATCCGGGATGACAAATTCGATTTCGATCCGGATGGGCCCGGAGAGATAATCCATCGGATCTCCGTAATCAAGCCGGGTGATGGTCGCCTTTGGGTGGATCCCCAGGAATTCCCGTTCAATGTTCTGATCCCATTTCGTTTTGTTTGAATTCTTGAAATATCCCCTGACGGCCCCGTCTGACTGTCCTTCCGCTGTAATGACCAGGGTTCCCTTCAGGGTACCGTTGGCAAGGAGGGTTTCGTCAGCAACTACATGAATGTAATGATTCTCGGGGGGTGAAAGGGGGGTGGTGGCCAGGTCGGCTCCATCGGGAAGGCCCATCAGGTATTGCTGCTGCTGCTCGGCACTGGACCACAATTCCCGCAAAAAGGGGACCCAGGTGGGGTCCAGCAGCTGGTAGTTCCCGGCTTTTCTCTTCACGACCGTCACACAATGGTTGAACTGGTCGGCGGGAATGTAATCGATCCTGGAGCCGGCCATGGTCATCGCTGGATAGGATTTAAACCCAGCCGCCCTCAGCATGGTGATCAGCATGCCAGCCTTGTCTTTGCATACACCGCAACGGTCGGCAAAGGTCATGCTTCCCTTGTGGAGCGTAAAGCCCTCTCCGTCTCCCATGGAGATGCCGGAATAACGGATCTCGTCTGCGCACCAGTGGGTTAGCAGGGAAATGGAGTCTTCTTCCGTTTGGGCATTGCGCAGGATCTCATCTACTTTTGCTTTGATCTCAGGTGTTGATTCAAAACTCTTAAAGGCTTCATTGACCCCGAAAAACCAGGTTGATTTGGCAAACCAGTCTGGGCTGGTCGAAAGCAGCAGTTTGGGGGCCACATCCGACAGTGCAACCATCCCCGGTTCACGATTGATCGGTCGCATGTTTGTCTTGGAAAAGGTATAGACAAGCTTATCTCCGTGAAGCCAGCTTGAAACCTGTGCTTCGCCGTTGTAAAATTCAAACTGGAGGATTTTATCTTTCGGCACCTCAACCCGGTAAACTTTCAGGTTTACCGGATATTGACTGTAAAAATCCACGATATCATAAAAATGACCCCGCATGGGAGGAATGTACCTCTCATCATCATCCTGCTCCAGCAAGGCATAGGTGAATCCTTTTCTGAACATGATAACCTCTACTGCATCTCCCGGTTCAAGGCGTCCGATGTCGATCATTTTCTCCCGGGCCCCCCAGTAAATAGCCCTGGCGGGAGCCGGGTAATCCAGCACTAGACTCGTATCTAGGGTGATGATTTCACCGTTTTTCCTGTATATGGTTGCCTTTTCAATTTCCACATAAGCCGACTGGGGATCATATCCGAAGGTAAGCGCGTTCAACTGTTTAGCCCCTTCCGCGGTCAGCACCTTATAAAGAATATGATTGTTGACATAGGTCAGCCCGCTTTCTTTCACATCAGTAAGCGTGCTGTCAAAAACAACCAGAAGTTCGTCTCTGGGGAAATCGGCGGCGTCCCCGGCAGACCTGATGAGTTCTTTGATAGGGTTGTTGGCCCATACCGACAGGGCAAACAAATGAATGATAAAAAGTAGCGCATAGGTTCTCATGGACTCACAATTATGTTGCAAGGTTAACGATTTATATAGTCGGTAACATCAAGAAATGTCTGATGAAGTGCTGGTTTTCCCATGTAATTGACCAGTTTGACAAATGATTTCATCCAGCGGATCTCTCCCTCTTTTGTGATGATCCTAAACGTGGTGTATTGAGGTACTTCCATTCCTTGAAGCCGTTTTTCGGAAATTGACAAGAGGCGTTCCCGGTCAGCCGGATGAGCCAATCTGACAATATCCGGCTGTTCCATTGCAAAGATCTCTTCTAGCGTGTACCCAAGTGTGTTGGCTATAGCCTGGTTGGCAAACACGAACCTGCCTTCCTGAATGATACAAATAGCGGCAAGGGAATTTTCAATAATCGCTTTATAAAGTTCAAGAACTTCTGTGTTTTCTTTTGTCTTTTCTGAGAGAAGCTGCTCGAGTTCTTTCCTGATCCGTTTATTCTCCAATTCAAGCCTCCGCTGATAAGCGGCAATCTCTATGGTCATGATCATTTGTTCCAGATCATAGGGTTTGAGTACATAACCGAATGGTTTAATACAAAATGAGCGTTTGTAAACCTCTTTCGAACTTTGACCGGTAAGAAAAATGATGCCACAATTGTATCGGTTTGAGATCTCGTGGGCTGTATCAATCCCGTTCATTGCTCCCCGCAGGTTGATATCCATCAACACGATATCGGGTTCATTGTTTTCTTCCCTCAGCCGCTGTATTTCTTCGATGCTTTTTTCTCCGCGGGTGACATTTCCCAATATCGTAAAACCAGCCTCCTCGAGTTGATTTTTCAGGCAAGCAGCAATCAGCATTTCATCTTCAACGATGAATACCGTCGTGTTTTTTTTCATTCTTTTGAGCTGATCCTTTTTAACAGGCTGATCTCTTTCTCATCCAGAAAACGCCATTTTCCCCGGGGTAAATTCTTTTTAGTAAGACCGGCAAAATAGACCCGGTCGAGTTTTTCAACAGTATATCCGAGTTTTTCAAAGATCCTTCTGACGATCCTGTTCCTGCCTGAATGAAGTTCCACTCCAATTTCATTTTTATTCTTTCCGTCTGTGATGTAATCAATCCGGTCCACCTTGATAAATCCGTCTTCCAGTTCAATACCTTTTGTAATGGCTTGCAAATCGGTACCGGCCAGGGGTTTGTCAAGCACGACATGATAGATTTTCTTAATCCCATAGCGCGGATGGGTTAGTTTTTTCGTGAGTGTACCATCATTGGTAAAAAGCAGCAGCCCGGTGGTGTTCCTGTCAAGGCGTCCTACGGGATAAACTCGTTCGGGACAGGCGTCTTTGATCAGCGCCATAACGGTGTGACGGTTTTGCGGGTCGGTGACCGTTGTCAGGTAAGCTTTCGGTTTATTCAGCAAGATATAACGGTATTTTTCGATGGAAAGAGTCTGGCTCTTAACCTGAACTTTATCGGTTGGAAGAACTTTGGTTCCCAGTTCAGTCACTACCTTCCCGTTTACCTTTACGCTCCCCGCCCTGATCAGTTCATCTGCCTCTCTCCTGGAACAAACACCCGAATTGGCAATGTACTTGTTCAACCTGATTGGCAGGATTTCCTCATTAACATTGCTCTTTGAGGTGGGTTTTCGGGTAGGTTTTTGTGGGTTCATTCGTCAGATTCAAATGGTGGATTAATTTTGATCCCATCATACCGTGTTTCAATGCCGTTACGATAGGTGATTATTAAAAACAGAGTGCCGTCATAATTGTATTTTATCCATTCACCCTCTTTCCTGCCAGCAACACAACTCCCTTCGTCACGGATTTTTCCGTTGTCCCAGTAGTAGGTCTGTTTCCCGTCGGGGAGATCATCCAGAAAACCACCTTTAAAAAGGACCAGGCTGTCGGTCCCGGTTTCCCCTTTTTCCAGCTGGTATGAGATCCATTGACCGGTTCTCAGGCCATCCCTGTAATTTCCTTTTTGGTAAAAATCCCCGATCAGTTGAAACCAGGGTCCGTCTTCCAGGTCATCAAGGTATTCACCGCGTTCTATCAGGGTCCCGTTTTCGGCATATTCTTCGCTTAATCCGTCTTTTTTGCCCCGGTAATAATTCTCTTCCCGTAAAAGCTGGCCGTTGTCAAAATACCACCTCCACAGGCCGTCAGGTTTTCCCTCTTTCGTATAAACACCGCTTTGTTCCAGCCTTCCGTTTGGATGATAGTATTTCCACGGCCCCGTCTTCATCCCGTTCAGATAATCTCCTTCGGCCTTCAGGGTCCCTCCCTGATAATACTCTTTCCAATGCCCGGTCCGGCTTCCGTCTTCCAGCACAAGACCCTGGCCTATCATTGTCCCGTTGCGGTACTCCGTAGCAGCGACGATTGTCCCTTCAGCCGAATAATCTGTGGCAATTCCTTCCAGTATTCCATTTCTGTAAAGCCTGATCGCCTTGATCGCTCCATTATCGTAATACTCTTTTTCTGTTTCCAGCTTTTGGATTTCAACCGCCGCAGGCTGAAGCACATCGTCGATATATTTTGCGATGTTGATCAGGTCCCCGTTTTCCGAGTATTCCTTGAAATACCCGTTTTTCATATCGTTCTTATAGGTACCCTCCTGTTTGATTTTTCCATTTCCCCAGAAACTCATCCATTTTCTCTGTTTTCTGTTGGCCTTGTCTCTCCGGTTAATTTTCATCCGCTCAACAATGAACCCTTTTTTGTATTCCGTTATGGTAATGATCTCCCCTTTTTCATTGTACTCCCGGCCAATTCCCTGTTCCAGGCCTTTCTCAAAGGGAATTTCCATTATTTTCCAGCCATCCGGGTGATCGTATTCTGTATAACCCTCTTTTATATCATCTGTAAAATGCTCCCTGATGGTCTCTTTGTCAAGCCAGGAAACCTTATATCCATTGCGTCTGCCATTTTTGTAATTGATCTCGAGGATGAGGTTTCCTTCCGGATTATAGAACTTCCAGGTACTGTCCAGCTGATAATCTTTCCTGTTTCCCTCAGATTTCAATATCCCCGACTCATAGTAAGATTTCCAGTAGCCGTCGGGCTGGCCATTACGCATGGTTCCCTCGCTCGCCAATTTCCCGTTGGAATGAAAAATTTGATGAAATCCATCCCGGGGTATACTGTCCTGTGCGAAAACAGGAAGAAAAGAATGCATCAGGAATAAGATCCACAACAGAGAACGCATATGAACATCACGGGTTTGAGGTTTCAAGCATTTTTTGAATTGGTCTTCGGGCTTTATGCATCAGCTCATTCGATAAAATGATCTCGGGTTTTTCATCCCTCAGAGCCAGGTGGATTTTTTCCAATGTATTCATCTTCATGAAAGGACAATCATTGCAGGCACATGTTTTATTGATCGGTACGATCAGGAACTCTTTTTCCGGCGAGGCTTTTTTCATGGCATGAAGAATCCCGGTTTCCGTTGCCACAATATACTTCCTTGAAGAATCTGTCTGGGTAAATTTTAACAGGCTTGTCGTGGAGCCGATAAAATCAGCCATTTCAAGGATTACAGCCTTGCACTCCGGGTGCGCGATCAGTTTTGCATCAGGATATTTAATTTTCAGATTAATGACTGATTCGGTTGATATGGTGTCATGAATCTCACATGATCCGTCCCACAATACCATTTTTCTCCCGGTTATCCCATTTACATAATTTCCGAGATTCCTGTCAGGGGCAAAGATGATCTTTTGATTTTTCGGAAATGATTCCACGATGCTTACGGCATTGCTCGAAGTACAAATGATATCGGATAACGCTTTGATCTCCGCTGAACAATTGATATAGGAAACAACAATATGGTCAGGATATTTTTCCCTGAAGAGTTGAAATTCTTTCGGTGGACAGGAATCGGCAAGAGAACACCCAGCTTCCGGGTCCGGAATAAGCACTTTCTTTTCAGGATTCAGTATTTTCGCGGTTTCTGCCATAAAGTTCACACCGGCAAACAGAATGATCCCCGCACTCGTATTTTCTGCAAATTGAGTTAACGCCAGGCTATCTCCAATGAAATCAGCAATATCTTGAATTTCAGGTAATTGATAAAAATGGGCTAGAATGATTGCTTTCTTTTCTTTTTGCAACCTTTTAATTTCTTGAATCAATTTTTCACTTGAAAAATTCATCTTTATAATAAAATTTTAAAAATCTTTTTATTGTTATTTATAGTGGATGTTGATTTGGTTGAAAATTTTCAGGTCGTTTTTTTGTCTTTTTGATTTATACAATTTAGTCAACAGATTATACACAAATAATTACCCTTAATTACTTGTTAAATAGATTGTTATTTTTTATTAACAAGGCGGTTTATCTTTCTGTCTGTTTGTAAAAACAGGTTACTGAAGCCCTCAGAAAATTGTTAGAAGTCTTTGATAACAATGGATAACTTCAAGTAATCTTTTCATTTTTCTGTGAACCGGACCTAAACAGCTTTGTTATCAGAATTTGATAACAAAGTTAAACAGTTGTCAACATTTTTTTGTGTAAAATTTAAAATTGTGGTTTTCAAGGTTTCTTGAAATCATATTAGCTACCTTTGCCTTAAAAATATCAACAATGACTGAATTTTCTGAGATAATTCCTATAGCAAGTGATCATGCCGGATTCACCTTGAAGGAATATTTAAAGAAGATCCTTGGGGGATGGGGATACCAGATAGAGGATTATGGTACTGATTCTGAAGAAAGTATGGATTATCCGGATGCGATCCATCCTCTTGCAAAAGCTATCAATGAGGGAAAATACAGAAGAGGAATTATCCTCTGCGGAAGCGGAAACGGAGCAGCCATGGTAGCGAACAAATACCAAAATGTAAGAGCTGCTATTTGCTGGGAGGAGGAAATCACCAAGCTGGCCAGGTTACATAATGATGCCAACATCATCGCTATTCCCGCCAGGTTTATTTCAAATGTCCATGCATCTGAATTGGTCCACTTGTTCCTGATAACTGAGTTTGAGGGCGGAAGGCATGAAAGAAGGATTCAAAAAATTCCGGTACCTGTACGATAGCGTAGATGAATTCAACAGCCAACTTATTTATTGAAAAAGGCGCAGAAAAAGCGTTTGATCAGCCTCATCGTAGCAGGCTTGAATTCAATATTGGCAAATATGACCAGGCTGTTGCGTTAGGAAAAAGCCATTACAGGGATCTTGAACTTGCCAAAAGGCGCGCAGCCAACCTGAAAGCAAAAGTCATCAATAAGCTGGACACCCACTTGCTTGAATTTCAGAAAAATTTTGAAAAGAGAGGAGGAAAGGTCATCTGGGCCAACAACAGTCGTGATGCACAAAAAGAGATTCTGCAGATCATTAGAAAAGCCAAGGCGAGAGTAATTGTCAAGCAAAAAACAATGGTTTCTGAAGAACTGGAAATCAATGAATTGCTAGAAAAAAACAAAAGAGAAGTTTTCGAAACGGATCTGGGAGAATACATTGTTCAATTGGAAGGCGAGAAACCGTATCACATTGTCACGCCGGCCATGCACAAATCCAAAGAGGATATTTCGGAGTTGTTTCATAAAAAATTCAATCTGCCGGAAAATTCTCCCCCCGAATCCATCACGGAATTTGTAAGGGAGATCTTGCGAACGGAGTTTGTTCGGGCAGATGTTGGGATAACCGGAGCCAATTTTCTTTTGGCAGATCCAGGTGCGGTAGCATTGACAGAAAATGAGGGTAACGGGATCCTCTCTTTCGCCTTTCCGAAAATTCATATTGTCGTTGCAGGAATTGAAAAACTGATCCCCTCCCTGGAAGACCTGGATCTGTTTTATCCTCTTCTATCTGCTTTTGGGACAGGACAGCGCCTGACCGTCTACAACAATGTGGTATTTGGCCCTAGAAAGCCGGAAGAACCCGACGGGGCCGAAGAGATGTATGTGATTCTCCTCGACAACCGGCGAACAGAAATTCTGACCTACACGGAACAGAGAAAAGCTCTTTCCTGTATACGGTGTGGCGCCTGCCTGAACGGTTGTCCGGTATACAAAAGCATTGGGGGCCATACGTATGGAACGGCCTATACAGGTCCGATCGGTTCTGTGATCTCACCACATCTTCTTGGCATCAAGGAGTATAATCATTTGAGTTTTGCCTCTTCGTTATGTGGCAAATGCGCAGAGGTTTGCCCCATGAAGATCCCCCTTCATGAGCTGCTTCTTTTTAACAGGAAAGAGGCGGTTTCCAGGAAATATACCACATTATCATGGCGCATGATGGTCAAGGGCTGGAAATATATTATGCTGCATCGCTGGGCGTTGGATAAGCCCGGGGCCTTTCTGAAAAATCGTATGATAAGGCAATTTGGTCACAAAGGGTGGGGTAAAAAAAGATCCCTTCCGACAATTGCCCATAAGAGCTTTCGGGAGTTGTGGACCGAATCCCGCGAAAAATCACTTGATTCTTAATCTAGAAGAGATACTGACGCTTGGCGGAGGCCGAATGAGAAATCATTCGCTCAACCCCAAACAAACCCGCCGTTGCAATGATAATGGACAAGGCAATCAAATAGGATTTCAGGCTGGCGAAAGCTACAAAAGAGGAAAGTAACGATTGGAACGATGCTACCATGGTTTCCCAGATATCTTCTCCAACCGGAAAAACAAAATAAAAAACTACGCACGACAAGAGAAGCAAGAACCAGGGAAGAAATCTGGTTAACCAGGATGACCGCGACACATCTTGTGGACGATATACCGGCATCTCCTCAATCCGGCCCATCAAATTTTTGGTGAAATCATCAGAAGGTGTTTCCAGGGAAACATTCTTCATCAAATCAACTAAAAATTTATCTTCAAACAACTCTTTCTTTTTCATGATGTTATAATATTTCATGTGCTAAAACACCACCTGATAGCTCATTATTTCAGAAATTTCACTGTACAGTTTTTTTCGGATGCGGTGCAGGCGAACCTTGACATTTGACATAGACAATCCGGTTATCTCACAGATCTCTCCCACAGAATTTCCGTCTTTGTAAAACAGGGTGATCAATAAATTATCTTCATCAGAAAGCCTCCCGAGCGCCTTGTCAACAACCAGTTTTTTTTCATCTGCATCAATAACCCCCAGATGGTTATGTATTTCATCCTCGCTATATGAAGCGATAAGCCGGTCATCAATGTTCACAAATTCAATCTTTTTCTTTCGTGTCTTCGTG
>Ga0172367_10008902_pt1 | contig 11129 bp, 13 predicted proteins | sample Lak10m_FD_114542 | JGI IMG/M metagenome (GOLD analysis project Ga0172367, IMG submission 114542) | Freshwater microbial communities from Kabuno Bay, South-Kivu, Congo - kab_022012_10m | ecosystem: Environmental > Aquatic > Freshwater > Lake | place: Democratic Republic of the Congo: South-Kivu...
AAACGCCATTCGATATTTTGGACTTGCGCCCGGTGACGTTTTACGGCGTCCTCCCGGGGCAAATTCTTTAGCATTTCATAGAGATTATCAAAGGGGCTAGTACATTGTCGGCGCTGTGAATAGTCCCATATAACGGCGGCGTGGTAGTGTTGCCATATTTTAACCGTTAATAAAATATCGTCGTTTCTGGTCTCGGGTATATTCTCTAGGATATACTCGACTTTTGCCTTTAATTTTAGTGAGCTATTCGCTTGGCTCATCGGTCACCTCCGGTAGTAGCGATAGTTGGTTTTCGTCTATCTTCTTAGCCCGGCAAATCCGGCAAACTTTACCCTGGAAATAGCGATAAATTAGAGTAGATCGGTGCTTGCCGCAATTTCCGCAAACGTAGAAATATATACGTCTAAATTTAGTACCCTTGGCTATTTTTTTCTTAGTTTTAGGCATTGCGGACCTCCTCGAGGATATAACTAGCTTGCATATCGGCCAAGTGCAATATCACGGCCTCCGGGTGTTTTCTAAAGGCGTCGTTTACCTCTTGCATTTGCTGAAACCCTACCCCGATAGCGCCCATATGGTTAGCTATCATTATTTTTTCGATTGGCTCGAGCTTTATATATCTCTCGGCTATCTCAATCGAGGCGGCGGCGTGGCCTAATGGTAGAGCCGGGGCGGCCATTAAATTACCGGCCGGGTTTTCATCTTGCTCGTAAACCTCGTATTTTTCCCAATTACCGTATTTATCCTTACGGTTTCGGTAGCCTTTTTTATAGCTGAAAATTTTACTTAGATCGTGGCATATCGCGGCTATCATAATCGGCGTTAAATTTATGCCTCCCGGTCTTGCCGGTAGACTTCCGGCTAATCTCTCCGCACACTTCCAAACGTTGTACGTATGGCCTAATAATCCGCCCTCAAAATTGTTATGGTAGCGGGTCGAGGCCGGGGCCTTGGTAAAATCGCTAGCCTCTAAATAAGCAATCAAACCCTCAATCCCTGGGCGCCCTGTAGCAATCAACGCCTCTTTTATTTCCTTAAACTGGTCCATAAGTTCCACCTCTCAAATTTATTTTTATCTACAATTCTATCTACAATCTATCTACTAAAATGGTATCTCTTCTAAATCTACCTCGTCATTATCTGGTTGCGCGGCGGCTACCTCTTCCATTCCACTAGGGGTGCTATTTGTTTTTGGTGGTAGCACTACATCGTCTATTACTATATGGGTACGGTATCTTTTTACGCCGTCTTTTTCCCATTCCTGATAATCTAGGCGTCCCTTAACCGTTAATCGCATACCCTTTTTAATAATGGTTGATAGTTTTTCTACAACTTTCCCCCAATAAGTGCAATTATGAAACGACGCTACACTTTCCCAATTATCGCCTTTTTTGACTGACCGGTTGGTAGCCAAGCTAAAGGTCATTACCGGCGTGCCGGTTGGTGTAAATCTCATCTCCGGGTCTTTGGTGACGTTCCCGGTCAAAACTACTAAATTCATCGTTCCGCTCCTCGTTTAATTATTTTTAGCCGGAGACTAGATAGTAGGGTTAAACCGTCTAGCCACCCGCTAAAAATAACTAATTGATACTAATTGATACCATTTGGTGGGGTTGGGGTAGGGTATTAACCCCGCCCCAATCCTCAATATATAAATCCGGGCTTGTTGGTCGTCCAACGTGTCGGTTTATGCCGTAATTACTTCGCCGCCGGTTGCCATTTGTTCTACATCGCTCGCCGGTTTTTCGACGTCAAATATCTCATCTACTGCGGCCTCCATTTCCTCCGGGCTTAACGCTTTTTTGGTAATTTTTTTATTCATTCCAATAATCAACGCGTCGGCTTGTTTTTCAGTAATACTGTTAAAGCTCTCGGCTTTGCAAGCGGTTTTAGCGCGCTCCTTGGTGTCGTTCGGACTTAGGCCTAGCTCTTTACCTAGGGCAAAGATTTTACGCTTTTGCACTTCGGAGGCATAAACTACCTCCGGGGCCGGAGGCGTTGCCGGTGGTTGATTATCCTGGTCTTTTTTCTTGGCCGTTTTTTTTCTCAATGCGGCAATGATTTTATCGGCCGCGTCGTAGGTCATATATTGGAAATGCTTAACCTCTGCTTGTTTTAGTATCCAATTTGCCAAGCCGTCCGGGTCCCCGGCGTTCATTATAAATTCATTGAGTAAATCTAGTTGGTCCTGGGTCACTTTTCGGGGGGCCTGGGGCCTCGCTGTGCCATTCTGCGGCGTTCTTTGACCTTGGCCGTTAGTTTCTACGTCCTTGGTACTAATCGCGTCGTCGTCCTCATCTCCGGTTAAAATACCAAAGGCGTTACAGTAGGCATATCTTTTAGCAAAGGTTAGAGCGGCCGCGACTACCTGGGTATTGCTCATTATATCGGTTTTGGTACCTAGTGGTACCTCTACACTAGTTTGGTCTCGGTGACCGGCTTTATGCTTAACTATGCAAGTTACTTTAACTTTGCCCTCTAGGGTTTCGGTATCAATTTTATAGCTAAATCCGTGATCTCTTAGTGGTCCCTTAGTTTGGGCTACTATTACATCGAGCGGCGCGTAACTGTAGGCTTTTTTACCGGTTTTAGTCGCGACGCTTTTAGTCTTGGTTATTACCGGGCAATCGCCTTGAAACTTTGCCATATCGTCATCGAACGCCTCCTTTGCCGCCTCCGCCTTTAACTCTCGGCGCATAGCTAGCAATTTTTCCATAGTCTCAACCGGGGTACCATTTACTACGGCTTGGCTAATCAATTCCTCTATACTCAACGCTTGGGCTTTTCTTTGCTCCATCTCTTGCCCTGGGCCGTCTTGCCCTAAAACCGTTACCTCTAAAGGCTCGGGTTTTATTTCCTCCGGTACTACGTCCGGGGTTACTGTTTCGCTCATAAGTTCCACCTCTCTAAGCGCTTAATTTATTATATTAGTTAGATTATATAGCTAATGGCGTAAATGGTCAACGTTGTTAAGATTATCCCACAAACGAAACCAAACCAATACATCGCCCCGGCTTTTTTCTCCCAATTTTTACCCATTGTTAACTGCGCTTTTCGGTAAAACTCTCCTAGTTCGCTAGCTTGCTCAAATAACGCCTTGCTTACCGCGTCCTTGTGTTCTTTGTCTGTGTAGACCATTGTATGCCCTCCTAAATTATTTACTAATTGTTTAATATGTATCTATTGTAGCAATTCGTTACAATTGCGTCAATCATTACCATAGCCTAATTATCGCTTAGTTATCCACAATATAAAAAACTAGGCCCTAGAGCCTAGTTTTTTATTATATTTTTGTTTTTGATCTATTTTTGTCGAACCGATACGTTAACCATCGCTTTTTTATAGACGATACCGTTATAGAATATTTGGGCCACCGTGAATATTGCTATAAAGTTCCGGCTAATATCGTCTATATTGGCTATTTGGCCCTGGACCCAAGCGCTAGCCAAGGCAAGAACTCCGGCCGAAACGATAGCAAGAGCAAACGCGCTTTTTTGCTTCCACCCGGTAAACGTCTTAATCCAACCGGTAATATAGGTAGATAGAATACCGGCCAATACTAGGGATAGATCGTATTGTACAAAAACCTCTTTAACTATTCGTACTAAATCGTGCAAATCCATTATTCACCTCCATTTAATTTAATTGGTCGGGGTAGTGGTATGTTTGACCTCCTACCCCGGGTTTGCCTCCTGGTTGGGAGGTCTTTACCTCTTCGGGGGTCTACGGTTTTTGGCAACCATATACTCCATATACTCAATCGTCGGTTTATTCGGTGGTTGAGTAAACCGGTGCAAAATGTCGTGACTTTCGACTTCGATAGTGACCTTATTACACGGCAAGTTGCGGAAACGTTGCTCTAGTGGCGTTTTGTACGCCCGGCGTGGCCAAAATATATGGTGGGTGTCTCGCAATACCCTACCCTCCCTTATTTAGCGTTATCCTTATTATTTAACTTTTTAAGCAATTCGGCAATCCACCGGAAACCCGCGCCAATAAGATACACAATGCTTTGACTTTTAAGTCTGGCATTTTCTACTTGGTATTGGGCGATTATGGTATTATAGTCCGCCTTTAATTGCTCGGTATCTTTTTCAAAATCTTTTTGTATTTGGTCGATATAGGTTTTATCATATGCCTTAGCTAATTTATCTTGGGCCTCTTTGAGCTTGGTATTTAACTCTCCTATCTCTTTTTCCTGGGATATTCTAATTTCCCAATGCTTATTATTTTCCTCTACCTGGGTTTTATTTAAAGCCCTGAAAGTATCAAGCTCGTTGTTTTTTCCGGTAATTTCTCTATCTTTTTGTTCAATAGTGGCGGTCAACTCTGCAATCTTTTGATCTTTTGGGTCAACCGTTGGCGTTGGTGACGTTACTACCGGCGCGTGATAACCATACTTTAAAAACTGCTCTCGGCTACCATTAAAACTATCCATATCTACCGGGTTTTCACCGCCGATATTTCCCTTGCTACTATATTGCTCAAAGGCTACAAACGGCCAATCGGATACCTCGTTTTGAGGGTCTGCTACGCCGTCCCATTGTGCAAGCCATACGCCATATCCGCCGTTTACAACCGGTGACCAATCAAAATTATCATTCATTGACTGATTGATGTAAATAATAGGTCTTACTCCGGTCCGCTCAAAAACTTTATCTAAAAATCTCTTGGACCAACCTACCGGGTCCGGCCCAATATTGCCCTCAATATCTAGGGCCAAAATTTCGCCCTCTTGCAATGGTAGTACTACGTCACAAAATGCGTTAGCCTCGCCCTCCGGTGTATTAACCGTTGGATAAGTAAACCAATAATAACCGCGCAAAATGCCGGCCGCCCTGGCCGCGTCGCGGTTTGCTTTAAACATAGTATCAGTGTATTGGGCTACTGATTGGCCCGGGTCCGGGCAACCATAGCCCGCCCTTATAATAATAAAATCTATTCCCTCGTTCATCATTCGGACCATATCGACTGTCCCCTGATATTTTGAAACGTCCGCGCCCTTTAACATTTTCTACCTCCTAAAGTGTATTTATGCTTTTAAAATTTCCTCTTTTAGCGTTTCTATCTGCTCCTCTCGGATTTTGATACCGCTATTTTTGCCATTATTAGGGCAACCGCCCACCGCGTCAATCAAAAGTAATAATATTTTATTATTATTATTTATGGCCTTAGTTAAACCGTCGGTCTTTTTCTCATTCCTAAACATAAACCACGCTAGGACCGCGCCGGCTAGGCCGTATTGTAATATTGTAGGCTCCATTTAGTTAACCCTCCTAAATTGCTAGATAGGTATATTCTAAAATAAATACCCCTACTTGGCAAACTCTATACTATATGGCGCTCCAACGTACCGGATAGCCGCGCCGTCTTTAAAGTAAATAGTAACCATTCCCTTACTCTCTTCTATTTTATCAACGGTTGTACGGCCGCCATTTTTAACCGGTATTTCTTGGCCGGTAAAATACGATTGGCCGGTACCCTCGGCCGTCAAATAAATCAAAACGCTTACGATCTTCATAAGTTCCACCTTATTTATTATAAAATTGATATTCTCGAGGCGCTATTTTTTGCCGCTTTGTTAATCTCAAATTGAGTTAGCATATCGGAAATAACGGCGGCTACTCTCTGCTTGGCGAACTCTGCCGGGCTAACCGGATTTTCTACCATTTGATTATTGCCGTCCATTATTTCACTCTTATAGCCGTAACTGTCCGAAAAACATTCTAAAAATAGTTCTACATTTTCGGCCGGGATAGTAATTGATAGCTCTAAATTCTCGCTCATAGATAAGCTCCTTTTTAATACTTAACGAAATAAAATAATTTAAAATATGGATTTATTATACTAACATTGGTAGCAAGTTGGTAGTTGGTATAGCTGTCACTCGCGCCGTCTGACCCTCCGCTAGGTCCTCCGGTACCGTGGTAGTGGTTTGCGCTCACTCCACTAGTATTAAAGTTATTGCCGTCAACGGTGAAATTATGGCCGACGTATCGAGAAGCCGCGTAATAACTAGCATTTGTATCACTACCAGATAATACATAACTCCCTTGGTGGCTCGCTCCGCCGCTATGGCCGTGGTTTGCATTGTGGCTATGGTCGCTTGAAATATAACCAGTATTGCCGTGGGTATGTCCTCCTAGGCCGTGGGTATGAGCGTGATAGTGTCTATGCTGTAAATTAACCGTATCACTTCCGCCTTGGTCCAATGCCTGGCCGTTGGTTATTGTGGCTCTAGGTACTCTATCTACTACATTCGGCAAGCCAAAAGTCGTACTACCATCTCCTACAGTAAATCCTCCGGCTTTAATCATACTATTGGCCTGGACCCAAGCCCAAAGCCCGGAGTATGTCGTACGGCTAACCGTCTGGCCGTTGAATAGCAAAAATCCGGTGTCCGGGGTGCTGTTCAAACTCATTTTAACGTCGCCAGTCTTAAAACCTCCGCCGTTTCCGGTGGCCCCGGTATTTAATAACTGCTCTTGTAGTTTTTTGCTAATTGCCGATATTGAGCGGCTTACGTTGGTTCTAATGCTCTCTAGTTCGCACGTGACTTTATCCAATGATCGGGTAATACTTACGATCTGCATATTATCGCCGTATGTCTTGCTAGTTACCTGGTTCAAATTGGCAAAGCGGCAAGTATCGCCAACGTGGATTTTTTCAATATCGTAGCCGGTATCCGCGTCGCCGTTATTATCCAATATCTCAATTAAAGTTTTAACCTCGGCGTCTTTTTCTTCGGCAACTTTACCATTACATAAATTATCTTGAGTTTCCTGGACCGTTACGCGATCATCACTAACGCGCTCCCAACGGTCGCCGAACTTTGCCACACTATCGGTGTCCTCGTATAGCGTGTAGTCCTTGGTGCCTTACTCATTTTTTTTGATAAATAAAATCTTATTTCTTACCGGCTCCATACCCTTATCGGTGTCTACAAATTTAAAATGTTTCTCAAAAACAAAGGTATGAGTTGCGCTAGTTGGCTTTGCTTTGAATTGCAAAAGACGATTAGCGCCGATATGCCACCAAAAATTAGCCGGGGCGAACTCTCGGCATTTTTCCAAAACATCTATCCAATCGCAATCATCGAAAATATAAGTTAAATTTGCGCCAACTGCCGGGATAGTCCCGGTAGTATAGTTAATAGTCGGCCTAGTAACGTTTGCTCTAAATAAATCAATAAGTTTACGCACGATTTTTTCAATCGCCGTATTTTCGGCGTCGCTCTGGGTCCCAAGGCCCGCCACGGCCGCCGTTTTGAGTAAATAGGTAGTACCGCTCCTAAAAGTGTTACCGCTCATTTTTGAGGCGTGGGGGAGGCATATAAATTTAACTGTGCTTTTTTTGCCGTCAACCCTGGTATTAAATTTAGATATAAAACCGTCGTAGAGTTTCAAGCTATCTATTTCGTCGTCACTAATCCAAAGCTCAACCCGGTTATCTTCTTTGACAATATAACCCTCGTCGAAATCGTCCCATTGTCGGTGGATATATACCGTTAATTCGCCCTGGCCTCCGTTTATTTGCTCTTTAAAGGGGTCCCATTTGATTTTTTGCAAGGTGATTAGTAGTTTACCGCTCTCCCCTGCCTCATAAACTTTTAAAAAGCTAGTTTTTGCCATTATAAGTATCTCCTAACGTATTTAGCCTCTAGGTCAATGCTTGCCGGTAATCCGCTACCCTGGTAGCTCTTAAATAGGGCGTCTTCGCCAATCCCTGGCGCGTCGTTATAATTACTCCCGGCGTCGGTACTTACCCGGCAAGAGCCGTTAGCGTATGCGCCACCCTCGGTAGTCTGCCATAAATAATAATTATCACCGTCGCAACTTGCGCAACTTAACTCTATCCAATATTTATTACCCTGGGTTACGTTAAATGAGGTAGCGAATACTACCGTATACCAATCTAGGCCGGTATCTAAAACGGTAGCGGCTACTACTTCCTTGCTCTTTAATTCTGCATTTGGCTTATTGGCTCCGGCGTCGGTGTATACCTTAACCCATAAATTGCCCGGGGTACCAACTTTTTTTAACTTTAATTCTACTTTTCCGATAGTTCCGGTAAATCCGGCTAGCATACTTTGGGCTATGCGATTATCTGCGGCACTTAATACCTGGGCCGTTTTAAATTGCATTGCTACGGCGTCTAGGATAGGGGACCCGGCATTTGCTCCGGTTAGTATGGCCTGGATTATAGCCTTGCGGCCTAGTGTCTCAAAAATATGCTCTGCTCCGCTAGTTATATCCTCGAAATTAGTACCGTCATTTGAGGCCTTTAATGCTACGCTCGTCCCTGCCGGGCTAGCCCCCTCCGTTTTGGTAATTGTAGCGGCGGTAATAACCGGGTGGTAGGCGTTGCTATCGGTAGATTTTCTATAAAGTCTAAACGCAAAGTCATATACTCCAAATCCTGTAGGGGCCGCACTCCCGCCGAAATCTGACGCGAAACCGTCGGGGTAAACGTCGCTATTTGCGCCGTACCACGTACCGTAGTTCATCGAGCCAAATAGACAAAATACAGTTAATCTATAAGTCGTACCGGCATTTAACCAAATAGGACTAGTAAATACTATATCTTTCCACGCCTTACTACCTGTTACTCCGCTAGCGGCCAAAGTGCCACCTCCTAAATTAGTACCACCGGTAGAGTTTAAAATATTGACGTAAAAAGTATCCGGGTTACCGGTCTTTGAAATTGGAACGCTGACTTTATAATAAAATCCACTCTCTTTTACTTTAAATGTTTGGTATGGGTTGGCGCTGTCTGCCGGGCTAGCCGTACCGTCGCTAGCTTGCTCAACCTCTAAAATATCAATATCCGCTCCCATTATATCGCCGGTCTGTATAGTATTACGATTACTTGGATAGGTCGGCGCGATCACGGCATAGGCCAAAGCGCTAGCACTACCGTAAATCTCACAAGCGTAATATCCGCCTCCGCCTAAATTTGTAGGCTTATTGTTGGTTATTTTTACCCAATAAGTCGTATTATCGGCTAGGTCTAGGGCGCTAGCTAAAACAAACTCGGCCCAAGCCTTGGCAACTGGTAATAGACTATTATCTTTAACTACGGTAGCTAGTACGGTCCCCGGCGCTCCGCTATTATCCGCGCATATTGATACCGTGGTGTTAGTTCCTGGCACTGAGGCGGCATAAATAGGGTCTCTATCTGTGTAGTATCCGGCCGAAATGCTGAATTTTACCCGCCTTAATTTTCTCTTTTTTCTAGTAGTAAATGAGAATTGAGCGTTACCGTTTCCGGCTACGTCTGCTTTAAAAGTATCTACCACGTCCTGAACTGCCGCATATAGGTCCGGCTCTGGCAATATTGCACGGCCATTTGCGCCGTCCCAATTAGCATTAGATTTATAGGCGTCTAAAAATAACTCGTGGGCCGGCGATTTAGTATTAGTTGCGGTCCAAGAGCCGCCCGATTTTGTTACAACGTTTACGTCGTAATACCTGTTACCTATGCCATTAGCTACCTGTAATGCTCCTCCAACTAAACCGCTCGGATATTCTAGTACTATGATATATTGGGTATCGGTCAATAATTTAATTTTGTTTGTGCTTGTAAAATAGAAATCTACCCAATCACCGGTCAATGATAGGACGGTAACGTCCACATCTGCGGAATAAGCTAGCGGTGACCCTGTAGGTAATGCGCTAGGTATGGCTGTGGCGTTTGAGGCAAATATCTTAGCCCGGCAAACTCCGGTACCCGGCGTTGGATTTTTAATATATAGCTTTAGTCGGTCTATAATTCCGCCCGGGCTTCTAAATGCTAGGCCGTATTGATTATCGCCATAAATTCCGCCCTCCCAAAGTGGCGCGTTGGCAATATCATAATTTTGGACCATCGCGGCCGCCGCAACTCTGAACTCTTTATATTTCGTATCATCAAAGCCAACCGTTGGCGCGACTACGCTAGTCTCTGCCTGGCTTTGCTGATCTATTTTTGTTTTAAATGTCTTAAATGCAAAGTCGATATTATCCATATCGGCCCAAGCGCTGTAATATCTTTTAGCTCCTCCGCCGTAAACATTGCCGACTGCATAGCTCCACTCATAATAATTATCCTCATCTGATAGCGGGCTAGATAATACTAACCAATATTTAGTACTGGCCGCCAAGACTGGAAACGCATTATCCGGGAACGTCTTATAAATCCAACTACTCCCCTCGTGGACCTCGTAATATTGAATAGTGCGCGATCCATTGGTTACCAACGTGCCACTCGGCGCGTTACTACCGTTGTCGGTCTCAATTCTTACATTTATTACGTATGGATTGCCTATTTTTTTAAGTAATAGGGCTAGTTTTGGTATTACGTTTGTCTCGCCGTCGGTGGTGAAACTCTGGGCTAATTTTATTTGACCATAAAATACCTTGCGGGCGTCATTTACTACTTGTTGTTGGCCTATTTGCGTCCCGGCGCTAGAGTAAAAATTAAATAATAGCTCATTCTCTCCGGTGGTAAAGGTTGGGTAAACTCCGGTATAGTCGTAATCATCGCCATTTTTTAGAACGCGCAATTTTTCGGTATCAATAACGAAAACGTCGCCGTCGGCAATTGTATCATCGTCGATATGGATTAGTTGACCGTTTGAGTTATTAACCAATTCAAAGCTAGTAACTGCTCCGGCCGCATTAAATGAGACTACAAACTTTGGCTTTGGGTTGGCCGTGCCGTCAAAGGTGACTGTTTCAATGATAATATCGGAGGTTAAGTTAGCGCCGGAGTAGGCCGTATTTACTATATTTTCCTGGAATTGGTCGGTCTCAAATCCATAGGGAGGGTCTAGGGCCACGTAGGAAATAGTAAAATTTAAAGTATATTTATAATCTGATTTTCGGCCGGTAATAATACTAGAGTAAACGACGTTAAAACTTCTAAAGCCATCGCCATAGGGGATAGTTAATATTCCATCTTTGCAAGCTAATTTTTTAAGTTCATCAATTTTTTTATCTAAATCTGCCTTATCATCGCCAACTAGGACCCCCATAATATCGAGGTCCTTTTTTTCGTCTATGGCGTCTATTAGCTTGCCGCCCTCTTTGCGGGTTAGGTCCAATATATTGAGGCTCCGGGTATTCTTGCCGTCGTGATTGATTAAATTG
>Ga0172367_10008903_pt1 | contig 11129 bp, 7 predicted proteins | sample Lak10m_FD_114542 | JGI IMG/M metagenome (GOLD analysis project Ga0172367, IMG submission 114542) | Freshwater microbial communities from Kabuno Bay, South-Kivu, Congo - kab_022012_10m | ecosystem: Environmental > Aquatic > Freshwater > Lake | place: Democratic Republic of the Congo: South-Kivu...
AAAAATAAAACAGCAAATTTTTGTTCTTTGTATTCTAATTTGTTGATAACTGCAAGTAAATGTTCATGTAAATATTTTCGATTTGGCAAACCTGTTAACGTGTCATGATGACTTTGGTAGGCGATAATCGCTTCTGCTTGTCTTTGTTTGGTAACGTCAGCTATGTGTATACGAATGACTTCATTCCAAGGCATAAAATGAATGATTTCTTCAAATACCATTTCATTGATCATCACCTCTCGTACAAAGTATTTGCGGTTAGGATTAGCCAATGGGACTAACTGAGCCAACAGTTCTTGAAGTAATGGGTGATCAATTCGCATCTCTTCAAGATTAGGAAATTGAGATAAAGCCGCAGGATTAAGATATAAGATGTTGCCAACGAGATTTAACTCAACAATTGGTTGTGGGTCTAACTCAGGTGAGGAAATGAATTGGTTAACAGTCTTATGAATATGGGCTGATATATCTTGATCGGCAATGGACTGTAAAGGAGAAAAACGGAGTAGCTCAGTCTCATCAAAGAGCGAATCATTTCGATGAGGATAGCTGCTTTTAGTGATTTGATTTTGAGAAATATTACTTTTCGGAATGTTAGTAATTGCACTGATTACCTGAAAAACAGCCTTAGTATCTTTACTAAATCGAATTTCGTCCCCGTGGGATAATATATGCGAAAATCTCTTCTTGCCATTAATCAAGATTCCATTTGTACTGCGTTTTCCCTCTATACTGCCGTCAATTATTCGGAAAAAGCATGAAGACTTCTTAGAAGTTACAGCTAATAAAGTCGCATGTTGGCGAGATACAAGATTAGACCGTAGAATAATCGAATTACCCAAGCTTCGTCCCAATGAATAAGTCATATTATTCAAGAGAAAATTGCGAAAACCTTGTGGATCTTCAACCGTAAGTACGTGATGAAGCATCTCTTTGATTTCAAGAGTGGATGACTCTTCTGGTCTCACCTGAATAATTTCCCTTTACAACTAGCTTTAAGTATTTGCAGTTATATAAACTATTACATCTCTGTTAAAAGTATCATTAACCGATAGTTTTAACAAAGATTCGCATTTCAATTGAGTGAAAAATGCTCTAAGTGCATGTATTTCTAATCTAAGAATTTCTTTACTTTTGAAGATTACTAGTCTTAAGGATATTAAGTCTAATTATATAAATTTATGAGTTAAAAACAGTCATCTAGCCTACGATTATAGACTTGATCACGCTAGTGAAGTATAGGTTAGTTTCTCCGCCATATTTGGAGAAACTAACCTATCTATGTAGCCTGCTTGCGTGAAAAGTGCTATATAGCCTTGATCAGGCTAGCTAGTTCACCACCTTCGGCGGTGAACTAGCCTACATACCTCGTTTGCATGAAAAACGCTGTAATACCAATTCACAGAAGTGTGGCTAAACTTCTGTGAATTAAAAACCAAACCCTTACGGGGTTTTGAAAGCACAAAATGGCTACGCCATTTTGTGCTTTGGTATAAAATGATATTAATGGCGCATTAGCAAGAATGTCAGAAACATGTAGAACATGGACGGAAGTTCAGCAAACATTTCAGAAAATATGGGGATATGACGATTTGCGCCCATCTCAAAGGGCTGTGGTTACCAGCTTGTTGAAGGGACAAGATAGTTTGGCAATTATGGCGACAGGTGGCGGTAAGTCCATTTGTTTTCAATTACCAGCAATAATCAATCAAGGGTTAACTTTGGTAATTTCTCCATTACTTGCCCTGATGGAAGACCAAGTTAGGGACTGCAAATCGCGAAATCTTTCCGCAGCTTGTTTGCATAGCAATTTATCGCAAATAGAGCGCCGCGAAATTTTGCGTAATCTTTCAAACACTAGCTTGCTTTATGTTTCGCCAGAAACCCTTTTGAGTGAGCCTGTCTGGGACAAACTCAGCGATCGCCAGTTAAAAATTTCAGGTTTAATGCTCGATGAAGCCCATTGTCTAGTGCAGTGGGGGGACTCATTTCGACCGAGCTATCGTCGATTAGGAGCCGTGCGCTCGGCTTTAATGGCTCAAAAGCCCGATCATCATCCACACATTACCCTAGCTGCATTTACCGCAACTGCCGATCACGATACGACTGCGGAGTTGCAAACTTGTTTAAATCTAGAGAATCCCCATATTGTCCGTACTAGTCCCTATCGCTCACATCTGAGTTTGCAAGTGGCGATCGCTTGGACACCCGCAGGACGCAAATCCCGTGCCCTCAAATTTATCCACGATCGCCAAGGACAGTCGGGATTGATCTATGTACGTAGTCGCCGTGATGCAGAGATGCTAGCCGCTTGGTTACAAGAAAATTCCTTTAAAACTGCCGCTTATCATGCAGGCTTACCATCCCAAGAACGAAGACATATCGAGCAGCAATGGCTAACTAATCAATATCCCTTTGTGATCTGCACCTCAGCCTTCGGACTTGGTATTAATAAACCAGACACCCGTTGGGTCTTGCATTTTCATCCGCCTTTGACACTTTCAGAATATATCCAAGAAATTGGACGGGCTGGACGCGACGGCAAACCTGCGGAGGCGTTGATGTTAGTCAGCGAACCAACAGGATTACTCGATGATAGCGATCGCCAAAGGGTAAATTTCTTCTTGCAACAGCAGCAAAAAATCCAACAACAAGCTCTCGCTCTTTTGCCTAAGATCCCGAAACAAGGAAAGTTCACCGAAGTTGCCAAATTATATCCTGATGCGGCGATCGCTCTTGGACTGTTGCATCGTGCAGGTCATCTCACATGGAAAACACCATTTGTATATGAAATTCATGACTCACATAGCCCACGACAAAAACTAAAACTACAAATGGGGGATCAATGTAAGATCGGGCAAATGCAAGCTTATACTCACTTAAAAGATAATCGCTGGGCTTTTTTACTTGATAACTTTGGTTTTGAGGAAGAATCCAAGTTACTGCTAAAATCAAAGAGCTAACTTAACTTTTCTTAACAACAGGGAAATATACGTGTCGTCTTTGACTATTCATCGGATCAATCTTGACAACCCGCTGACTGATACATCTTCAACATCTCAAACCGAGCTTCCGTTTACCTTCCAAGATGTAAAAGCTGCGATTCCTGCTGAATGTTTTGCTCCTAACGTATGGCGATCGCTTGCCTATTTTTTTGCCGATACTGCGATTATTGTGGGCTTATATGCCACTGCTGCTTACTTAGATGCATGGTGGTTTTATCCAATTTTTTGGTTTGCTACGGGGACAATGTTCTGGGCTTTCTTCGTAGTTGGTCACGACTGCGGGCATGGCTCTTTCTCACGGATTAAATGGCTAAATAATTTAGTTGGACACTTGACCCATATTCCGATCCTCGTGCCATATCATGGCTGGCGCATCAGCCATCGTACCCATCACCAAAATACGGGTAATATTGACACCGATGAAAGTTGGTACCCTGTTACCGAAAGTCAATACAAGGCGATGGACTGGATTGGTAAATTCATTCGCTTTGATGCCCTGTTGTTTGCCTATCCTCTGTACTTATTTAAGCGATCGCCTGCACGTCCCACAGCCTCACATTTCGTACCCAACAACGATCTTTTTCGCGAATCTGAGACTAACGATATTCTCACCAGCAGTATCCTCTTTGCTGCGATGGTTGGCTTTTTAGGATGGTTAGGATTTACCTATGGCTTCCTATTTCTGTTCAAGTTTTATATCGTCCCCTACCTTGTCTTTGTAGTATGGCTTGATCTCGTCACCTATTTACATCACACTGAAGCTGATATTCCTTGGTATCGCGGTAAAGACTGGTACTTTTTGAAGGGAGCACTATCCACCATTGATCGTGATTATGGAATCTTCAATGATATCCACCACAATATCGGCACTCATGTCGCTCACCACATCTTTATTGGCATTCCTCACTATCACCTTAAGACTGCGACTGAAGCGATCAAACCAGTTTTAGGTTCATATTACCGAGTTTCCAACGAGCCAATCTGGAAATCCTTTTTTACTTCTCAAAAGGCTTGTATCGCCGTCCCTGACTCAGGTGGGGCTGTATATTACAGCAATCAACTTACAGATTAAAAAATGATCCCAAAAGAGAGCAGCAATTCTCATTATGAAACTGATTTTGGTGTTTCCAGTGACTTCGCCACTGGAAACAGTAAAAACGATTTTTATAGTGGGAATTGCCCAAAAGAGAAAGGGGGCGCATTGCGCCCCCTTTCTCTTTTGGGCAATTCTTGCTCGAATGTAGAGCTAGGCTCCCTATTTTTTTGGAGTAAAAAGCTGTCCACTTCACATTTTTAGGGTTCGTACTTATAATGTAAGTGAGTATTAAGTATTATTACTGTCTTATCTACAAAGCAGATCCACAAACACTTTCATCTTACTTAATAACCCAAACTATAGCGGTTTTCAAATGAGTATGCACTCATTTGAAAACAAAAAATCAATCCCATCAAGGGTTTTTAGTTTTCATTTTGCCGTAGGCAAAATGAAAATCGCTATAATACCGCAATTATCTAAAAACATAAATTTCCCTGATTGCAAACCTTTATTAGAGGCTACCTAATATATGTCTACCGAAACTATTCAACGTCCCGAAACCATACGCAAAATTGCACCTAGATATCGGGTTTTGTTACATAACGACGATTACAACTCCATGGAATACGTTGTTGAAACCTTAATGCAAGTCGTAAATGGGCTTACCCAGCCACAAGCTGTCGATATTATGATGGCGGCTCATGCGAGTGGATGCGCCCTAGTAATTACCTGTGTACAGGAACATGCTGAATTTTATTGTGAAGGACTACAAAGCAAAGGCTTAACTAGCACCATTGAACCTGAGTCATAAAAAAGACAGTGCAAAGCATTGTCTTCTTAATTAAAACCCAAAAGATAAGATGCAGCGCGAAGCGCCGCATCTTATCTTTTGGGTTTTATGTCCTGACAAGACTGACGACAGCCGTATATAGAACAGTTAGGATTGTTATTAACAAAATCCTACCTGTTTTTTATTGTGAATCTCGATCGCTTAAATTCCTATCCAGCCCCAGCCCGCATCATTCTGTTTTTAATCACTTTATTGGTGCTATGGCTACCGATCGCTGCACCAATGTATTTGATTTGGGGTGAGGCGGTCGGCGTGGGGCTAACCATTTTGTTGTATTGCGGATTTTTGGGGTTAATTTGGTTCTGGGGACGCAAAATTGCTAAATATTCGCATCCTTATCGCTATTACGGTTTGTCATTTACGCGCACAAATGGCAGCGATTTTTTGTTTGGCTTAGGACTAGGCTGCGTGACCCTGATTATTTTTTTTGGACTACAGGTAAGTCTGGGTTGGCTAGCAGTGCAAACTGTTACTTGGCAGCAGCCTTTACCAGATAATCTACTACCAGCAATTGGAGTGTATTTTGTCGATTGGCAAGGGGCGATATTGCCAGGTCTGTTGACTTCTGTTGGCGTAGGATTTGCGGAAGAAATGTTGTTTCGGGGTTGGATGCTATCGGAGCTAGAGCGTGATTATTCAAAAAATACAGCTTTATTGGGTTGCAGCTTAGTATTTGCGATTTTGCACTTTATCAAGCCCCTAAATGTAATTCTAGAAACATGGAGCCAATTTCTTGGCTTAGTGATGCTTAGTGTTGCCCTAGTAATGGCGCGACGCAGATGTGATGGTAGATTAGGGATCGCGGTGGGTTTACATGGGGGCTTAGTTTGGTGCTATTACATCGTCAATACGACCCATTGGTTAAAACCAACAGGCGTTGTGCCTGAATGGGTAACGGGTATTCATGGCAATCCGATCGCAGGTGTGATGGGAATTGTTTTTTTAAGTGCGATCGCGATCGGCTTCTCTAAAAAATAGAAAGAAGATTAGCTTCCTTTTATTTTTTATAAAAAAGCCTATTGCAAGTAGTGCAATAAGTGTATATGATTAGATCCGCTTGGAAAACAGTCAAGCAAAGGGTCGATGCCCGAGTGGTTAATGGGGGCGGACTGTAAATCCGCTGGCTACGCCTACGCTGGTTCAAATCCAGCTCGGCCCATATCAAAAAGGGAGAGTGAACTAAGTTCACTCTCCCTTTTTATTAAGCCTTTTTATTAAGCAAAAATTTGGCCTAGTGCTTTGTCAATATCAGGATATTGGAAGGTAAATTTATTAATCTCGGCTTTGTGTGGCATAACTTTTTGCCCATCTAGCAATACCGTTGCCCCTTCGCCAAATACCAAAATCAAAGCCGCCGCAGGCACAGGTAAAAAGGCAGGACGTTTAATTGCTTTAGCAAAGGCAACCGTAAAGTCTTCATTGGTGACCGCTTTAGGAGCCGTCCCATTAAGCGCCCCTGTAATCTGAGCATTATTCACAGCATAGATGATTAGTTCTACCAGATCATCGCGATGAATCCAAGAAAACCATTGCTTGCCAGTACCAATTTTGCCACCACCGCCAACTTGAAAAATCGGTAACATTTTAGCGATCGCTCCCCCCATTCCTAACACAATTCCTGTTCTCAGCTTGACGAGGCGCACACCCAAGCCTGTAACAACATCAGCAGTAGCTTCCCAGTCTTTGCAGACATTAGCTAAGAAGTCATCACCTGCATTACTATATTCATCAAAGGATTTATTCAGACTAGTACCGTAGTAACCGATCGCTGAGCTGCTAATTAATACCTTTGGTTTCACATCGGTTTGGGTGATCGCATCAACCAACACTTTTGTAGTTAAAATACGACTATCACGGATTTCTTGTTTTCGCTTATCAGTCCAACGCACACCAGCGATGGGTTCGCCTGCCAAATTAATTACTGCATCACTACCAGATATCACCTTCGCCCAATCACCTAATTTAAAAGGCGTGTAGCTAACTACTTCAACATTGGGAAAAGATTCTTGGGGAAATTGTTGATTGGCTTTTTGGGAATTACGCGCTAAAACGATAATGCGATTATCTAAAGCATGTAAACGCTCAACTAGCTTCACACCAACAAATCCAGTAGCACCCGTTAATACAATCTTTGTCATATATTTTTGTTTAAATTACTAGAGATATCAGCCTAAGACTAGTCGCTTATTTTAATTTGAAAACATCTTCGTAACCACATACATGCATAGTTCATCAGAAAATAAACAAAGCAAAAAATCTCGCAGCAAACTATTGATTGTTGATGATGAAGAAGACAACTTAGACTTGCTTCAACGTATTTTTCATCGAAGTCATCTGGTCTTGCGAGCTAAAAATGGGTTTGATGCTTTGACAATTTTAGCGAATGAACAAGACATTGCGGTAATCGTCTCCGATCAGCGAATGCCCATGATGTCGGGGACAGAGTTTTTGAGTCAAGTTGCAGATCACTATCCTGACACGTTGCGGATTATTCTGACCGCTCATACCGATGTTGTCGATTTGGTAGAAGCAATTAATCAATCAAAAGTTTTTAAATATATTACAAAGCCTTTCAAGGTAGAAGATTTAGTGGAAGTCGTACAGCAGGCGACGGAAATTCACAAATTACTGCAATTAAGAACTTCCAAACTGCGTAACGAACTCGAAAATGCTGAAGCCAAATATCAAAGTATTTTTGAGAATGCGATCGAGGGGATTTTCCAGACGACGATTGATGGACGTTATCTGATCGCCAATTCCATGTTAGCTCAGATTTGTGGTTATCCTTCGGCGGAGGCTCTAATTAGTAATGTCACAAATATTGCCAATCAGATTTATGTCAACCCATTACGCCGTCAAGAATTCATTAATATTTTGCGAACCCATGATACTGTTTCTAATTTTGAGTCTCAGGTTTATCGACGTAATGGCACAAAAATCTGGATTTCAGAAAATGTACGCGCAGTTAGAAGTTTTGATGGCACTCTAATCGGATTTGAAGGTACTGTACAGGATATTTCTCAACGTAAGCGGGCGGAAGAAGAATCACAATTATTGCAATGCTTAACTTTAGAAATTGGTGCTGCTAACGATTTTCAAACAGCGCTAGAAGTTGCTCTCACCAAAATTTGTCAATTTACGGGATGGGACTATGGTGAAGCTTGGATACCTGCGGGGAATGAGCATTTGATCTGTAGCCCTGCATGGTACAGCAGTATCGATGGCTTGGGAAATTTCCGTCAAATTAGTGAAAGAATCTCTTTTTCTACGGGGTTAGGTTTCCCAGGAAGAGTGTGGGAAAATCAGAAGTCAGAATGGATTTGGGATGTTTCTCTAGAGACAGAATCACACTTTTTACGCAAATATCCAGCTTTAGAATGTGGTTTGCGATCGGGGCTTGCAATTCCAGTCTCTGCTGATACTAAGGTTGTCGCAATCATGGCTTTCTTTATGAGAACGCCCAACGATCGCGATCAGCAATTAGTGGGTTTAATCAGTGCGATCGCTATGCAGTTAGGGGTGTTGATGCGCCGTAAGCGCGATGAAGAGACACTCCGTTTGATGAATGAAGAACTCGCACTAGCACGCGATCGCGCTTTAGAAGCTAGTCGCACTAAAAGCACCTTTGTTGCCAATATGAGCCATGAGTTACGCACACCGCTCAATGCGATCATCGGTTATAGCGAGATGTTACAGGAAGATGCCGCTTTATTGGGATTAGATGATTTTACGGATGATCTCCAGAAAATTTATCGATCTGGCAAGCATCTCCTAGATTTGATTAATGACATTTTGGATATGACCAAAATTGAAGCAGGTAAATTAGAAATTTATTACGATGATTTTGATGTGCCAATGCTGGTTTTTGATACCAGTAAAACGATTCAGCCATTGTTACTCAAAAACAATAATCGTCTAGAGATAGAATGCGATTTGCAACTCGGGGAAATTCGCGCCGATATGACGCGCCTGCGACAAGTTCTCTTAAATGTTTTAAGCAATGCCTGTAAGTTCACAAAATCAGGGGAAATTAAAATTCAGGTCAATCGCCAAAATTATGTTCAAGGAGAATTTTTTTGCTTCATGATTAGTGACACAGGTATAGGAATTAGTCCAGAAAACTTGCAACGCCTATTTCAGCCATTCAATCAAGCTGATAGCTCCACGACAAGACAATATGGAGGAACAGGTCTAGGGCTTGCTATTAGTCATCGTCTTTGTCAAATGATGAATGGCGATATTACGGTTAATAGTGAATTAGGAATAGGTTCTACTTTCACAATTTGTTTACCTGTTGATTGCGAAAGAGCTACTAAGAATTTGCCTAAAAACGAACAAAATTCTCTACCTAAATTATCAGAATTGCCTGAATCTCTGCAAAAAGAATCAGATAATCCCCAGCAAAAACATTCTTCAATTTTAGTGATTGCTGACGATCCTTTAATCCATCAGAGTACCCATGCTTCTCTCAGTCACTTAGGAGTTTCCGTTTACTCATCCTTGAGTGGAGAAAATGGGATGAAATTGGTCTACCAAATTCTACCTGATGCAATTATTTTAGATATGCAAACTCCCTCTATGAATGGATGGGAAATGCTTAAGGAATTAAAGTCACAACCTTTAACTTCTGGAATACCGATCATTTTACTGACAACTAATGATAGCGACGAGAACCATCCAATTTATGAGATTGGCGCAAATGATTATTTGTTTAAGCCGATTGATCGCGATCGCTTGCTTACGAGCATTGATAAATACCGCAGTGAACAAAAGACTGAGATATCAGTGTTGGTGATTGAAGACGATATTAACACCAGAGCCATGTTGAAACGAATGTTAGAAAAAGAAAGTTGTGTTGTTTTTGAAGCCCAAGATGGATATGAAGCCTTAGAAGTAATGGCAGAGAATATGCCGCAGCTAATTCTGCTTGATTTGATGATGCCCAATTTCGATGGCTTTGAATTAATTCATCTACTGAGACTGCGATACAATACTCCACCAATTCCCATTATTGTCGTCACTGCTAAAGATTTAACTAATGCAGACTGTATTCGTCTGAGTGGATCAGTCCAAAAAATCCTCCAAAAAACTAATTATAGTTATACGCAACTGTTAGAAGAAATTGTCCAAAGACTGAATAAATTAGGAGTCTTAGCAAACTAAAAAACTCTAGAGGTAGCGATCACGATAACATGATGTGAATTCGATATAGCCATTTGCGCCGCGCAAATGGTGCAAAATGGTAAAATCACTCTGCGATTTTTACCATTTTGCGCGGTCGTCGAATTGACGTTAACATGAAAAAAACCATGGTATCTAGAGTCAATTTAAAAATTAAGTTATGTCAAATATTTGGGAGTTAGATTTTTATTCCCGTCCCTTGCTGGATAGCAATAATAAAAAAGTTTGGGAATTGCTGATCTGCGATCGCGATCGCCAGTTTGAATGGGTACGAGAATGCCCCTCCACAGAGGTCAACTCCGAATGGTTAGCCAAGCAGCTCACTGATTGCGTAAATAGTATAGGCCAAACTCCGATTAAGATCCGCTTTTTCCGTCCCAGCATGACGAATATTATTATGCGTGGTTGTAAACTAGCAGGGATCACTGGACAAGCATCACGGCGAGTATTTACGATGTCAGCTTGGTTAGTTGAGAGAATGGCAAGCATTTATCCTAATCGTGACGGATTTCAAGCCGTCGATCCTAATCCTTTACCATTAAAAGTATTAGCAGCCCAATCCCCCAAGCCGGTTCCTGATGCGCTCATGGGTGAACGGTGGATCTTAGTATCACTGAAAGCAGGTGATTTTGCAGATGCCAAGGAATGGTCGATGGACTTTAGCGAACTGCTGGATATCAATCACCTCGATCCCGATACCATCATTTCAGGAATTATTATTATTTCGGCAAGGGCAACAGCTTTAGCGGCATGGATGTCGGGTGTTGATCCTATATTCATTAAGTTTGAACGCAACTTACTAGGCGATCGCACACAGATGCAATTAGAAGCAAGTGCTGATGCTCAATGGGTTTTAGCAAATTTGCAAGCACCTAAGGACAAAGAGGCGATCGCCCAAGGAGCCGCCTTTGAAAAAGCCAAACAAAATTCTCAGGGATTTCATTTCTTAGCTGTACAAAAAAATCCTGACGAAGAACATTTTGCGGGATTTTGGATGTTAAAAGAGACGTTATAGTCTGTAAATTAGCTAAACATCAGGGGCGCAATCGGACTGTAG
>Ga0172367_10008904_pt1 | contig 11128 bp, 8 predicted proteins | sample Lak10m_FD_114542 | JGI IMG/M metagenome (GOLD analysis project Ga0172367, IMG submission 114542) | Freshwater microbial communities from Kabuno Bay, South-Kivu, Congo - kab_022012_10m | ecosystem: Environmental > Aquatic > Freshwater > Lake | place: Democratic Republic of the Congo: South-Kivu...
ATTCGGCGCCGGCCGGGCCGACCTTCGCCAGCCTTGGGCTGTCGACCGGCGTCCTGACCCAGCAGCAGTTCGCGTACTACCAGACGCTGCCCAATCCCGCGAAGGATGCGTTCATCCAGAATGTCCTTGACGGCGTCGTCTCCCAGTACGGCTACTCACCGACCGGCATCCAGGACCCGTCCATCAGCGAGTCCTTCACCGTCGGCGGGCCGGTGGCAGCGCACCACTACGGGTGGACGGAGTTCGAGGTCGACGCCGCCACCAAGGCGCTGAGCCTGACAACCTGGGGCGTCGACTGGTACACGCCGGCCGAGGCGGCGGCGGATCCGCAGGCGATCATCGCACGGCCGATCACGGTGCGGCAGCGCTTCACGGTTGCGCCGCAGGCGGCCCCGTGCACCGGGGACCTCACCGGGGACCGTGTCGTGGACGGCGCCGACATCGCGGAGATGCTCGGCGCGTGGGGCGCCGGCGCCGGCTCGCCGTCCGACCTGAACGGCGACGGCACGGTGGACGGCTCGGACCTCGCCCTCCTGCTCAGCACCTGGGGTTCGTGCCCGGCCTGACGCGGGGGCGACGAATTTTCGAATCCTTAGCGAAAGCCCGAGGACCGCACACGCGGTCCTCGGGCATATTTCCCTCCATGCTCATCCACGATGGCGTCCACGACCATGCGAAGCCCCGTCAAATGCCTGAGTTCGCGATCGTCGCGCACGATCCCGGGTACGTCAGCCGAAATGCGCTCCGGTTTGCGTTCGGCTCGCAGGCGTTCTCGCTGGTGGGACTGCCCGACACGCAGAACTACTCGAGCGACTTCCCGGGGATCTTCGCCGCGCAGACGTCGTGGGTGGTGGATCAGCGTGCCGCGCTCGACATCCGCTACGTCTCGCACTACGGGGACATCGTCAACAACGCCGACCAGCCGCAGCAGTGGGTGAATGCGGACAACGCGATGCGCGCGCTCGACGATGCCGGCTTGATCTACGGCGTGTGCCCGGGCAACCACGACATCACCGCCTCGGGCGGTTCCGGCCAGCCCGTGATCCGGGACCCTTACCTCGGGCTCTTCGGCCCCGCGGCGCCCCGGTTCCAGGGCAAGCCGTGGTTCGGGGGCGCATCGCCGTCGGGGATGTCCAGCTGCACGCTCTTCAGCGCGGGCGGCATCGATTTCCTGCAATTGCACCTTGACGTCGACACGCCCGTGCGCGAACTGGCGTGGGCGCAGGCGGTCATCGATGCCAATCGCGATCGCCCGGTGATGCTGACGACGCACCGGTACCTGCAGGATGCGGAGGACTACACGAGCGGCGTGCCCCTCGTGGCGTCAGGTCGGTACCCGGACGTGTGGTACTCGGTGGAAGGCCTCTACAACACCGACGGCATTCGTTCCGAGCAGTTCTTCCAGTGGTTCGTCCGCCGCAACGCCGGGGTGTTCATGGTGACATGCGGGCACTTCCACGAGGAGTACCGGCAGGTCAGCCAGAATGTCGCGGGGCTTCCCGTCCACGAGGTCCTCGCGGACTTCCAGGATGACCCGAACGGCGGCGACGGCTGGCTGCGGATCATGAGATTCGACACGCTCGCCAACACGATCGACGTGGACACCTACTCGCCGACGCTCTCGGCGGTACGAACCGCTCCCGAGAGCGACTTCGTGCTGCCCGTCGAGTTCGACCGCTACAGGTTGGCGGAGGGCACCGCGTTCAAGGCGTTCCAGCAGGGCATCAGCGGCTACTCCGGGACGCAAGACACCTGGGTGAGCCAGCAGAGTCCCAGCACCAGCTACGGCAACAACGACGTCCGGGTCTCCGACGATGACACGGCGAACTCGTTCTTCACCGACTATCGCGGTCAGGCGTTGTTGCGCTTCGAGGGAGTCGTCGGCGGGAGCGGGATCCCCGTCGGCTCGGAGATCCTGGCAGCGACCCTGGTGCTCGAGATCGCCGATGACATCGACACGCCGCTCTTCAACCCGGCGTTTCTGGTTCACCGCGTGATCCGGGCGTGGGACGAGTCGTCGACATGGAACTCGCTCTCGGGCGGACTGACGGTCGGTTCGGACCTCGCTCCGGCATTCGCGCAGTTCTCAGGCGACAACAACCCGGATTCTGACGGCATGCGACGCATCGACGTCACGGCACTGGTGCGCGAGTGGATGCAGGGGGCCCCGAACTGGGGCGTGGCCATCCTGCCGCAGATCATCGCAGGCAATGACGACGGCATCGAGATCGTCGCGAGCGAGAACGGCAATGCCATCCTCCGCCCACGGCTCGAGGTGACCTATCGCCCGCCGGTTGCGCGTAACCCGTGCGATCTCGATGGCAGCGGCACCGTGGATGGAGCCGATCTCGGCGCGCTGCTCGCTGCGTGGGGCACTCCCAGTCCGACCGCGGACTTCGACAGCGATGGCACGGTTGACGGTGCGGACCTCAGCGCATTGCTTGCGGCGTGGGGTTGACCTGGTCCGGGCCCTGCCGGCGCGATCGCAACGTCCATGTAAAGAAGTGCGGGGTTACCCCGGAGCCTATTTCGTCTCGCCCTCGGCCCAGTCGGTCAGCAGGCGAACGCCCCAGCCGGTGGGGCCGGCGACGAAGAGGTCGCTCGCGCTGTCGACGTTGCCGACGCCGGCGATGTCGATGTGCGCCCACGGGGTCTTCTCGTCCACGAAGTAGCTGAGGAACGCGGCGCCCTGGATCGGGTGCGCGCTGCGGGCGGGGTTCGAGTTGATGAGGTCGGCGTGCTGGCCGCGCATGAAGTCGCGGTGCTCCTTCCAGAGCGGCAGCTTCCACAGCCGCTCGCCGCTCTGCTCGGATGCGCCCTCGATGGCCCGCGACAGGCCCTCGTCGTTGCAGAACCAGCCCGCGCAGAAGTGGCCGAGCGCCACCACCACGCCGCCCGTCAGCGTGGCCATGTCGATGATCGCGGTCGCGCCGAGGTGCTTCTCGGCGTAGGTGAGCGCGTCGGCCAGCACCAGCCGCCCCTCGGCGTCGGTGTTGGTGATCTCGACCGTCACGCCGTTGTACATGGTGATGATGTCATCGGGCCGCATGCTGTCGCCCGACACCATGTTCTCGGCGGCGGCAAGCAGGGCGTGCACCTCGACGGGCAGGTCGAGCTCGGCGATCGCCTTCATGGCGCCGATCACCGCGCAGCCGCCCATCTTGTCATACTTCATCCCCTTCATGCCGTTGTTCACCTTGAGGCTGTAGCCGCCGGTGTCGTAGGTGAGCGTCTTGCCCACGAGCACCAGCTTCTTCCCCTTGGCGCCGCGGGCGCGCCGCTTCGGCACGTGCGCGAGGTGGATGAGGCAGCTCTTGCTTTCGCTGCCGTGGCCCACCGTCACCAGGCCGCCCATGCCCATCCGCTTCGCCTTGGCGTGGTCGATGACGGTGCACTTGAGGCCTGTCTCGCGCGCGAGCTTGCGCGCCTGCGCCGCAACCCACGCCGGGTTGCAGATGTTGGGCGGGGTGGCGCCGATGGCGCGCGCGTGGTTCACCGCATCGCCGAGCACCAGGCCGCGGCGCAGGCCGTCGCGGAAGTCGGCGTCGCGCGAGTCGACCGCCAGCGCGCCGCCGCGCGGCTGCCTGCGGGTGGCCGCGCCGTCGAAGCGGTCCACGCGCCAGTTGGCGATGGCCAGGCCTTCCGCGAACGCGCGCCCGAGCGCCTCGACCTCCGCGCGCTTCTTCGGGAAGCCCGCGGAGAGGTCGATGTCGATGCCCTTGTCCTTGCGGCGGTCGAGCGCCTTGACGAGCTTCGCCGCGGCCGCGCGCACGGTGGCCGGCGTCACCGCATCCGACGCGCCGAGGCCCAGCAGCACGTGCTTCGGGCCCGCCGCGAGCACCTCGCCGCTGTCGCCCGCGAAGCCCGGGGTGTCCAGAGCATCGGCCACCGCCTGCACCTTCGCGTGCGCCGACGGGACGGTCTTGCCGTCGGACGTGACGCCGACGACGGTGACGGAGGGGCGGGCGGAGGCGATCGTGATGCGGCTGAACATGGGTTGAACATTCTACGGCGGGGCGCTCGCCGGACGCGCCGTAGACTCGCCCCGCGATGGAAGCCATCGAGCATCGATCGACCCTTGAGCCGGTGCCTGCATTCCCGGGCGTGCGGTCACGCGCGCGCGCCTTCACGCTCGTCGAGCTGCTCGTCACGGTCGCGGTGATCGCGCTCCTCATCGGCCTGCTGGTGCCGGCGCTCGGCCGCATGCGCGCGGTCGGGCACGCCACGCGGAGCATGTCCAACCTGCGCCAGTGGGGCACGGCCATGCAGGCATGGGGCAGCATCAACGACGAGCGCATCCCGTGGGAGGGCGCGAAGAACACGCCCAACATGGCGCTGAGCCTGGCGACCCCCATCTTCTGGCCGAACGCCGCAGCGTCGATGCTCGGACTCAAGCCGTACCGCGACATCGTGGAGGACGCGTTCCGCGAGCAGCGCACCATCGAGACGTGGGACGACCGCGACTCGCTGTGGAACGACCCCGCCGCCGCACCCGACCGTGCCGGCCCGTGGGAGTTCGGCGAGGCCGGGCCGGAGGGCATCACGCGGCAGTTCTGGTTCACCTACGCCATGAACATCCGGCTGAACAACACGTGGCTGATCGACGGCGGGTTCCCGGAGTTCACAAAGGACCGCCTGGTCACGTGGGCGAGCATCGCGCACCCTTCGCGCACGGTGCTCATGCTCGAGCTGCGCGCCAAGCAGGACGAGCTTCCGCCCGACGACCCGCACTACACGCGCAACCTCGATCGCGCGCAGAGCAGCTGGAAGCGCTTCGCGGCGCGCCACTCGGGCGGCGGGCACATCCTGTTCTGCGATGGCCACGTGGCGTGGGCGCTGAACGAGGAAGTGACCACCAACGCCCAGGGCTCCCGGGACACCAAGACGCCCGACGGCGACTGGAACACCGCGAAGTACATCTTCGACCCGTCCGGCCCCGCGCGGCACTGAGCCGCGTTCCGGCACGCCGCACCGACCTCCTATCCTGTTGGCGATGCACCGCGCGGACGTCATCGTGATCGGCGGCGGGCACGCGGGCGTCGAGGCCGCGTGGGCGGCGGCGTCGGCATTGGGCGAGGGTGGACGCGTCGTGCTCGTCACCATGGACCCCGCGAAGGTGGGCGCCATGAGCTGCAATCCCGCGATCGGCGGGCTTGCCAAGGGCCAGATGGTGCGCGAGATCGACGCGCTCGGCGGCATCATGGGGCGCGCCACGGACCATGCGGGCATCCTCTTCAAGGTGCTCAACACCTCGAAGGGCGCGGCCGTGCGCGGGCCGCGCGCGCAGTGCGACAAGTACCACTACGCCTCCGAGGTGCAGCGGCTGCTTGCCACGCAGCCGCGCATCACGGTGATCGCGGGCACCGTGGACGACCTGCTCGTGGAGCAGGGCGCGTGCGTCGGCGTGCGCCTGCCGGCCGGATGGCGCCGCGTGCATGCGAGCGCGGACGCGGTCGCGTCGAACCTCCGTGCCGATTCCATGGCGCGCGCCGTGCTGGTGCCCGAGGGAGAGCCGCAGGAGGCCTGCGAGCTTCGCGCGGGCGCCGTGGTGCTGACCACGGGCACCTTCATGCGCGCCTTGATGCACACCGGCGAGGAGCGCACGCCGGGAGGACGCGTGGGCGAGGGCAGCGCCGTCGGCATCAGCGCCATGCTGCGCGGCCTGGGGTTCGAGCTTGGGCGCCTGAAGACCGGCACGCCGCCGCGGCTGCGGCGCGGGAGCATCGCGTGGGAGACGCTTGCGCCGCAGGTGGGCGATGACCCGCCGCAGCCCTTCAGCGACCTGCCTGCGGCAAGCCTCGCGCGCGGCGCGTTCCCCGGCCTTCCGCAGGTGGATTGCCGGCTCACCGAGACCACCGGCGCGATCCACGAACTGATCCGCGCCAACCTGCACCGGGCACCGATGTACAGCGGCCAGATCGAGGCCTCGAGCGGCCCTCGGTACTGCCCGAGCCTGGAGGACAAGGTGGTGCGCTTCGCCGACCGCGACAGCCACCACGTGTTCCTTGAGCCCGAGAGCCTGTTCAGCGACGAGGTCTACTGCAACGGCATCTCGACGAGCCTGCCCGCGGAAGTGCAGGAGGGCATCGTGCGCGGCATGCGCGGCTGCGAGCGCGCCGAGGTGCTGCGCTGGGGCTACGCGGTGGAGTACGACATGGTGTGGCCGCACCAGATCGACGCCACGGGCGAGACGAAGGTGGTGGCAGGCCTCTACCTCGCGGGCCAGATCAACGGAACGAGCGGCTACGAGGAGGCTGCGGCGCAGGGGCTGGTGGCCGGCCTGAATGCCGCACGCCGCGTGCGCGGGCAGCAGCCCGTGCGCATCGGCCGCGATCAGGCGTACATCGGCGTCATGATGGACGACCTGGTGACGCGCACGCCTCGAGAGCCGTACCGCATGTTCACGAGCAGGGCGGAGCATCGCCTGCTCCTGCGGGCGGACAATGCGGACGAGCGGCTGACGCCTCTGGCGCGCGAACTTGGCCTTGGGTGCGAGGTGCGAACGCGGGCCTTCAGCGAACGCATGCAGGCGCTCGACTCCATCCGCACCGCGCTGCTCGCCGTGCGCCCCGACCCGCGCGCCGCCGAGCGGCTGCACGACCGCGCGCGCCGGCCCGACGTCCCCGTCGCGGAGATCGCCGCGGCCCTGCGCGCCGCCGGCACGCACGCGCCCGACGCGCTGGTGGACCGCGTGGTGACCGACCTGCGCTACGAGGGCTATGTCGCTCGCCAGCGCGCCGAGGTGCGCCGCCACGCAGAGGGCGAGCGTTCGCCCATCCCCGCGGCGCTGGACCCGGATGCCATCGTCGGGCTGCGTGCCGAGGCCCGCGAGACGCTGCGCAAGTTCCGCCCGGCCACGCTCGGCCAGGCCGGCCGCCTCGCCGGCATCTCGCCCGCCGACGTCAGCCTGATCGCGATCGCCGCCAAGCGGGCGAGGGCCGCGGAACCGCGCGGATAGGAAAAAGCGCCGCCTTCGGCGTGCGGTTTCGCTGGGGGCGCGATGATGGCCGTTCGGAGCCATCAGCATGTCGAAGCGTCGAGTTCCCCAGTGGTGGGGTTGGCCCCTGGCCTTCCCGCGTCACGTTCGTGATCGGATGAAGCAACGCGGCTTCTCCGAGACGGATGTCAGGCATATGCTGTTCGCGTTTGACCGTATCCAGCCCGCGGCCGACTTCGGGCGCTGGCTCGTGGACTCGAACCTGGATCAGCGACCGTGGCGAATCGTTCTCGAGCCAGACCACCAAGATCGGACGATCGTGGTCATCACCGCGTATCCCGTGGGGCCCCTTCTATGAAGACGCCGTCCATCGAGGTCACCTACCGTCGGGGCCGGGCGATTGCGGCATATGTGTCGTTCGGCCTCGGGCGCTCGGCGAAGTGCCATGAGACGCGCGAGGTGGCGCCGAGCCTCATCGTCGACTTCGCGCGCAACGGCAAGGCCCTCGGCCTTGAACTGGTCTCCCCCCAAACCTGCACCTTGCCGGCCGTGAACAAGGTGCTGAAGTCCGTGGGTCTGCCGCCGCTGCGAAGAGCCGATTTCGCGCCCCTGTGTGTCGCCTGAGGGCCGCGGAACCGCGCGGATAGACTGCGTTCTCCACGCCGCCGTAGCTCAATTGGCAGAGCACGTGATTTGTAATCTCGAGGTTGCCGGTTCAAGTCCGGTCGGCGGCTTTGGCGGGGCGGCGGGCGCCGGGGTGCATTCCCTGCGTCCGGTGCCGCCCGGCGTGCGAAGACACCCGTGATGCCGCACGAACCAGCCGCCCAGCCGCCCGCCGTCCGCACGCTCGAGGAACTCCGCAGGTCGGGGTGGCGGTCGCGCCCCGTGAAGGCGGAGCTGCGCGACAACTTCGTGCGCGCGCTCGCCGAGGCCGCGGCGCGCGGCGAGCGCGGCGCCGGCTCGCTCTTCCCGGGCATCGTCGGCTATGACGACACGGTGCTGCCCGAGGTGGCGAACGCCATCATCGCGGGGCACGACGTGCTGTTCCTCGGCGAGAAGGGGCAGGGCAAGAGCCGGCTCATGCGGCTCCTGCCGCGGTTTCTTGACGAGTGGCTGCCATACCTGGACATCCCGGGTTGCCCCGTGCACGAGGACCCGGAACGGCCGATCACGCGCGCGGGCCGCGAGCTGCTGGCGTCGCGCGCGCCGGCCGAGGTGCCGATCGCATGGTGGCACCGCTCCGACCGCTACGCGGAGCGGCTGGCGCCGGGCACAAAGTTCGCCGACGTGATCGGCGAGATCGACCCCGCGAAGCTGATCTCCGGCACGTCGATGGCCGCCGAGGACGCGCTCCACTTCGGGCTCATCCCGCGGCAGCACCGCGGCATCTTCGCCATGAACGAGCTGCCTGACCTCGATGAGCTGGTGCAGGTCGGCCTCTTCAACATCCTCGAGGAGCGCGACGTGCAGATCCGCGGGTACCCCGTGCGGTTCGAGCTTGACGTGCTGGTCCTCTTCAGCGCGAACCCCGGCACCTACAACCGCTCCGGCAAGGTGATCCCGCAGCTGAAGGACCGCATCGGCTCAACCGTGCAGACGCACTACCCGCGCGAGCGCGACCTGGGCGTCGCCATCACGCGCCAGGAGTCGGGCCTGGAGACCGACGGCGACTACCCGGTGCTGGTGCCGCCCTTCATGGAGGAGGTGTGCGAGGAGATCTCGCGCGTGGCGCGTGCGTCGCGCTACGTGGACCAGGCCAGCGGCGTGAGCGCGCGCTTCGGCATCGCCAACTACCGCACCATGGTGGCCAACGCGCGCCGGCGCGGGATCATGCTCGGCGAACGGCCGGCGGTGCCAAGGATCAGCGATCTCTCGCACCTCGGCGCAAGCGCCGTCGGCAAGCTGGAGCTCGACCTCATGGGGTCGCACCAGATGTCGGAGCGACAGGCGATCGAGGCCATCGCGGCCGAGGCCATCGGCAACGTGTTCGGCGAGTACGTCAGCGCGCACGGGCTGGAGGGGATCGCGGGCACCTTCGCCTCCGGCGTGCGCGTCGAGGTGGGCGACATGCTCCCCTCCGCGTCCTACGAGCGCGCGCTGTCGTCCGTGCCCGAGGCCTGGCAGAAGGCGTTCGAGGTGAACGCATCATCGAACGCGGCGGTGCGCGCCTCGTGCACTGAGTTCGTGCTTGCGGGGCTGTGGGCGACCGACCGCGTGTCGCGCACCGAGCGCCACGGGCGCGTGCAGTACGAGGTGCCCGGCGCGTGAGCGAAGGCAGCCCCGAGCCCCGCGCGCAGCCCGGGCCGCTCGGCGGCATCGTGCACACCTACCTCGGGTACGACCCCGCGGAGTTCCCGCCGCCCACCCGGCCGCCGACCGGCGAGGCCGCGGACGCGATGATGGAGCACATGCTCGCCTACGGCACGCGCCGAAGGTTCACCGACCGCGAGCTGGCCGAGGCGATCCGGCTCGACCCGTCGCAGATCCGCGGGCTCGGCCCGAGCCTCGATGCGCTGAAGGCGATGCTCGAGGAGCGCAAGCGCAGGATCCTGGAGCGCCACTCGGTGGATCGCGTGCAGCAGGACGCGTCCGGTGCATACGAGGACGCCGCGCGGCGCGTGGAGGTGCCGCCCACGCTGACCGACCGCCTGCCGCCCGCGCTCGCCGCCGGTCAGCTTGCGCAGCTCGAGCGCCTCTACCGCCGCGTGCCCGACGGCAGCGAGGCGGCGCGATCGCTGATGCGTGCCATCGCTCGCCTGCGCGACCGGTTCGCGGTGGAGCAGCTGGCGTCCGGGTACGCGTTCACGGGTCGCGAGGAACTCGACGTGCCGGGTGCGCTGGCGGTGAAGGAGGAGCTGGCGCGCATCGACCGGCTGCTCGAGCAGATCGAGGAGGCGCTGCGCAACGCGAAGCCCGCCATCATCGACATGGACGCGCTGCGCGAGTTTGCCTCGGAGGAGCAGGTGGCCGACCTCGACCGCCTGCAGCGGCAGGTGAACGAGATGCTCCGGCGCATGGCCGAGGAGGCGGGGCTTGAGCGCTCGCCCGAGGGCTATCGCGCGTCGCCGAAGGCGCTGCGCACGTACCAGCGGCACCTCCTTTCCTCGATCTTCGCGGATCTCGCGGACGCGCGGCGCGGGCGCCACGAGGGCGTGCACTCGCGGGACGGTTCGGTGGAGCTTCCGTCGGTGCGGCCGTACGAGTTCGGGGATTCGCCCGCGGCGCTCGACGTCCCGCAGTCGATCCTGAACGCCGTGGCGCGCACCGGCCGTGCGCGTCCCGGCGGCGAGGACCTGGTGGTCCATCGCACCCGGCGCACGCCGCGGTGCGCCACGGCGCTGGTGCTCGACATGTCGGGATCGATGCGCTACGGCGGCCAGTACGTGGCGTGCAAGCGCATGGCGCTGGCGCTCGACGGCCTGATCCGCAGCGAGTACCCGGGCGACTTCCTGCAGGCGATCGAGATGTACACGCTGGCCAGGCTGCGGCCGTCGGGCGAGATCATCGAGATGATGCCGAAGCCGGTGTCAATCAACGACCCCGTGGTGCGGCTGCGCGCGAACATGTCCGACCCGCAGGTGACGGAGTTCGACCTGCCGCTCCACTTCACCAACATCCAGCGCGCGCTGTCGCTTGCGCGGCAGGTGCTCTCCGCGCAGGACACGCCCAACCGGCAGGTGTTCCTGCTGACCGACGGCCTGCCGACCGCGCACTTCGAGGGCAGCGACCTGCTCATGCTCTACCCGCCCGACCCGCGCACCGAGCGCGAGACCATGCGCGAGGCGATGCGCTGCAAGGCGGAGGGGATCGTCATCAACGTGTTCCTGCTGCCGTCGTGGTCGCAGACCGAGGAGGATGTCCGCTTCGCGCACCGCATGGCCGAGGCCACCGGGGGCCGCGTGCTCTTCGTGGGCGGGGAGGAACTCGACCGCTTCGTGGTGTGGGACTACGTGCGCATGCGGCGGACCGTGATCGGCTGAGGGGTCCAAGCGCGTGTTTCCGCAAGGCTTGCGCGGGAAAGGGCGTCCCGGATAGACTCCGCGATCCGAAGGCTTCGGCCCTCGGCGTGCCCGGCGCCCGGGCGACAACCCAAGGGCGGATACTCAAGTGGCCAACGAGGGCAGACTGTAAATCTGCTGGCTTATGCCTACGGGGGTTCGAATCCCTCTCCGCCCACTGCGCTCAGGAGCA
>Ga0172367_10008906_pt1 | contig 11125 bp, 16 predicted proteins | sample Lak10m_FD_114542 | JGI IMG/M metagenome (GOLD analysis project Ga0172367, IMG submission 114542) | Freshwater microbial communities from Kabuno Bay, South-Kivu, Congo - kab_022012_10m | ecosystem: Environmental > Aquatic > Freshwater > Lake | place: Democratic Republic of the Congo: South-Kivu...
AATGGCAAACCAATCGAATTGCGTGGAGTCTTTGATTCTTCAATCAGTGAATTGGTTGAAGAAGGTGAAACGCTAGATGGTGAGTTGCTTGCGATGTATAATGGTAAGATTCTTGACCGCAAGACTGGTAATGGCATCATCAACAAAGCGGTGAAAGGCACAATCAGCCAAGAAGAAGCAAACATGTTAGTGTTTGTTACTTGGGATATTGTTGATTTCACCTCGACTATTCCATACAAAACACGAATTGAGCGTTTAACACAAATGAGTATGACTTCACCTTCTGCAATGCGCTCTGACATTGTGCCACGCATTCGTGTTCTTCAGACAATTATCGTCAACTCAAAAGAAGAAGCAGAGGCATTCTTTGAAACATGTTTAAGTGAAGGCGAAGAAGGTGCAATGATTAAGAACATCAATCATTTGTGGGTACCGAAGCGTTCCAAGGACCTTGGTAAAATGAAAGCTGAAGAAGTTGCTGATTTGAAGATTGTTGGTATCGTAGAAGGCACAGGAAAGTATGTAGGTATGGTAGGTTCTTACACTTGCCAAACAGAAGACGGCATTCTTGAAGTTAATGTTGGCACAGGTCTTTCTGATGCAGACCGGGCAAGTCCACTGGAACTTGGTACAATTGTCGAAGTGATGTACAATCAAAAAATAACTGACAAGAAAACGGGAAACTGGAGTTTGTTCTTGCCTCGTCTTATGCAAGTCCGATTTGATAAAAACGTTGCAAATACATTTGAGGAGTTGAAATGAAAATTGTGATTAATGGATGTTATGGTGGATTTGGGTTGTCGCATGAAGCAATAATGCGATATGCAGAACTTAAAGGTTTGAAATTGTATGCTGAAGTTGATGAAAAATGGGATGGAATTATTCATTACTACACAAAGCCAAGTTCTGAACGCACAGACGATGCTACTGGCTACTGGTACGCAAGCTGCGAAATTGAACGAACTGACCCATTCTTAGTTCAAGTAGTTGAGGAATTGAAAGAGAAATCATTTGGTGACTGTGCAGAATTGAAAATTGTTGAAATTCCAGATGGGGTTGACTGGCATATTTCAGAGTATGATGGGATTGAACATGTTGCTGAAAAACATAGAACATGGGGTTAAAATATGACTATCTATATCGACAGTAAGCATAAAGCGTTGGTGTGTTCAAAGACAGGTGATAAAGTGTACCCATCCTGTTTCAATGACTTGATTCAATATCATTCGTATTTGCTCACAAGTAAACACCCAGAAGAAGCACCAAAGAAACTGAAAGCTGTTTTTAAGGGTGAGAAAGTAGTATCTGATATGATTAAACATGCGAGAGGTGAAAAATGAAAAATCCGTTTAGAACACAATATCGAATTGTCAAGAAAGATAGCGATAACTTGTTTTACCCTCAGAAGAAAAACATTGGAACATTTCTAATGTGGGGGCAGATTGGTTATGATGATGGTTATAAAAGTATCGAACGAGCCAAGGAAGTAATTAATGAAAGCAAACCAAAACGTGAATATGTAGTTTACGAGGAGTGATGAAATGATTAAAGGTATTCTGTTTTTCTTTGTTGTATATGCATTAACTTATGGATTGATTGGACTTTTCCGTCAATTGACTCGTAAGGAAAAGCTTAATGTTGTTAAAACGTTGATGTATTCTGGTCTTATTGCTGGAATTGCTACATTGATTATTGGACTTATTGTTGCTATTTTTTAATGAGAGGTGTAAAATGAAGATTGTTGGGGTATTGGTGGTTGCTATGATTTTGAGTTTTCTCGTTGGGTTCTTTCAAACTGACATTGAAAATGCATTCGGAGTAGCAGAAACATGGAAAGAGGCGGCAATTTATCATTGCCAATTGAATAAATCTTGTGAAGGAGTGAATTGATTATGAAAAAGTTTTTTGTAATGGTAGTATTGGCACTAGCAGTGGCATTGTCTGGTTGCCAACGCATCGAAACAGGCGAAGTTGGTCTTCGAGTGGATTTCTCTAAACAGGTTCAAATGGGTGAGTTACAGCCTGGTTCATTCAATCAAACAATTGTAGGTGATGTGATTACGTTCCAAGTTCGTGATATTGCATTGCCTCTTGATGATATGCATCCTCAAACGTCTGATAACTCAACATTGACTGATATGGACGTTCAACTCATCTACAGTATCAATTCAACATCTGTTGGTGAAATGTATGTGAACAATTCTAAGGCGTTCAATGCTATTAATGATGATGGAGACATTTTCTTGATGTACAACTATATGCGTGATGTGGCTCGTTCTGCGACATATAAAGCTGTAGCAAAGTACCCTGCATTGGAAACTGTTCGTAAGCGTGATGAAATCGAGGCTGAAATTTCTCGTCAGATTGCAATCACTCTGAAAGAGAAGAAGCTAGACACGTCGTTGACAATTACTCAGGTTCAAGTACGCAACATTCAACCAGCGCAGTCAATCATTGATTCTGCAAATGAAGCGATTACTGAACAGAATAAGTTGGCAACTGCAACTAATCGTGTCAAGACTGCTGAACAAGAAGCAAAGCGTCAAGAATTGTTGAGTCGACCGGCTAGTCTGGCTTGGATGAAGGCACAGACTGAGCTCAACTATTCTCAAGCTGCTCTTGAAGGTAAAGTAAACATGATGATTGTTCCGCATAATTTCACAGCACTCGGTCAGCTGAAGTAATACTCTGTTGCACATTCCATATGAGTGTGCAACAATGGTTTTATTTGATAATGAAAGATTAAATATGAAATGTACAACACATGCTCATTATGATGAGAATACTTTGTGCCCTATATGCCAAAATTTAGGTTCGCCCATGCCTAAAATGCCAATGGCTCAACCAGCTGAAGCTCAACTCAAAGAAATTGAAACTCAGATGAAAGGACTCAAGTTTGATTCCGATAAACTTGATTGGTCATTGTTGCCGTTAGAGCCAACCGAAGAAGTTGTCAAAGTCCTTATGTTTGGGGCGAAGAAGTACGCACCAGGCAATTGGAAGAAAGTAGATGACCATGAACGCCGCTACTACAATGCAGCTATGCGACACTTGACAGCATGGCAAAAAGGTGAGAAAATTGATTCTGAAACTGGAATCAGTCATCTGGCACATTCTATTTGTTGCCTGTTGTTCATCTTAGGAAGAGAGAATGAGTAATAAATTTTATACTTATGCAAAACAATGGGGAAACTCAATCTTATATCGAGGATATAATGGAACTAAACAAGTTATCGAAAAAGTTCCATTTAAGCCAACTCTGTATGTAAATTCTAAAAAATCAAAATCTGAATGGAAATCTCTTTATGACAATCGCCCTCTAGAACCAATCGAATTTGGTGATATTAAAGAGGCAAAAAATTACATCGACACATACAAAGATGTCAATGGGTTTGAAGTTCATGGATTTCAACGATTTGAGTATCAATTCATCCAAAAAGAGTTTGGCGGTGATATTTCTTATGATGTTTCCAAAGTGGCAATTCAATTTATTGACATTGAAGTTGTTGATGCTGATTCGGAGAGTGGATTCCCCGACATTCAATTGGCAGAAGTTCCAGTTGTTCTAATATCAATTTACAACACAATTGACAATTCAACTCTTGTGTTTGGGTTGAAAGATTATGAGAAAGATTCACAAGACAATTTTGAATATCGTAAGTTCTCATCTGAGAAAGAACTTCTACGAGAGTTCATTCATTATACGCAAATAACCCAACCTGATATTTGGTCTGGTTGGAACACTGACCAGTTCGACATTCCTTATCTTATCAACAGACTGATGAGATTATTCGATGAGGCAACTGTTAAAAAGTTATCACCATTCAACATAATTCGTGAAAAATCCACAAACATTCGTGGAAAAGATATTCAGACATTTGAAGTATTCGGTATTGTTTCATTGGATTATCTTGAGTTGTACAAGAAATACGGGACATATTCAGCCAAAGAATCATATGCATTAGGTTTCATTGCTCAAGAAGAACTTGGTGAGACTAAAGTAGAATTGCCTGGTACATCATTCCGTGATGCATACAACAACTACTTCGACACTTTTGTACGATATAATGCAAAAGACTCAGTTCTTGTTATGAAACTTGAAAACAAGATGAAACTGATTGAGTTGGCATTTGCTATGGCATACATGTACCATTGCAATTTGAATGACATCTATCGAACTGTTCTACCATGGGAAGTGTTCATTTTCAATCATTTGGCAAGTAAGAAAATTGCTGTTCCACCTAAAAGAAATACATTAAAAGGTGATTTTGAAGGTGCATGGGTTAAAGATGGTGTTAAAGGTATGTATGGTTGGTGTATGACATTTGACTTTGCATCATTGTATCCATCTGTTATTCGTCAATGGAACATTTCACCTGAGACATTTGTTCCTAGCGAATTCGACGTAAAAGTCAAAAGTTTTCTTGAGAACTACACCAGCAATTCTATTGGTAAAGAAGCGACAACCCATGCAATTGTTAACAACTATACGATTGCAGCCAATGGTACAATGTATGACAAATCTCGTCAAGGGTTCTTACCTGAGTTGATGGAATATTGTATGGTTGGTCGAAAAGTTGCCAAGAAAGAAATGATTAAGCTTGAAGAAGAGTATCAGAAAACAAAAGATAAAACTCTTCTACCTCGGATAGCTGCCCTTAATAACAAGCAAATGGCTTTGAAGATTGGAGCAAATGCCTGCTACGGGGCTGTAGGTCAAGAAGGCTTCCATTATTATGACTATCGAATGGCAGAAGCTATCACTCTGACCGGTCAATTGTCCGACCTTCATTTGGCAATGAAGCTAAATGAAAAAATGAACAAACTTATGAAAACCGAATATGTTGATTACATCATATATGGTGACACTGACTCAGTTTTCTTAGATTGTCAATCTCTTGTTAAGAAGTACATGAATGGAAAGGATATAGACGAAGTTGTCAATTTCTTGGATAAATTCGCAGATGAGGTTTGTCAGTCGGTAATCAATAACAGTGTCAATGAAATATTCACTCAAATGAATGCATATGACAAAGTTATGGGCAGTAAGCGTGAAGCAATTGCGTCTAAGATGTTGTTTAGAGGTAAAAAGAACTATGCAATGTATGTTCATAATTCTGAAGGTATTGCATACATTCCACCAAAATTGAAGATTCAAGGTATTGAGATTGTTCGTTCTTCAACACCACAATGGTGCAGAAAGAAGTTAAAAGGATTGTTACAAACCATGTTTGAAGCAGATGAGGCGACTGTTATAAAGCAGTTCGAGGAAGTTGAAACCGAATATAAAACTCTATCCATTCAAGAAATTGCATTCAATAGTGGTGTTAGTGAAGTTGAAAAGTATATGGATAATGGAAAACTAAAAGATGATGCCAGAATTCCAATCAATTCAAGAGCGGCTTGTCTGTTCAATATTCATACAAAGAATTTGAAGAAGTATCAACAACTTCAGAATGGTGATAAAATCAAATTTGTGTATTTGAAACTACCCAATACCATAAAACAAAATGTAATTGGATTTCCTTCAAACATAGATTTACCAGTTGAACTTCAATTGACCAAATACGTTGATTATGAAAAGCAATTTGAGAAAACAATTGAAAGTCCGATGAAGTCATTAACTGATTGTGCTGGATGGAAATTGCGTGAAGAATCATCTTTGGAGAGTTTCTTTGGATAATTTTGAAGGTAATGGTGAAATATTCTCATTGAGAGTTCTACTTGATTATTGTAAAAGACGGTCAGGTAGAACTCAACATGTTGCCGATGTTGCAATAGAGCACTTGGAGCAAACAAGACCAGATATTCTTATAATCGTCATACCAAGCAAGTTTTCAAAAGATTTTATATCATACTTGTATTATCTATGCCATGAGAAACGAATACCTATGAAGAGGATTCAAGGTGGATTATTTGAATCTAATTATTCGACGTTAATTGTAACTGATATATTTTCCGAGAATTTGGTTATCGGTCGAAGAGTTAGAGATATTATTTTCGATGCACCAGAAGTTTCATTCTTTAATGATAGTAAGAAATTTGAAACTGCTATGTCAATTTCACATTGTTTGAGTAACGAATAATATATAACATTGGGTGCACGGATAACACCTACTATTCAAATCAACCGGAACTTTAAAAGGAGTATCACATGAGTCTATTAGACAAACTAAAGGCCGCAGGGTCTATCAAAGCAGAAACAGTAGCAGAATCTAGTTTCTTCAAACCAAAAGACATTTGTCAAACACTAATCCCAATTATCAATGTTGCTTTCACAGGTAAATTAGACGGTGGTCTTGTTTCAGGTTTAACTACGATTGCAGGACCTAGCCGCCATTTTAAGTCTAACTTGGCACTAGTAGCAGTTAAAGCATACATGACAAAACACAAAGACGCTGTTTGTCTGTTTTATGATTCTGAATTTGGCATCACACCAGAATATTTGTCTGCTCATGGAATTGACAATGGCCGCGTTATTCACTTGCCAATTGAACATATTGAGCAATTGAAGTTCGACATTGTTAAGAAACTGGAAGAAATCAAGAAGAATGACAAAGTTGTAATTTTCGTTGACTCAATTGGTAACTTGGCATCGAAGAAAGAAGTCGAAGATGCAGCCGATGGAAAGTCTGTTGCTGATATGACCAGAGCAAAGCAAATGAAGTCTCTCTTCCGTATCATCACACCACATTTGACATTGAAAGACATTCCTTGTATTGTGGTTAATCATACGTACGAAACACAAGAGATGTTCAGCAAACAAGTTGTGTCTGGTGGCACTGGTGTAATGTACTCATCCAACACCGTTTGGATTATAGGTCGTGCAATGGAGAAAGATGGTACAGACTTAGTTGGTTATAATTTCACAATCAATGTAGAGAAGTCTAGATTCGTAAAAGAAAAGAGCAAGCTTCCATTCTTGGTTCGATTCGATGGTGGTATTGACAAGTTCTCAGGTCTTTTGGATTTGGCATTGGAATCAGGTCATGTAATCAAACCAAAAGTTGGTTACTACAATCGAGTTAACAAAGAGACCGGTGAATGTGATGAAAAAGGTACACGTGAGAAAGAAACTCACAATGTTGAGTGGTGGAAACCAATTCTTTCTGACAAAACATTCCATGACTTCGTGCAGAACAAGTATCAACTAGCTGTTGCGCCTATTAGTTTGGAGAATGATGATGACTAAATTCGATGTTGTTGATAGTGTAAATGGACTTAAAGCAATTAAAATAACCGAAGGTAAGTTCAAAGATGTAAGCTATGTCTATGGTGGTGTGGCAGTTGAAGAGTCTGAGGACGGTAATAATGCAACACTTGGTTATTCATATGACCTGTTAGCAGGTGACCCATCACATAGTATTGAAGAGTTCGAGAAATTGACAGGTGACATTCTTGTGAATATACTAGAAGAACAACTTGATAAAAATGAAGTTGTTTATACTGGTGGTCAATAAACACAGGAGTTAAACTTGCTAAAAGTCGAGAACATTATTCTCGAAAACTTGATTCATTCTGATGAATATTTCAGGACAGTTATTCCACACTTGAAAGAAGAATACTTCGAGTCTCGTGTTGAGAAGACTGTCCTGAAGTTCATTAAAGGGTTTTCAGAGAAACATAACAAAGCACCAAACCAAAAAATTCTAGGTTTGATGGCAAAAGAATACACCGGTTTCACTCAAGATGAATACAATGATGCGAAATCATTAATTGATGAGATGACAGGTAAAGAAGAAAACAAAGATTGGCTTGTTGAACGAACTGAGAAGTTCTGCCGTGATAAAGCTATCTATAATTCAATCATGGAAGCCATTCAGATTATTGATGGTAAAAATGAAAAACTAAATCAAGAAGCAATTCCATCTATATTACAAGATGCATTGTCTATTTCATTTGACAAGAGTGTTGGTCACGACTTCTTCGATAATTCAGAAGACCGTTTTGACTTCTATCATTTGAAAGAGGACCGCATTCCATTCAAACTTTCATATTTCAATAAAGTCACAAAGAATGGGATACCTCGTAAGACATTGAATGCTGTCCTTGCAGGGACAAACGTTGGTAAGTCTTTGTTTTTGTGTGATATTGCAGCCAGTTCTTTAAGTCAAGGGTATAATGTTTTATACATCACCATGGAAATGGCTGAAGAGAAGATTGCAGAGCGAATTGACTGCAACTTGTTAGATGTTCAAATTGGTGATTTGTATAAGATGAAGAAAGGTGACTTCATCGAAGGTGTTAAAGGTATTCAAGCAAAGTCTCATGGTAGATTGATTGTAAAAGAATACCCAACCGGCGGCGCTCATGTGGGTCATTTTAGGGCTTTGTTAGAAGAACTTAAAATGAAAAAAGACTTTCTACCTGATGTTATTTGTATTGATTACATAAACATCTGTGCATCATTGAAGTACAAGAGCAACAATTTCAACTCATATTTCGCAACTAAAGCAATTGCAGAAGAGTTGCGTGGACTGATGGTTGAGTATAATTGTGTTGGTTGGACTGCAACACAAACAAACCGTACAGGTTTTGCTGATTCAGATTTCGACATGACATCTACATCTGAGTCGTTCGGTGTTCCAATGACTCTCGATTTCTTCTTTGCTATGATTAGAACGGAAGAATTGGACAAGATGGGGCAGTTGTTGATTAAACAATTAAAGAGTAGATATGGTGATGTGAATTTCTACAACAAATTCTTGGTTGGTGTTGATATTCAAAAATTCAAGTTGTTTGATGTTGAAGAGTCGCAACAACAAACAATATCTGAACGAGGTAAGACTGATGATGACAAACCATTATTCGATAAATCACAGAAACATAGAAACTTTGAAGGTATAAGTTTCGAGTAACTCATTGATTTTGTTATTATTTGACATTTAATTCAATGCCTGTATAATTAGTATCATTGTGAATGAGGATGATATATGACAATAATTGATTACAGCAAAATAGCAGATGCATTGATTAAGAAAATCCATGCCGAAGTGAAGAAGGTCAAAGGTTGTCATGTTTCTGATTTTTTAAAATATGATATGGGCGAACATGAATATGGTGTTCAAATATCAACATGCTCACCAGAATACATTTGCGATGTTATTTCAAATGTAATAAGAAAATCGAAATATGGAATAGTTATCCGAGAAGAATCTCATGTGGGTCATTTTGATTGGGCGTCTGACACATACATCAAAGATTGTGCAGTGGTCGAGTTCAAAGTTAAATGATTAAAGTATTGGGCTAGTAGCTTAAAGATGAAGCGTTAATTTCAGTAGTCCGGACGCCGTATTGGTTGCAGGCAGCCGACTCATAATCGGTCAGCGAAAGCTCATTGTGGGTTCAAATCCCACCCGGACTACCAATTTAATATTAAATAGTGAAATGAAACTTGTTAAAAATAGCAATGCAAAATGTGAATTCTGTGAAAAATTCGTCAGCAAATACTTCGTAAATAATGGTCATGTTATATGCACTGAATGTGTTAAAGCAGTCCAAGAAGTTATGAACGAAGGTAAAATTGAAAATGAAACTACGAGTGTACTCTGACTGCCACATCGACTGGTATTTCGCTCATGGAGTCCCATTCAATGCAAACACTGGCAAAATGAATTGCTGGTATCCACCTGAACTTCCAGATGATAAAGAAACAACTCTTATTCTTGCAGGAGACTTGTGGGTAGGAACTCGTTTCATTGAATTCGCTGGATACTCTTGGATTGGAGATGTAGCCCCACGATTCAAGCAAGTTCTTATCGTTCTTGGAAACCATGACTATTGGCCCGGAAATAAAGCTTTAACCATTCTAAAAGGTGGTGATACTTGCAATGCTATGTTGCAAGAACATGGTTTAGATAATGTGAAAGTTCTAGACATGGATAATCATGTTGATGGTGACGTGATGTTTGTTGGTGCTACATTGTGGACGGACATGAACAAATGTGACCCATTGACAATGCACAACATGAGCAACTGTATGGCTTATGACGGAAAAATATCGTTCAACAACGGTAAAGATGGTGCATGGGAAAGATTTACCAGCCAAAAATGGGTTGATACCCATAGAAATCATAAGCAATATATTGAGATGATGGCTAAGAACAATCCAGATAAAAAGATTGTTGTTATCACACATCATCAACCATTAGAAATGATGGGTGACCCATTGTATAAAGGTCATGAAGCTAATGCATACTATTATTCGGATTTGAGCGAGTTGATTCTGGATAATACAAATATAGCTGCATGGATTTGTGGTCACTCTCATATTGGGTTCGATGAACAGTTTGAACACTGCCGATTGTTGATGAACGCAGTTGGTTATAGCTCGGAACATCGAGAACAAAAAGGCGAAGTTAAACATGAGGTTATTGAATTATGAGTGAATATTGTCCTGATAAATGGGTGGTCATTGAGATAAAGCAACAAAACAACCCACCTTTAAAGAAAGTCCTTGCGGGGTGGTATGGTGGTTATTTGAACGGTGATAGCTGGAGAATGTCTTCAGGTATCACCAAAATTATAGATAATGAAGACCATTATATCATCGAAAATGAATCTGGGTCTGTTTATACTTGTTATAAAGACAGGCGAGGTTTCAATGACATGTCAGGTTCGATTTATTCACACATGTTAAAACAATTAGAAGATAGAAATGATGTTAGTGTTGAACTAATGGAAACAGTGTAATCATATGATGTTTGAATCTGTCAACCCATTCATTCAGAATGTCAGCATGAATGACATTAAAATCGGTCGGCACTTCGATTGTGGTGAGAATTCAATGCTTATTCAAATTGTTGACCCAGCAACTGAATTCCCAAAACCATATCACAATTTCAAAGAAATACATCAATTCAATTTCTTAGATGAAGAAGATGAAATTGGTCAGTTCGCAGACTTCGTAATTTCTGACAGTCAAGCAAGAAGTATTGCTGATTTGCTAATACATGCGTTAACTAATAAAATGCATGTTGTAGTTCATTGTCATGCAGGGTTATGTCGTTCTGGCGCAGTTGCAGAAGTAGGTACTATCATAGGATTCCGTGATACGGATAGACTACGAATGCCAAATTTGTTAGTCAAGAAAAAATTATTAAACTGTCTTTATGGTAAAATAAAT
>Ga0172367_10008909_pt1 | contig 11123 bp, 11 predicted proteins | sample Lak10m_FD_114542 | JGI IMG/M metagenome (GOLD analysis project Ga0172367, IMG submission 114542) | Freshwater microbial communities from Kabuno Bay, South-Kivu, Congo - kab_022012_10m | ecosystem: Environmental > Aquatic > Freshwater > Lake | place: Democratic Republic of the Congo: South-Kivu...
GAGTTTTGATCATACGGCGTGTAACTAGATTTCTTGTACTTCTTTAACGGGTCAGATTCATTATTTATGTATATATTTTTTTCATTTAGAAAATCAGCCAGTGACAAAATATCTTTGGCTGCTGAATCGAGTGTCTTATACCTGTCAAGATGAGCAGGGGCTAAGCCTGTAATAATTCCTATGGTCGGCTTCGTATTCTTAGCAAAACGTGCAACATCACCTGGAGCGCCTTCACCGTATTCAATAATTATAACTTCTTCGTCACCCCTAAGCTTTTTGGCAAAATGCGCATGAGATATAGCAACATTCTTGTTTGCAGGTGTAGCTGCGACCTTTTTACCTTCACCAAGAATGGTCAGCAACAGTTCTTTCATGGTTGTCTTGCCATAACTACCAGCAACCGCGATTTTGATGGCTCCATGTTCTTCAAAAATTCTGCGAGATACTTTTACAGCGCGTCTGTCTTTGGGTAATACAATGAAAAATCGTGCAACAAGCAAAGGAATCACAATGAGGTGCGCCCAAATAACAGGATATGATAGAAGTATCGCAATCCCGAAGTATATATCACTAACTTGGTTTTTCTGGATTCCTTGGATAAGTACAATGATTCCCACGATGATTTGCAGCGCAATACCAATTCGTAACCCTGCAACAAGCAATCGCGCTCGACGTGTTTTATCTAGTGAGCGTCTATGGGATACATCACTGAAGTTATTTGTACGCCAGTACCACGCAAGGTACGGTTTTACTTGGTATTCAGTACTTTGGAGCATATATGCCAATGTCTTTGGGTATGTTGGGCCAAAGAAACTAGTTATTCGACTAATCATTTAAGAAACTCCGTAATCATTGTAAGTATTGTTGTCGTGGCATCAGTTGGAAGCATGTGCCCTACGTTTGGTATTACTTCAAGTGTGGCTTTTGGTATTGCTGCCTGTAATGTTAATCCAATGTGTACAGGAGTTGAAACATCATCTTCACCGTAAATGAGCAGGGTTGGCTGATATACTTTGGCAGCATCTTCCCTTACATCATCCGCCACAATACGTTTAAATGTCTCTTGCATGTGTTCGGCAACTAACATATCAGATCCGAGTGTTGCATATACTGAACTGCGTATTTTTCTTTGTGTTTTTCGAGGCAATGGTTTGGCTAGTACCTTCCCGACTTTGGTGATTACTTTTGCTACCCCGACAGTTCGCTTGTTGTCCCCTCGAATGCCAGCTGATGCGAGTAATATAAGTTTTTCAGTTTTGAGTCCTTGAGAAATAGCTCGGATCGCAATGGCTCCGCCGTTTGAGTGGCCAATAATTGCGTAGGGTTTAATCCTGAGTTTTGCTAAAAAGCTTTGCAAAAAATGTGCGTACTCGTCTAAGCCCCAGCTAGTTGCCGGTGCCTGGGTGCCACCAAAGCCAGGAACGTCCATAGCCACAACATCAAATGTGGCGCTAAGACCCTTAAGAAACGGTGCAATACCTGCAATGTTGTCACCCCATCCGTGCAGTACAACAATAGTCTTGCCCGAGCCGAGGCGGGTGTAGTTCGTGAGCAATGAATCAACGACGACCTGCATAATTACTGTTTTACTGAATTAATTCAGCCTTTTGTTGCAAGTCGCTAAGAGAAATTGTTGAAGATGGAAGTTGGATAGGTTTTGATAGACCATATGCGCTGTATGTTTCTTTTTGGCCGCCACCATAAGTTACTTCAATGATTTGACGAGATAACTTACCGACTGTAATTGTTACTTCAATAGGGGGCTGGCCTTTAAAATCAGCAGGATTTAAATCATTGGTATTTTTTAATCCTATATACTTTGCAAGTTCCTTAAGCATACCGACGTACTTTTCACTATTGATTTTAACTGGAAATGCAAGCGCATCAACGTTATCTATTTTTACACTTTTTACACGACTGTATTGCACATCATATGCCTTACTCTCTTTTAACAGACTAATGATCTTTGTTCGTGCGGTCTGGTCAAGATTTGCAAACGGTATTGGGCTTAATACAACGCTGCGATAAATTTGAGCCGGCTGCACATCAGGGTCTGATTTTCCCCATTGTTTTTCAACTGAAGCATAATTTAGTTTTTTTCCATCAATACCATTTTGAGATACGTCAATCTTTAGAAATTGACTGTAATCGTTGTTAATTGTTCCGATACTTTCAGTGACAACTTTGTTTCTTCCTTCAGGTGTCTTTTGATCAATTGTTTGCAATGATCGAACTGCCGCTTCAGGGACAAAGCTGACTTGTTCAATATCCTCTTTCTTTCCGCCCTGAGATTCTTGAAGGCGTGTACGTGTTACACCACTTGTTGAAAGGTTATTTTCGAGCATTGCATTAAAAATCCGCTCAGGACTGTAGTACACTTGTCTCACCCAAATTGAGGACGAAATAATCACAAGGACAATGGCTCCAATAATGATACTCGCAGTTTTATACTTCACAATAAATGGGGTTGTATCTGAAATATTTGATTGTTTTTCTGATTGAGAATTCGATTTTTTAGGCATATGTATATTGTACCCTAATTTACTACTATGCTCACAGTTAATCTTGAGTTTAGAATTTGATATAATGTGCCATATCTTATGGGGCCATAGCTCAGTTGATTAGAGCGCTTCGCTGGCAGCGAAGAGGTCCGGGGTTTGAGTCCCCGTGGCTCCACCACAAACTGTATAAAAAATCCCGAATGAATCGGGATTTTATTTTTTCGTGCGCGCCCACCCTGCGGCGGGTGATAATCACATGTGTTTTTGTTTTTGAAGGAACGCGCCGCGGTGCGCACGAGATATTTATATCATAAGCAGTTTGACTACTTTGTCAATTTCTTTTTAGAGCGTCTCTTGATTTTTGCCTCGTTAGGGACAATCCCAAAAGTGAGCACAAAAGCAAAAAATACAGCAAATCCACATAGTATAGATGGCAGCCCCTCAATTGTTTCAGGATTAATACCATTTACTAAAGATGTTGGACCAATAAACAATAGGTAGCCAATTATTAGCAACAGAAGACTTTTTCGTTGGCTTCGTGTTGCATTAAGCATAAAGTACAAGCTAAGAGCTATCGCTGCAAAGAGCCAGAAATAATAGTAGAGCATGTATGCGTGACCATATCCCGGTTTAATTTGAAAAATTGCATAATTTCCACCACACGCAAAACTACTAAATGCTTTTTCAGTGAGACCAAAAATACCTACCCATATAAGACCACTCAGATATGCTGCGTAGCGAAACCATTTAAAATCTTTTTTGGCAATCATCATACTGAGATGTATACCAAGTGGCGGTAGCATAGCGATAACCATAAAACCTATTCGCGACCATAGCTCAGCGTTCACTCCTAATCCACCGCAAATGTTATATTCTGAAATTTGAAAAACAGCTAAAAGAAAAAGAGTTATAGCTGCAAGTCGACCAACACTTTTTGTGCCGAATCTATATAGGGTGTACACCATGAGACTTAACTCAATAATGGCGGTTGCAATCATTACTGGCGGAGAAAAACAGTTCATCCGCAATTCATATCGTCGGCGCATATGACTACTGTAGCCATTGCTTATGCTTTATGCAATCATTTTATATAGTGTCGCTTCATCGATTTGTTTAGTGCCGTAAAGAGTAGCTTTTTTTAATTTTGATTCACCGACGTTTTCACCGACTACCAAAAAGTCAGTGTCTTTGCCTAAAGAACTTTGAAATACTCCACCCATGCTACGTATCTTTTCTGCAGCAATATCTCTGGACATTTCCTGCAGAGTACCAGTAATGACAAATTTCAGTCCATTCAGTGGACCTTCAGCTTTTTTGGTACGTTGCACAGTGACCCCTAAGCTCTTGAATTTTCTAAGAAGAGCATGGTTCGAAACGTCACTGAACCAAGCAATGATTGATTCAGCTACAACTTCACCGACACCATTTACAGATGCGATATCTTCAAGAGATGCTTCCTGTAGTGCATCAAGGGAATGAAACGTGTTCGCGAGATCAATCGCCGTCTGGGTCCCAACATGTCGTATACCCAGTGCAAAGATGAACCGTTCTAGCGGGGGGTGCTTTTTGTCCTGTATTGCGTTGATAAGTTTTTGTGCACTTACGTCTGCAAATCGATCAAGTTTACGAACCTGCTCAAAAGTGAGTGCATAGACATCAGCTTGATCTTTGATGAGCCCGGCTTCAATAAGTGCAATAACATTCTTTTCTCCAAGTCCGTCAATATCAATGGCCTCTTTACTAGCGAAATGTTCAATGTGTTTTTGGCTTCGTGCAGGGCAAGCTGAATTTGGACATCGCCATACTGCTTCGCTTGCTTTTTCTTTTGTAAGTTTTGTATTGCATTCTGGACACTGAGTTGGCATATGGAATTTCTTTTCTTTACCCGTTCGCATATTCGTCATTGGCTCAACAACTTCTGGAATAATATCTCCCGCTTTATGAATAATGACCGTGTCTCCTATACGTATATCTTTTCGAGCAATTTCACTATCGTTATGTAGTGTTGCCATTTGTACAGTACTACCCGCTACTCGTACAGGCTCTAATATTGCAACGGGGGTTGCAGCACCAGTGCGACCTATGGAAACAAAAATGTCTTTCACAACTGTCGTAGACTGCTCTGCGGGGAATTTATATGCAACAGCCGCGCGAGGGTTCTTGCCAACGACACCAGCGGCATCATAAAGATCCCTTTGATCAATTTTAATAACAAGACCATCTATCTCATACGGCAAACTATCCCGCTTTTTTGACCATGTATGAATAAAGTGAGATATATCCTGACTGTCTTTTAATTGCTTACCGTATTCAGCGCCTTTGAAGCCAAGATCCGCTAATAGTGAATAGACCTTATGGTGAGATGGGATATCGATTGTATGTTGGGGTAAAATATCGTAAGCCAAGAAATGCAATTTACGTTGCGCAACTAGCTTGCTATCAAGCTGACGGATTGTACCTGCAGCGGTATTACGCGGATTTGCATAAAGGTCTTGTCCAGCTTTCTTGCGTGCAGCGTTTAGAGCAGTAAAATCTTTCTTGTACATGACGATTTCACCTCTAATCTCAAGTCTTCCTTCAGTAAATTGCTGCGTAGTGGTGACTTTTCTTAGTCGCAAAGGAACAGAAGGAATAGTACGAACGTTGTCAGTAACATCCTCTCCCTTAAAGCCATCGCCACGAGTGACAGCTTTAGTAAATACACCGTTTTGATATATCAGTGAACATGCGAGACCGTCCTTTTTTACATCAGCATAGAAAGAAAATGATTTTTGTGATGGCATTAGTTTTTGCATTCGTACGATCCAAGCAGTTACATCATCCTCATTAAAAACATCATTGAGACTGAGCATTCTACTCACATGTGCAACACTAGCAAAACCTTTACTGGTGACATTACCGACTCGCTGCGTTGGTGAATCAGAAGTTATAAGTTCAGGGTGTTCAGATTCTATTTTTTTCAATTCGGACATCAGTCCATCGTAAACGGCATCACTTTGCGTTGGTTTGTCAAGAACATAGTACTCATAGGAATATTCAGCAAGTTGCTTTTTTAAAGCTTCTGCACGTTCTCCTGCGTTAGTCATTGAGTAGATCCCTATATATGCAATATAAGTATGTTACGCAAAGAACCCAGCCAAACAGCGATATGAATAAATACACCCACTCTGCAATGACAGCAGCCCAAATAAGAATAGGTAGCATTATTAATGCAGCAATAATCAGTAAAAAGAGCGGTAAGACAAGTAATTTACGCAACACAACCCATCTACGATGCAGTACCAATTGTCTTGCACTTCTCAGTGCTTTTATTGGTGTCATGTCTGGTAATGCCACGATGAATAAAGCAAAGATTGATGAAGTGATCATGTATAAAGATAAGAGCGCTAATAGAATCAAGAGAATAATTGATATCCCCTTTTCAAGAACAGTTGTCGCAACACCTCCGGCAATGACAATCCCGTACAACCAACCAGCAAGTGCAACTGGAATTAATTGCAATCCAATCACAAATAGCACCCCTAAAAACGGCACGAGTGGGTACATCCCTTTATAAAAGGCGTCACGAACCCTAATCTTATTTTGAGACATTGTCTGCCTCAATGCCCAGATGCTCGCAAGACTAACAAGCAACAACACGAGTGACTGATATACACTTGCTTCAGAACTGGTAGTTGCATTGCTTGAAGTAACTATGAAGCCAAATATTGATCCTGCGGTAATGAGAGCCCCAAATTCTCCACTGTAAAGTTCACTAAAGATTTCTTTCAAGTCCGTTATGTCAGTAGTAGATCCGAAACCCCGAACTAGCAAAACAGTCAGCACGATATATACCAAAGTGATACCCCCAAAAATTTTCCAATTTTGTTTTATATGGCTAACGCTTTTTTTAAAGTAAGATATAGCCGAACCAATTTTGGGCTGCGTTGGCTTTATTTTCTTATGTAATTTAAAAGAGCTGTATTTCTGCTTCTTGAGCATGCGAGGTGCGGCGGTCGATCCGGTTTTCTTAGTTTTTTGAGTCGGCTTTGAGGCTGTTGTTTTAGTATTCTCTGCCATGTTTTGTTTACCCAACTCCATTCTGTACTACAGTTTTTTTACATATATAATCTTATTCTATTATACCACTTAAAAGCAGGTTGTTACGATGTAATGCCATAAATAAATCCCTCTTGATGAGGGATTGTATGTGTGCATGTGGTGGGCGAGGTGGGACTCGAACCCACAACCTTTTTTAGAGGGACAGATTTTAAGTCTGTTGTGTAAACCATTCCACCACTCGCCCGCAGATCACAGCGGCCTGCAATCTTATGAATGCTCTTGTGGAGGCACCTACCAGATTTGAACTGGTGTACGCGGTTTTGCAGACCGCTGCCTAACCACTCGGCCAAGGCGCCACACAACAACAACAGCCCTATTTTAGCAAGAAAGATGACAAAAGTCTCGAAGATGTTAGGGACTAAAAATAGACCCTATAGCACTGGTTTTGGATCGTAGCTGATTGAACTGCCACTTTCCAAAAAGCTACCAACAACCTTCATAACCTGTGGAGGCTTAACAGCGACATCAACAATTACAATTGTACCTGCACACAAGACCTTACCAGTTGTCTCATCAACCGCGTCAACCGGACTTGGTATAACATCACCCTCAGGCGTTATTTCAGAAACATGAGCATACATAAGAGACCCGCTAAAGGTCCATCCCGGTAAGTATCCTTCACGTAATCGTGATCCGGGATCAGCATTCGGACCACCTGGAAAATGCACGCGTGAAACAATCTTATCTAACTCGAACAAATCTGACATGTAACTCCTTAAAAGTGTTGTGTATTCAATGTATATTCGTAGTTTTAAAAAACACGAAATTGATTTTTAAAAATAGCATTTAAGCTTATTATTGTCAATACCTTTTGTGCACCAAAGATCCATAGAGGTGCTATACTAAAAAGCATATGATTATTTACGTTATATTATTTTTTGTTGTAATTGTTCCTTTGTCGTTTCTATTTTTCTGGAAGGTATTTTTTTTGAGAAATCCTGATAGAAATATCCCTACTACAAAAGATATTGTGTTGTCCCCTGCGGATGGAAAAATTATTGAGATACATGAATACACAAAATCTGAAGTTAGTCTATTGAAGGGAGATAAACGATATAGAGGCTTAATTAAAACAATTACCGAGGACGTTGCACCGCATGGATTTTTAGTTTCAATATTTATGTCGCCCCTTGATGTACATATGAATCGATCACCAATTGATGGGACCATACACTCAGTCAAACATTCAAAAGGTAGGTTTTTGGCAGTAAATTCCTTTGAATCAGGGCTTGTGAATGAGAAAACTGAAATTGTAATTCGCAATAAACATATTTCAGTCAAAATGATTCAAATTGCTGGATTCCTAGCCAGAAGAATAGTGACACATGTTAAGCCGGGCGAATCAGTAGAAATGGGGCAAATTGTTGGACTCATTAATCTTGGATCACAAGTTACTCTTGTTTTGCCCAATACTGTAAAACTTAAAATAGCTAAAGGCGACCGGGTGGTTGCAGGAGAAACTACAATTGCAAAAATCAATTCCTAAAATAATGACCCTTCCGGATTATGTTACATGTCTCAATTTACTTTCCGGGCTAGCATCAATTTACCTTGCCATTCACGGAGAATATAACCTAGCTGCATTTCTGCTTTTAACTGGCGTTTTCTTTGACTCAATAGATGGGTTTCTGGCGCGTGCCCTAAAAAAAGAATCTAAATTTGGAGCCGAGCTAGATTCGCTCTCAGATCTTGTAACATTTGGAGTGGCTCCTATGGTTCTTGTTTCAACATATTACGATACTGCATGGCTATCAGTTCTCGTCATTCTCATTCCGCTATGTGGATCTCTCAGATTGGCCCGCCATAACATTAATAGGCATCTCACAAAAGGATACCTCATAGGGTTACCGATCACCTTTAGCGGACTTACCATCCCACTTCTGATAGTATTTGATGCCAGTGCAATAGTAGCTGGCGTAGTCGTTGCTGCACTGTCTCTGTTTTATGTCAGTACACGAAGAGTAAACAGGGTAATTTAATAATTACTTTCTTTTGATATACTAACCCTATGCATAAGCAAAAAAAATATGAAAATACACAAAAATATCGCCACAAAAACCAATCTACATAAAAAGACTGGGTTAATCTTAATTACTTTAATTGCAATAGCAGGTGCTGTGTTCGTTACTGCTTCACGCGCTGCAACGACAACGACGCCAAATGCGTCGTGTGGGGCCCTTGTCAGTAACTATACATACAAAGTACCGTTTGGAAACGCAATTTGGAATCAAACTGTTTGTAACGTAGCAAAAGATGCCCGCTCTGCAAATTACGCTGAGCGATTTTATAAGTGGGGCAATCTTAATGATGGCAGTCCTGGCTCAGACCAACTCTGGGGTGATTTATCAATTTCAGCAGCTTTTCCAAAGCCAACGGCGACTGATCCAAATGGACTCAGTACGCTTTTTTCACGAAATGTATATAACGCTAAAGATGCTACAACACAAAAACTTGTACAAACATCTGTTACTCCTTCAAATCTGGATGGTGCTAAATCTGTCAGTAGCTCAGATAAGATAGATTAAAATACCTCCCGGACACTAGAATACCCTGGAATCCGAAATGGCTGACTGGTGAAGCTGGCGATAACGAAATCGTGATACTGGATGAAAGTAATGGAAGAATATATGAAATAGCAGGATACAAAAGGGATTTAGCGGCCGTTACACAGTGCGGACCTTTTGTCGGTGAGAGACTATGCGCCTATAGTGTAAAAGTTGGACGTGATTACAAAGGAGCCTACTTTGACTACCGGACATATGAGGGTCCGTTTAATATGCGAGGCGTGAGACTATCCCAATATGCTACCTTAACGACTCCTGAGGAAATAGCTGCGGGTGAGATACGTCATGCACTTGGCATAGCAATATCAAATACTGCTTCTGGACCGATTTGTAGTCTTGCTCAGCAAGGTACAGCAGCTGAAGGAACACAATGTGGAACTGCAGTTGCACCTGCTAGCAAATTTGAATTTAAAGACATTACAGCTGCAGAGAAAGCTGTGAGATATAAGTACGATGCCTCGACAGCATCTCTCTACACGCAAGATAAACTTATACCAGAAGGAACACGTTTTGCACTTAACATTGATGATGCATATATAGATACGTGGATAAATTCACGTCAGGATCTAAAGGCTAATCCCCGAAAAGCACAAACAGCACGAATTTTTGCTCGAGCACTCAAAGACTACGGCATGATTGTTGCCGACACTTCAGGAAACAAGGCGCGCATACAAGTGGCAGGGATGGTGAACCCTGTAACACGAGAAGCTTGGAAAAAAGTTGGAATCGAATCGGATGCTGACACTAACCTACTCGAGGGTTTAATTAAGCAGGATAGGCTCTATGTGGCAAAGCCACCTAAAATTACCTGCGTGGATGGTACAATTTCGACGTACTACTGTATTTGGACTAAAGCGGAATACACAGCAGCCGAACTGGCAGCCCCAACTACCAATACATCACCTCAGCCCGTTTCCAATCCTGCAACCACACCAACCTATTCTCCTCAAACATCTCCGACAATGACAACAAGTGTGGCTGACTCTTCTAAACCTACTGTGCCAAAAAACTTTAACGTTACAATGACTTTCGACTGGACGAAGCTAAAGTATGCATATGTGTTAAATTGGTCCTCAAGCACAGACAATGTTGGGGTATATCGTTACGTTGTGAAACGTAATAATACTTTGATTGCTACTCCATCTAAAGGACCATATAAAGACTTTACCTTTACTAGTGGTCAGACATACTCCTATAGCGTACAAGCCCAGGATCAGGCTGGAAACGTCAGTGACTCTAGCCCTGTTATAAAGGTTAAGGACTCCTGTACTCTGATATTTTGTTCTGTAACATTGCAATAAAGCTGAGTCAAGATCACTATAAACCTATTGATAATCAGGATAGCCAAGGTCTTTTGAAACCTGTTCGGTTTCAGCAGTAGACTGCTGTCCGCTCTGGTCAACAATCCAATCTCCGCTATCTTGCTTACTCAAATAATACGTCTTGCCTGAACCAAGCTCATCACTTGTCACATTAGCGACTTCACAGAAAGCGTTCACTCGAGCGTAATCGCCTATCACCTGATAGGCTTTCAACTCCGGATCATTACGTATCTCAACTGTGATGTTTGCATCGGTAATATTGTATTGCTTAAGGTTTTCATCTTGGTTATATGCAATAACACACTCCGCTTTAATTGCAGAAATGATTGATTTTCTATCCTCTTCTGCAGTTGTAGTCTTTTTAGGTGACTCTTTTGTCACGTTTGCAGTTGTGATTGTCTTGGTGCGATTATCATAGACATACCAGCCAATAAATCCAGCAACACCCAAAACAACGACAATAACAATCAGTTGTACGACCGCAAAACCTGAGTTGTGTTTTTCTTGTATATGCATAGTATTCTAAGCATAAGCAATATTATTGTATTTATCAAATTACTTATTGCGTAAATATGGTTTGAGTATATTAATAATTTAGATCCATCCTTTACTTGTTAAAATATAATTAAGCTTAA
>Ga0172367_10008910_pt1 | contig 11122 bp, 5 predicted proteins | sample Lak10m_FD_114542 | JGI IMG/M metagenome (GOLD analysis project Ga0172367, IMG submission 114542) | Freshwater microbial communities from Kabuno Bay, South-Kivu, Congo - kab_022012_10m | ecosystem: Environmental > Aquatic > Freshwater > Lake | place: Democratic Republic of the Congo: South-Kivu...
GTACCAGTACCTCGCCGCCGACATCGACCGCGACGGCACGGTCGGCTTCCGCGACGCGCTTGGCATCCTCAAGATGGCGCTGCACCGCCAGGACGCGCCAGAGCCGGAGTGGGCTTTCGTGCCGGCGAGCACCGGAAGCGAGCCGATGGATAGCGATAATGTCAACTGGCCTGATGACACCATTCCGGTGACGCTTGATCAGGACAAAGAGATCGATCTGGTTGGCGTACTGCTCGGCGACGTTGTTCTGGCGGGGTTGTGGTGAGAAGAGGCGGGATAATGGATAATGGGAAGAGGAGTGGTTTTAACCCGACGGACATTTGAGCATCTTACATTCGAATTGCCCCGGCTTCAGATTCCCATACACAGGAGTGGTTTTAACCCGACGGACATTCAGCATCTTACATTCGAATTGCCCCGGCTTCAGATTCCCATACACAGGAGTGGTTTTAACCCGACGGACATTTGAGCATCTTACATTCGAATTGCCCCCGGCTTTCAAGCCGGGGGAACAATAACAAGAAAAAACATCCGGGCTTCAGCCCAATCTCTTCAACGGTGTTCCAATCATCTTAACATTCTTTCACCATGTCCTGACTGAACAACCCCGTTCACAAGGGCCTTTGCCCTTCGCTATTGCCGAGAGAACGGTAATCCACGCGCATATTCCGGGTTCTGGATTCCCGCCTTCGCGGGAATGACGGAGAGAGGACTGTCATGCGGAATACTGGTTATTGTATGAATGATTTGGAATTACTGATGTTTGTCTTGCCTGACCGCTCGCTCGATTGCCAGGCGAATGAACCGTTGATATGGGATGCCTGCGCGTGATGCCGACAGGCGCACCTCATTCAGCAACGCTTCAGGCAGCCGGAGGCTGATTGAGGTATCCTTGCGTTTCAATTCAAAACGCATTGGAACCATGTCTGAAAAATCATACTCGCTCAGATCGGCATTTTCCACGAAAGCTTCGGCTTCAGCGTCAGTGTTAAATTCAGGGAATTTCTTTTTCATGAGCAGCTATCTCCTTTTTGTGCATATACCGGGAACTGATTGGCCTTATCAGGATCGTTTCGCCATTCTTCCTCAAGGTGAAAACGACAAACAAAGGACGTTTTGTAATTGTCCGACCTACAGCACGGAACCGCTGTTCGTTGGTTGAGTGAGACGCATCAGGCGCCACCAAAGGTGTCCCCGAAAACAGGCTTTCAATCTCGGCAACAGGTACGCCATGCTTTTGACATTTAGCCAGATTACCGCTGTCCCAGTCGAATCCGTCAAATTTCATGCCTCTTTTCTTTCTAAAATATGTATATCGATTTGTATATGCAAATGCATCGTTTGATTTGTTATGCTTTCAGGATTAGCAACCCGGGATTAGTGGCCTGAGCAGCACATTGTGTAAAAAAACCGGCAACAAGTTACCCTTAACTCTCAGCAGTTTGCTTGTTATTCTGTGTGAATTGCAGCGTAGTTCCGACTGTTGTCAGGATCAATGTCCCGATAGAGCAGCATCGTTGTTATCTGCGCATAAAATTCTGTGGAGTTATATTTTACGCCAGAAACGGCATGTTATTGCGGAAAACTTTGTAAATTTTCCGTTTATATCCAATGCTTTCCGCTCTATCGTGACCGGTATTGCGTGTCTCTCTAACCTGATTCGGAATTTCCCCTATGTCCGGAAACCTGCTTTTCATCGACAGCCGCGTTGCTGACAAGGATTCACTCACCGCCTCATTTTCTCCCGATACAAACTGGTATGTGCTCGATGCTGATCGTGACGGACTTGATCAGATGTTCGATATTCTGGATGGTCGTTGTGATTTTGACTCGATCCAGATCATCTCGCACGGCTCCCCCGGTTCAATCACCATAGGCAGCACGGTGCTCGACAACGGAACGCTGACAGCCTATGCCGACCAGCTTGCCGCGATCGGGCGGTCGCTGACCGAAAGCGGCGATCTGTTGCTGTACGGCTGCAACGTCGGTGCCGGAGCCGAGGGGGAGGAATTCGTTGCCGCGCTGGCTGAGTTGACGGGAGCCGATGTTGCCGCTTCGGATGATGTGACCGGTGGCAGCGAGGCTGGCGGGGATTGGGAGCTGGAGGTGAGCACAGGGGCTATCAGTTCAGTCGCTCCGCTTTCGAGTGCAGCAACACAGGAGTATGGCCATACATTAGGTGTTGTGGATGATTACATGTTTGCCCAGATGGCCTTGTTAGCATATTACGATGATCCACAACATCCAAATGAAACTATCTCATACAAGTACGAAATTGCGAAAAATACATGGAATGCATTAGTTGAAGAGGGGTGGCAAGTTCTTGAAGGAAGTCCGCTCGCAAATGATGGATTTTCGGTTACATCGTTCCAAAGAAATAATACGATTGTAATTGCATACAGGGGGACAGATAATCCTGCAGACATATTTGCTGATCTGGCTGTTGGTATCAGTAGCGGTGGTGTTATAGAGGTTTTAGAAAAAGTGTTGTGGAATATGCAGTTTTCTTATGCTTTAGCATATGCTAATTTTATTAGAAATACATATCCTGATGCTGAAATCCTGTTGACTGGACATTCTCTTGGTGGCGCATTAGCACAAGTGGTATCACAAATGTTTGGTTATTCTGGTGTGACGTTTGAATCTGGTGCAGCAAAAAATCTTACCAGCCATATAAATCCGAATTTTTCTGCTGTTTCATTGATATATGGGATCGAGTGGGGAGGAGTAGGAGTACCTGATACTTTTACAAACTATGTGATAGAAGGCTCAGGAGTCTCTCATCTTAGCGGTTATCATCTCGGTAATGTTGTGACATTGACCAAGTCAGAAGTGCCTTTCTGGAATCAGTTTGGTGATCATGGGTTGCATTACATGGGGGATATAGTCGCATTGATGAGATCAAGAACAAATACTGAAGGACTGAATTATTACGGAAAATCAGATGCTGATACGATTATAGGTAACACGTCGGCTAATGAAATATATGGGTATGCTGGAAATGATGATATTATCGGAGGTTTTGGAGACGATACTATCATTGCTGGGAATGGAATTGATATTATTAATCCCGGAGCTGGAGATGATTTAATTGATGGAGGAGATGGGACGGATATAGTTCTATTCAGTAAGATATTTGCAGAATACACCATATCTCTCAATATGAGCGATTGGGTGACTACTGTTTCTGAAAAAGAACAATATTGGGGAAGTGACGGTGTTGATCGTATGAAGAACGTCGAATATATGCATTTCACGGATGCTGGGTTAAAGGTTGATGATGCATTTGGTGAGATGATCGGTAGTGCAAAAGGAGACTATCTGCCAGGAAACGATCTGGATAACCGTCTTGACGGCAGAGATGGAAACGATGTTCTTGAAGGCGGGCGTGGTTACGATACCATCATCGGCGGTACTGGTCAGGATACGGTGGTGTTCAGCGGGAATTTTGAGGATTATGTGATCGGCTATGACGATGTTGAATCAAGCTTTACTGTGACACATACGACAGGGACTGATGGAACCGATTATGTTACTGGTGTCGAAAAGTTTCAGTTTGCTGATGGGATGAAAACGATTCAAGATATAAATGCAGCTTCTGGTGTTAGTATAAGTATTTACGACTATACTGCCGTGCATCCTGTGAATTCGAGTATGCAGATGTTTTCTTGGCATTCGATGGGTGAATGGGCTAATAACTCAGCATTTGCTGCTACGCGTTCAGATGGTTCCGTTGTGACTTGGGGTGATCATGTTTTTGGTGGTGACAGTAGTAGTGTGGCAGGAAAATTAAATGGTGATATAGATGTGGTGCAGGTGTTTTCTAATACGGGTGCATTTGCTGCATTGCGTTCGGATGGTTCTGTTGTGACCTGGGGTGCAAATGCTTATGGAAGCGATAGTAGCGGTGTTGCCAATAAGCTTGATGGTTCCATTGATGTAGTGCAGATATTTTCTACTGCTGATGCATTTGCGGCATTGCGTGAGGATGGTTCAGCTGTGACTTGGGGGTCCTATACTACAGGTGGTAACAGTAGCAGTGTTGCGAATAGGCTTGATGGTACCATCGATGTGGCGCAGATATTTTCTACAAGAAGAGCGTTTGCTGCATTGAGAGAAGATGGTTCGGTTGTTACGTGGGGCGATAGTTCTTATGGAGGAAATAGTAGCAGTGTTGCCAATAAACTGGATGGTTCTGTGGGTGTGGTTCAGGTGTTTTCAACTGAGCAAGCGTTTGCGGCATTGAGAGAAGATGGTTCAGTAATTACATGGGGTAGTTCTTATGGAGGAAATAGTAGCAGTGTTGCTGATAAGCTGGATGGTTCTGTGGATGTGGTTCAGGTGTTTTCAACCACATGGGCGTTTGCTGCATTGAGAGAAGATGGTTCGGTTGTTACATGGGGCGATAGTTCTTATGGAGGAAATAGTAGCAGTGTTGCAGATAAGCTGGATGGTTCTGTGGATGTGGTTCAGGTGTTTTCAACAAAATGGGCGTTTGCTGCATTGCGAGAGAATGGTTCAGTTGTTACGTGGGGCGATGGTTCTTATGGAGGAAATAGTAGTAGTGTTGCCAATAAACTGGATGGTTCTGTGGGTGTGGTTCAGGTGTTTTCAACGGAAAAAGCCTTTGCTGCATTGAGAGAAGACGGTTCAGTGGTGACTTGGGGATTTAGTGGAAATGGTGGTGATAGCAGCAGTGTTGCTAATAAGCTTGATGGAGTAGTCGATGTGGTGAAGGTGTTTTATACAGAGTATGCGTTTGCGGCATTGAGAGAAGATGGTTCGGTTGTTACGTGGGGCAATGGTTCTTATGGAGGAAATAGTAGCAGTGTTGCCAATAAGCTTGATGGCGCAGTCGATGTGGTTCAGGTGTTTTCAACGGACATGGCATTTACTGCATTGCGATTAGATGGCACAGTCGTGACATGGGGTAATAGTTCCTATGGAGGCGATAGCAGCGGTGTAGCATCTCAACTGCATGATGTGGTGGATATCTCGAACATCTACAGCAACAGCACGGGTGATCAGGAGCGGATAGGTACGCAGGATAACGACCAGATGTATGGGAATATCGGTAACGACATCCTGTGGGGCTATGACGGAAATGATGTTCTTGCCGGGTGGTCTGGGGATGACCTTGTGTTTGGCGGTGCAGGCAATGATCTCTTGATCTGCGGTGAAGGCGCGGGCAACGATACATACGACGGCGGTGCTGGCGAGGATACGGTCAAGTATGCCAGCGCATTGGCTTCAATCACGGTAGATCTTTCCGAAGGAATTGCCTTTTCCCGCGATGGTAACGATGCGGCAGGGATTGGTATCGATACGTTGATCAATATTGAAAACATCATCGCTGGCAACTTCAATGACTTGTTGATCGGCAATGATGGAGCAAACAACATAGAAGCTGGTTCTGGCAACGATACGCTGATTGGTGGCGATGGAGCCGACTCGCTTGATGGCGGTAATGGTTCTGATACGGCAGATTACTCTGAAAAAAGTATTCAAGTTATAGCGATCCTGAATGGCTCGACGGATGCGATTGTTTCAGTCGGTGGCGTTGCCGAAGATACCATCCGAAACATCGAAAATGTGATCGGTGGAGATGGTAACGACTCACTGACCGGGGATGCTGCCGATAACCTGTTCCGGGGCGGTGATGGCAAAGACTCGATAGACGGCGGGGCTGGTTCTGATACAGCTGATTACTACGACAAGCTTGAGTCTGTTACGATAACTCTCAGCGGAGACAGTGATACGATTGTCCGGATTGGCGGTGTTGCTGAAGATACGATCCGAAACATCGAAAACCTGATCGGCGGGTCGGGCAATGATCGTCTTGTTGGTGACAATATTGCTAATCGACTTTACGGTTCCGCAGGTAACGATACGCTGGACGGTGGCAAAGGCAACGATACCATCATCGGTAGTTTCGACGAAGATACGGTGATTTATACAGGAAACTTCTCGGACTATCTCTTTTCTTACGATCCAGTAAATGGAATCTATACGGTGACAGATAGCATTACCGGGCGTGACGGTGTCGATATGGTTGAGGGAGTTGAACATTTCAGGTTTGCCGATGTCGAAAAACCGGTTGCCGACCTGATCGATATCGCTGCTCCGTGGTTGCAGTCGCGCAACCCTATTGGCTATGAGTTAGATGTTGCTGTTAGCACCAATATCGTGTTGACTTTCAGTGAAACCGTGATTGCCGGAACAGGGACAGTTACCTTGCATGGCGAAGGACTCGATCCTGTCGTTATAGATATTAACGACCATTCTCAGGTTACAATCGACGGCGCGACGGTTACGATCAATCCACTCGCTGACCTGTCGCATGACACGCAGTATACCCTCTCCATCGATGGCACGGCCATAACTGATATGGTTGGCAAACGTTTCGCAGGTTTAAACGATTACGAATTCAGAACTATACCGGATGGCCCAGTCTGTGAGGGAAGCGTGCATTACTGGCAGAACGGGGTTGCGGTTCCAGATGTTTCGATCATTGTAACTGACGATCAATCCGAAACCAGTGAGGCGTGGAGTGGTTCGGATGGCGGTTATCGCTACAACTACTTACCCGCAGGCGATTATACGCTGGAGGCCGTGAAAGAGGTAGGCGAGAGCGACACTGAAGCGGTCACTGCCGATGACGCTCTCGCCACTTTCGGTCTCGTGTTTGGAGATGATGATGTTTCGTCATTTGAGTATCTCACGGCGGATGTGAACCGCGATGGCACGGTCGGGTTCCGCGACGCTCTCGGCATTCTGAAGATGGCGCTCGGCCGTGAATCGGCTCCGGCTGCGGAGTGGGTCATTGTGCCCGCGACTACCGGAAGCGAGCCGATGTCGAGCGACAACGTCATCTGGCCTGATGACACCATTCCGGTCACGCTCGATCAGGACAAAGAGATCGATCTGGTCGGCGTGCTGCTCGGTGATGTGGATGGAAGCTGGTCAGAAAGGTAGCAGCAGCGGATGAGGTTATCATTTTAGCTGGGTAAGGGCGATCCCGAACTTTCGGGATCGCCCCTGCCGCAAAAAGCAGTTGCCTTTCTGAAGGTGCAGCCAATGAAAGAGGTTCCGGAAATTTTGTATAATTCCTTACACGAAAATCTGAAAATACGAGTACGTGAGGAGGTTGATATGCCGATTGCAGCGATAACCAGCAAGGGGCAAGTGACGATACCAAAAAAAGTAAGGGAGCTTTTTGACCTGCACACCGGAGATAAGATCGAGTTTGTTTTTGAAAAAGAGGGAGCGGTTACTGTCCGGCCGGTTAAAAAAACCGTTGATGAGGTGTTCGGTGTGCTCTCCGGTTCTGCTCGAAAACCCCTGTCTGTCGAGGAGATGAACGACGCTATTCAACTGCACATGAAGAAAGAATCATGCGGGCAAACTGATGAAAGCGCTTGATACCAACATCTTGGTTCGTTTTCTCGTGAATGACGACAAATCGCAGGCGGAAAGGGTTTATCGTTTGTTCAGGGATGCAGAAAAGCATCGGGAGGTTTTTCTGGTTCCTTCCCCAGTCGTTCTCGAGTTGCTTTGGGTGCTTCAATCAGCATATGCTTTTTCCCGCAACGAGATACTCGATGCTCTGGAACAGCTCTTGTTATTGCCGATACTTGAGTTTGACAGGCAAGATGTGGTCAGAACGTTTGTGTCAGATGCCCGGAAAAACAACATTGATCTGTCTGATCTTTTTATCGCGAATTTCGCAATTCAATCGGGCAACAGCGAAACGGTGCTCACTTTCGACAAAAAAGCTGCCCGTTCACCTTTGTTTACGTTGCTCGGTTGATATTTACCTGAAAGCCAGGGAATGTTGCTCCATTGCTGAAAATTTGTCCACCATAAATACCGTGCTGCACGTTTTTTAAGGTGGAGTCAAGCGGATTCAGCGCTGCAAGTGCATGATTGGTGGTGCTGTGTAACGAATCAACAACGTCCGTGTGCCGCAGCGAAGCTGCGTGAGAGATGAGGGTCGGCCCCTCGGACTACTCACCCCCTCATCGCTTTCAAATAAGGAGAATCCGATATGACAAGTGACAAGGTTGGAGGGGCGGTTCGAGAACCGCCTTCTTGTTATGAGTGAGCAGGACGAATACTGGATGCTTCACCCGGTTTGCCGGGTTCAGCATGACAGGAGGGGATAGTGGGGAATTGTTCTGTAGGGGTCGGCCCCTGTGTAGACCCTTCAGTGACGAGAGATGATGAGTGTATAATTGATAAATCGGTATCGGTATCGAAATCGAAAAAAGAAGATCATAGTACGCAAACAGTACATGAGTTTCTCAGAAAATAATACGTCAGTTGTGATTTAATTCAGCAGCCGGACTTACCAGTGTGCTGGTCGTGGGTGTTTTCTATACAATACTATAACAGTATATAAATTTTTGTGGTGCTTCGGTGGATTATCATTACCTTTCGCCATCAGTTAGCCACGAACAGTTTTTTTCGTGGTGTTAGTGCGAATCAGTAGTAATCCATCATGAGTACCGTAGTAGTCCTTTCCGACCTTGAGCTTCTCAATGCCGACTCCTCTTTTTCCGACCCCGATACAACAGCCTGGTTTTATTCCCTGAAGGATGATCCGGTACCGGTCAACACTCCGCCGGAATGGAAGGAGCTGCCGGTGAGCTCAGCGTTTCTTATGGCTCCGGGGCAGTATCTGTCGATCGATCTGGAGGCTGAGGCGACCGATGCCGAGGGCGATACGGTTTATTACTACGCGGAATTCGGCTATCTGAATGGATCGGAGTTCTGGCAGATGCCTGAAATGGGCGATATACTCCTGTGGATGTCGGATGGCCATCTTGTGGGCGGGGCGACCTTGTGGGATCTCACGCCGTCGAGGGATTACCTGCTTCGCGTTTATGCGGACGACAACTTCGGAGACACCGTGCCGGGCGTCTCTTTCGATGTGCCGGTGACGGTGAGCGCACCGGGCAACAGCGCTCCCTTTACGCTGGTTCCTGATGGCAACGTTTCGGATGATCTTCTTTTTACCTTCAACGCCGGTTCGATGGCCGTTGGGCGTCTCTATGACGACGATGGAGACCTGAACGCTGACCGCCTGAAACTCTTCAGTTACTGGTATGACGCAAACCTGGAGATCGAAACTGAAACGGGCGAATACGATCTTTCCTGGAGTGACGGGACGCAGTGGACGGCCAGCAGGGTATATCAGGTGGCGTTCGGCAAGGCGTATGATGCCGATGGCCGTCCGCTGAGTTTTGTGATCGAGGGTGTTGCCCGCTCGATTGTGTGGCAGTCGGAGGTGGCCGACGGCGTGGTGGCAACGGTGGATATGAGTTATACGGGTGGAGACGGGAGCGCGGTTTCCGCCGGGTTGAGCCTGATCGATACCGACGCCTATAATCAGCCGGATCGGGCGATCTATACGGAAAGCGTGGACGGCTATCTGGTCAATACACTCGAAGCTGATTTTTATGGCTGGAGCTACGACGGCCTCGGTCGCCCCGTAGCGGCAGCCCTGAAGGTTCAGCGTTCTCTCGACCCTGCCGATGTTTTCGAGGGTACCATCGATCCGGGCTCCGGTGAGACCCCCGCGACCATCGACCTGCCAGCCTTCGCGTTCCATGAAGGGGCGGCCAGCGATACCCTGACCTGCACGACACTTGGCATCGACCTCGGTGTCGCCGGGGAAGAACTCGCTTCGGTGGGCCATATCACGGTTATTGCCCAGAGCTACCAGGGTATGGCGACCATCGAGATCGGGGTCGAATCGCTGTCGATCTCCGGCAACTTTTTGCAGGTTCCCCTGTCGGGCACCGATGCAAACGGGCACAGCTACGCTCTCATGCTTCAAAGCGGAAGCAGGATGCTGGTGCAGATACCCGATGCTCTTGTCGTCGGCCATGAGGCAACGGCAAAGGCATGGCAGGTCAGGACGACGAGTGACGGCGCTTTCTGGCTGGCGTCGATCACGGTGGTCGAAAGCGGGGGAACGGCTGGCATGGACTGGGCAGTCGGCACTTCGGGCGACGACCTCATCGCCACGGGGCCGGAGAGTGACCTGATTCAGTGGTCCGGCGGCGATGATACGGTCGATGCGGGTTCGGGAAGCGATTCGCTGGTGCTTCCCGCGGGGAGCATGATGGTGTCGAAACTGTTCGACGATGCCGGCGTGCTGCATCTCGGCGTCAATGAGTACGAGTCGGGTGCCATGCTTTCGGCGCAATCCTCTTTCCATGACTGGTACCGTGCCGCAAAGCTTTCCGATAATGTTTACCGGATCGAAAAAATGGCGGAAGATGGCATAAGCGTCGAGAGCGCCATGCTTTTGAGTCATGCCGAAGCGATTTCGTTCGGGTTTCAGAATATCCGGCTGACCCTCAGCCCCCTCGACGGCTCGTTTATCTCCGGCACCCCCTGGGATGACCTGATCGCACTCGATTTGACCTCGATCAGCAATCTTCAGAATCTCTGGGGTGATACCGGAGCGGATGTGCTTGCGTTCGATCTTGGCGCAGGGTACAGCGATCTGCATATCGAGCGGATTTCCGGTCAGTTGCATCTGGTCGGGAGCGTTGAGCCGGGCGGGGCGTTCTTCGATCTCGCGGTGTTCGATGGCTACGCCTCGGGATACGACGGCTCGCTCGCCTTTGCTGTCGGAGCCGCCCGTCAGACGATCTGGACGAACGAGATCGAATCATTCCGCTTCACCTCGGGATCGCACACGTTCGATGTCGATATTTCACGTCTGGCGTTGGTGACTTTCGAGGGCGGTGAATCGATGAACACCATTACCGGAACGGCCAGCGCCGAACTCATCGATGCCGATGCGCTGGGACTGGCTTACGGGGCTGCGACGGCGCAGGATTCGATTGTCGCCAACGGTGGTGACGACACGATCGATGCGGGAGCGGGCAACGACACGGTCATTTCGGGTTCGGGAAATGAATCGGTGAATGGCGGCAGCGGCAACGACTTCATTTTCGGTTATGGAGGAAGCGACCTGCTCGACGGAGGCAGCGGCAGTGACACGCTGTATGGTGGCGAGGGGGACGATTCGGTGACGGGCGGCAGTGACAACGACACGGTGTATGGTGACGACGGAGACGACACGCTTGCTGGCGGCACGGGTAAC
>Ga0172367_10008911_pt1 | contig 11122 bp, 9 predicted proteins | sample Lak10m_FD_114542 | JGI IMG/M metagenome (GOLD analysis project Ga0172367, IMG submission 114542) | Freshwater microbial communities from Kabuno Bay, South-Kivu, Congo - kab_022012_10m | ecosystem: Environmental > Aquatic > Freshwater > Lake | place: Democratic Republic of the Congo: South-Kivu...
TTACCGATCCAACAAACCAAGGCGCGCCAATTCCCAGCGCAGATTCAAACAGTTTCACGCTCATTCGTTAGCTCCAACTTGGTAAAAACGCTGAATCCTACCCACTTAAATTTCAAGAGAGCCATTTCTTTGCGTTCGGTGATGTTGTCAAATGCAATGCCCACCAGGTTGTCGGTCAGCGGGAAGGCGGACACCGAAAACGAGGCCAGTGGCAACCGGTCATCGCCATAGACCATGTCGTCAAACTGGATGCTGGCCTGACGACGAACCACTTCGGCGAAGCGCTGGGGGATGCCCTTGGCGCGAAGACCCGGAAAGTTTTCGTCGAGCGTCTTGCCAACAACGTCTTGCGGACTCAGTCCCGTCAACGCGGTGACCGCCGGGTTGGCGTACACCATGCGCAATGTGCGGTCGTCTGCGACATCCTCGAGATGATAGACGTACAGACCCAGGGGGATGTTGTCGGTGATCAGGCGCGACCACGTCAGTTGTGCTTGGGTGGGCCGCTCGGATGGATGGTCCGGGGCTGAGGCTGCCGCAGTGTTGGCAGCGGGGTCAGGGGCGGTGGGGTTCATTCTGGCATCACGTGTCGGCCGCTTCGCGGTGCTGCTCGGCGATACGGACAAAGTCGGCGAAATGGTCCAGAAAGACATCGGTCAGGTCGGGGTCGAAGTGGTGGCCACGGCCCTGGGCAATGATCTCACGCGCCTGTTCATACGACAGGGGCGGCTTGTACACGCGCCCTGAAATGAGGGCATCGAAGACATCCGACAACGCCATGATGCGGGCAGACAGGGGAATGGCGTCACCCGCCAGACCGTTGGGATAGCCGCTGCCATCCCACTTTTCATGGTGCCAGTGGGCAATTTCCTTGGCCAGGAGCAAAAACTCGAGGGGCGCCTCGATGTCGGCTTCCGCGCGCTCGATGGACTCTGCACCCAGTTGCGCGTGCTTCTTCATGACGGACCATTCGTCTGCCGTCAGCGGGCCGGGTTTGAGCAGGATCGCGTCGGGGATGCCCACCTTGCCAATATCGTGCAGCGGCGCCGATTTGGTCAACAGGTCGATGTAGCGCGGGCTGAGTATGTCGACAAAACGCGGGTGCTGTTGCAAGCTGGTCGCCAATTGATGAACGAAACTTTGCGTGCGCAGGATGTGGTTGCCGGTTTCGTTGTCGCGGATTTCGGCCAGGTGCGCCAGCGCGCGGATGCTGACTTCTTGCGTCAGGTCGTTCTCGCGCATGCGCCGCTTGACTTCGGCTTCGAGCAGCGCGTTGCGGTCGTGCAGAAACTCGCGTCCACGTTTGGCGTCAAGCGCAGCGCGCACCCGCGCCAGCAGCACGCTCGGCCGGATGGGTTTGGTGATGTAGTCGACAGCGCCCAGTTGCAGGCCGTGCTCTTCGTCGGCCTCGTCATCGCGCGCGGTCACAAACAACACTGGAATCTTTTCGGTCACGGGATTGCCCAGCAGCCGTGTCAGCACCTCGTAGCCGTCCATATCGGGCATCATCACGTCGAGCAGGATCAGGTCGGGGGTCTGGGGCGGCTGCGCTGCGACCAGGCAGCGCGACCCGGAATTGACAGCGCGCACCCGGTACTGCGGCTGCAGCAGTTGCGTCAGTACGGCCAGGTTGGCTGGCTCGTCGTCGACGATCAGAATGGTTTCTTTGGTCATCAGCGCCTTGGAGATCTGCTTTCCAACTTTTAGCTGTCGCCCAAGTTTAGCCATGAAAACAGGGCCAGGATTGACAAATAGCAAACAAGCGCCAGCTGTCAGGCTCAAAAAACGACTTTCAGCGCCCGCGCATGAACAGGGCATCGAGCTCGCGCAGGCTGATGGGGCGCCAGGTGGGCCGGCCGTGGTTGCACTGGTCGGCGCGCTCGGTGGCCTCCATCTGGCGCAGCAGCGCGTTCATTTCCTCCAGCGTCAACTGCCGGTTGGCACGCACCGCGCCATGGCAGGCCATGGTGCCGAGCAGCGCGTTGTGCGCGCGTTGCACCACGGTGTTGGCCGGGTGCTGGCTGAGTTCGGCCAGCACGCTGCGCGCCAGTTCCACCGCGTCGCCCTGCGCCAGCGTGATCGGCACGGCGCGCACTGCCAGTGACTTGCCCGAAAACGGCGTGATCTCGAGGCCCAGCCGGTGCAGCGTGGCGGCATCGGCTTCTGCCGTGGCAAGCTCGAGCGGTGTGGCGGCAAAGGTGGCGGGAATCAGCAGTGGCTGGCTTGGCAGGCCGCACGCGCCTTGGGTGTCGGCCCACTGCGCCTTGAGCCGCTCATAGACGATGCGCTCGTGTGCCGCGTGCATGTCGACAATCACCAGGCCCTGGGTGTTTTCGGCCAGGATGTAGATGCCCTTGAGCTGCGCCAGTGCCCGGCCCAGCGGCCAGTCGCCAGCGGGCAGGGGGGTTGGCGTTTCGCCTGACTTTGGCGCGGGTGCCCACAGCGCACCCAAGTCGCTGACCCGATGACCCACCGGCGCGTCAAACCGCATTGGCGTCTGGCTGTATGACAACGACGCCGAAGGGCGATCGGACGGATCGAACCGATCGCCCGGGTCAGCTGTGGGTGCCGACGCCGTACCGCTGTCGATGGCCCGGCCAGACCACGCTGGAGGATCGACCAAGCCGGCTGCCCCACCGACCGACGTCTGCCCGGCACGCGGCGCCGCCAGCGCGCTTTCGACCGCATGGCGCACCGCATGGTGCACCTCGCGGCTGTCGCGAAAGCGCACCTCGATTTTGGTCGGGTGCACATTCACATCGACGCGTGTCGGGTCCAATTCAACATAGAGCGCATAGACCGGCTGACGCTGACCGTGCAGCACGTCCTCGTAGGCACTGCGGGCGGCATGGGTGATGATCTTGTCGCGCACGAAACGTCCGTTGACGTAGCAGAACTGCTGGTCGGCGCGCGCCCTTGCCGCGTCGGGAATACCGGCGCGCCCCCAGACCTTGATGATGGGCGCGAAATCGGGCCTGTCGGCTGTGGCCTGAGTAGAGTAGTCCACCCACACCGAGCGCTCGGTAAACTCGGCGCCCAGCACGTCGGCCAGGCGCTGCTCCAGCGCGGGCAGGCTGCCCAAGTCGCCGCAACGCCGCCATTGCTCGACCAGCTTGCCCTCATGCCAGATGGCAAAACCGACGTCGGGTCGCGCCAGCGCGTGTCGGCGCACCGCCTCGATGCAGTGCGCCAATTCGGTGGCATCGGTCTTGAGAAACTTGCGCCGCGCAGGCGTTGCAAAAAACAGCTCCTTGACCTCGACCGTGGTGCCGGTGCTGCGCGCCACCGGCGTGAGCTCGCCGCTCTGGCCTTCGAGCAGGTAAGCGTGGGCCTGGCCGCTCACGCGCGACAGCAGGGCGCAATCGGCAATGGCGTTGATGGCGGCCAGCGCCTCGCCGCGAAAACCCATGGTGCCGACCGATTCCAGGTCAGCCAGACTGCCGATCTTGCTGGTGGCGTGGCGCTTGAGCGCCATCGGCAGTTCTTCGGGCAGGATGCCCGCGCCGTCGTCTTCGACACTGATCAGGCGCACGCCGCCGGCCAGCAGCCGCACCGTGATCTGGCTGGCCCCGGCATCGAGGGCATTGTCAAGGAGTTCTCGCACCACCGAGGCGGGCCGCTCGACCACTTCACCCGCGGCGATCTGGCTGATCAGCGCGTCTGGCAGTTCGCGGATTGGGCGGCGCGATGGGATCGAAAGGGGGGGTGGATCGAAATTCACCCAGGCATTTTAGGTGCCTGGGTGGCGGGAAATGACCCTGTTTCCCGGGTTAAAGGGTCAAATCAGGCCAGTGACCGTTGCCAGCAAGTAGCCCACCAGGCACGAGGTACCGACGCCAATCAGCCCGGGGATGATGAAGCTGTGGTTGATCACATACTTGCCGATGTGCGTGGTGCCCGAGCGGTCGAACTGGATGGCAGCCAGGTCGCTGGGGTAAGTGGGCAAAATGTAGTAGCCGTAGGACGCGGCGGCAAACGCCACCACATAGCCGGGCGGCACGCCAATGGCCAGACCTACAGGCACCATCGCGGTCACTGCCGCCGCTTGCGAATTGACCAGCTTCGACACCAGCAGCAGGGCGATGGCGTAGGTCCACGGCTGGGTTTTGACCAGCTCGGTCAGCGCGGCTTTCATTTCGGGCAGGTGCGCTTCAAACACCGTATCGGCCATCCAGGCAATGCCAAATACCGCCACCACGGCGATCATGCCGGCGCGAAACACCTCGGTCTTGCCGATGGTGGCGGGGTCGGTTTTGGTGAAGATGATCATCAGGGCCCCTGCCAGCAGCATGAACATCTGGATGGTCAAGACCATCGAAAGCGGCTTGTCGCCAATCGACGGACGCAGCGACGAGAACGCGCCCAGGAACGCGACAAACGCAATGGCAGCCAGGAAAATCCACATGGCAGTCCATTGGTCTTTGGAGAGAATTTTGTTCATCAGCGTGGCGCTTTCGCCATAGATCAATTTGCGTTGTTCCGGGTCGGCAATGCGCGCCTGAAACTCAGGGTCTTTGTCAAGGTCTTTGCCGCGGAACCAGCTGAAAATGCCGATCATCAGCACACCCGCCAGCGTGGATGGAATGGTGATCGAGAGCACCTGCACAAAGTCGATCACGTGGTCACCGACCGGGGCCTTGGCCAGAAACGCCACCAGTGCCACCACGGCCACCGACACCGGGCTGGCCAGAATGCCCATTTGCGCCGACACCGACGATGCCGCCATCGGCCGCTCGGGGCGAATGTCATTTTTGATGGCCACGTCGTAAATGATCGGCAGCATGGTGTAGACCACGTGGCCGGTGCCGCACAACATGGTCAGCACGCAGGTGGTGAACGGCGCCAGGATCGACACATATTTGGGGTTGCGCCGCAGCAGCTTTTCGGCGCCTTTGAGCATCACATCGAGTCCACCCGAGGCCTGCAGCGTGGCCGATGCGGCCACCACGGCGATGATGGTCAGCATCACGTCGACGGGTGGCTTGCCCGGCTTGAGGCCAAAGACAAAGGTCATGATGACAATGCCGATGCCGCCGAGCAGCCCCAGCGCCACGCCACCTTTTCTGGCACCGTAGAAAAGGCAAACCAGAATCACGATCAGTTGCATAAGAATGTCCACAGTCAGCTCCTTCAAAGAAGGTTTCACTGTAAACGGAATTAGGGTAAACCCTAGGTTTTGGCTGACCACTTGTTTGATTTGAGGCAAACAAGTTTCACAATTTGTAATAAATCGTTCATTATTCGGACCTGCCCAGCCGCGGATAATCCAGCTTCATGGACATCATCCCTTTTCTTCTCGACTTCATTCTCCACGTTGACAAACACCTGGAGACCTTCGTGCAAAGCTACGGCGTGTGGGTGTACGCGCTGCTGTTCTTGATCATCTTCGTCGAGACCGGCCTGGTGGTGATGCCGTTTTTGCCTGGTGATTCGCTGCTGTTTGTGGTGGGTGCGCTGTGCGGCGTCGGGATGATGAGCTACCCGGTGGCAGTTTCGGTGCTGTTGCTGGCCGCCGTTTTGGGCGATCAGTGCAACTTCAGCATCGGGCATTATTTCGGACCCAAGGTGTTCAAGTGGGAAGACTCGCGCCTGTTCAACAAGGCAGCATTCGAGCGCACGCACAATTTTTACGAGCGGTATGGCGGTATCACCATCATCCTGGCGCGCTTCATGCCGTTCCTGCGAACGTTTGCGCCTTTTGTGGCTGGGGTGGCGGCCATGAGCCGCGTCAAGTTCACCCTGTTCAACGTGGTGGGTGCCGTGCTGTGGGTACTGGGCATCTGCACGGCGGGCTATTTTTTGGGCAGTATCGCGTGGGTCAAGGTGAATCTGGACAAGATCATCTGGGCGCTGATTCTGGTGCCCGGCCTGATCGTGATGTTTGGCGCCTGGAAGGCGCGCAAGCAGCCGGTCAGGTAGTGCGACTGCGCGCCAGCGGCGGATTTTTTGAAAAATAGGCCTCGATGCCACGCATCAGGGCGTCGGCCAGCTGGACCTGGTAGGCATCGCTGTTGAGTTTGGCTTCTTCATCAGGGTTGCTGATGAAGGCGGCTTCCACCAGCACACTGGGGATGTCGGGGGCCTTGAGGACGGCAAAGCCGGCCTGTTCGACGCGCGCTTTGTGCAGCTTGCCGACGCGCCCGATCTCTGTGAGCATGGCGCCGCCGAGTTGCAGGCTGTCCTTGATCTGGGCTGCGGTACTCATGTCGAGCAGCGCGCGCTTGACCTGCGCATCGCGCGCGCGAACGTTCAGTCCGCCGATCAGATCCGCCTTGTTTTCCTTGGCGGCCATCCAGCGCGCTGCGCTGCTGGAGGCGCCGTCCTCACTCAGGGCAAACACGCTGGCGCCTTGGGGGCGCGGCGTAAAAAAGGCATCGGCGTGCAGACTGATGAACAGGTCGGCCTGCACCCGGCGCGCCTTGTCCACGCGGACGTGCAGTGGCACAAAGAAGTCGGCATCGCGCGTCAAAAATGCACGCATCGGATTGCCGTTGCTTGATGCGGCGTTGATGCGCTCGCGCAGCCGATGGGCCAGGCGCAGCACCACGTCTTTCTCGCGCGTTCCGCCAGGGCCAATGGCACCCGGGTCTTCACCGCCGTGGCCGGCATCGAGCGCAATGATGATCAACCGGTCGGTCGCACTTGGGGGCAGCGCGCGCATGCTTTGCGGCAGTAACCTTTTGCTTGCACTTTTGATGCCTGCACCGTCGGGGATCGGCAAAGCCGCGATGGTGTCAGCCGCTTTGGCGGCATGGTCGCCCGCGCTGGCCGCGTCCGAACTTGCCCCAGCGCGCTTTGCCGCCGTATCCCGTTGCGCAATCAGTTCGCCCAAGGGGTCAACCGATGGAGGTGCGACGGTGCTTGTGCCGGCGCTTTCCTTGAGGCGTTCGGCGATCAGGGCTTCCAGCGGGTCTGCCACCTGGGTCGGGTACAAATCGAACACCAGCCGGTGCTGGTAGGCTGCCACCGGTGTCAGGGTGAAAACCTGCGGCGCAATCGGCTGCTTGAGGTCGAACACCAGGCGCACCACACCCGGGCCGAACTGGCCGACGCGAATGCCGGAAATGGTGGGGTCGTCGGTGCTCACCTTGGCCACCAACTCACGCAGCGCCGGATTGAGGTCGATGCCCTGCACGTCCACGGCCAGGCGTGGCGGGTTGGGCACAAAGCTCTGGTTGAAACTCAGGCGCGCGTCCGATTCGATGGTGACGCGCGAGTAATCTGGCGCCGGCCAGACCCGCACCGCCACGATGCTGGCACCGCGCGCCAGATGTTGCGCGCCCAGCAACAGCACCAGGGTGCCCGACTGCAACAGCTGGCGGCGTTTCATGGGCTGGTCTCGTCGGGTGTTGCACAGGCAAGCTGCCACAGCAGGCTGGCGCCCAGCATGGACTGCGCGGTCAGAGTCACCTGGCGTGCCTCGTCACTCAGCACGTTCAGTTGAATGACCAGGTCGGCCACCGGCACGCAACCCGCAGCCTTTTCCGGCCACTCGGCCAGCTTCAGGCCAGGGCTGGCAAAGATGTCGCGAAAGCCGGCATCAATCCATTCGCGCGGGTCTCTGAAGCGGTAAAAGTCGAAATGCCAGATGTCGAGCGCGGGCAGTTCATAGGGTTCCACCACGGCGTAGGTGGGGCTTTTGATGCGTCCTTGCACTCCCAACGCCCGCAGCAGATGGCGCACCAGCGTGGTCTTGCCAGCACCCAGATCGCCTTGTAGCTCGATGTAGGCCTGGCGCACTTGCGGAATCGCCGCGAGCGCGCGGGCAAAGCGCCCGGTAGCCGCTTCATCTGGCCAATGCAGGCTTTTTACAATGGGCAGGTGATCAACACCATGCGGCAACTCGACGGCAGTCAATGGGTCTCCAGGATTCAACAATGGGGGCGACGATTGGGATTTTCACAAATTGGCGTGGCCGGTGTCGATTTGACAGACGCAGAACCCGGATTATCAGCGTGGCTGGCGGCCGCTTGCCACGGCGACATGCACTACATGGTGGCGCATGGTCTCAAGCGCGCGCGCCCGGCCGAACTGGTGCCGGGTACCCTGCGCGTGATCACTGCGCGCATGGACTATTTGCCGGCGGACACGCCCGATGGCTGGCAGGCGCTGGAGTTCGAGCGGCTGGCGCGACCCGACGAGGGCATCGTCTCGATCTATGCCCGCGGTCGTGACTACCACAAGGTCATGCGAAACCGCCTGCAAAAGCTGAGCGAGCAGATCACCGCCGCGCTGGGGCCGCTGGGTTATCGGGTGTTCACCGACTCAGCCCCGGTGCTCGAGGTTGAGCTGGCCAGTCGCAGTGGCCAGGGTTGGCGCGGCAAGCACACGCTGCTGCTGAACCGCGATTCGGGATCCATGTTTTTTCTGGGTGAAATTTTTGTTGACATGGCGCTGCCCGTGACGGCACCCGTGACCGACCATTGCGGCCGCTGCAGCGCCTGCATCGACATTTGCCCAACGCAGGCCATCATTGCACCGTACCGGCTCGATGCCCGGCGCTGCATCTCGTACCTCACCATTGAACATGCCGGGCCGATACCTGTGGCGCTGCGCCCCTTGATGGGCAACCGCATCTACGGCTGCGATGATTGCCAACTGATCTGTCCCTGGAACAAGTTCGCCCAACGCAGCGCCTTGCCCGACTTCGATGCCCGTGCCGGATTGGCAGGCAGCCAACTCGTCGCGCTGTTCGGCTGGGACGAGGCCGCGTTCCTGCGCCGCACCGAAGGCAGCCCGATCCGCCGCATCGGCCATGAACGCTGGCTGCGCAACATCGCGGTGGCGCTGGGCAACGCGCTGCGCCTGCTCGATGCCTCCTCAGCCGTGCCACTCGTCGCCGCGCTTTCATCGCGCGCCGAACATCCGAGCGCCTTGGTGCGTGAACACGTGGCCTGGGCGCTAAAACAATTGGGGTCAGATTCCAATTAATTCGGCTGGCAAGCCTGTTTGCCTCACGGTGCATCGGGGTCAGACCACCCATTCAAAACGCGATCAACCCCGGGCTCACCTTACCCGCGCAGCGACTGGCTTTGGCGGCTTCCTCATGCTGGGGTACCAGCAATCGTCAGCCGCCAAAGCCAGCCACTGCGCTGGACGCCGGTGCGTGAGAAAAAGATGGTGTGGCCTGGTCACGCACAAGCGCGACAGCGTATCTGTCACGGAATTTGAATTTGAATTTAAAAAATCGTCGCTCATGCACCGCCTCGCGCGGTAACCGGCAGGGGTGGTCACCGATTTCTGGTACTCCAGCATGAGGTGGCCGCCCCTGCCGGTTACCGCGCGGAGCAAGCCACCGATGTCTGAATTCGGCAAGACCAGAAGGCTGCGGTCAAAACATCAACGAAGCCAGGTGTTTTGCTACACCATCGACCGCAAAACCCCCAGCGCAAACGGTAAACTGAGCATGCCGAGCACGGTGGACACGGTCACCAGAGCGGCCACATAGGGCCCGTCGTAGCCCATGCGCGCGGCCAACACATAGCAACTCGAGGCGGTTGGCAGGGCGGCAAACATCAGCAGGATGGTGGCTTGCACCGGGGTCAGGCCAAACATCAGGCACAAGGCCAACGCCCACAGCGGCATCAGCAAGTGACGGATCAGCAGCACCGCCGCGCCCAGCGATTTGGCATGGTTGAGCGCACTCAATTGCATGCCAGCGCCGGCCGCCATCAGTCCGAGTGTCAGCGACGCGCCACCAATGCGGGTCACGGTAGGCTCGGCCCAAGCCGGGATCGACAAACCGGCCAGGTTGGCAAGCAGCCCGCTGGCGGTGCCGATGATCAGCGGGTTGCGCACCAGTTCGCGCAGAAAGCCGCGTTCGGCGTGGCGCGCCATCGGCCACACCGCGCCGATGTTCATCAGCGGCACACTGACGCCGATCAATAGCGCAATCACCAGCAGGCCAGGTGGCCCGGCCAGCCGCTCGGCCAGCGCCAGGCCGATGAAAGAATTGAACCGGAAGGCAACCTGGGCGCTTGCCGCATGCTGACGCGCCACCACGTGCTGGCGCAGGCCAGGCCACCAGGGCACCGCGTAGGCCATGGCAATGCCGCCCAGCCCGAGCGCCCAGCCGGCGCCCACCAGGTTGCCGGCCGCGCTGATGTCGAGTGGACTTTTCAGGATCGAATGAAATAGCAGCACCGGAAAGAACAAAAAATAGACCAGTTGCTCCACCTGCGTCCAGACCGAGCGGTTCAGCGGCGTGAACCGGCAGATCAGGTAGCCGATCAGGATCAGCGAAAAGTCGGGGAAGAGGAGTTGGGCAAAGTTCACGCCTTGAGAATAGCAGGCTGGGACGCGCCCGAGCCGGCGCTGGCGCGCGCTGGTGACAGTGGGTTGTCTGTCGGGCATAAGATGGCGACCTTGCTTTTGCCTTGATGCCCATGCCCCAGACTCCCGCCCGCGTGAATGCGACGCCGCGCCGCGCCAAAGCCGCAACCGAACCGGTGATCGACACCTTCATCGACGCGCTGTGGCTCGAAGAAGGCCTGTCCAGAAACACGCTTGCAGCCTATCGGCGCGATCTCACCTTGTATGCTGCCTGGCTGGCCGGGCAGGGCGCGCATTTGTTGGGCGGCACCGAGATGCTGCTGAACGGCTACTTTGCTGATCAGCACGCCAGCACCAAGGCCACCACCGCCAACCGCCGGTTGACGGTGTTCAAGCGCTTTTACCGCTGGGCCTTGCGCGAACGGCGCGTGGGTGCCGACCCGACGCTGAAACTTCAGGCCGCCAAACAACCGCTGCGCATGCCCAAAACGCTGACCGAAGCGCAGGTCGAGGCTTTGTTGAATGCACCGGACACCTCAGAAGCTCTGGGTCTACGCGACCGCACCATGCTTGAGCTGATGTATGCGAGCGGCCTGCGCGTGAGCGAACTGGTGGGCCTGAAGGTGTTGAACCTCAGCCTGTCGGACAACGTGCTGCGCGTTTTCGGCAAAGGCAACAAGGAACGCCTGGTGCCGTTCGGCGAGGTCGCCAGCCTGTGGCTGAAACGCTATCTGACCCAGCCCAGGGCCGAGCTGTTGGCTGGCCACGCCAGCGAGGCGCTGTTTGTGACGCTGCGCGGCAGCACGCCGGGCACCGCCATGAGCCGGGTCATGTTCTGGATGATCGTCAA